>OKWQ01000125.1_pt1 | contig 72798 bp, 68 predicted proteins | sample 1607071 | NCBI WGS metagenome assembly OKWQ01 (sample SAMN07501039, study PRJEB24779) | human gut metagenome
ATTCTTCAATAGCTTTTTCTAAAGAAGCTTTTATGCTATTTACTTCTTCTTGTGTTGCATCTTCTTTAGCTAATATTACCTTTGCTTCTGCTAAGATATCTGCAAAGCTTTTCCAACTTTCTGCTGTATAATCATCTTTCTTTAAAGCTTCTGCCATTGCTATTGATTTCTTTAATTCTTCTTTATTTACTTCTACTGGTTTTTCATCATCTATTTTTTCTAATTCTTCAATAGCTTTTTCTAAAGAAGCTTTTATGCTATTTACTTCTTCTTGTGTTGCATCTTCTTTTGCTAATATTGCTTTTGCTTGTGCTAAGATATCTACAAAGCTTTTCCAACTTTCTGCTGTATAATCTTTTTCCTTTAAAGATTCTGATTCTGTTATTAAATTAGATAATTCTGTTTTATCCAATACTTCTGGAGTTTCTCCTCCATTTCCAACTTTTATAGTCACAACATTAGAGGATACAGATTTCCCTTCAACTGTTACCTTAGCTGCTAAAGTAGACTCTCCATCTTTTAATCCCTTAATTTTTCCATCTTCTATTGAAATGACACTCTCATCTGAAATAACATATTCAACTGTTGCTTTTGATAAATCTACTTTTTTTCCATTAGACATAAGTGCATTGACATCAAAATCAACAGATAAATCTAATGGCAATTCATTTACACTTGTATTTAGATTTACATTCTTTATTACTGAATCAGATTCTTCTTTAATTTCTGAAACATAAATATCATCTAAAATAATCTCTTTAAATCCATTTCCTTTATCTAAAGATATATAATAATCATTTACATATCCAGTAGTAAATTCCTTTACTATTGGCTTAGCATTAGTATATTCTCCTATTTCAACACCAGTAGCTTCTAATGGAATATTTAACAATGTTCCTTGTGATAATGACTTGACATTAATAGAATATCCAGGTGCTGCATCTGCAAGGGAATATAAGAATCCAAGCTCATATTTAGTATTAGGTTCTAAATTTAATGTCGATGAATCCGTTACTATAATTTCTCCTAATTCGCCTTGTTGTTGATTACTCTTTAATGAGAACCTACCATTAAGAACCCAGCTCATTTTTTGTCTTTCATATAAATCTTTTTCCGCTAAGTGAGTTCTATTTGAAGTTCCTCTGCCTGGTGCTAAGAAGAATGGTGTTATTCCTTCATCAACATTTTCAAAATCTTCATAGAATACATATCCATCTTTATTTGTATGACCAGGATGTTCCCAAATCCTAAAATCATCAATTAATACTGGATTTTTCCCTTCCTTTGCTTCTAGATAAATATTTACTGTATCTATATTCTTAGGTACTGTAAATTCTACTTCCATTCTAACGTAAGTATCATCTAACCATTTAACTCCTTCTCCTTGTCTTACTCTTCCACCTCTAGTAATAGTGTTGTTAAGACTCTCATCTCCTACGTCTACACCTAAAAGCACTTCCCTATTACCACTATTCTTTACCCAAGCAGAAACTGAATAAGTTTTTCCAGTTTCTAATCCACTTATTTCTTGACTTATTTTACCTTGTTTTTCCCCAATAGAAACTATATCATTTCCTTTTCTTCTATTTTCAGTTTCATTAACAAAAGTTATATGATCTGTTTCACCATTTTCTGATTCCTTAGTCCAGTAATTCCAACTTTGGGAATCAAATCCAGGATCATTTATTTTACTACCTTCACCCCATGAATCCATTCTATCTTCTGAAACTTCTCCCTTAGTTACTATATATGGAGTATTTTGTTTAACATCTAAAGTTACTTTTCCATTGACAACATTTACACTTTTAACTTTTGTTCTACCTAAATCAGATAATTCATAAAGTTCAACATTCTTTAAATTACCCCAACTTTCAGGTAGTTCCCACTCCGAAGTAGTACCCATTGGATTCCAGTGATAAATTTTCTCATCTTCTTCAACAGGATTCCAAGGTAAGAATAAAGTAGTTTTTCCTTCTCCAATTGAATTAATTGTATTTTCTGGAGTTGTTGCAACTAATCTACCATCTTTATAGTAATTTATATCACTTCCTTCTCTTACTGCCCTTAGCTCTTCATTAAAAATAACTTCATCTTCTGTCATTTTCATTATATCGAAATGTTGCATATACTTAGTTGGTAAAACTTGATTATAGAACCTTTCTACTCCATTTACTCCTTCTATTGAATGATTATTTCCCCATCCACTTGATAATAAATGCTTACTTCCCTTTAATAACGGATTTGATAAGAAACCATCCTTAGTACTATTTCTTATAAATCTTAAAATATCACTTGTTCCGCCTTGATTTGGATATGCTGGATCTGAGCCCCAGTGATTCCAAATTACATGTTCTTCTAAAGGACTATGAAATTCAGTAGCTACTGGATAACCTATATCATTAAGTTTTTCTCCAAGTTGATGGGCATTCCACCCATTTCCTGTATAAACATCAACATAAACCCATCCTAAATCTGGTACGTCTTTTTTTAATTCATCTAACCTTTCAAACAACTTACCTGTTACAATATCAGCTCTTTGATCAACATAATAAGATTGATCAAGCCATCCCCAACCAGGTGCCTTTTCATTTACTATTCCATCTGGATACTTAAAAGCATCTAGTTGATACTCTGTTGCATTTACATGTACACCAAATTTTGCATTATACTTAGCGCCTTCATTTATTAATGTATTAAAATCTTCAACGCCTCCTTGTCTAATCCCTATATGTCCGCCATAATCTGGGATAGAATCATCATGTCCTTCAGCTTGATATCCTTTTTCAAGTACCATTTGACCGAAGCCATCTGTATAATTATATAATTTCTTTACAGTATCTAAAGTTCTTAAAAATGGACTTTGAGTATATCCAATATTGAACGCTATATAGGAAAGACTATCTTTAATCATATCTCCTCCCATAGGTGCTTCAACATTATTCCTATATTCTATAGCTGCATCTTGCCAATCTATTATTTCATCTGAATTCATATCTTTTGTTATCATGACTTCTGTCCATAATGTATCTTCGGTGTAAACTTCAGCTTCTGAGTCTAAAACCTCTCTATAAGTCCACTCACCTGTTCCCATTACAGTAGATTTATATCCATTTTTATTTTTAGTATCTAGTGTTATTCTACTTGAATATTCAATTACATTATTGTTCATTGTTATAGCAAAGTTATCGTCATTTATAAATGCATATGTTTTATTTTTTAATGATGGTTCTAAATCTTCAACTGTAGTTATCTCGTCAGTTATTTGATGCCATGCTCCTGTAGATAAAACCCCTGCTATTGCTCCACCCTCATTACTCTTAACTGTTGCAAAACTATTATTAGGTAAGGCTATCTTCTTTACTTTAAAATCACCAGTTTCTTTTATATCTGTTATCTCCATTCTTATCTTGTTATCATTTACAGATATTTGCATAGTTAATATAACTCCTATTTCGTCAATAGCCAAAGTATAAGTAGCTACATTATTCTCTACATTACATGATACTTTTGGAGAATATTTTTCATTATTTATTTTAACTTTATTGTATCTATCTTCTTGGGCTATTAATTTTGAGTTGTCTGCTTTCCATACATAATCTATTATTCTTGGGAAAGTGTTATCTAAATTAACTTTTATTTCATCTGATTCTATACTCTGAACTTGAACCTCTGGTAACTCTTCTTCAATTTCCGGAGTAATTTCTTCAACTTTAATATTATCTAATGTAACTGTTTTATTACCAAACCACCCTACTAGACCTATTTTTCCTGCATTACTAGGTATACTTCCTGTTGTTGCACTACCTAATAATTCATTATTTATCCATAAAGTAATAGTATTATCTTCAACTTTCAATTTTAATTTATACTTTTTATTTGCTTCAATTTTAGTTGAACCCGGAAATGCTCCCCAGCTCTCTTGTCCATTTTTAGCTGATTTCCATACCCATGAACCTGAATCATAACATAAAGCTCCCCAATTATTTACATCTTGAACTCTAAACCCTAAACCAATTCTTCCAGTATCATTATTTACACTAAAATCTGTTTCATAAGTAAAATTCTTAACATTAGGAGACTTGTTATCATATGCTAAAGAAACTCCATTCATTGGAATTTTCACAGATCCATCTGAGACAGTCGCTGTTATCCCTGTTGGTTTTAATACTTTCCAATCTCCACTTGTCTCTGATGTATCAAAATCTGTCGAGTAAGAAATCTTTTCCCTTACAGTTATATTTGCAATTGCTTTAGGAGCTTCTTCTGATGCACCCCTTATTGTTCCTTGAACTGTAAAATTCCCAGTGCTTTCATAACTACTTGGGTCAATATAATCCCAAATAACTACCTCTTCAGCAGTTGTTTCATCTGCATATGTTACAGTAGCTGTATAAGGTAACTGTGGCTTAGCTTTAACTAAAGTTTCAATATCTATTGGTTTTACACTTTTTATATCATTTTTAACTTCATTATCAAGTGTCTTAATTTTTAAATAATCAACTGTTATATCTTTACTATCAAACCAAGTTCTAAACCCAAATTTTCCTGCTTCTTGTGGAAAATTATTTATTGATACAATATCATTAAATATTTCTTGTCCATTAACCGTTAAAGTTAAAGTATTTCTCTTAACTTTTACTTTCATAGTAACCCATTGTCCACTTTCTACTTTAGGTCCTGCTATATCATCTTTCCAAGCAGTAGGTGATTCTATTAACCATCCTGTTCCTGTATTATATCCTACAAACCCATAATCATTAGCACCTTTTCCTCTAAATACAAGCCCAAACCTTCCTGGTAATTCCCCATCTTTAGCTTCAAATTTAAATCTTGTTTCTGCTTCAAAATCTTTTAATTCTGGAGATTGATCTTCAACAAAAACTAAATTATTCCCCTTACCCGCATCTCTCTTTATTGTTAAAGCACCTTTTGAATCCCCCTCACTAAAATCAAAAACCTCTTTAATTTCACCATCTCCAGTAAGTCTTGTCCAAGAATTACTATCATAATCACTATACTCTTGATTGTACACAAAGGAGTCATTTACCTGTTGGATGTTACCTACATGTGTGGTATTAGTTGTTTCAGCTAAAGCCGATACTGGAATTTGCCCAACTGCAACTGCAGCTGCTATTATAAAAGCAATACTTTTATTAATTGATTTTTTTCTCATAATATCCCCTCCACCTTTTGTATACATTTACAATAATGATTATATTTTAATATATAATACAATTTAATAATTTAGTAAAGTTGGGAATATTTGTAATAATATTGTTATTTTATATACTTTTTAAAATTTTATTCTAAATAAATTACCTTATGTATTCAAAAAATGAAAAGGGCTATCAAAGAAATCTATTTTATATAAAATGTAGAATATAAAATTTGCATTTTTAATTGTGCGGCAGCCCCTTCTTAACTATTCTTTTTATATAATTATTCTATTGAGCAATTGTAGCTATAATTTGAATCACACCTAAATGTATTGGATAAAAAAAGTAAAACATCCATTTTGTAAATTTATTTTTTAATCCTAGCCTGCCATTATATAATAAAATTAGGGGTAATGAAAACACCATCATCCATTGATAATCAAATAGCATAAGTTGTTCATATGCACCTTGTCCCCCAAATACTGTAATTACAGGTAAAATAGAAAAACCTATATATGAAATTGATAATAAATATTTTCTCTCTCTAAAGAAATAAAATATTAATGTCATGAAAAATCCATAAAACGATGATTCTGTAAACATATATGCAACACCTAAAAGTATTACTATAATTGTTGTTACAATGTAAGCCTTTTTATTATTAGCTGATTTAGCATACTCTAATACTAACAAAATTAAAATTGAAAGTGCTAAAGATAAAAATATATTATTACTTATTCCTAACAAATTATCTAATCCTATCATTATTATTCCAAATAGTGATAAACGACCTAAATATCTCATTCTACTCTTAGTATGAAAGAAGCCCTCTACTATAAGGTAGAAAAATATTGGAGCTGAAAGCTTTCCTATATACCCAAACCAAATTGGAATATCATACACTCCCCCTAAATATGTATATATATGATCCATAAGCATTGTAACAATAGCTATAATCTTTAATGTAAAAGAACTAAATATCTTCATTAACTCAACCTCCTTAATTTCATAAAAATATTGTACTAATGATTTATATTTTTATCTATCTATATATATTTCATTTACCTTACATTATTGTAAGACAGCAAAATACCACTAGTTTTTCACTCTAGTGGTATAAAATTCAATTCATTGTATTTTCCTTATGCCCGCATTCTTCACATTTATAATAATTCTTCCCATATTGATTATTATCATATGCATAATCATATTCTTTCATAATTTCACCACAAATCGGGCAAATTTTATCTACAGCATTTTTCAATATTATACCTCCTCTAACTTATTATTCAAACTATTATAATAAATAATTTTAATAATTTAATTTTTTTATATAATAAATCAATAATAAAAAGTTAGCCATTAGACTAACTTTTTATTATTGATTTATTATAACACATTATCTGCTTTCATTTCATTTAGTAACTTTTCAGCTAGTTTTAAATAATTATCCCAAGCTGTATTTCTCTTAGTATATCCACTTGATTTATAATCACCTGTATCCTCTATTGCAGGTAATCCTGTTAAATCTAGCATATCTTGAGTTTCTACAACCTTGTTATTTAACTCATCCATTTGAACATTAAACCCTATACGTGATGGCTCATGATACTCAATACTTTCATACTTTGATACTCTATAATACTTCTTTAATTCTGGGTCTTCTATTTCATCTGGTGAATTTGCAAATATCTCATCATATCTGCACTCTATAATCTTCCCATCTTTAACAATTACCTTTAACTTACCAGTTAATCCACCACCTAATTCTTCTGCAATTGCATAATACTTAATTCCAGAAGGACTTGATAATTCTGTACTAAGCTTTTCAGCTAATGGTGCCATAGCTTGCTCTATACTATTTGAAGCTCCAGACACAACATCGAATTCTCCAGTTAATCTTTGTTCATCTATCATTTGCTTTTCAACTTGAACAACACTTTGAATCCAAGCTGCCCCTTTAGCTAATCCCATATCAAAATTATACTCTGAATTACGTTTAGGAACATCTTGATAATATCTTTTATAGTAATTTGGTCTTGTCATTTCATTAAACTCAACCTCTACTATTTTTCCATCATTTTGAACAACTTCTAATATTCCTAAATGCCCTTGTCTAAAACGCTCTTCAATCTTGTAGTAATCACCTTTTATTATTCCTAATGTAGGTTGAGCATCCCATTCTAAATTAATATCTTGTCCAACTGTTGTTGATGCTTGTGTATTTGCATCTGCTTTTTCTTCTGGCTTTTCTTCTTTAGCACATGATGTTAATACTCCCATTGCCATAATAATAGCTAAAGTAGAAATTATCACCTTTAGTTTTTTACTTTTCATTTACTTATCCCCTTTTTGTATAAATATTGTTAAATTTCGGTCAATATTTTATCATAATTTTGGATTTTCAACAATTATTTTCATTCATTTTTAATACTTTATAAACAATATTTACTAAAAATAAAGCTATAATTACCATAATAATTATTTTACTTTTAGTTATTGTAGCTGTATCATCATTTTTTTATTATAAAGAACGTTCATCTGGTAACATAAATGCTAAATCAAATATATCTGAAATAAAAAAAATAAATGAAGAAATTTCAAAGGAAAAAAGTAATGAAATCAAGGAAGATTAATATTATCCTGTTGAAAAAATTTATGACATACTACACAGAATGAGTAACACAAAAATAATTGCAGAAGATAATCAAATTTGGGGAAGAATATCTATGGATCCTGAATATATTGACTCACTAAAAAAACTAATAGAAAAAGTGAACTATGAGGATAAAGATTACATGTTAGAAGTACTTTCTAGATGGGAAAATAACGATTTTTCTAAAGCTGTAGAGGAGCATAATTATTTTTGGAAAAAGCTTGGTGGAACTATCGGAAAAGCAACTTCTGTAAAAGAATAAACCTCTTTATACATTTATTCATAAAGAATAGTACAAGTTGTAAACCCTTGTACTATTCTTTATTTACTTATTTAATAACTCTTTAATTTCTGGAATACTATATCCTTTATTTTTTAATTCCTTAATTTCTTCAATTCTTTTAACTGCATGTTCACGTAAAAATCTTCTTGTTAAATTTTCTTCTTCTTGCTCAAAAGGTATCATACCTTCTTCTGTATAATATTTAAGTGTACTATATCTAGAATTAGTAATCCTAACAAGCTCCCCAATTGACACATATTGTGATTCTAGTATTTTTTCCATAGATCTTTGTCTAGACATTAAATTTTACAACTCCTTTAAATAGGATATCTTCTAAGACGTACCCCATGAATAGGTATTCTTCCTTGAGTAGCTTCTGGTACAGCTTCATAAATAATATTATCTACTTTAATTAAAGGCACTGCTCCTTCACGTATAATAGTATAATTATGGCCATTTTCTTCTAATCTTTTTCTAACTTCATCTAATCTTTGAGACGCGTTAGGAAACCACTCTTCTGTATCAATAAAAATGGATTGAGAACGTTCAATAGCAGGAAATATAAAATTTATCCCTGTTCCTGTTGGAGTTTTAATTGCATTTTTCTTCATATTCAAAAATCCTTTTATAGCCATTTCAATTCCATGATAAATATTAATATCATAAAGTTTCTTTGCTATTTTATTATTTATAACTAAATTATGCATTCTTTTATCTACTATTTCTAAATCTCCTTTAGAAAAAACATCTTGCATACATCCACTTTCTCTAAGAAGCCAAAGCATAAACATATTTTCATCACTTAAAGCTCCATCCTCTAGCACTTCAGCTCTAAGAAATTCAACGACTCTTGAATATTCCTCCATATTGCTTCTATATTCCCTTAATGATAATCCAGCTGTTTTGTAATACATATCACACCCTAATAGATTTGGTATTTCCTCCATATAATCATATCCTTTTAAAGAATCTGTCATAGAAACTTCAAGATTTTTTAGATGTTTATTAGATAAATTGGATGCTTTTGATAACCACCAATTCAAATCTTCCTCTATAATTTCCTTCTTATTAAAAAGTGGTTTAAAAACTGCTTCCTGATATAAAGTGATATTATGATTTTCAAGATATGATTTTTTTAAGGATAGTTTATCATTAACTTCTATAAAATCTCCATTCAAATAAGATTCTAGAATAACAGATGCTGCAATACAATGGAGTGATATTTTTTTTATTGTTGTCATATGAATACTATCTTGTGCATTTAATGCAATAATTGAATAACTTTGTGATAATTTTAAATCTCTCATATAAATACCTTCTTTACCCTAATTTTCGTCTTATAATAAGCAAATTATATGAAACTTACTTACTACTTATCACTTACTACTTATGATTTAATCATACTACTACAATGCCTAATTGTAAATATATTTCAAATAAGTAATCATTTATTTTTCAATTAAAAAAAGTAACTAACCCTCTGTTATGAAAGTTAGCTACTTTTGATTAATATATTTTTTTATTTTTTCAAAGGGTATCACGTTTCGTTATATCCTTTGAAAATTAGTAAAATCAACACTTTAAAATACTTCTATATAAAATTTTCTATATCTATTATATATGCAGAAACTTGATATTTTAGTAGTTTTAATAAAATTTAATCAGGTAATTGATTCTTATATTGCTCATTACTTATTTTTTCGATTTCTTCAACATAATTATCGTCATCATAATCATATTCATATTGTGGCTCATTTCTTATTTCATTAAATCTTCCAACAGATTGATAACTATCTTCTTCATCAAACCCAATTTCATCTTTATCACCATATCTTGATTTATGCCCAAATGGATTTCCAATTACACTTTCTTCTACTACTCTTTGATTAGAGTTATAAGTTTTTATTGTACTAACCACATCTTCGCATTCAATACAATTTAACGCATATGGCAGAAAATCTAACCTCTCCTTATCAATTTCTTTTCCACATTTTTGACATTTACCGTAACTTCCTTCATCTATAGCTCTTACAGCATCATCTATCTTATCAAGAAGTGCTCTTTCATTTGCTTCAAGTGCTCTACCTTTCTCAACTTCAAAAGTTTCACTAGCTATATCAGATGGATGATTATCATAAAATGATAATTCACTTGCAACCTCTGCATTAAATCTAGTCACTCCATTATCATCTAATTGATTAATGAGATCTGTAATTCTCTTTTTTTCTTGGTTAAGTTTATTTTTATAATATGTTAATTCTTCTTTATTCATATAATCATCCTTTCAAAAGTAATGCTTATTTATATTCTTCCAAAAAGACGATTTTTAATCCCTCTTACAAATGGAAATTCTAAGATACTTATATAAAATTCTTTTTATGTCTCAACATAAATTACAGATAATTCAGGTGCTAAACTATTAAACTTAATTATTATCATTCTTAATAATTTTTCTAATTTTCACTTCTGCAAAAGCTGGATAAAAACCAGATTTCAGTGCAACTTTCTGTGAAATTATGTGAGATTCAACAGTTCCATAAAAAGGTACCTTGCCTCTATTTAATATTTCATTTTTCAAAGATTGTACAATAAAACTAGCAATTCCTTTTCCTTTTTCATCTTCTAATACATTAATTCCAATTTGCCACATAATTTTAGAATCCTCACTTGCTCCTGCCATCCCTAAAATATTGTCTTCCTCATCTACTGCAGCAACTGCTAATATATCTGGATAGTTTTTATTAAATGCAAAAGCTTCATCAAATCTATCATCATTTTTGAATTTCAATATTTCATCTTTTTCATACCATTTTAATTTAATATTATTTCTTGTAAATTCTTTATCCATTGGTAAATAATAATGGTGTGTATTATCTATTTCATAACCAAATTCATTTAGCTTTTTATCTATTTTTCTTAAGTTTGAGTATAAAAACATCCATGCTCCTGGAAACCTAGATAAATTTTTAATACACCACTCTTTAATACATTTATCTGCAGATATTATTGCTTTTCCATTGAATATAAGGATCTTTAAAATTTCATCTTCATCAGTATACTTTCTGCTACCTTCTATTATTTTCTTATCTGTAATTAAAGTATTTTGATTATTAAAATCCTCAATTGTGCAGTTATAATCTTTAGATAGTTGTTCTTTTACTCTAAATATAATATCTTCATTCATAAATTTTATCCCCTCTTATAATCAATCCAAAATTTATTACTTTAAATTAATTATATTAGTCATTTTAAGTAATATACAGTTCATTCTAGAATTCAATATAAATTTATAGAAGTATTAATAAAAAACGGTAGATTCATATTACTCTACCGCTTTTTATTAATTATTTATATATGACTCCAATTTAACTTTCTTAGAATTTAAATTTTCTAACTCATCTTGTTTGCTCTCTATTATTTTTTTATTTTCTTCTATTTGTGAATTTATTTCATTAGACAAAGAATAATCAACTCTACCTATACTACCTAGCGAATTCCCTACAATAATTCCTATAATTATTGTAATAACTACTTTTAAAATATTTTTCAATTTCATATTTTCTCATAGTGCATTATAAATATTATATTAATTTTATATATAAGAATGATTAATTTTATGATACTAATATGTATTTATTTTTAATATATTAATGCACCTTTACCTCCATATATTTTTACATACTTACTTATTAATAACACTTTTTACATGCTTCAAATCCACTAGAGATTGCACTATCTCTAGTAACTTGTCTAGCTTTATTAGGATTCATATTTCCACAATTATTAATTCTATGGTATTTAGCTCCTGTTGCTGATAACCAAACCATTTCACCAATTGGCGTTTCTGAAACTACTGAATTATTATTTCCAGATACTTCATAAGAAATTGAACTTTGTTGATTTTGTGCCGCTCTTTCAGCCTCTTCTCTTGCTATTCTTTCTCGCTCTTCTTGTGCCTTCTTTTCAGCGTCTTCTTTAGCCTTTCTTGAGGCTTCTTCCTTTGCAATTTTTTCAGCTTCTTCCTTCTTTTCTTGAAGAGTATCTACACTATTTTGGACATCTGATAACTGTTTGTCCAATAAAACTATTTCACTATCTAATTTTTTCTTTTGGTCAATTACACCATTATACTCTTCTTGTGACATATTTCCAATGCCACCCACAAAACCAATTCCCAAGGCTATAATTAAAGAAATAATTGTGCCTTTATTTTTTAAAAACAAGTTTCTAATTTTCATTTCGTCCCCCTAAGTTAAAACATATCTACTTAATTTTACCATATTTCAACAATAAAGTCTTGCAAATTTAAATTAAGTTACTTCATTATTACATATATATTGTAAAATTATCTATTGTTATAATGGATATTCTTATTCAACAATTATAATTTATATAAGATAATTAATTGTATAAAATATATAACTAATTGTTATAATCTACTTTATAATTTACATTTATATAAATTAAAAAGAGTTAGCATTTGTTACTAACTCTTTTTTCTACTTTTATTTTTTAAAATTAATTTCTTTTTCTTCACTCATATTTATAAATGATTTACTAGGCGTAGTCTTAGCAATAACTTGCCCTTCTCTTATAGAATATAAAACTTCCGCTCTTCTTCTAACAGCATCATAACCACTTTCAGCATTTAGTAAAATTAGGTTACCTGGCTTACCTATTTCTATTCCATATTTATCTTCAATATTTAAAGTTCTTGCACTGTTAGTTGATATAAACTTTAATGATTCATTTATATCATCATAACCCATCATTTGGCACACATGTAATCCAAAGTGTACTACTTCTAACATATTTCCTGTTCCCATTGGATACCATGGATCAAATATGTCATCGTGCCCAAAACATACATTTATTCCCGCTTCATTAAGTTCCTTTACTCTTGTAATTCCTCTTCTCTTTGGATATGTATCAAATCTTCCTTGAAGATGAGTGTTTACTAGAGGATTTGAAACAAAGTTTATTCCTGACATCTTTAATAATCTAAATAGCTTATATGTATATGCATTATTATATGATCCCATAGCTGTAGTGTGGCTAGCTGTTACCTTATTCTTCAAACCTGTTTCTAAAGCTCTTGCAGCAACTACTTCTAAAAATCTTGATTGTTCATCATCTATTTCATCACAATGAACATCTACTAATACATCGTATTTTTTAGCTAATTCAAAAATTTTATTAATAGATTCTACTCCATATTCTCTTGTAAACTCAAAGTGAGGTATAGCTCCAATTACATCTGCGCCTAATTTTAAGGCTTCTTCCACTAGTTCTAATCCATTTGGATATGAAAGTATCCCTTCTTGTGGAAAAGCTACTATTTGTAATGTAACATAATCTTTAACTTCTTCCCTTACTTCTAACATTGCTTTTAATGCAACTAAGCTATCATCAGTAACATCAACATGTGTTCTTATAAATTGGATTCCATTAGCTACTTGCCATTCTATAGCTTTTTTAGCTCTTTCTTTAACATCTTCCTTAGTTAAAAATTCTTTTCTTTGAGACCACCTTTCAATCCCTTCAAAAAGAGTTCCACTTTTATTCCACTCTGGCTCTCCTGCTGTAAGCGTAGTATCTAAGTGAATATGTGGCTCTATAAAAGGAGCTGAAGCTAATGCCCCATTTCCTTCTATTACCTCTTCATTTTCTAATACTTGTAGATTTTCATCTATTTCTGTAAATTTTCCATCTACTATTCTTATGTCAAATAATCCTTCTCTATCTAAAAGTCTTACTTTTTTAATTAACATATTATCATCACCTTATTTATTAGTTATTTTTGTTCCTATTACATAAACTAACATTGTTGTTATTATTGCATTTAATGCTATAACTCCTACTTGTACACCATTTGCAACTATAAATCCTGCTAAGAACGCTACTATGGCAACCCAGTTTATATCTTGGAATTTTACTTCTTTAATATTATCATACTTTCTTTTCTTTACAAAGAAGTAATCAGCTATTATTATCCCACCTACTGGAGGTAACATTGAATTTAAGAAAGTTAAGAATGCTGTAAAGTTATTATTTAACCACACTGCTCCTACTGTTCCTATTAAACCACTAATAATTACTAGCTTCTTTTTAGGTAATTTAGTTATATTTGAAAGCCCAAGTCCTGCTGTATATATTGCATTATCATTAGTTGTCCATATATTTAATCCTAAAACTAGTATAGCTGGTATAATTAAACCTTGTGAGAACATTACATCTGCTATATCTGAGTTACCTGTAACCATTGCCCCTATTGCTCCAAATAAGAACATTAATGAATTTCCTATAAAGAATGCTATTACAGTTGTTGATACTGCTACTTTTTTATTTTTTGAGAATCTTGCAAAATCTGGTGTAGCTGTTCCTCCACTTATAAATGATCCCACACATAATGTTACTGCTGTTACTAGCGCCATTTTACTACTTGGCTCTATATTCATTAATCCTTGAACTCCACCTGCTGAATTCGCGGCCATTACTGCTGAAGTACTACCTAATATAGCTATTGCTGGTACTGCTATTGCACTTAAAATAGTTAGGGATTTCATTCCAAAGTAAGCTGTTGCTGTCATTAATATTCCTGTGATCCCAACTAATAAGTATAAATTTACATTAAATCTATTTGCAACTGGTATTGCAAACATTGCTATTCCAACGCCAAACCAACCTATTTGTGTAATACTAGTTATAAAAGATGCTAAATATGATCCTTTTTCACCAAATGAATATCTAGCAAGTAAGTGCATTGAAAGTCCTGTATCTGCTCCTATATATGCCAATAATCCTGTATAACATGCAAGTATTAAATTTCCTATAAGTACTGCTATAAAAAAATCTTTCAATGGTAAGCCTGTCCCTAAATTTCCACCTGTAAGCATACTTGCTGAAAAGAATGTAAATCCAAGCATAACCACAAACATTGAAAAGAATCCTTTTTTATCTTTTTTGTGCACATGATCTAACTCATAATCATGATTTTCATTAATAACTTCTTCTAATACTATCTTTTGTTCCATTTGTATCCCCCTAAATTTTTATTTAAGGAAAACCAGTACTTATATTTAATAAAAAACGACCTCTCTATTATTTAGAAAGGTCGTTAACACTTAAAATTAGATATATAAATCAAATCTATATTATCTAATTGATCTCTGCCGTATTATATCCGACCTTATTAGTCTCTCTGGACTAAATTTAAAGGACTAGTTTTCTTGAAACAATTATATATTGATTCTTTTAAATATGTCAACATATTTCTTATGGTAATAAATACATTTTCAAATTAAATTTATACTAAATTAAACTTTATATTAAAAAACAAAATCTTTTAATTTATCATTTATTTTACCTAATATTGATGGAATTATCTTTAATATACTTGGTAAAAATAAAGAAGCTACAAATGCCACAGCACATAATGCAAATATCTCATAATACATAGGTTGTCCAATATAAACTTGATACCCATGTATAGATGCAACTGCTATCGCTCCTATTATTATGATTTTAGTTGCAATCCAAGAAATTAAATTTATTACCTTACATAAAAATATTATTATGGATAATATAGCTATTACAGGCAATGCTATTATTTTTATCAATATTTGAATTACTTTAGTTACTGTATCTGCTTCGCCTTTTTGCCTATTTACAACTTTTTTAGCATTATCTCTTTTAGTCTTTTCTTTATTACTTTCATTATTTCTATCTTTTGAAGGTTTCTTTTTATCACTTTTTTGCTTCTTCACTGATGAATTATTAGGAGATGATCTTTTACTTTTCTTCTTAGTTTCTTCTTTTTCATCATCATAGTGAAAATTATTATAACCATCCCAACTGTCTCTCTTAAAATTACTTTGAGAAATATCATTTAGACTGTTTTTATCATAATCATTAACTAGATTTTCTTTATATTTATTTTTTTCTCTTTCCAGCTTTATTTCCTCATAAGCTTTATCAAATACCTTTATAAAAGCTTTTGCTCTTCTTTCATCCCTAATTTCTTCTTTTAATTTATTTACTTTATTTTCATATGCTATTTTTATTTCTTCCATTGATGCATTTTCATCTACACCTAAAATCTTATATTGTTCCATATCTCTTCTCCATACTATATATAAACTATATCTACATCTTTTATTTAACATTTATTATAACAATATTTATAAATGAATAAAAAGGTAATTTTGTCCTATTTAAAATTTCAATTTTAGGACTACCTATCCATATAACTCATTTACTCTAGCTTAATAATAAATTTCCTTTTGAAGTATCAGTATTATCAAATTCTAATAAAATTATTTAAGCTATACCTTCTCTACATAATGCCATTCTTAGATATATTAAACCTTGAATTAATATTTTCTTATTCCTTAGCATTTGATATTATCTGGAATGCTAAGCCACCTCTTATCATCATATGCCACAATATGATGTTATCTTCCTTTGACATTAAGTTTTATTAAGCATATACTAATAACATAAGTTAGCCAAGCAAATATATAAACTTAATATCGCGGGATGGAGCAGTTGGTAGCTCGTTGGGCTCATAACCCAAAGGTCGTAGGTTCAAGTCCTGCTCCCGCAACCAAAATCTTACTCTTACTGTAAGATTTTTTTGTTGTATAAAATATAGATATAGTAACTTAGAAAATAAAGTAATCAAATAAGTATTGAAAAAAAGCCTAGTGATGAGACACTAGGCTTTTTTTATTTATTATATATCAAATTTTTATAAACATCTTATTTTTTATTATTTAATAGTTCTATTATCTAATCTCCCCATTTATGTTTCATAATTTGCTCACAAATAAATAAAGCTGTAACTTCTACACCATAGATTTACCAATTAATATTAGTTTGATTCAAAAAACAATCTTAACCAAGTAACTTAGTCTATTAATCTTATTTGAGGTACGTTCATTCCATAAAACCCCAAATTAAATTATAACTTTAAACTATAAAATTACTATTTTATTAAACTCAAATTCAATTAAAAAAGTACTACCGATTATTTTATTATAAAAGTATTTTAGCAAATTCCATATTATCAAATTCATTTTCTTTTATATACTCTAATGAATCAATTAAATAGCTTTTATGATGTTCTATAGTTTTAGAGAAGGCTTGGATAAATTCAACCATGCTTTCTTTAGACTCCTGTTTATTGTATATATATTTCCCAACCAAATAAAACCTAATAAATGAGTATCTTGTTAAAAGCATAATATATCCATCAAATAATGATTCAGATTCAGAAAATGGAAAAATATTATTATATATGAAATTTACTAAATAATTTTCAAAAATATAGCTATTATTATTAATGAAATTTTCATTATAATCTTCAAATGTTTTTATGTATACTTCTGAATATTCACTTATTTCAGCATTTTCATCAAACTTAAATCCAGATATAATTTGCTTTGTATATTCTTTAAAAGAAAAGCTATCCACATTTTTAGATACATTTAAAAACTCTAACATTTTTTTAAAAAAATCAATTTGAATAAGATAATTTAATTTATTTTCTTCATAATTATCATTAACTAAATTTATATCATATTTTTTGATAAATTTAGATACATTACTATGATTATCTTTAATCTCGCCCTCTAATGCATATATAAAATCACCTAATATATAAAGCCTTTTACTTAAATTTAATTTTCTGTTTTGTATTATTTTAATACTAAGATCCCTAATTTCTTTAAAATACTTTATTGGTGACTTATTATATTTTTTAGATTTAGTATCAATCTCACTTGATACTATATGTTTACCTAAGTTTTCTTCACTTTCTTTAAACTTAATTCCCTCTTCCTTTAATAAAATAATTCTTGCAGCTTCAGGACAGGCTACATCAAGGGATATTTCATAATAACCATCTATTTTATTAATTATTCTAGGAAAAGATGTACAAACATTTGAAAGATATTCTTCTCCAATTTTAGAATAAATAATACAATAATTTTCTTCATCTAGAAAAGGACACCTTTTATCAGCTTTTAACTTTACTTTTCCATAATCTACATCACAACTTGTACAAAAATCATTGTTATAAACATTTTTTTGAAACATTCTTTTCATTTCTTTATCTTGAATTTTATAATATTGTTTAAAAGTAACCTTATCTATATCTATATCCCAACCAATACAACAGCTATCTTCGCAGTTTCCACCTATACACTTAAATTCTTTAAAATATCTCGGGTATCTCATTTTTATATTTTTTTCCATAGTATAACTTCCTTTTCAAATAAATCACTTAAATTTTCCTATTATACATTTATTTTACTATAGAATTTTAAATTTGTCAGATATACCCCATTTTCTAGATATATTAACAATATTATTCCTATGAAACCAATGTATTGTCCCATTAAAAATATATTCCATATCTTCTAAAGTAAGAAATAATTTTTGTATCCTTTTTATAATTTTACACTATTATATAACTATTAAATTTTGCTACTAGGTAAATAAATGAGCAAGGATAACTTAGAGTACAAACATACTATGTTCTAGGTTATTTGCCTACTAGGATTGTTTAAGAACTAAAATATAGGTATCAGATAAGTACTTCTATTATCATAACTTACTAGGATACAACGACTACCACTTCTAAGTCTATAATAATCCCCCATATCTATACTCATACTTTTAATAAATAAATCTGTATCATACACGGAAACACTAGCATAGTATTTGGTACTCTTACGATTTCTATATTCACTCCATACTTCCTCAACAACACCATAACAACATTTACAATCTTCATCAAAAGGATTAAAGTTCTCAACCTTTTTCATTCTGAATGGAAACTGGATTACAAAATTAAAAATTAACCACAATAGAAATAAAGATATAACTGGCAACATAACAAAATCAATACTTGAATTAAAAGTTATTGTAGAATAAATTGCATGAGGAAAAACCTTTAGAAAAATAGGCAATAGTAGAACTAGTCCTATAAACAACATAACATATAAATCCTTCTTAGCTTTCTCTTTATGCCTTTGAACTAAAGAACAATGTCTAGCATCTATAACATGATTACTAGGTATCTCTTTAGGTTTAATTATTTTCTTATCATGAATCAAAATAATCACCTCCCAAAGTAATTTGCTAGGCAAAGAAGACTAGGGTTATCTAAACAACTTACTAGTCTTCTTTAATAACAAACTGATTTAGATTAAATTACATATCCTCAACATAAATACTAGGCATACAGATGTTAATGAAAAGATGGTCATAACATTTGTATGCTTTAAAGAGAACTTAGATAAATAAATTCCAAATAATAATCTAGTTGTACAGTCAACAAGTTTGTAAATACTCACTATAAACTTATACTCTTTTATTTTATCATAGTCAACACGATAATCAAAAAAAAACCGCAGAACAAATAGACAAAAACCAGAAGTCAATAAACTAAAGCTTATTTTAATTTTGAAATCATTTACAAAGATAAGAATACAAATGACTTAAATACCTAAAACTAGTATCTAAGCCATTTGTATTAATTATCTATTAGGTTGTAATTAAATTATCTTAAGTGTCCAATCCTCACAATTCCATATCTCAGTTACAACATCTCTATAAAACTCAGGTTCATGTGATACAAGTAAAATTGAGCCTTTATATTCTTTTAATGCTCTTTTTAATTCATCTTTTGCATCTACATCTAAGTGATTTGTAGGCTCGTCAAGAATTAATATATTAGTTTCTGTATTTAATATTTTACATAATCTAACCTTTGCAGCTTCTCCACCTGATAATACCATTATCTTTGATTCTAATTGTTTTGTTGTTAAACCACACTTAGCAAGAGCAGCTCTTATTTCATATTGTGTTTTACTTGGGAACTCTTGCCACACTTCTTCTATACATGTGTTTGTATTTCCACTTCTATCTTCTTGTTCAAAGTAACCTATATGTTGATAATCACCTAAGTGAACTTCTCCACTTAAAGGTTGAACTTTTCCAAGCAAGCTTTTTAATAATGTAGATTTACCAAGTCCATTTGCTCCTACTAAAGCTATTTTTTGTCCTCTTTCCATATAAAGATTTAATGGTTTTGTAAGAGGTGAATCATAACCTATTACTAAATCTTTAGTTTCAAATATAATTTTTCCTGATGTTCTTGCTACTTTAAAGTTGAATTCTGGTTTTGGTTTTTCTTTTGAAAGTTCTATTACTTCCATTTTATCAAGTTTTTTTTGTCTTGATTTAGCCATATTAGCAGTAGCAACATTTGCTTTATTTCTTGCAACGAAATCTTCTAGTCTAGCTATTTCTTTTTGTTGCTTTTCATATGCTGCTTCTAATCTCTTTTTATTTTCATCATATAGTCTCTTAAACTCATAATAGTCACCAACATATCTTGTTAATTTTCTTTCTTCAACATGATAAATTAAGTTAACTACTGAATTTAAAAATGGTATATCATGAGAAATTAGTATAAAAGCATTTTCATAGTTATTTAAATATCTCTTTAACCATTCTATATGCTCTTCATCTAGATAGTTTGTAGGCTCATCTAAAAGTAATATATCTGGATTTTGAAGTAATAATTTTCCAAGTAAGATTTTTGTTCTTTGTCCACCTGATAAATCATCAACATCTTTATCTAAACCTAAATCTAAAAGTCCAAGACCTTTTGCTACTTCCTCTACTTTTGCATCTATTATGTAAAATCCATTATGATCTAGTAAATCTTGAATTACTGCTGTTCTTTCAAGCATCTTTTCTAGTTCTTCTGGAGTACAGTCTCCCATTTTTTCATAAAGAGAATTCATTTCTGTTTCTAAATCAAATAAGTATTTAAATGCATCTCTTAGAGCATCTCTTATGCTTTGTCCTTTCACTAAAGCTGCATGTTGATCCATATATCCAACTCTAACGTTATTTGACCAAATAACCTTTCCTTCATCAGGCATAAGTTTATCTGTAACTATATTCATAAATGTTGATTTTCCTTCACCATTAGCTCCAATTAAACCAACGTGCTCCCCCTTTAATAATCTAAAGGATACATCTTCAAAAATAGCTCTATCTCCAAAGCCATGACTCATATCTTTAACTGTTAAAACGCTCATTAATTATCCTCCTGGTTATTAAGTCTATTTTAAAATTAATAATTTTTACTTCTTCATTTTCAATTAATATATTGCACAAAAATAAGGTATGATCATAATCACACCTTATTTATTATAAACTATAATTCTACAAAATAAATAGATTTTTTTTAACAATTTTAGTATTCATAATCTTTTACGTCTTCGCAAATAGAAATTTTTAATGTATTATCATCAATAACCTTTTTATAAGAGCATAAAAAATCATTTAATTCTAAATCATTTAGATCAATTTTACCTGAACTTTTTAAAATAACATTTTCTCCTTCTGTTAATATTCCTACATTATTTTTATCATTTTTTATAAAATAATTATTAACAGTTGTTACTTTAATCCTATCCTTATATTTTTCTTGAAAACTCATTGTTTTTCTTACTTTTTCAATATCTCCTGAACCTGGAATCATATTGTTAAGTCCTAGTGACTTTATTTGTTCTTCTATAGCTGAAGCATCAAATCCATATCTCTCCATTAACTTAGTTTGCATTTTTAGAAACTTATCTTGTGATATATTATTTTCTTCCATATACTCCATCATATTTTTTGTGAAGTCTGACATATTTAATTTTCCAGAAGACATATCATAATATAATGAATATATATATGATTCAAATTTATCTATATCTTTATCATTCACTTTATTTTTTAGCTCATTAAAATCTATAATTTTATCCATAATATACTCAACTCCTATAACTTTAATGGATGTTACTAATATTATACTATTACTATAAACTTTATTCCATTGACTTAATACAATATTAATATTTTTTTAAGAACACTTTTTTAATTTTACATTTTTATTTTTGTAACTAAATTCAATCTAGATATTCTATAAAATCAACTTAATTTGCAGCTTTAACTGCATTCCAAACATCTTCATATAATCTTAATTTTTCTTGTGGTAAATATTTATAAACTTCGCATCTTTCCATAATTTCTTTAAGCATATATGCACCTTCATTATTTTTAACTTCTTCTGGCTGTTCTTCCATAGCTAGTTTATTTGGAGTAGTGTATCCTATTTCTTCAGCTATTTTATATGCGTTATCTTTACCACTTACAAAGTTTATAAATTCTTCGGCAGTTTCCTTATCATTTGCATTTGCTGGAATTGCCCATGAATCTAGCCAGTAATTTGCTCCTTCTTTTGGAATTACATATTCTAAATTTTCATTTTCATCAGCTAAAGTTAAACCTTCTCCTGACCATATCATTGCAATTGAAGCTTCTCCTGAAGTCATTAGATCTTTAACTTCATCAGCACCATATTTTAATACTAATGGCTTTTGTTCTATTAATAAATTCTTAGCTTCTTCAAGTTCTTTTTCATTTGTTGTATTTAATGAATAACCAAGCTTTTTAAGAGCCATTCCTATAGCATCTCTTTGAGCATCTAAAACAAATATTTGTTTTTTATATTTTTCATTCCACATTATGTCCCAGCTATCTACTTTTTCACTAACTAAATCTTTATTATATATTATTCCAATTGTTCCATTCATATATGGCACTGTATAATCATTATTAGGATCATAAGGTTGTCCCATATCACTTTCATTCATTTCCTTTAAGTTTGGAATATTTTCTTTATCAATTTTTTGTAGTAAATCTTCTTGTATCATTCTGTCAGCCATATAATCTGCTACTAAAACAGCATCCCAGTTTGTTTTTCCTGAAGCTACTTCAATATACATTGTTTCCATATCATCAAAAGTCTTATAATTAACTTTTACGTTATATTTTTCTTCAAATTCTTCTATTATACCTTCTGCTATATTTTCTCCGTAATTTAATACATTTATAGTTTTTCTATTACTTTTTTGACATCCTGCAAATAAAGCAAAAACAAAAATCATACTGCATATTAATGCAGAAATTTTTATAGATTTTCTCATTTATATTTCTTCCTTTCATTTTAAATAATTACTATTTTGCAATAATAATTATAAATGTAATTTTAGTAATTGCAAGTTAAAAATATCCAAGTAGTAATGTATACTATATTACAATCATATTAATACTCTTATTTTTATATTTTAACAAAAAAGTATTAACTACTAAGGTGCAGCTAATACTTTTAGGGAGAACTATATTTCAATTAATTTTGCCGTTACTCCATGTAATTCATTTAATTCTTCTTTTAATTTATTTATTTCTTCTTTTTCATCATGAATTAAATTTAATATTATAAGACCTGAGTTTGCACAAGAAGTTTTACTTGCCTCATGTAATCCTAATCTAGTTTGAATTATACATCCATACTTTGTTAATATTTCTTGAACTGTTGGTGCAATAGATACTCTAGGTTCTATTTTTATTGCCATAATAGTAAACATATTTATCCCTCCGTTAACTTTATCATTTTCTATATTATCCCATTTCACCTTTACTTATTCATAACCCATTAAATTATATATGTTGTTATAGGGCTTTAACATTTAACTTAAAAATATAATTACTTTTTGGTATTTAAATAAATTTTTATTATATATTGAAATAAGAACATTTGTTCGGTATAATATTTTTAAATACTTTTAAGAAGGGTGATATTTATGAATATAGATGAAAAGCTTAATATTCTTTCTGCAGCTGCAAAATACGATGTATCTTGCTCTTCTTCTGGTTCAAAAAGAAAAAATTTAAATAATGGTATAGGCAATGCTGAAAATAGTGGAATTTGCCATAGCTTTACTGCTGACGGAAGATGTATTTCTCTTTTAAAAATACTTTTAACTAATTACTGTATATATAATTGTAAGTATTGTGTAAATGCATCTACAAAGGACGTTCCTAGAGCTATGTTTACTCCTGATGAAATTGTATCCCTTACGATTAACTTTTATAAGAGAAATTATATTGAGGGATTATTTTTAAGTTCAGCAATATTTAAAACTCCAAATTACACAATGGAATTATTATTAAATGTTGTAAAAAAATTAAGAATTGAAGAAAAGTTTAATGGATATATTCATTTAAAAGCTATTCCTGGTGCTGATGAAGCCTTAATAAAAGAAGCTGGAAAATATGTAGATAGAATGAGTGTTAATATAGAACTTCCATCCGCATCAAGTTTAAAGTTACTTGCTCCTCAAAAAAGCAAAGAAAATATATTAGCTCCTATGAGTACTATAAAAAATTCTATACTAGAAAATAAAGATTTAAAGAAAAATATAAAATCAACACCACTTTTTGTTCCAGGTGGTCAAAGTACTCAACTTATAGTTGGTGCAACTCCTGAAAGTGATTATAAGATACTAAACCTATCTGAAAATTTGTATAATCGTTTTAATTTAAAAAGAGTTTATTATTCTGCTTATGTTCCAGTAATAAAAAATGATAAAGTACTTCCTGATATTATCCATCCTCCATTAGTTAGAGAACATAGATTGTATCAAGCAGATTGGTTATTACGATTTTATGGCTTTAAGGCTAAAGAACTTTTAAAAGATGAAAATGATAGCTTTGATTTAAATTTTGATCCTAAGACTTCTTGGGCATTATCTAATATAGATAATTTTCCTATAGAAATAAATAAAGCTTCCTATGACACTCTTCTTAGAATCCCTGGAATAGGAGTTCGTTCTGCAAGAAGGATATTAATTACAAGAAAAGTTCACTCCTTAAAATTTGAAGATTTAAAAAAGCTTGGCATAGTGCTAAAAAGAGCAAAGTATTTTATCACTTGCAAAGGTAAGTACTATGGAGATGTTTCTTTTGATGAAGAAAAAATAAGAACAAGGTTACTTTATATGAATAGACCAAAATTAGAAAATGAAAATTCAGAGCAACTTAATTTCTTTGATAATATTTATCCTAAAACATCAAATGGAATTTTGTTACCCGAACCAAAGAAAATAATTATGCCTACAGATAAAGTAACTTCTATAACTGGAGAATTCTAAAGGTGGTGATTTTTTGTTAAAAATAATATATGAAGATTCCTTTGAAGGATTCTTAACTGCAATTTATTATAGTTTTTATTGTAAAAAGCAAATTGCATCAATCTCTACAAAAGACGAATTAGAAATTGATCTCTTTTCGGAAACTGAATACATAAATGCAGATTTAAATAAATATTCTAAAGTCAAAAACGCTATTGTCTCTAAAATTGATCCTTTAGCATTAAATAAGATTTATAAATTATATTTATCTAATTACAAAAACAAGGGTCTTTTATGCTTTAAATACTTGAAAATTGCATTTAAACTTGGAAGTGATGTTCATAAGTATTTACATTTAGATCCAGTACGAGAACTAGATTTGATTGATAGACGCGTATCTTTAGAAGGTCATAGGTTTACTGGATTTGTGCGTTTTATTTCTGTAAACGATAATTTTCTATATTCTTCTATTGAACCTGATAATAACATTTTAGAAATTATTTCTCCACATTTTCAAGAACGCTTTAGTAATGAATATTGGATAATACATGACATAAAAAGAAATATTGCTTCAGTTTATAATAAGACTTGCTGGGAAATAAAAGAAATGAATATAGAAATTTATAACAACCTTAAAAACTACAATGATAATTTCCAAGATCTTTGGAAAGGCTACTTTAAATCTACCACAATAAACGAACGAATTAACCCCAAATTACAAAAAAGAATGATGCCAAAACGCTATTGGAACAACCTTACCGAAGTAGAGTGAAGAATTAATAGTGAAAAAGTGAAAAGTAAAGTATGTTTTGTGCTGGAAAATTAAATTTAAATTAGTTCAAAGCACCTTATATTCAAAAATACCTTAAGGACTTTTTCCTGATTTTTTACTTTTTCACTTTTAACATTATTATAAATGATAAATATAAGTTGGCGAATATAAATAGACGATGGAATAAGCATATAGCTAGTAATTAGAGGTACTTGGCGTGGAAAAACTGCTACACCTTAGTATTGCTTAATTGTTTAAACTCAGTGAGTTAACCAAAACTCTTGGCATAGTAGTTTTCCGAGCCTAGTACTTCTTTTCACAGCTATCTAGCTTACGGAACATATCTAGTTATTGTAGCCTTTATGTTTACAATTTATTATACAGTTGCTACTGCTTCTATTTCTATTACGCAATCTTTTGGTAGTCTTGCTACTTCAACACAACTTCTTGCAGGAGGATTTTCATTAAAATACTCTCCATAAACTTCATTTACTTGTCCAAAGTCATTCATATCTTTTATGAAAACTACTACCTTAACTACTTTTTCTAAACTACTTCCAGCTTCCTCTAAAACAGCCTTTACATTTTCTAAAGATTGTCTAGTTGCAGCTTTTATTTCTGTTACAACCTCACCTGTTGCTGGATTAACTGGAATTTGTCCTGATGTAAATACCATCTCCCCTATTTTAATACCTTGTGAGTATGGGCCAATAGCTGAAGGTGCCTTACTAGTTGAAATAATTTCTTTTTGCATTTTACTACACGTCCTTTCTTACTATTTTGCATATAATTTTTTTTAAAACTAATACTAAATATGAGCTTATCAAACTCATACAGGATATCTAAAACAAATTTCAGCATCTCCATAAAGTTTTAGATATCCTTCAATCTAAATATACCTTTTTTTTCCTAAAATTTCAATATGTAATCATTTAAATAAACTTTTATTGTATATTAAACATTTATTAATTTATTAAGTAATGGTACAATTAGAATAATATAGAAACCATGAAGGAGGTAATAAATATGAATAAAGATGTTAATATCGATTGGAGCAATCTTGGCTTTAACTATATTAAAACTGATTATAGATATGTATCAGTTTGGAAAGATGGAAAATGGGACGAAGGTAAATTAACAGAAGATAATATGTTAAACATAAGTGAAGCTTCTACAGCTCTTCATTACGGTCAACAGTGCTTTGAAGGCTTAAAAGCTTACAGAAGAAAAGATGGAAAGATTCAATTATTTAGAGTAGATAGAAATGCACATAGAATGAATGAGAGTACAGCTAAATTACTTATGCCTGAAATACCAGTTGAAAAGTTCATAGATGCTTGTAAGCAAGTAGTTAGAGCTAATGAGCATTATGTTCCACCATATGGTACTGGTGCTACATTATATTTAAGACCATTTATGATTGGTGTTGGAGATAATATAGGGGTTAAGCCTGCTCCTGAATATATTTTCTGCGTATTTGCAGTACCTGTAGGACCTTACTTTAAAGAAGGATTGACACCATGCAACTTTATGATAGCTGATTATGATAGAGCTGCTCCTTATGGAACTGGTGGACAAAAAGTTGGTGGAAACTATGCTGCTTCATTACATCCACATAAAATAGCTGCTGATAGAGGATTTGCAGATTGTATTTATTTAGACCCTGCAACTCACAGCAAAATTGAAGAGGTTGGTGCTGCTAATTTCTTTGGAATAACAAAAAATAATGAATTTATTACTCCAAAGTCACCATCAATTCTTCCTAGCATAACTAAATATTCTCTTATGGATATAGCTAAAGAGTATTTAAAAATGCCTGTATTTGAAAGAGATGTTTATATTGACAATATTGATGAGTTTAAAGAAGCTGGTGCTTGTGGTACTGCTGCTGTTATAACTCCAATCGGCGGAATAGAATATAAAGATAAACTTCATGTATTTCATAGTGAAACTGAAGTTGGTCCTGTTACAAAAGAGCTTTATAGAATTCTTTGTGGAATTCAATTTGGAGATGTTGAAGGACCTGAAGGTTGGGTATTTGAAGTTTAAAATAAGATTTAAGTGGGTGTCTAAGACATCCACTTAAATCTTATTTTTTTACTATACATAATACTTTTCCAGATTTATTAAAACTCTTTAAATCAATACATTCACAATAAATTTATTACCTCTTATTTCTATTTTAAATTTTCCATTTTGAGCTTCCGTTAAACTTTTTGCTATATCTAATCCTAGCCCTGATCCTTCAGCTGTTCTCGATGTATCTCCCCTTTTAAATCTTTCAAGAAGCTCTTTTTCATTAAGTTTTATTTTCTCAGCAGACTCATTGATAAATGTTGTATTGCTAATCTTATCAACTTTATTATAATAATATTCAAACACTATAAAAACTTCAGATCCCTCTACTGAATATTTAATTATATTAGATATGATATTTTGATATATCCTAAGTGTCTTATCATAATCTGCACAGACAATAATTTTTGTATATTTATCCGATTTTACTTCTTTACCATTTAAAAATACCTTTATATTAAATTTAAGATTAAATTCTCTTATTTTATCTTCTAATTCAAATAGTACATGATCTAGTATGTCTCTAAGATCAACTTCTCTAATATCTAAAAATATATTATTGGAATTAGCCATTATAGACTCTTTAAGATCACCAATTAAAACTTTAATTCTTTTTGCTTTTCTTTCTAATATATCTATATACTCCTTTTTATTATCTTCAGTTAACTTTCCTCTACTTAAAAAATCAACATAATTTATTATAGAAGTTAAAGGTGTTCTCAAATCATGAGATACATTAGTTATTAATTCAACCTTTTCAACATTAGATGTTGCTTCATTATTTTCAATACATTTTGAGATAGAAATAAGCTCCTTTATAGCCCTATTAAGTATATTTAAATCCATACCATTAAATAACACGTAATTCTCTTGATTTTCATTTAATATATCATATACCTTATCAAAGCTTCCACTTTCTAAACCTTTTATAGTTTCGTCCAAAATTGAATTTAAATTTTCTACTATTAAATTATTTTTTAATATGCTTATTCCAAGATAACATAATACTAAAATATTCAATATTATTATCCACCATAATATTGTTGATTTTATATTAATTTCCTTCATAGTTAACTGAAATATTATCTGATATAAAGTTATATAAAATATAATTGATATTGTTATTTTGATGAATTTATTAAAAAGTTTTCCTCTATAAAAACTTCTTTCATATCCTTCAACCCCTTGGCTTTTATATATCTTGCTTTTTAGTACTATTTGTAATAATGATATTGAAACTATTACAGAAAAAACTATCCATGTTAATAGAACAATATACTTTGGCCCTTCTGTATTGTAATTAGGTAAAAATTCTTCACCTGTAGTATTAACCAGTTTTCTTACAACAAAATAATTTATAAAAACTAATATATTGCCAATAAATGTTTCTATAAATACCCTCTCGTTTATATCTTTTAATTTTATATTCTCTTCTTCACTAATCCATCTAATTTTATAATCCTTATTACAGAAATTTTTATCAAACATCATTAAGTCACCTCCTTTTCTAAAGGTGCTTTTTGAATTGAATCAATATTAAAAACCATTTCTACTTTGAATAAATCACCATCTATATCTATATTAAAATCACCATTTTGTAGTAACACTAAGTTTTTAGCAATTTCTATTCCTAATCCTGATACATCTTCTTCTTTATTACTATTTATTATATAAATTAAATCTTTTGGTTCTATATTCAACTCTTTTTTAGAAGTATTCTTTATACATATATGAACCTTATTATTCTTACAATTTACATCTATATACACTCTACTATTTTCTAGAGAATGCTTTATAGCATTTTCAAATAATATATCAAAAACTCTCCATAACTTTTCACCACTGCAAGAAATATATATGCTTTCTCTAGGAAAGTTTTTTCTGAATGTTAGTGAACTATTAATTATTTTATCTTCAAATTCAATTATAGCTTGTTTTAAAAATTCAATTAGTTCTATTTCATTAACTTCTACAACCATATCTCCAGTTGCTGTTTTTGAAGCCTCAAATAATTCTTCTATTAACTTATTTAGATTATTTGACTTATTCTTTAATAAGTCTACTATCTCATTATTATCTACATCATTTTTTAACTTATTAACATTATCTAATATATCATCTATTGGCTTGTTCAATTTTTTTGTTAGATTATCTAAAAGATCTATATTTACTTTTTCATTTTTTTTAATATTACTTGCTGATTTTTTTAGATTCTTGCTTATTTTATTTATCTTTAATATCAAATCTAAATAACCATTTTTGAAATATCCATCTAACTTTTTCATATCAAAAACTTTTTTATTATTAAAATTCCTAGAAATATTTTCTTTATCAAATTTATTTAACCAATCTTCTATTTCTCTCCAAATTGTAACTATTTTGAAGTTATTACTAATTAGCTTGCTTAACATTAATGTATTTAATAGTATTAATAATAAAATTGTTAATACTAAAGTTTTATAATTAGGCACTATATAAACAATAAAAATTATACAAATACTTATTATTGAAATAGCTAAATACTTGAGTATTCTTTTATTTTTCAATATAAATTCTCTACTTCTCAAACTTATATCCAACTCCCCATATAACCTTTAAATATCTTGGCTTTTTAGGATCTATTTCTATCTTTTCTCTTATTCTTCTAATATGTACCATTACTGTATCTGTACTGAAGCATGGCTCTTCCCAAACTCTTTCATATATTTCTGCTGAAGAAAAAACTCTGCCTGGATTGCTTAAAAGAAGGTCTAATATTTTATATTCGGTTTTAGTTATCTTTATTTCTTTCCCATCTACCTCAAGATATTTTCTAATCTTATCTAACTTTACTATTCCATAAGTTAAAATATCATTACTTTCTTCTTTTACATAATTACCTAAATCAACATATCTTCTAAGTTGAGACTTAACTCTTGCAATAAGTTCTAATGGGTTAAAAGGCTTTGTTATATAATCATCTGCTCCTATATTTAACCCTAATATTTTATCAGTATCTTGTGATTTCGCAGATAAAATTATTATAGGTATATTTTTATCTTCTCTTATATTCATAGTTGCTCTCATTCCATCCATTTTAGGCATCATTAAATCCATAATTACAAGGTGAACCTCTTTATTATTAATTATATTGAGTGCTTCTAATCCATCATAAGCTTTAATAACATTTATATCTTCATTTTTTAAATATATTTCTATTGCATCAGTTATTTCTTTTTCATCATCTACAACTAAAACATTATATTTTCCCATAAAGTCTTTCCTTTCTTATATACAAAATAGTTTTATATAATTAAATGTAAAGATTGCACAAATTTAAGTTTATCTAATTTTATCCATAGGTAAATTATAACATTTACTATCACCTTTTATAATAATAGATAAATATAAAATTATCCTATCGTATTTCTAAAAAATTTCTAACAATTTAAATATAAAGATTTAGAATTTATCTATATCTCCAATAATCAAATAGCTTTAGTTCTCTGATTTTATTTCTAAGAGCTATTTTTCTGTTTATTACCCACGCCAACTTAAGTGTTTATATTTACACATAGCCTCAACTTACCTTTAGAGCCAAGTTGTTCTCCATTCTAAGCGCATAAAAAGAAAAGCGTAACCGATAATAACTAGTACGCCTTTCACTTAATCTAATTCTTATATTTTTCACTTCCTAGTTTTTTGTATAAAAAACATAGAAGATTATAAATTAATTTAGCTTATTACAAACAAAAAATGTAATATACTAAATACTCATACTATCACAGAAGCATTAAAAATCTTTCTATCAAAACAAAATACACATGCTCTAAAGAAAATTAATAGTATAGATATCTCATATAGAACCATTGCTAATTACATTACTTACTATACTTATCTATAATCTCTAGGAATTCCTTATTGTCTTTTAAAAATTCTAGATCATTATCCTTATCATTTTTAAGCGCATTTAAAAACGTTGAAATGAAAATCTCATTACTTTCACCTTTAGATTCTTTAGGTTTAATATGTTTATATAATCTAGATTTTGATATATCCCACGGATTTTTCATTTCAGTTATCATTTTCCTTAAAGTAGAGATTAAATTAACTTCATCTTTTTGAACTGAATATAACTGAAAATATGCAGAATAAGAATTGTAAGCCCAAAGATCGTATAAACTTGTTGTCTTTTGTATAATCTCAGCAAAATATTTAGCATCCTCATCATGATTTTCTTTCAAGGCAATTTCCATCATAGATATTAATATCATAAAGAGATCAGTTGTCTTGGAAATTAATTTTTGTTCTAAAAGTTCAGCTGCTTTTCCATACTCCCCTGATTTAATATAAAGATTACCTTGAAGCTGATTTTTATCATAAGTAATATTAGGAAGTTTATCAATGCAAGCTTGAGCCTTATCATACTCTTCCCTTCCTAAGTATTTGTTAATTAACATAGAAGTTGCTTGATTAGCTACCTCTATATCATTACTATTTGAAGTTTTTACATATAAATTTTCAATCTCCTTCTCATAGGCATCTATACTTTCAATTGCAAACATAAATAAACTCCCCTCAAGGACAGTTGCTATATTTAAAATTAATTTATCATTATTGGGATACTCATGAATCTTATCCATCGCTTTCTCAAAACCTATATCAAATCCACTACTTCTGATTATCTCAACTAATTCATTTATAAAATGTCCTATTTCAATATCAGTTACGTCTTCTTTAAAGGAAAGCAAAGTATTTAAATCTACTCTTAAAAGCCTTGCTAAAGCTGGCAATATAGTAATATCAGGATAGCTAATCCCCTTCTCCCACTTATTAACTGCAGGCGTTGATACCCCAAGCGCTTCAGCAACTTGCTCCTGCGTCAATCCTTGATCTATTCTTCTCTCTTTTATAATTTCATTTATCTTCATATTAGCCTGTGCTCCTTTATAAATAGTAAATCAAAAGCTTTTGTTACTATTATTTTATCAAGTAAGACATATTACTACAATTGAGTCATTGTTAATTTATTAGTGAGTAAATTAACTGTTAGTTAATATGTTAGTGATATTTCTTAATTATAAATTACTAATCTCATCATTAAGCTTTTAGCTAATATCTTACGCCAAGTCGTTATCCATTCTTACCACAATTAAAATAAGGATGGATATCTATCCATCCTTTACTTCTCATTATTCAATCCATTTATAAATATTTATGATTTCTTTTTATAATAATATTGAACTTATAAGGCTAATTACAAATTCTAGTTTAAACTATTATTTTTCTTCCTTACTTCCACTTGTAATATAGTAGTATGGCAATGCTAAAAACAATGCTCCTCCTATAAAGTTTCCTAGTGATACTAAAATAATGTTATATGTATACCCACCTAAAGTTATTGTTGATGGATCAATTAAGTATCCCATAGCTAAAAATCCCATATTAGCTACACTATGTTCAAATCCTGCTGTTATAAATGTAAATAAACACCAGAATATCATTAATATTTTAGCTGTTTCTTCTTTTAACTTATAGCACATCCAAACAGCTAAACAAACTAGTATGTTACATAAAATACCTTTTAATATAAGTTGTCCTGCTGGAGTATTTATTTTACCATAAGCATTATTTACAATAAAATCTCCAATGTATTCACTTTTTCCACTAGTTAAACCAGCTTGTACAAATAATATTGCACCAAGAATCCCACCTAAAATGTTTCCAACCCAACTTGCAAACCAAATTTTTATAGCATCAACCCAAGTTACTGTTTTTTCTAATGCACCCATAGTCATTATCATAGCATTACTTGTAAATAAATCTCCACCTGCCATTAATACTAAACTTAGTGCTACACCAAAAGATGCTCCCATTAGAATTTTATAAGTTTCTATACCATTATGGTGCATAATTCCACCAATAGTATAAATAAGCATAATTCCTAAGCTAACAAATAAACTTCCAAGCATTGAACTTACTAAGTATCTCCCCTTGCTTCTTCTTAGTAACGTGCTTTTAACCTCTGCTGAATGGGCTAAATTATGAATTTCTTTACTGTACATGATACACCCCACAATATTGTTATTTTTTTAACAAGTATTAACATAATACATTGCATTTTTTACTAGCATATTGTACAATGAAAAACAAAGTTTTGCAACGGAAACTTTGTTTTTCATTATTTATATTTAGTTTTATTTTATGTTATTTATGTAGTATTCTCTTATTTCTTTGTATTCTAATAATGCTTTCTTACTACTAGTAACATTTATATTGTGTTCTTTTATTGAGGCTTTCCATGAATTGCATTCTCCAAAAATGTCCTTTTTTATATGGTTTCCAGGTAACATAAGTACTGGAGCTAATGTTATGTTTTTTATATTATCTTTTAATAATTCGGTAATAACATCTTCTCTTCTTATTTCACCTTCTAAGGTTCCTATATATACATTTTTATATCCATGTTCTATAAAAACGCCTTTTAATATGTTATATGCATCTGTATTTATTGTTTTAGAGCCATGTCCTACTAATACTATATTATCTGTTTTCATTAAATTATCTTCCATTGTATTGACTATTAAATTACATGATTCTTTTAAATTTCCATCTTTATTGCTCATAAGAACATTTCCTAAGGTAATCTTAGAAAAAGAGTAATCATATTCTTTAATTGTTTTTTCTATATTGGAATATTCACTGCCTTCAATCACGTGTAAAGGTTGAATATATACTTCTTTATATCTATCATTGCTTAAGTTAAATAGTACTTCTTCTAACCTTGGAACTATCTTACCATATTTATTAAATAATATGTTTGATAATACGCTTGAAGTAAAAGCCTTACAAACATGATATTTCCCATTTACACTTTCTCTTATTTCTTCTTCAAATGCTTCCAACACTTCTAACCCTTCTAAGTTAGCTGTTCCAAAGGAAACAACAATAATTGCTTTTGACATATGCACCTCTCTATTCTATGTTAAATTCTCTAAAAACATCTAAAAATTTATTTATATGCTCTTCTGTGTGAGCAACACTTAAAAATAAAGCTTCATATTGTGATGGTGGTATATTAATTCCATTTAATATCATATGTTTAAAATACTTTTTAAACATAGATTCATTGCATGTTTTCACATCATCATATTTTTTAACTTCTTTCAAATCTGTGAAGAATATAGTAAGCATTCCACCATATCTATTAATTGTCATTGGTATACCTTTTTCTTTTGCAATTTCTAATAAACCTTCTTCTAAAATTGATCCTAGATGATTTATTTTTTCATAATATTCTTCTTTATGTTTTTTCAACTTATTTAAAGTTGCAATTCCAGCTGCCATGACAATAGGATTTCCTGACATAGTTCCAGCTTGATAAACTTCACCAACTGGGGATAAGCATTCCATTATTTCTTTTTTGCCTCCATATGCTCCACAAGGAAGTCCCCCTCCCATTATTTTAGCATATGTTACTAAATCAGGTTTTGCAGCAAATAACTTTTGAGCCCCCTCAAAAGATACTCTAAATCCACTCATAACTTCATCAAATATCAATAGTGCTCCATATTTATCACAAAGCTCTCTTAAAAGATTCATAAAATCTTCTTCTGCTTTTATTACTCCCATATTTCCTGCTACTGGTTCTATAATAACTCCTGCAATATCATCTCCATATTTATCAAATAAAGATTTTATACTTTCTTTATCATTATATACTGCTATAAGCGTATTTTTTATACTATCATTAGGTACTCCTAGTGACCCTGGAATTCCATTTGTTAATACTCCTGATCCAGCTTCAATTAAAAATCCATCAAAATGTCCATGATAACACCCAGCAAACTTTATTATCTTATTCTTTTTAGTATATCCTCTTGCTAATTTTACTGCACTCATAGTAGCTTCAGTACCTGAATTAACCATTCTTATCATATCAATGTTTTCTAAGTTTTTGCATAAGAATTTAGCCATTATTAGCTCTAATTCAGTTGGAGCTCCAAATGCTATTGCACTTTCTGAAGTTTCTTTTATAGCTTTTACAACATCTTTATCAGAATGACCTAATATCATAGGTCCCCATGCTAAAACAAAATCTATATATTCCTTCCCTTCTTCATCTACTACTATTGCACCTTTTCCACTTTTTATAATTGGAGGCTCCATTCCAGTATTTCTATATGATCTAACTGGAGAATTAACTCCGCCTGGCATATACTTTTTGGACTCATGAAAAATAACTTGATTTCTCATAAAACTAATCCTCCTTTAACCATTTTGCAGCTTCTAATGCATAATAAGTTATTATCATATCTGAACCTGCTCTTTTCATTGAAAGAAGCATTTCTAAAACTACTCCTTTTTCATTGATAAGTCCTGCTTCAGCTGCAGATTTTACCATTGCAAATTCTCCGCTAACATTATAAGCACAAATTGGTACATTTATTTTATCCTTTGCTCTTCTTATTATATCTAAGTATGACATAGCCGGCTTAACTATAATTATATCTGCACCTTCGTTTATGTCCCACTCTATTTCTCTTATTGCTTCATCTGAATTCGCAGGATCCATTTGATAAGTTTTTCTATCACCAAATTGCGGTGCAGAATGAGCTGCTTCTCTAAATGGACCATAGAAAAATGATGAATACTTAGCAGCATAACTCATTATTGCTACATTTTCATATCCATTTTCATCTAACACATTTCTCATAAAAGCAATTCTTCCATCCATCATATCTGATGGTGCAACCATATGAGCTCCAGCCTTTGCATGTGATAAAGCTATCTTGCCTAATATCTCTAATGTTTTATCATTATCTACTTCACTTCCATTTAATATTCCACAATGTCCATGACTAGTATATTGACACATACATACATCTGTAATTACATATAATTTTTTTGAAAGTTCTCTTACTTTTCTTACAGCTTGTTGTACTATTCCATTGTCATTAAAACTTTCTGATCCACATTCATCTTTTTCATTTGGCAATCCAAATATAATTACACCTTTTATGTTAAGCCTTTCAACTTCACCTATTATTTCAGGCAGTCTATCTATTGACCAATGATAGTTACCCTTCATTGATGAAATTTCTTCTTTTTTATTTTCTCCTTCAACAACAAAAATAGGGAAAATTAAATCATTTGTACTTAATGTATTTTCTCTTACTAAATCCCTTATTGCTGCATTTGCTCTTAATCTTCTTCCCCTGTTGATCATTTTATTCACCTTTACTTTCTCTATATTTACTATATATTTCAATTATTTCATCTATAAATCCATCTTCAGAATGTTTTTTACACATATGTCCTTCTATGGTGTTTGATTTTAAAGCCTTATATGTTTGAGGGCCTATTGCAATATTAAACTTACTTTTAATTTCTTCTATACTAAACATATTTATCATATTATTTACTGTACTAGGACTAGTGTATAATATAAAATCAATTTCTTCAAATACTCTTTTATTTCTTATATCACCACAAACTGTATCATATGTATGTACTCTATCAACATATAAACCTAGTTTTTCAACTTCTTCTTTTAAATATTCTCTACTGCTAGAAGAACAAGGTATTAATACATTTTCCTCTTTAACTAAATGCGGCTCTAAAGCCTTAAATAAGCCTTCTCCAACAAATTCCCTTCCCATTATAAATGCCTGAATTCCTCTTGCTTCCAAAGCTTTTCTAGTTGCTTTACCGACTACCGAGAATTTAGCCTTAAGACTTCTTATATCTATTTTATTTTCTATAATATAGTCAAAAAACATATTAACACCATTTACTGAAGTTAATATTATATGATCATAATTACTTAATTTATCTTTAACAGAATTTAGGTTTTCTTTAGTTTCTTGTATTTTTATAGAATTTATCTCTGTTACTTCTGCTCCTAAATTTCTAAGCTTTTTCTTTAAGTTCGATGCTTGCTCTCGTGATCTTGTTACACATATATTAAGTCCAAAAAGAGGCTTCTTTTCATACCAATTTAGCTTATTATTTAGTTCCACAACATCTCCCATAACAATTATACAAGGAGACTTTAATTTAGCTTTTATTACTTTTTCTTCAATATCTATTAAAGTTCCAACTACTTTCTTTTGTTTTGAAGATGTTCCCCTCATTATTACAGCTACTTTAGTATTTACATCTTTACCATTATTTATTAGCTTTTCGATTATGCTACCTAAATTATTCAAGCCCATCATAAAAACTAATGTGCCTTTTTCTTTTGCTATTGCTTCCCAATTTATATTTAATGTCCCCGCAGTCATCCCTGTAATTATATGAAAGCTTTGTGCCATTTCTCTTTGTGTTATAGGAATGCCTGCATAATTCAATACTGATATTGGTGAGGTCACTCCTGGAACCACTTCAAATTCTATACCTTCTTCAACTAAAGAAAGTACTTCTTCTCCACCTCTTCCAAAAACATAAGGATCTCCCCCTTTTATTCTTCCTACAGTATGACCTTCTTTAGCAAGTTTTACTAATGTTTCATTTATTTCATCTTGTGTTTTATAATGACACCCAGGTTCTTTACCACAATAATAAATTTCACAATCTTCTTTTAAATAGTTAAGTATATTATTTGAAACTAATCTATCATATAAAACAGCAGTACAATCTTTTAAAACCTCTACTGCCTTTAATGTTAATAATTCTTCATCTCCTGGTCCAGTACCAATTATATAAACCTTACTCATTTTCACTATCCTTCCAAAATCTTTTGTGCTAATTTAAATCCAAGCTCTATATTTTCACTCTTCTTGCCTAGGATATCCTTTTTAATTATTTTTCCACCTACATCAAAAGTACCTATCATATATAAATCATCATTTTTTATCTCAGAGTAAACACCTATTACACTATGGCATCCTCCATTTAACTTTTTCATAAAACTTCTTTCAGCTTCTACCGCTCTTCTAACTTCCTTATTATCTAACTTCTTTAAATAATTGTTGTATTCACCATTTTTTAATGCTTCTATACCTAAAGCACCCTGCCCTATTGCAGGTAAAAATTCTTTAGGATCAAAATAATCTGTTATTATATCCTCCAATCCCAATCTTTTTATCCCTGCTGCTGCTAAGATTATCCCATCCATATTTTCTTTTTTCATCTTATCTAATCTTGTTTGGACATTTCCTCTTATTGGGACAATATTTAAATCACGTCTTAATTTTTTTAACATTGCAGCTCTTCTTATGCTACTTGTTCCAATAATAGCACCTTCTTTTAAATCCTGAAAATGAATACCATTGCTTGATACAAATACATCTCTAATATCATCTCTTTCAGGTATAGCCACTAACTCAAAATCTTCTGACAATTCAAAAGGCACATCTTTCATACTATGTACTGCTGCATGTGCTTCTTTATTTAAAAGTGCATATTCTATTTCTTTAACAAATAATCCTTTTCCACCTATTTTATCTAATGTTACATCTAGCCTTCTATCACCTTCTGTAACCACTAATAATTTTTTAGCATTTATATTATTTTTTTCTTTAATAAGTTCAATTACTTTATCAGCTTGCACTTGTGCTAACTTACTTTTTCTAGTTGCAATGATTAATTCCATAAAATATCTCCTATAAATTTTTATATATTTTATTTGATACTTCTTTTCCAAAAAACATATCTATTACTAATTTATCTTTTCCCTTTTCATATATGTATTTAAAATCCTCACTACATACAAACTTTATTATATCACCCTTGTTTTCTTTTAAAGATTTTGCCTGCTTCCTAATAAAAGATGAATAACCAATAAAATCATCATAATTTTTTAATAGCTCCGATACTTTATCTGCTATCATAAGTGACCCCTTAGGATTTCCATGCTTCGTATTTACTGAAAAACTTATATTGTTTAGATTTCTTTGTACGGGTGCTACTGCCATTCCCTTTAGATGTTCAGAAGCAAATATGTATATTTTATACTCATCTTCACAATCTTTTTTTATTTCTAAATTTTTATTATAGTCATCTGTTGCTATTATTATTAAATGCTTATCTTTAATAAAATCCTTATAATATTCTCCCTTAATTAAGTTAATATCTTTTAACTTTGAAAATTCCTCAACAAAATCTAAAGATAAAACATCAACATTACAGCCTTTATATATAAATTTTTTGCCTTTTATATAACCAACATTTCCTCCGCCAACTATCCCAATTCTTAATTTTTTAGACATTACTGAAAGATAAGTGTACTCTAAACATTCTTCAGGAATATCTTTTCTAGTATCTTTATACATTCTTCTCCTTGCCCCTTTAGTTGTTCTTCCTTTAAAACTTCTATTGCCCTATTAACATAATAATCTGATGTGCTCTTTATAAGTTTTTGCGCAATTTCTATATCTTTTTTATCATTACATTTATTCTTTAATGTAGTTTGCCTCTCTTTTATAACTTTAGAACTATTTTTTTTCATATCTTGTATAACAGGCGCTATATTTCTTATATCCTTCCAATTAAAGTATTCTTCTATATATGCATTTATAATATCTTTAAACTTTAGCATTCTTTCTTTTCTGAGCTTTTTGTTATCATCATCAATTGAACTTATATCATCAATATCATAAAGATTTACCCTTGTATATTCCTTAACTTTTTCATCAACATCTCTTGGCAATGCTAAATCAAATATTATAATTTTATTTCCATTTTCTTTTATATGCTTTTTTTCTATGATTAAGTGTGGAGCAGACGTACAAGAAACTACACAGTCCATATCATTTATTATGTTTCTCCCATCTTCGTAATTCATTATATTAACTCTTTTATCTTCAATATCTTTGACACTTTCAACTTTTCTAACTACAATATTTAATTCCTTTATATCATTAGAAAGAGCATATTTAACAACTAGTTTTCCTACTTCTCCATATCCTATAACCATAATCCTCTTGGAATCATTTTTTATTGCTTCACTAATTGCAATTGATGCTGAAGAAACTGGAATTTCATATAATTTTCCTTCTGTTCTAAACTTCTTCCCACAAGTTATTGCTTCTTGAAATAACCTTTGTAATTCATGTTTAACTGATCCTAATTCATCTGCTAAATGATATGCATCTTTGATTTGTCCAAGTATTTGATCTTCCCCTAATATTTTTGAATGAAATCCACAAACAACTTCCATCAAGTGTCTTACAGTTTCTTTTTCATTTAAATAAAAACAGTATTCTCTTAAATTAATATCCCAATTTAGCACTTCAAAAATCTTTTTTAATCCTTCTTCGCCTTTTAAAGAACCATTAAAATAAATTTCTGTTCTATTACAAGTACTAAGAATAACAACTTCATCAAAATATTTTATTAACTCTTTTGAATATACTTCTCTTTTTTTTTGAGATAAAGATAATTTTTCTCTTATTTCTACTTCAGTATTCTTTTTAATCCCTAAAAGCTGAATCATAATTTTGCTCCTAAACCATCTTATTAATTCATTTATTTTTATAATAACCCTATTATACTCTTATTACAATTTTTTTGCACATTCCATATACTTAATATTTAGATTAAATTTTAAGACCGCTATAACATAGCGGTCTTAAAGTTTTTGTTATACTAATTTTACATATTTAGCTAATACTTTGTCTAATAGATTATATTAATTTCATTTATAAGTATTTACCTATATTAATATTTTATTCCACTCCAATAGATATTGTCTTTTAGTATAGCTTTATCTGAAAGTTCTACTCCTTCAAGAGCCCACTTTTTAAATTCCATAAATCCTGTTCTATCTACAATATATCCAATATGCTCTTTTCCACCTGGAGCATCTTTAGCAATATATTGTTCAACATATTTATAAGTATTTAATATTATTTTTATAATACTTTCTTCATCCACCCATACTATAAAATCTTCAGCTAATCTTGGATTCTTCTTTCCTGTTCTACCCATTATAGCTAATCTATAATATTTTTCTTTGCTTCTTGTCCATGCTCCTGTTGGACAATTTATAACACACTCTCCACAACCTATACACTTACTATGATCTCTTACTGGTCTATAGTTTTCAGGGTGTAATGCAGCTGTTGATTTTTTCTTACAGGCTCTAACACATGCACCACATGATATACACTTATCTCTATCAAATTGTGGCTCTGTCATTCCTATTATTCCAAAATCGTGCATTCTAGCTTTGATACAGTCATTAGGACAACCTGTTAATGCTATTTTAAAATGTAAATCATTAGGGAATATAGCTTTTTCTATCTTCTTTGCAAAGTTTGTAGTATTATAGTTTGCATATGGACAGACTTTATTACCTATACATGCTGATACGTTTCTTGTTCCCGCTGCTGTATATCCCTTTCCTGGGATTTCTTGATTTATTTCTAATCCTTCTATTATAGGTTGAAGGAGAATGTTAACTTCTTCTATGTCATTCATATCTATACCTGGAATTTCAAATCCTTGTCTTGTTGTTAAATGGACTGTTCCATCACCATATTTATCTGCAATTTCTTGGATTAATCCTAGGTATTCAGCCTTTAAGAATCCACCTGGAACTCTTATTCTTGAAGCTGTTATTCCTCTTCTTTTTGTAACTCTAAAGGCATTTTTTTTCAGCTTTTTAGTATTGATATCCATAGTGTCTCCTCCTAATCTATTAACTCTTTTCCTTTTGAATAATTAAATACAGGTCCATCTAAGCAAATATATGTATCGTCTATTCTACAGTGTCCGCATTTTCCGATTCCGCAACACATCTTTCTTTCTTGAGAAATCCATATATTTTCTTCCTTAATGCCAAGCTTTAAAAACTCTAATACAGTAAATTTCATCATCATAGGTGGTCCAACAACAACTACTTGTACATTTTCCTTATCTTTTATATCAAGCTCTGGAACATATTTTGTTACAAGTCCAACTTTTCCTTCATAACCTTCTTTTGCTCCATCTACTGTTATTATAAGATTCATATTCTTTTCCCAAGCCTTTATATCTTCCTTGAAAAGAATATCTTCTGGAGATTTAAATCCTGAAATAAGAGTAAATCCCTTTGCATCATTTTTATTTTCTGAGAAGTAATCTACAATTCCCTTAACTGGTGATAATCCTGTTCCTCCAGCAACAACAACTACTTCTTTGCCTTTATAGTTGTTAATATCAAATCCATTTCCATATGGACCTCTTAAAAATAGCTTGTCTCCAACATAATTATTAAATATTTCATCTGTTACCTTACCTACTCTTCTTATAGTTAAATCAACATAATTTTCACCTATTCCACTTACTGATATAGGAGCTTCCCCATACTTTGGAAGTGATACTTCAAAGAATTGTCCTGGTTTTACATCTCCCTTAAAAGCCATTCTAAAAGTATATTCTATTTCTGTATGCTTAATAACTTCTAATATTTCTGATATAAATGGTATATATTCGTTTGTACTCATATTACTTCACCTCTTCCATAGCCTTTTCTAATTTATTAACACAATTTGAGAATGAAATATATTCTGGACATGCATCATCACATCTTCCACAACCTACACACATATGATATCCCCATCTCTTTTTGTAATCATAAACCTTATGAAGAACTTTAAATCTCATTCTTTGTCCTTTTTCTTTTCTAAAACTATGTCCTCCAGCCATATCTGTATAGCCATCAACTTGGCATGAAGCCCAAACTCTTCTTCTTTCTCCTGCTTTTCCATTATCTTTGTAGAATATATCTTGCATTGTGAAGCATGTACAAGTTGGACAGACAAAATTACATCTACCACAAGCTATACATCTTTCTGAATACTCATCCCATACCTTTGAATTCATAACTTTTAATTCTAAATTGTTTGGTATGTTAACTTTAATATCATTACTTTCAACAAAATCTGGAGTTACATTTATTGATTCATTATTTAATTTATTAAATACACCTTCTAATTCTTCATCTTTTATATCTAAATACACTTCTTTACCAGATTGTTTAACATATGCATTATATTCATCAGTTTTATTTGTTTCCATACTAACACAGAAGCAGTTTTCAAAGCTTTTTTCACATCCCATTAAAACAAACTTAGCTTTTTCTCTTAACTTTTTATAATATGGGTCTTCAAATTTATTTCTTAAATAAATATCATCTATTCTTCTTAATGAATGCATATCACAACTTCTTAGAAAAATTAATATAGATTTTTCATCAACATTTGGTTCTTTTATTTCATCTTCTGTAAAGAAAAATACTGTTTGTGTTATTGGAAGTAAAACTTCCTTATATGAAAATTGTGATTTTTTATCAAATTCTATTTCTTCAATCTTTGATATCTCACCATATCTAACAATATCAGTATCTGAAAAAGTTCCCTTTCCTTCAAAAACCTTTGGTGCATATATCTTATATTTTTTTGATAGTTCTTTTAATCCCTTATTAAACTCTTCTACTTTAAGCTTATATCCCATCTTAAACACCTCTTAGTTTACTTTTTTCTTTCTAGATATTATGTAATAAGGTATTGCCATAAATACAATTCCTCCAACCATATTACCTAATGTTACCATTATAATATTATAGGCATATCCACCTATACTTACAGCAGCACCAGCTGGTGAAAGTAATCCTATTGTTAATAAAGTCATATTTGCAACACTATGCTCAAACCCTGCTGTTATAAAAACAAATAAACACCAGAATATCATTATCAGCTTCGATGTTTCTTCTTTACATTTAAAGCTACACCATACAGCCAAACAAACTAACATATTACATAATATTCCTCTAAAAAATAAATCACTTGCTGGTAAAGACATTTTAGTAGCACTAGTCTTTGCTATGAACTCTCCAACTGGACCATTAGCTAATCCAGCCATAAAAAACAACGTTCCTGCAAGTATTGAACCTGTTAAGTTTCCAATAAAACTTACTATCCAAACTTTAATAGTATCTAGCCAAGAAACCGTCTTATTTAATGATCCAACAGCCATCACAAAATTATTTCCTGTAAATAATTCAGATCCTGCAAAAATTACTAGACTTAAGGCAACTCCAAATGATAATCCCATAACAATTTTTGTTGCAGGTGAATTAGCCGAACTAAGTAACCCTCCGATTGTAAAAATTAACATAATACCTAATCCAACGTAGATACCTGCTAGCATTGAACTTATAAAATACCCTAGCTTATTAGTTTTTAAAAGTTCAACCTTTGCTTTAGCAGCAGATGCAACTTTATTAAACTCTTCATTGAACATCTTTTTCTCCTCTCGCAATTGTTATTATTATCACAATCTTTATGCTTAAATTATAAATGCTAATAAAAATAAAAACTGTGACTTTCATCACAGTTTTTATTTTTATTTTATTATGATATTCCCTTGAAAAATTTAGCTAATTTATCTTTATCTTTTATTTTTATTTTTTTCTTTTCATATATTATCAAATCATTTTCTTGAAGTATCTTTAAAGCTCTAGATATAGTTTCTCGTGGTGCTCCAAACATATCTGCTAAATAAGTTATACTTATGTTCATATCTATCACTGTTCCATCTTCAACTTCTATTCCGTAATCCTTAGATAACTTCCATAACTTTGCTGCTACCCTTTTTTCAACCTTTATAGGAGTGGAATTCTTTAACTGCCTATATAATCTTCTTACTTTTATACTTAATGATGAGATTACTATTTTAGTCAATTCAAAATCATTCATCATAATTTCTTGAAACTTCATTCTATCAAAAGATAGAACTTCTGCTTTTTCAAATACTTCACAGTTTATAGAGGCTGGCAAATCATCTAAAACTACTGCATTAAGTATAGATTCCTTACCTAATATAAATATTATCTTTTTTTGAGCCGATTCATTTAATTTATAAAGTGCAACCTTTCCGCTATATACTATATAAACTTTATTAATTTCATCCTTGTCTCTAAATATATGGCTACCTTTTAAATAGCACTTACTTTCTCCTAATTCAGATAGTGAATTTATTGTAGCCTGATCCAAATTATTAAATAACTCCATTTTTCCTAATTGACATTTTACTAACTCTTTCATATATACGCACCATTCCTATAATTAAAGTACTTATATTTAAACTATATATTAAATTTTATAAAAGTGCAAAAATAAAGGAGGAATCATCCCCCTTTATTTTTACCATACTTTTTAATAATTATTATAACTTGCTATTCTTTTATTGATTTATTGACTATAACTACAAACCATATCATTGCAATTCCAATCATAGCATGTCCAAGTCCAGCTATATGGCTTAATCCAGCAAAGTCTGTTCCTAACACTTGCATTATCCCTCTAGCTGTGAAAGTTCCTAAGACATATATTAATGATACATTATAAAGTACCAACCATTTGCTAAAATGTTTTATCTTAGATAATCCAAAATTTTTCTCTAAAAGTAAAACTAAAATAAAGAAAATAAATCCTAATGTGATTGAATGAGTATGTACAACTGATAATACAGTTTTTCCTTCAAATCCATTAAACTTTGTAAATTCTCTATAAAATACTCCCATTACTAACCCTAAAACTAAATAAAATGTTGCAAAATTAAAATATTTTTTCATATTATACCTCCTAAATTAATATAAATTGTTAATTAATAATAATTATATAATAAAGGCTATAGTCATAAATTTCAACCCTTATTAAATATATAAAAAATAATAAAGCTATTATGCTTAAAAAGCATAATAGCTTTATTATTTTACAAACTATAGAGTTTTCCTAAATCTAAGTTTATATCTCCAGTTTTAAATACAATGGACGAATCTATTGAGTATATATTTTTATAGAATAAAATAATACTTTCTAAGGATTTCTGAACAGCAGAATATAAATCTAATGAATTCTCTTCTTCATCAATTTTACCTTTGCTTACTAAATTAATGAATTTTACATTTCTTGCTGTTGTAAGAGCCTCTAAAATTAAAATAACATTTATATAATTAATATTTACAAGATCGGTTATTTCATATTTATCCTCTCTCTTTAACTCATATAAATTATATATTACCTTAGGTTCTATAGATTTTAATAGTAATTTTAAGTGCTCTATATTTCCATCAAATCTTATTACTGTTACATCTTTTTCTATATCGTTTATAATAGGAATTTCTTCGTTCTTCCTAAGTATTAAATAAACTTCTACATTATTTAATATAAGATATTTTACAAAATATATTAGAAAGTTATCTGAAGATCCAAATATAATTGCCCTATCTTTCATAAAATCCTCCGTATATATGCCTTTCTAAAATCATTATATTATTTTGTATAAAAAAAGTGCCTTTATGAATTAACATGCACTTAACTCATAAAAGCAAAACTTATTTTATATTTAGTAACAATAATTACTTTATATTTTCTAATTTAAATGGAGTATTTTGATATACACAATAATTTAACCAATTACTAAAAACTATGTTTGCACTTCCTCTCCATCTTACGGTAGGAATTTCTTTTACATCATCTTTTGGAAAATAATTTTTGGGAATCTCTATTTTAATTCCTTTATTGTAATCTCTTAAATACTCATTCTTTAATGTATCTCTATCATATTCTAAATGACCAGTAATAAATATTTGTCTTTTATCTTTTGTCGCAATTATGAATACACCAGCTTCTTCTGACTCTGCTAATATTTCTAATTCTTTAACCTTATTTATATCTTTCTTTAATGTAGTAGTATGCCTTGAATGTGGTGCATAAAAAATATCGTCTAACCCTCTTGTTAAATCCTCATTAATCTTATTCACCTCGTGAGAAAATACTCCAAATATTTTCTTTTCTAAAGGCTTTTTATTTATATTGTAGTGATAATATAGTGCTGCTTGAGCTCCCCAACATATGTGTAATGTAGAAAAAACATTTACTTTGCTCCACTCCATTATTTCTTTTAGTTCATTCCAATATGATACATCCTCAAATTCCATAGTTTCAACAGGTGCCCCAGTTATTATTAACCCATCAAACTTTTTGTCTTTTACTTCCTCAAAATAATTATAAAACTTTTCTAAATGCTCTATTGGTGTATTTTGAGAAGTATATGTTTTGGTTTGTATCAATGTTATTTCTACTTGAATTGGAGTATTAGATAAATATCTAAGCAATTGATTTTCAGCCTGAATCTTTATTGGCATTAAATTTAAAATTGCTATTTTTAAAGGTCTTATATCTTGTGTTTCTGCTCTTTCAATATTCATTACAAATATATTTTCATTAGATAGAACATTGTATGCTGGAAGCTGTACTGGAATTTTTATTGGCAAATATACCCCCTCCTTATAAAAATATTAAATCATAAAATACAATAGTTTAAAAGTTCATTAGTTCTTTATTTATAGATAAATAATTTTATATTATTATACATATTTCCCTTTGACAGCTTGTCTTGTATTGCATATAATATATAAAAATAACCTTCCTATAAGCTTGATAATATGGTTCTGGCGTCTCTACTATACTACCGTAAATAGTATAACTAAGAAGTTATAATCCAGATGATGTTGTTTATTATTATATTTAAATATACTCAGAGGTGGATTTATGAATAAAAAAGATTTTATATCTCAAATTAAGGCTTCAAGTAAAGCCGAAATATGTGACTTAGTTATTAATAATATAACTATTGTTGACGTATTTCAAAACAGTTCTTTTATAGATAATGTAGCTATTAAAAACGGAGTCATTGTTGGTTTTGGTAATTATAACGGGACAGTAGAAATTAATGGTACTGGTAAATTTATTTGTCCTAGCCTTATAGATGCCCATGCTCATATTGAATCTTCACTGGTAACTCCAAAAGAATACTATAAAGCTGCATTATTACATGGAATCACATCTATAGTTATTGACCCTCATGAAATTGCTAATGTACTAGGAGATAAAGGTATTAAACTTATCATGGACCTTGCTAAAGATACACCATTTGATTTTTACTTCATGCTTCCTTCGTGCGTTCCAGCTACTTCTTTTGAAACTTCTGGAGCTGTATTAGGAAGTGCAGATTTACACCCATTATATAAAGAGCCTAATGTGTTAGGACTTGCAGAAGTTATGAGTTTTCCTGAAGTTATAAATTGTTCTGATGATATGATTAATAAACTTTGGGATGCAAAATCAAATGGTTTCATAATTGATGGTCATTGTGCAGGCTTTACAAATGATATGCTTAATGTTTATTCAACAGCCAATATAGTTGCTGATCATGAATCGCATTTAGCTGAAGAAGTTGTTCAACGACTACGAAGAGGCATGTATGTTCACATTAGAGAAGGATCTGTTGCAAAAAACCTAAAGGAATTAATAAAAGCTGCTTCGATTTCTAATAGTAGAAGACTTTGTTTTTGCACAGATGATAAGCATATTGATGATTTAATAAAAAACGGAAGTATTGACAGTTCTATAAAAATGGCTATTTCTTATGGTCTATCCCCTGAAACAGCTATTCAAATGTGTACATTAAATCCTTCAGAATGCTATAACCTAAAATACAAAGGAGCCATTGCGCCAGGATATATAGCTGACTTTTTAATACTAGATGATTTATCTAATTTCAAAATTAATTCAGTTTATAAAAATGGAACATTAGTAGTAGAAGAAAATAGAGTAGTATATAATACATCTGATACACAATATGAATTCCCTAAATTAAACAACATCAATACAAGAAAAATTACTTGCAAAGATTTAGAAATAGATATAGACGGAAAATCAATACTTAATGTAATTGAAATTAATCCAAATAAACTTGAAAGTAATCATATAAAAGTTGATATAAGCACTTTAAATAATGCAAAAGTCTTTCAAGCAGATACAAGTTTAGATTTATTAAAGATAGCTGTAATTGAAAGACATAAAAATACTGGTAATATTGGTCTTGGAGTAATAAAAGGACTCAATTTGAAATTTGGAGCAATTGCTACAACTGTTGCTCATGATTCTCATAATTTAATAACATGTGGAACATCTGATGAAGAAATATTATTTGCAGTGGAAGAACTAAAAAAAATAAATGGTGGAATTATAGTTGTTAAAGATAAAAAGGTATTAGCATCAATTCAACTAGAAATTGCAGGATTAATAACCTCAAGAAAATCGCAAGAAGTTGTTGATGATCTTGAAAAACTTCACTTAGCTATTAAAGAAGTTGCTCCAGATATCAACTTCAACCCATTTTTAACTCTATCCTTCTTATCACTCCCAGTTATTCCAGAACTAAAAATAACTGATAAAGGATTATTTGATGTAAGTAAATTTAAATTTATAGATAATGCTTATTAATATTTTTTAAAATTGTAAATAATAAATTACAAAAATAGTCTATAGACTTTTTTGAAGGACAAGTCTATAGACTATTTTAACTTCTATAAGAAAACATCTTTCTTATAAATTCTTCATCTTGATATAAATTATATGCTATCATTTCTCCTTGAGCTTCTTTTAAATATCTATTTCCCGTATATTCGTTATAACTTTTTAAACTAGTTTTAGTTGAATCATCAATTAATTTTATAAAATTTCCATTATAAATTATAGTTCTAAATATAGGTTCTCCTTCTATTGTAAAAATAATAAGTTTAATAGCATCAGGTCTTTTTAACGTAACATTATCAAAAAAATCGCATATTCGCACTTTATTATCAATTTTTCCTATAGAATCTATTATTGCATCAATACTATATTTTTCTTCTCTCCATATCATATTAAATATATAAATCACTCCAAACTAAAATATCCACTTAATATATATTTATCATATGAAGAAAGATTCATTATGCACCTATATTTAATTAACTAAACTATATTTTTTATTATATTTATTAATTCTTTAAAACTATTAGTTTGTACTTTTCCTTTATAAAAAACAATATGATTTATATTAGATAAATTAAGCTCATTAACTTTAGTTTCAACAAGGTTTCCTAAATTAATTTCATTTTCAACTAATACCCTAGGTAATACTGTTATCCCTAAATTTTCTTTTGCAGCTTCTATTAAAACTTGAGAATTAACACTTGTCCAACTAGGATTTACTCTTATATCATGTAATAGCATGGCACTATCAAAAATATCTCTAATAGAACTTCCCTTTTCTCTTAATAGTAACTTTTCTTTTACTAACTCACTTAACGTTATAGACTTTTCTTTTGCAAATTTATGTTTATTAGAACAAGCTACTACTAATTCATAATAAGAAAAAGGTATTCTTTCAAGTTCTTCATTATAAACAACTCCCTCTATTAACCCTAAATCAATTTCATTCTTACATAGCATATTTTCAATACTTCTAGCATTATCGACTATAATTTTTGTTGGAGTAGATTTACAAACGCCTTGAAATTTCCCTATTATAGTAGGCAAAATAAAATTTGCAATAGTTATACAAGATCCTATCTTAATAACAGCATTATCTTCTAATTCTTTAATATTTTTATCTAAATCATCATATAAGTCTAATAGCTTTGTAACCTTTATAAGAAATAATTTACCTGTCTCATTTAAATAAACTTTTCTTGAAATTCTATCAAATAAAGATACTCCTAAATAATCCTCTAACTCACTTATAGCATGGGAAACTGCTGGCTGTGTCATAAATAACTTTTCAGATGCTTTAGTGACACTTTCCTCTTCACATACTGTTTTAAAAATACGTAAATGCCTAATCTTCATTTTCCCCTCCTAATTCATTACTAAATGTTTATATATTATATAAAATTATACTATTATACTTATCCTATGTCCATGCTATATACTTATAAGCATAAGAGTAAATCATAAGGAGTGCATGGCATGAAAATTAAAAGTTTTAAGCTATATTTTTCACTTTTTAAGGTGACATTTTTAGTAAGTTGCTTTAGTTTTGGTGGAGGATATGTAATTATTCCCTTATTAAGAAAATATTTAGTTGAAGATATGAAGCTGATAAATAATGAGGAACTACTAGATATGGCAGCAATAGCTCAATCGAATCCAGGTGCTATTGCTGTTAATTTATCTTCATTAATAGGCTATAATCTTTTAGGTATAAAAGGAGCTATTATAACATGTATAGGTACAGTTTTACCTCCTTTATTAATATTATCTGTTATATCTTTCTTCTACGAAGCATTCAGAAGTAATATGATTATTTCTGCAGTTCTTAAAGGAATGGAAGCCGGTGTTGCAGCTACAATTGTAGACCTAGTTATTGATATGAGTGGAGATGTGTTTAAAGAAAAAAATTTATTATTATCCCTTTTAGTTCCTTTATCATTTATCGCTAGCTTCTTCTTTAATATAAATGTATTAGCTATTATTATTTTGGGAGTAATAGTTAGCCTTACTCAAGTATATGTTAAGAAGAAAAAGTTAGGAGGAATTAGAAATGATTAATATCCTTATTACTTTATTTTTAAGCTTTTGGCAAATAGGTTCTTTTAGCATTGGTGGTGGCTATGCTATAATGCCTCTAATTCAAGATCAAATGGTAAATAAATATGGTTGGCTTACTATTCAAGAATTTACTGATATTATTACTATATCTCAAATGACACCAGGCCCATTATCAATTAATGCTTCAACTTTTGTTGGCCTAAGAGTAGCAGGAATTATTGGAGCAATAATAGCTACCTTTGCCTGCGTAATTACTGGCGTAATTATTTCTATTTTCTTATTTAACTTTTTTAAAAAACATAATGATATTGAAGAAATTGCAAATATTTTAAAAGGCCTACGTTCAACTTCCATAGGTCTTATTGCATCATCTGCTTCTTCTATAATTTTAATTGCATTTTTAGGAAGAACTACTCTAAGTGGAAATCTAGATAATATTAATATAATTGCTGTTATTGTCTTTTCTATTTCATTATTTTTACTTAGAAAATATAAATTTAATCCATTAACAATTATAGCATTAACAGGATTTTTAGGCTTATTTATCTACATGTAAATATTATAAATAATCATAAAAAGGAACCTTAACAAGATATTTTAATACTTATTATGGTTCCTTTTTAATTTTAAAATTATTTCTATTAATAAACTTTATTTAATCAATTTATTTTACTATTCATATATAAAATATAAAGGAAAGTAGCTTCCTTAAAGTTACGTATATCAAATCCTGTTTCTTTTTTAATCTTTTCAATTCTATACATTAGTGTATTTCTATGAATATATAAATTTTTAGCAGCTTTTGTTAATGATAAATCACATTTCAATATCTCCTCTAAAGTTTGTATTAATTCATGATTAAAGCCTTTAAATATATCCTTATACTCTTCTTTTAACTCATTTGAATATTCACTTGATAAATTGAATATGGCTTTTTCTAAATACATATCTTTAAGATAGTATATTTCAGGCTTAATTTTAAATTTTCTACCTATCTCAAGGGCTTGTACAGCTCCATTATAAGCCTTTTTAAATCCATCAAAAGTATAATCTAAATCACTTATACTTATTTTTGCATTTACCCCCAAATCTTGTATTACTGTTTCTTTTAATGAAAAAGCATGATCTTTCTCATCTTCTAAATTTCCTATAACTATTATTCTGTCATATATCTCTCCAACATATATATCATTATCTATATATGTATCTCTAACTATTTCTAAAACTTCATCTTCCTTATTGGTTTCTATTAATAACATTTTATTTGATTTTGTTATTAAGGATTCATTTAAAACATCCCATTGTTTTCTTCCTTCTAATAATTCCTGTATTATATTTTCCCTTTTTATACATTTATTTAATACATATTCAACTATAGGTATTATTTTAATATCATCTTGCTCTAGTATAATTTTATATGCTTTACTATTTACAGATATTTTTCTCATAACCTTAGATTCTGTTGCAGGTAAATTGTCATATATTTCATTATTATTAACATCTAACAATCTTATTTTTAGATTAGCTTCTTTACATACTTCATTTAATAATTCTACCATTGCTCCCATAAAATCCTCCGCCTCACTTTTAAATCCTTTTCATAACTATATTATATATTAAAATTCAGAGAATTAAATATTTTCTTTTCTTTTATAACAATAATTTAACTATATTTATAACATAAAATTAAGTAGCTCTTAAATATTGAAGTATTAGAAAATTTATATTGTAAATGGTTCTTTAATATTTACAAAAAATTAGAGATTATATCTCTATAACCTCTAATCTAACTTTCCATATCTATTGTCTATTTTTTAATATATACTTTTCTATTTCCTCTGCAACTATCTTAGCATGTGATGCTGCCCTAACTACAGTTTTAGCTCCAGTAACTACATCTCCTGATGCAAAAACTCCATCTCTTGTTGTATGTCCAACTTCATCAGTTAACAAAAGTCCCCACTTGTTTGTTTCAAGCCCTATTGTGTTTGAAACAATATTATTTTTAGGCGATTGACTTACAGCAATTATTATTGAGTCACATTCAAATAATCCTTCTTTACCTTCAATAGTTACAGTACTTATTCTTCCATCCTCGCTTATGACATTTTCTGTTTCTATATATTTTACTCCATCTTCTGTTAATTCTAAAGGAGACTTAAATAATTCAAATTTAATACCATCTGAAATTGCTCCTTCTAATTCAGCTTTTGTAGCAGGTACATTTTCCATACCTTTTCTATATAGTATATATACTTCATTAGCTCCATTTCTCTTTGCTGTTCTTGCTGCATCCATTGCAACATCTCCAGCTCCAATTACACATACTTTATTTCCTAAATTATAAACATTAGGTGATTTTAAATAGTCAATTGCATAATGAACATTACCTAAACTTTCACCCTTTATATCTAAAGTTTTAGGGTTCCATACTCCAGTACCTATAAATATAGCTTTATATCCATCATAAAAAAGCTTGTCTAAAGTTAATACAGGTCCAACTAATGTATTTGGTCTTATTTTAACCCCTAGTTCAATTAATCTCTCTTCATAATGATCTATAATACTCTTTGGCAATCTAAATTCTGGAATACCATATCTTAATACTCCACCAATTTTATCATGTGAGTCAAATATAGTTACTTTATATCCCTTTTGTGCTAATATAAATGCAATTGTTATACCAGCAGGTCCGCCTCCAACTATTGCTACTCTTTCATCTAAATCATTTTCTTTTTCAAGTCTTATATTCTCTAAATAGTATTTTGATATGTGTCTTTCAATATCACAAAAACTTACTGGTTCATCCTTAATTCCCCTTATACAGTTCCCCTTACATTGATCCTCATGAGGACAAACTATAGAACATACTAAAGATAAGGGGTTATTCTTAAATAGTATTTCTCCTGCTTTTGCTATTTGTCCCTCTTTAAATAGTCCTATTATTTCCGGTACAGGTGTATCTATTGGACAATTTACTTGGCATCTTGGATTTTTACACATATAACATCTATTTGCTTCTATAACTAACTCTTTCATGATCATATCCCCTTTTTCCTTTGTTAATTTTAACTTTTAAATTATATCACCTTTTTTAGTATTAAATAAAGATAAACTTCTTTCCAATATACCATTTAAATATGCTAATACAATACCATAATTAGTTATTGGAACATTTTTTTCTTTACATTGCTTTACTCTATTAATCACAGTTTTTCTATTTATCATACATGCTCCACAATGAATAATCAAATCATATTTATCTATATCTTCAGGGAAGTCATGGAAAATACTATGATCATATGTTAAATCAGCCCCAACATATTTATTTAAAAGTTTAGGAATCTTAACTCTCCCAATATCCTCATGTGAAACATTGTGAGTGCAACTTTCTGCAATTAAAACTCTTGAGTCTTTATTTAAATCTTTAATCTTTAAGGCTCCTTTTATAAACTCTTCAAAGTCTCCCTTTTGTCTTGCAAATAACATTGAAAAACTTGTAAGCTTTATATTTTTAGGAACAATTCTATCTACCTCTTTAAATGCTTGAGAATCTGTTATTACTAAATCTACATGTTTTAATTCTTCAAGTGCACTTTCAAGCTCTGTATCTCTAACAACGTAGCTCTTAATTCCATGATCTAAGCAATCTCTTATACATTGTACTTGAGGTAAAATTATTCTTCCTTTAGGTGCTTCTGAATCTATTGGTACAACCAATATAACCTTACTATTATAAGGAAGTAAATCTCCTACTATTGGTAGTTCTTCCTCTTCTTCTTTTAAAATTTCTATAAGCTTTTCTTTTAATAATTCAATTCCTTCCCCTGTATTTGAAGATAAAAATATTGAATCCTTAAATTTAATTTGTAATTCTTCTAAAATATTTTCATTAACACTATCAGATTTATTTATAACAACTACATAAGGTATATTATATTTTTTAAAATTCCTTTTAGCTTCTTTAAATTCTTCTAAATCAATGTCATTTATATCAAAAAGATAAATTGCAACATCTGTTCTTTTAAGTATATCTAAAGTTCTTTTAACCCTTACTTCTCCAAGCTCACTTTTATCACCAAATCCAGCTGTATCTATAATTAAAACTGGTCCAACGGGTATAAGCTCCATTGCTTTTTGAACTGGATCTGTAGTTGTTCCTTCTTTTTCAGATACAAGTGAAACTTCTTGTCCTAAAAATCTATTTATTAAAGATGACTTTCCTGCATTAGTCTTTCCAAAAACAGCTATATGCTTTCTATTAGCATTTGGTGTTGAATTCATACAGTTATCCTCCTATAGATATAAATCTCTTTCTCCAGCTCTAAGTCTCTCTAAATTTTTATCTAAAAGCTCTTTAATATCATCTCTCTTTATTCTTTCTCTCTCAGTTTTTATAACAGCTTCAGCTTTTTCTAATATTTCCTTATCACCATAATCTATAGCAAATTCTAAAAGAGTTGTCATTGCATTAGGCTCACATACATTTTGAATTTCACCACTCTTTGCAAGCTTCATAAATCTTTCTCCAGTTCTTCCTCTTCTATAACATGCTGTACAATAGCTTGGTATATATCCATCATCTAAAACTGATTTTATTACTTCTAATGGAGTTCTATCATCTGATGTTTTAAATTGAAGAGCTTCTTTTCCTTCTTCTCTTTCCTTATATCCTCCAACTCCAGTACTTGAACCTGCACTGATTTGAGAAACACCATATCTTAATAACTCTCTTCTCATTTCTGCTGTTTCTCTTGTTGACATTATAATACCTGTAAATGGTACCGCTATTCTTATAATTGCAACTAACTTTTTAAACATTTCGTCATCAACTAAATTAGGGAACTCTTGTAGAGTTACTCCTGAAGCTGGTTTTAACCTTGGCATTGAAATTGTATGGAATCCAACTCCATATTTTTCTTCTAAGTGTCTATTATGCATCATAAGCCCTATTACTTCAAACTTAGGATCAGAAAGTCCAAATAAAACTCCAGCACCAACATCATCTATTCCAGCTTCCATAGCTCTATCAAATGCAGTTAAATGATAATTATAATCTCCCTTTAATGACTTTGGATGCATTTTATCATAGCTTGGTTTATAGTATGTTTCTTGGAATAATATATAAGTACCTATTTTAGCTTCTTTTAATCTTTTATATTCTTCTACAGTTGTTGCAGCAATATTAACATTAACTCTTCTTATTTCTCCATTATCATTTTGAGTTTTATAAATAGTATCTAAACATTCTAATACATAATCTATTGGAGCATTAACTGGATCTTCTCCAAGCTCTAATGCAAGTCTCTTATGTCCCATTTTTTCTAGTATTCTAACTTCTTCAGCTACTTCTGGCATACTTAGCTTTCTTCTTCCAAAGCTATTGCTTCTTTTATATCCACAATAAACGCAATTATTCACGCAATAATCACTAACATATAATGGCGCAAAAATTACTACTCTTTTACCATAAATTGAATCTTTAATTTCCCCTGCTAATTTGTATATTTCTTTTAAATCTTCCTTATCTTCTACTTGAAGAAGAACTGCTATATCTTCATAAGATAATCCATCTCTTTTTTTAGCCTTTTCTAAAACAGCCTTTATATCCTTACTTGTGGCTCCTTTGGCTTCTTCTAAAATTCTTTCAATATACTCATGATCAATAAACATATAAAACACCCCTATAATCTATAAATTATTTATTCAATTTAATTATTTGTATATTTTCTGATTGGATTCTCTTATCAATAACCTCAGTGAATTTATGAGCATTTTCTTTTCTCCATGCCATATTATCTCCTCTTGTTACCTCAACCTTAAATCCAGCTTTATTTATCCTCCCCTCTATACAATTTCTACATTCTGCCGCCTCATCTCCAGTACATATTTTTCCATCATAAAGTGAATACTTTTCTCTGGCACTTGTTGGCGAGAGATTTGGCATAACTACATTTCCTCCTGCTTTAATTCCCTTTTCTCTTCCTGTAGGATCAATACTTCCAAGAGCTGTAGTAGAAGGTAATAATACATTTGGTAGTAATAATCTTATTAAAGCTAACATTGTAGTAGTTTTCTCAACAGTTCCTGCCTTTTCATTCTTTAGTGGGGTATCTTTATGCGGTATAAATGGCCCAATTCCACACATATGTGGTTCTAGCTCCTTAACAAATAATAAATCATTAACTAAATCCTTATTTGTTTGTTTTGGAAGCTCAACCATAAAACCTGCCCCTATTTGATATCCTATTTCCTTTAAATTTCTTAAACATTGCCTTCTTTCTTCAAAGCTAGCTCCTGGATGAAGTTTTTCATATAGCTCTTTAGTAGCTGTTTCATGCCTTAATAAATACCTATCTGCTCCTGCTTCATACATTTTTTTATATGAATCATAACTTCTTTCACCTAAAGACAATGTTATAGCATTGTTTGGATATTTACTTTTTATCATTTTTATTATTTCTACCATTCTTTCATCGGTAAAATAATCATCTTCTCCACCTTGAAGTACATAAGTCTTATATCCAAGCCTATCTCCAATGTCCACGCATTCCATAATATCTTCCATTGTAAGTCTATATCTATCAGCATCTTTATTACTTCTTCTTATGCCGCAATATATACAATCTTTTTTACAAAAGTTTGTAAATTCAATAAGTCCCCTCATATAAACTTTATCTCCATAAGTTTTCATTCTAGTTTCATGTGCTTTTTGAACTAGATAAATCTTATCATCTTCATTTAAGTTATCTAATAAAAATAATAACTCCTCTCCACTAGCATTGTTAGACTCATAAAGCTTGTCTATAATACTTTTAACTTGCATATACAATCCTCCAAATGATATTTATAACACTCTTTGCAATAATTTTATGTTTAGCTATGTACTTATAAATTATTTTCATTATTACATCTCTTTTTTACTAATTGCTGTTTTTACTGTTACTCCTTCAATATTGCCTAACTTTCCTGTTAAGCTATTAATTTCGTTTAAATCACCTGTAACAACTATAGATATAATTGATATGCCATCTTCTAATGGTATTCCCATCCTTCCCCTAATGTTCCCTCTGAAACTTGCAACAACTTCATTAAATTCAGAATTACACTTACTTGGCTCCTCTAAAATTGCACTTATTACACCAATCTTCATATCTTATCCCCCATTTTTTTATGATTCTGTAAAATTATCATCTCAAATTGACATTAATTTATTTTTCCATATATATCTTTACATTATCAATCACTATACTTTTTTAAGATTGAGATACTTAAACATTGTATAATCATATTTTTATATTTTCTTAAATATTAAAAAGAGCCTATTTTCTTAAATTCAAAGAAAATAGGCTTCTTATATTAATAATAAAAATTACAGTAATTAAAAGCATTACAAAATTAACTAAGCTTGTAACTTAATTTTATAATTTTTATTATTAATATATTATTTACTATTCTCTTTCAAATCAGATTTCTCTTTTTTGTTAGATAATAACTAATTATTTTAAATGAATATTTAAACATATGAATAAAGATTTTCTCTAAACAAATGAATTAATACTCACCTTTCTATTTATATGATAATTATTTAACTTTATGATGTCAATAGCTCTAATTTTTATGTAATACAAAAGTTATAATTTTCTTTATATTAAAATAAAGAGCTATGTTAATTAACATAGCTCAATTTTCTAATAAATTCTATCTATTAATATACATTAAGATTTTTTCTCTTTCTCCGGCTGCTAAATCACAATCATCAATTTCCTTTGAACTTAGCCATTTACCATCAACTATATCATTTCCATATGTTATTCTTTCTTTAAGTTCTCCTTTATAAACAGCACATATTTCATCGTGTTCTTTATTTAACACTTCACCTATTCTTTCTAAGTTAAATATTATAGATTTTAAATCTTCTTTTACAGCACGTGAAATACATTTTTCTTCTGATTCTTTTCCTCTTACTTTTTTACCAACACTATACCAAAGTTTTGGTTCATTTTTTTTAGTCTTTCTTTGAACAATAAATACATTGTTAAAATCATCTTTAATTATTATTGAGCATTCTACAACTTTAGCCATTAACATTTCCCCCTTAAGCCTAACTCTTTATGTTTTATTAATATTTGATTAAAGGTGATATAAAAATTAATCAAAGAATCTTATTAATATTCTACCTCTACTATTCTACAAAAACTGAAATTTACCTCTAGAAATTTTCACAAAATTTATTTTTTTATATCTATCAAGTATGACTTTATTACAGCTAAAAATTCCCTAGAATACATAACAGGAATTAAAGCTGGAAGGGTACTATTTGTATAGAAGGTTATATTCCTATATCCTAGCTTTTTGGCTATCATGTTACTTCTAAATGCATGAAAATCTGATGTTATTATCTTTATATTTATATCTCCTATATCACTTTTTGTATAACTTTCTATTATTGCTTTTGAAAATATTAAATTTTCATTTGTACTTGTAGACTTATCTTCCATTATTATTAATTCTTCTTTTATACCATTATTCACCAAGTATTTTTTCATTGCCTGTGCTTCTGATATATCTTCGCCTCTCCCTTGTCCCCCAGAAACTATTATTTTAGATTCTTTTTCTTGATTATTAACATACTCAATAGTTTTATCTAATCTTTGCATCAATGTAAGGCTAGGCTTTTCTCCTTTAACCCCAGCTCCAAGAACTATAACGTAATCTGAATAATTTTTATTATTTTTAGGGAATATAACTATTGCACTTTCTACTATTATAAAAATCAATAATATTATTGCTATAAAACACTCTATAACATTAAACATTCCTTTAATACTTTTTCTACTATCAATAAATTCTTTCATTTTTTCTTTTATGAAGTGATAAATAATTAAAATAATTCCAATTCCTAAAAATACTTCACTAAAACTGATTTTCCCAAAGATTAAATTTATACTTATAGAATATATAACTATTAATATTCCTATTATTAAATCCATTTTCTTAATCATAATTTTCTCCCTTCAATCATTTTTAATTAAACATCATCTTATAAAAATACTTTAAATTATACTTTTTACCTCTAACTAATAACCTAGTATCATTCAACTATATATTATCTTATTACCATTAAACTTCCAATTTTAATTTAATTTTAAGTATTTTATAATTTATTAATACGTTGCTTACATAATATCAGTATAAACTTATATATATACACTTAATAACTGGAGTAAAGAAATTATAGAAAGTTATCTAAATAATAATTTTTTATAATTCCTAGAAGAACAAAAAAGATAGGTAAAATTAATCTTACCTATCTTAAAACCGAACTATTTTATTGGCTTACCATTGAAATCTGTATATTCAGCTCTATTTTCATCATTACCTACATTATCTTGATTTTTATGTAACTTTTGTCTTCTTGTACCTTTTTGCAAAGGATTTATATCTTTTTCATTCTTTGTCATATAAAACACATCCTTTCAAAAGTATTTTATACCCTAAATAAAATTTAATACATCAAATATTATACTTTATATATTAAAGTTCAAATTCTTCTATTTCTATAGAATATGTTCCACAATTTTTACAAACTATAACTGTAACTAAGTAACTTTTATCAACTATTCTTTCTCTATTTAATCTAGTGAAAGATTTTTTGTCGTATTCATTATCGATACTACTTGTAATAAATTTATTATTTTTTCCATACGCATAAAAATAGAACTCTAAAAAGTCAAAAACCTTCTTTTTTTCTTCCTTTCCAGCTTTGCAATTACTACAACAACTTTCATAATATGCATTTTGAAACTCTACTTCATCACTATTTGAAAGTAACTCTAATATTTTTTCACCATCAATACCTTCTAATTCCTCATTTTCATCATTAGCAAAGTATTCTAAATTATCTTCTCCTAAGATATATTCTTTTTCATCAAATTTAAATTTATATTCCATTTGTATCTTCCTTTCAAAGCTAAAACTTTTATTTTACCTATCTAAGTTATTCTAAGACTAATTCTAATTAAATACTAGTAATTTGTAATATTATTTAATTAAAGATATAATCTTTATGTTAGTTTATATATTATATCACAATTAGACAACAAAGGAGAGTCGAATGGATAGCAATCTATCTTTAAAAAAACAATTTTTTAAATATTTAGTCCCCTCAGTTACCGCAATGTGGATATTTTCATTATATACAATGATAGATGGTATTTTTGTTAGTAGAGGTGTTGGAGAAACTGCTCTTGCAGCAGTAAATATAGCAATGCCTTTTGTAAACTTTATATTTGCAATATCTATGTTATTTTCAACTGGAGCTTCTACTATAATTTCTATTTATATTGGAAAAAATAACATAAAAAAAGCTAATGAAATTTTTTCATTTAATTTATTTTGTATGTTAACTATATCACTACTAATAACTTTATTATGCTTATTAAATATAGATAGAATATCATTATTTCTTGGAGCTACTGAAAATACTTTTTATCTAGTAAAAGATTATTTAAAAATAATTATAAGTTTTAATGGATTTTTCATCATTTCCTATTGCTTAGAAGTATTAACAAAAGCTGATGGATATCCTTATCTTGCAATAGTAGGTATGATTATTTCTGCCCTTACTAATATAATTCTAGATTTTCTATTTGTTATTGTCTTAGATTTTGGGATTAAGGGTGCTGCTTATGCAACTATTATTTCTCAAGGAGTATCTTTTATATTCTTTTTATCACATTTTATGAGTAAAAAATCTAAACTCACTTTAACTAAATTTGAGTTCAAAGTAAAATACTTAAAAAGAATATTATCTATTGGATTTCCAGATGCAATAACAGAGCTTACTTCTGGAATTGTTATACTTCTTTTTAATCAAACTATATTGATATATATAGGAGAAAGCGGTATCGTTACATATAGCATAATTTGTTATGTAGGTACTTTAGTAATAATGACTATGATAGCAATAACTCAAGGAATGCAACCATTATGTAGTTATTATTATGGAAAAGAAGAATTTAAAACAATAAAAAAGTTAATAAAAATGGGCCTAAAAGCTGTTTCTATATCATCAATTGCAATATTTATAATTTGTATAGTTTTTGCTAAAGAAATTGTTTATATATTTATAAAAGATTCCTCATCACCTTTATTTACATATTCAATTTCAGCCTTTCGTTTATTTTCTAGTTCTTTTTTAGTTCTTGGATTTAATGTATTAGTTTCTGGATATTTTGCTTCTATAGAAGAAGCTTTTAAAGCAACTATAATATCTATATCTAGAGGACTTATTTTTATTTCTTTAGCTTTATTTTCGTTATCATTTTATTTTGGTGATACTGGAATATGGATTGCTACTTTAATTTCAGAATTGATTTGTCTTTTATTATCTTCATATTTATTATTAAAGAGAAATAAGATAGTAACCTAATTTTAAAAATAAAAAGAAGATAGTTGAATTTTAATTTTTCACCTATCTTCTTTTCTCTTAAATTCTTATCAATATTTCATTAATATCTTCACTTACCTTAAGTCTTTCATCATGAATCCATTTAAAATCAAATTCCAAATTAAACACTTTACAAAATGAATAATACATATTTATCCTTTGGTAATAGCATTCGAGTTCATCTAAGTTTCCCTTAAAACATTGAGGTCTACTTATTACTTTATTCTTCAGTACAAATAATTCCTCAACATAATCTAAGAATGTATTCATAAGCTCATCTTTTGATATATCAAATGGTATTTTTAATAACTCCCATTGTATTTTTTCTTTTAATTTATATTTTTTAATACTATCTAATATAATTAAATATTCATTTATATCCATTTTTCTATAATAATCTATTGAGTCTTCCCTTGTTGCCCATAAAGCCAATTTTTCATTTAATGGCAGATTTTTAATATTTAAAATAGCATCTGATGGACCTAAAACTGCTGCCTTTATTATTTTATCTTTCTCTTCAAGCTTTTCTTTTATAAACTTTTGATTATCTCTTACAGTAGCAACATAACCAACTTCATAAATTCCTTTTCTTCCTGCTCTACCAGCAACTTGCTTTACTTCTTGTGAAGTAAGATATCTAATTTCCTCACCATCAAATTTTTGTATATCTAAGAATACTATTCTTTTTATAGGTAAATTCACGCCCATTCCTATAGCATCTGTTGTTATAAGAACTTTATTTTCTTTATTAATAAACATATCATATTGTTTTCTTCTTACTTCTGGAGGTAAATCTCCATAGATTATACTAGCTTTTATTCCCATATCAGAATACTGCTCTGCTATTTGTAATACTTTCTTCTTAGAAAATACTACTATTGCATCTCCTTCTTCTGCATAGTTATAATTAAAATTACTTTCTTGGACTTCTAATGGAATACTCCTCTTATATTCTTTAAATTCATAATCATCATTACAATCTTCTATTATCTTTTCTACTACTCTTTTTGCATTTAATGCACCACAAATATGAATTTCATTGCATCTAAGTCCAAGCAAAGCTCTTGTCCAAGCAGCCCCTCTTTGTGAATCGTCTATCATTTGAATTTCATCTATTATGGCTATATCATATTCTTTTTTTAAATCTGCCTTTTCTATTGTACAAGATGTATGCGTAGCCCCTTCTTTTAATATTTCTTCCTCTCCAGTTAGCAAATTGCATATAACTCCACTATTATTTAATTTTTCATAGTTCTCTAATGCAAGAATTCTAAGAGGAGATAAATAAACTCCATTTTTTGCTACTTTTAATCTTTCCATTGCTGTATAAGTTTTCCCAGTATTTGTTTCACCTAAATGTATATATATCTTTCTATTAATATTTCTTGCTAATCTATATTCATCTTTAGGGTTATCTGGAAAGTTTTCTTCAAATTCCTTAGAAATTAACTTAGGAATATGCTGCCTTGTTAATACAGACATGAATCCTGAATTTATGAAGCTATTATAATTCCCTCTTATTACTTGATAAAAGTCAAAATCTGTATTATTCTTTTTATTGTAATCATCTAATAATCTTTTAGATATATACTCTAAAAGTTCCTCATATCTTTCATTTATACTTGAAAAATCCTTAAAGCCTTCATTTTCCATATCCTTAAGTTGTCTTATCTTTTTTCTTAAAGAAGATTCTTGTTCAATTAAAGCACCTACTTTTGAGTTATGTGCTATTTCCTCTATTTGATTAATTTGTGATTTTAGCTTCTTAAACTCTCTTTGCATTGCATTCTTTTTCAAATAATCACCTCTCGTATTAAATACCTATTGTAAAAATCCCATTTGTAAATTATAATAACTTATCCTTAAATATATTTCTAGTTTATATTATTTTACTAGAAATTATTTATATTTATTGTATCATAATTGCTATCTTTCAATTTTATTAACATTTTTTTAATTTCAAGTTTATTATTTATTAATAATTTTAATAAAATTTATATATTTTTAGATTTTCTTAAGGATAAATTAAGTTTTATACTATATAATTTATTTAATGTATTTATTTTATGTTTTTATTTTACTTATTATTTGATATTTATTTATTCGGGGGATGATTTTACAAAATGAAAAATAAAGATATTTATTTAGTGTTTTCAAATACTGGAACACTACTTGCTAGATGTATTAATTTTTATACAAAAGATCCATATGTACATGTTTCCTTGAGCTTTGATAATTCATTTAAAAAAATGTATTCATTTGGAAGGGTTTTCCCTCTAATACCTTTTATAGGAGGCTTAGTTGAAGAAAACTTACAGGATGGTGTTTATAAAAGATTTCAAAATAGTAGATGTGTTATTTATAAAATTAGTGTAGATAATGACCAATATAATCTATTAAAAGAAGAATTAGATAGCTTCTTAAAAGAACAAAAAAAATATAAATATAGTTTATTAGGATTAATAGGTGTTGCTCTTCAAAAACCTATTAAAAGAGATAATCATTATTTTTGTTCTGAATTCATATCACATCTTCTAATTAAAAGTAATATTTATGACTCTGATAAAATTCCTGGTCTTACAAAACCAAGTGATTTATTAGATATAAATCATAAAGAATTTGTATATGAAGGACTAGCATATGAATACCATAATAAATATCCAAATTTAATGTACTAAAAAACTGAGAGTTATAATCTCAGTTTTTTTAGTTATCACTTATATTAATATTATCATCTTAATTAGATTTACATAGGCTTTTTAGAAAACTATATAGTTTAAATAGCTTTGGAAAATTTTTCTCCTCTTCTATTTTACTCTTAAACTCCGCCATTTCCATTATAGGCTCCAAAAGTGCAATCGTATTTTCATATCCTTCTTTTATTCTATTTCTTTTTGCTGCTTCATCTAAATTTAAAGTTCCATTTATAACACTTTCATTTAAATTTCTTGGATATATTTCTATAATTTTTGCATTTGGATATAATGATCTATCAATTCTTGCTTCCCTTGACAATAACACAACAATTATAATATCACATCCTTCCCCATATACGGGCTGTATAGGTGTATTATCACTTATACCTCCATCTATATATTTACATCCAAACAACTCACTTGGCTCATATATTAGAGGTAAAGATGCTGATGCTATCACAATTTCTTTTCCTATTTCATCATTAAAATCATTTATTTTAAAATATTTAACTTTAAAATCTGCTAATTCAGTACAGGCTGCGTAACAAATCTTGCTATTCTTTTTGATTAAGCTTATATCTAAATACTTATTCACTATTTCTTTAGCTCCATCTTTTGAAACTACACCTTCTTCTATCTTTTGACTCATATACTTTTTTGCTATATTTAGATTTTTTCCACCAAGTATAAGCCCGATCCCTTTTTTAAATAATTCAAATTTACTAATAGGAATAAGCTTATCTATAGTTACTTCCTCCCATAGTGCTTCTGCATCTTTCATATTATTTTGTGCAAACAATACTGCATTAAAAGCTCCAATTGATGTACCAGAAAATACTTCTATGTACTTATCAATTTTAAGTTCCTTTAATGCCTTCCAAACCCCAAGTTCATATGCTCCTTTTCCTCCTCCTCCAGACAATACCAACCCCATTTTCATTTTGATCCCCTCTTTTTAAAAACTTTGTAAATCTTATAATTATTATATAACTAATCTTCAATTTTTGTTAATTATACTTTCTCATTTGATTTTATAATGTAAATTTACTTTTATATAATTACTAATTTTTATATTTTGATTTATTTAAATTTATAAAGATCTATACTATAATAAAAAAACACCTTAAAATTTTCATTTTAAGGTGTTTTTTAATAGTATAAACTACTTAATTGAGCTTTTTGCTAATTCTACTAAATCTGCAAATGCTTTTGGATCGTTTATAGCTATTTCTGATAACATCTTTCTGTTCATATCAATTCCAGCTAATTTAAGTCCGTTCATGAATCTTGAATATGAAAGTCCATTCATTCTTGAAGCAGCATTAATTCTTGCTATCCAAAGTCTTCTAAAATCTCTTTTCTTTAATCTTCTTCCAACATAAGCATTTCTTAAAGCTCTTATTACTGATTCATTAGCAGTTTTGAATAATCTGCTTTTTCCACCATAGTAACCTTTTGCAAGCTTTAATACTTTTTTATGATTCTTACGAGCATTTACCGCTCTTTTAACTCTAGCCATGTTTAATCCTCCTAAAAACCTCTATATTATAGGTATGGTAATAATTTCTTCATTGCTTTTTCTTGAGTAGTTGAAACATAAGAAGTTTTTCTTAAGTTTCTCTTTCTCTTAGAACTTTTCTTTGTTAATATATGACTCTTAAAAGCCTTAGCTCTTTTTAATTTCCCAGTTCCAGTTTTCTTAAATCTCTTTGCTGCACCTCTGTGGGTTTTCATTTTTGGCATGATACTTATCTCCTCTCAAGTTACGCTTTTTTAGGGCCTAAAACCATTGTCATATTTCTACCTTCATGCTTAGCAGGCTTTTCAACAACACAAACGTCTTCTAATTTAGAAACAAAGTTATCTAATATTTTTTGTCCAATATGGCCTAATTGTGCTTCTCTTCCTTTAAATCTAACAGTGATTTTAACTTTATCCCCGTCTAATAAAAACTTTTTAGCATTTTTAGCTTTTATTGCAATATCATTTTCTTCAATAGTAAGACTACATCTTATTTCTTTAAGAGTAGTTATCTTTTGCTTTTTCTTAGCTTCTTTTTCTTTCTTTGATTGCTCATAAATATACTTACCTAAATCCATTATTCTACATACTGGTGGATTAGCATTTGGAGAAATCATAACTAAATCTAATTCTTTCTCATCAGCAATTCTTTGAGCTTCTTTTGTTTGAAGTACACCTAATTGATTCCCTTCTGAATCAATCACTCTAACTTCCTTAACTCTTATATTTTCATTACAAGTAAAATCCTTACTTATACCAGGTCACCTCCAAAATTTTAAATATAAACACAACAAAAATAGAGGACATATTTTGCCGCCCTCTAGTACTTATAAAAAACTAGTTAAAATAACTAGCAATTATTACAAAACTATATTACCCTACTAAGCATAGCCGTAAGGTGAGAAACGGCAGTTTCTTCTTAAATATGTTATCATTTTATCATTCTTTTTTTATTGTGTCAATGCTTTTACATTATTAATTATTCACAATTACATTATATATTATACCATATAAGTATTCATTTTTATATAAGTATTTAATTTAAATGAAAATTTCTTATTGTTTTTTATGATAATATGTATGCTATCATTATTATTAATGCTATTATACTACTCTAATTCACCTGTATAATCTAAAATTCCACCTCTTAAATTATATAAATTACTAAATCCTTCTTCTTCTAATATAGAACAAGCAACGCTACTTCTCATCCCTACCTTGCAATAAACTAAAATAGCCTTTTCTTTATATTCTTCTATCTCCTCTAGTTCCCACTCTAATTCATCTAAAGGTATATTTATAGAGTTTGTTATTTTTGACTCTTTAACCTCATTCGGCCTTCTTACATCTAATATTAATAATTCTTTGTTATCTTTAATTAATTTTTGAGCTTGCTCATTATTAATTGATTTTATCTTACTCATATGTTTACCTCTTATTTTATTATTTTCTACTATTATAATCCTTAAATTATCTCTATACAACTTATTATGTAAAAGTAATTATTAACTATTTATAAATAAAAAAAATAAAGGAGATTATAAAACATATTAGCTAATATATTTTCTCTCCTAAATTCTATAATTATTAATTAAACTCTTCTATTCTTATTAAATTATTAATCTTATACACAGAATTTAACTTGCATATACTATCTATAGATTCAATAATATTTTCTTCCTTAGTATAATGTGTAACTAAAACTAAAGTTACCTTATTTTCATTATCATTATCTATTCCTTTTTGTATAACTGAAAGTAAACTGACATTCATCCCACCAAAGACTGAAGTAATTTCACCAAGAACACCAGGTCTATCTTCCACTGTTAGTCTTATATAATATTTACTTGTTATATCTCTTATACTACCTATTTCTTTATCCCATAAATTATTTTTAACTACTGGATTTAGGTTATCTATATCAATATTACTTCTTAATATTGACACTATATCTGATACCACTGCACTTCCTGTTGGTAAGTCTCCAGCACCTCTACCATAAAACATTAAATCTCCTACAGCATTTCCTTTTATAAAAACTGCATTAAAAGAATCATAAACATTAGCTAATGGATGATTTTGTGGTATCATCGTTGGATGCACCCTTAGTTCAAGTCTTCCATCATTTTCTTTAACTATAGCCAATAATTTTATTACCTTTTTAAATTCTCTAGCGTATTGTATATCTATTGATTCAATCTTTGTTATTCCTTCCCTATATACATTTTCGACTTTTATTTTAGTTCCAAAAGCAAGAGAAGATAATATAGCTAATTTATATTGAGAATCAAACCCTTCAATATCTGAAGTTGGATCTGCTTCAGCATATCCCATTTCTTGAGCCTGATATAAAGCCTCATCAAAGCTTAAATTATCAAATTCCATCTTTGTTAATATATAATTAGTTGTTCCATTTATTACTCCATATAACTTTTCTACTTTATTAGCTGTTAAACTCTCATTTATCCCATTTATTATTGGAATTCCGCCTGCAACACTAGCTTCATAGTTAAACATAACACCTTCACTATCAGCTTTTTCAAAAAGTTCATCCCCACCAGTAGCTAAAAGCATTTTATTTGCAGTAACAATATGCTTTTTTCTTTTCATAGATTCTAGTATATATTCTCTAGCTGGTTCAATTCCTCCCATTACTTCTACTACAATTTTAATTGAATCATCATTAATAATTTCATTAAAGTCTGTTGTTAGAAGTTCTTTAGGTACATCTACATATCTATCTTTTTCCAAATCTCTAACTAATATTTTTGCTACATCTACTTCATAGCCTGATCTTTTCATAATTTCTTCTTTGTTTGAATTTAATATCATCCAAACTCCACGTCCAACATTGCCTAGCCCCATTAAAGCAATTTTGACTTTTTTCATCTTAATTCCTCCCTTATTTAATTTGCTTATTGCTAATATATCCATTATACTAATTAATCTATTTTTTTACTATTACTAGTTATAATTTTCAAGAAAAAAACTCATTCTACTTATATATTTAGAATGAGTTTAAGACTAAACTTATTTATTCATCTATAGGATCATCAAAACCTAATAATGCTGTAAAGAAATATCCCGCAACATAAGAAACTAATACTCCTATTAAGAATACTAACATTTTCCCATCTGCTATTAATAACGCTAAAGGTAAACCTGAAACCCCTATTGCTACAGAACCAACTTTTAAAAATGCCATTACAGCCCCTCCAACTCCAGCGCCTAAGCACGCTCCTAAAAACGGCTTACCTAAAGGTAAAGTAACACCATAAATTAAAGGTTCTCCTATTCCTAAAAATCCTGGAATCAATCCATTTTGAGCTGTTTTCTTTAATCTTTGATTTTTAGTTTTAACCACTACAGCAATAGTTGCACCAACCTGTGCCATACCAGCAGTTGCAAGTATAGGTAATAGCACTGTATATCCTGCATTTGCTATTAAGTCAGCATGTATAGGTGTTAATGCTTGATGCATTCCTGTCATAACTAATGGTAAGAATAATGCCCCTGAAACTGCTCCTGAAAGAACAGAAACTATAGTATTATCAGAAGAAATTGTTTGAGCTACTATGAACCCAATTCCATCTGAAATAAATCCACCTACTGGTTGTAAAATAAATAGTGCCGCTAAAACAGATAATGTCAAAGTTATCAAAGGAGTTATAAATAAATCTAATACATCTGGAACAAATTTTCTACAAGCTTTTTCAATAAATACAGATAATAATACAACTAATATAACAGAAATAATTCCGCCTCTACCTGGAGTTAAAGCTTTTCCAAATAAAGTTATATTAGCTAAAGCCGAGGATGATAGTATTCCACCTAAGACTCCACCCATCATCGGCATTTGTGAACCAAATTCTTTAGCTGCATTTACTCCAACTATTATAGATAATATTGAAAACACTCCGTTTCCTATTAATCCTATAATTTGACCTGCTGATGTCGCCTTATATGAATCTCCAAATTGAACATTGCATATATTATTTACAGCTAGAACAAGTCCACATGCCACGAATAAAGGAATCAAAGGAATAAATATATTTCCTAATTTTCTTAAAGCATTTTTTACAGGTGTATTATTTTTGCTCTTTAAATTAGCTTTTGTAGCTTTCACAGCCTCATCACCAATTAACATTGATATTCCAACAATTTTCCTTACTTCTTCCGCTACCTTAGATGCCTTTCCTGGTCCATATATGACCTGTACTTGTCCATTTGATATAACTGCCCCTAAAGCCCCTTCAGATTTCTTAATTTTTGCTATATCCACCATTTCAGTATCTTCAAGTTCTAATCTGCAACGTGTCATACAATTATTAACTGATTTTATATTGTCTTTTCCTCCAATTAATTCGATTAATTGCTTTGCAATCTCTTGATTTGTCATAAAAGACATCCTCCTTATAAATAATAATATAATTCCCAACTAAATAAAAAAATTATTTTTTCTCTATCTCTCCTCCTTATAAATTGTTTTCAAAACTATATCCACTCTTTTTATTCTTATTAAATTATATGATTTGTAGATTTAATATATAATAAATAATCAAAATAACATTTTACTTATCTATAAAAAAAATTGTTTTTTCATTTCATTAATATAGTAAGATTTATAATCAACCTAATTTGTTACATATATTATAAAAAAGAAAAAAGGTAAAAAGTTGTTAACTTTTTACCTTTAATATATTATCTCTTACCAGCGTCAAATGGTTCTCCAGATGCCTTTGGTGCTTGTGATGATTTAGAGAATAAAACTAATGCTATTAAAGTTACCACATA
>OKWQ01000126.1_pt1 | contig 72626 bp, 56 predicted proteins | sample 1607071 | NCBI WGS metagenome assembly OKWQ01 (sample SAMN07501039, study PRJEB24779) | human gut metagenome
TGCCGCTTCTTGGGATTCTTTTATTTCCTTAACATCCTCTATCCATATCATTGGGGTTTCCTCCTTCCTATATCCTCCATTTCCTGTATAAAGAAATAGATTAGTATGCAGATCCAAAAGCCAACTGTTATTGCCTCTAAGGCTGTCCAGGGCGCGTTGAACATGATCTGCGCTGTTTCCATGATGCAGGTTGTTGCCAGCAGGCTAATTACTTTGTTTTTCAAGGGCATTCCGTCTTTCCGTATTGCTATTTTATTCCAACTCTCCTATAATCAAAGTGCAGGCGGTGCAACGCCGAGTACTTATGAAAGGGGAATCCAAATGGCAAAATCTTATGACTTGAAAGATATCATTAAAAATTCTACTGCCACTTCAAATTCGTCAAACAAAATTTCTGATTATAAAATCGCATTTCCTAAGTATCATTTTCCGTTATTGAAAGATACACTAGAAACTGTGCGAAATACTGTTTGTAATTTAGAAACGCCAAATTATTCCGTTAATGCTGCTAATGTTGCAATCGATACAGTTTCAAAAGTATTAGATAATCTTGTTAATATGGACGTACTTGATAATTCAGTAAGGCAATGCTTAAAATCTGTTGTATTACAAGATGACCGCGTTTGGATATCGGATTCTGATTTAACTTTATTATCAAAACACAGTAAGACTGATATTGAATTTAATCATGATTCATCATCTGGCTTTAATTGGATCGAACAAAAAGATTTTATAGTATCAATCTTAAATTTATTGCTTACTTGCTTAATGATGTTAATACCTCAAGACAATAAACAAGTAAATTATGTTCAGCAAGTGGCCATCGTTCAGTCAGAGTCTAAAGATGATGAAATTTTAAAGCTCTATGAAGAAAAAATTAATGTTCTTTTAGAACAGCTTCAAGCGTATGAGACACATGATGAAGAAGATTATCTGAAACTGAAAGAGCTTTTGCAAGTTCCACGCATTGAGCCTGATAATCATTAAATGTCTTATTATACGAATAAATTATGTAAGACTGTATAATGAGCGTGATTGTTGTAAGAACCAGTACTATCCTGCGCATTCTTGCGGGGTTAACTGGTTCTTGCAGTCTCCGCAGGAAAAGGTCAATACTATTTAATAAATAGTGGAATAGGGCTTTTAACTTTCTCATCTAACGTTCTCCTTTCTACTACTTGTCTAATGGGTTACTGGGCAGCTTTATCCCGGGAATACTCCGGGTAAGTTTCAATAAATCTTTCCAGATCAGACCCTCTTACCTTCTTACTGCCCAATTGTAAATGCGGTAGTTTGTTTGAATTAATCAACTCATAAACTTCATTAACATTTACTAATAAAATTTTTGATACCTGTTTGACGGTATACAGTGGTTTGTATGGCTCTACCACGGAAATTCCTCCTTTCTATCCTACTTTTTTGTTAACCGATTCATTGAATTCGTGTTTCTGAACTTTTTTTGTAAAAAAATGAGAACAATATTCATTACTTGGAATACCAAGCATCTTTGATATTTTGACAATTTCTTTTGGCGTAAATTCAATTTTGTTATTTAGCCTTTGGCTTAAAGAAGTGCGGCTCATATTTAATTCAGCTGCGAATCTTTGTTGTGTTCTATATACTTCTTTTATTTTCCCTAACAGCTTACTGTAGTCAAATTCGAACTCTTCCATAACGGTTCCTCCTTATATTTTTTGTTCGTGTTCCTGAACTTGTTATTATAATAGCACTAGTTTTATCCAAAGTCAATATGTTTTTTCGTCTTTCTGAACTAACTTTAAATTTTTCTGCGAAAAATGTTGTGTTTTCTGAACAAATATGTTAGAATACCGCTATAAAGAGAGGTGGATAAAATGAATACGATAGCTGATAGAATTAAAGAGGCGCTACAGATTAAAAATATGAAGCAAATAGAATTAGTAGAAAAAACTGGCATAGGAAAATCTTCAATAAGCACATATATTTCTGGCGAGTATGAGCCTAAACAAAAAAACTTATACAAAATAGCCAAAGCTTTAGACGTAGATGTTTCATGGTTAATGGGAAACGATGTCCCTATGAATCCCGAGGCAACCCCCGGGGGTATGAGTAATTATGAACTTGCAAATTTAATAAACGATCTTAGAAACGATAGTGGGATGCAGCAATTATTAAAGGGATATAAGGAATTAGGATATGAGAATAAAAAGATTTATCTGGATTTACTGTCCGCAATGAAAAAAGAGTGATTATTTATCACCCTTTGTTTTAGAGATTGAATCAACTATAGACAAGATAAATACCATGTCACTGCCATTCATAACCGGCAGATATTCTATTATAGTGCTTAAAAAATCTTCTTTGCTCATGCGTATTTCCTCCTTGTTCGCTAAAACATAAAATTAAATTTGTTAATCATGTTAACACAATTGTGTTATAATTACAATATTTTCACGAACAAACGTTTGTCTTTTGTATGTTTACATTATAACTCTTTTAACTTGTTAAGTCAAATCAAACTTTTTATACAAAAAGTTTGATTAATTGCTATTTTTGTATAAAAAGTCAAAATTATTGGTAATTTATGGAAAGTTACTAATTTAACACATTTTAAACAACCAAGTAGACGAGAATACGTACCAACTAATCAAAGTTATACTAAAATGGTAGATATTAACTTTGTGAAAAATCCCAGTTTTATAAATAATATTTTCTTAAGAAAGGAGAGTCAAGTCATGGCACAAGTAACAGCAAGAAAAAGGGGAAAAACATGGGAATATGGCTTCGAAGGATCAAAAATAGGTGGTAAGAGAAACCGGATCACGAAAGGAGGTTTTCGCACTAAAGGGGACGCACTGGAGGCCGGAACGAAAGCATTGGCGGAATACAATCAATCCGGAATGCACTTTGAACCATCAAATATTAGCGTTTCGGATTATCTTGATTACTGGCTTGAAGAACATATAAAAAAGAATATGGATTATAATACCTATCTTGATTACGAAAGCAAGGTGCGTATCCATATTAAACCTAATTTAGGCCAATACAGACTATGCGCCCTCCGCCCAGATGCAATACAAAAGTGGATAAATTCCGTTAAACAAAAGGGCTATGCAAAAAACATGGTATCGAATATTCTTTCTTGCTTATCCGGAGCATTGAACTACGCAGTGCAGCCATGCCAGTTTATCGAAACAAATCCATGCTTTTCTGTTAAGATTCCGAGAATACAAGAAAACAAAATAAAAAAAGAACATACAGATTATATCTGTGGTAAGGAAGATTTTTTGAAAATAATAGATCGATTCGGACCTGATTCGAATTTTTATATTCCGCTTATGATTGGGTATCACTTAGGAACAAGAATAGGCGAGACCTATGGAATAGATCTGTTCAAAGATGTTGACTTCGAAAAAGGAGAATTGAAAATTCAACAGCAGGTTCAAAAAGAGGGGAAGAACTGGTATTATCGCTCTCCAAAATATGATTCCTATAGAACCTTAAAGTTGGGTGGAATAATATCTGATATATTAAAAAAGGAAATGATAGAGCGAAAAAAGAACATATTAAAATATGGAGAATACTTCGTAAAAACTTATGTTATGCCGAATAATTCTATTGTTCAATACCCGTCCAGTATTTCTGTCCCATATAGAGAAATTATGCCAGTAAGCACAAAGGAAAATGGAGCCTTGTTAACCCCTCATTCGTTCCATTACTGTGCTAGAGTTATACACTATGAGTTGGGAATGCCGTTGTTTCATAGCCATGCATTACGTCACACGCATGGAACTATCCTTGCGGAAAATGGCGTTAATCCAAAAACAGTTATGGAAAGACTCGGACACAAAAATATACAGACTACTTTACAGACTTATATTTTTAACACAGATAAGATGCAACAAGATGCTGTAGACATTTTTGAGTCTGCTATATCATAAATTTGTCAACCAGTAATATTTTGGTTGACAAATTGTAGACAAATGAATATAAAACAGCTAATAAACAGTTAGAAAACGCTATAATTTAGGGATAATAATACAACAGTTTCAACATGCCCAGTATTCCCAAACATATCCACCCCCCGCACTCTCTCAACCTCATACCCCCCATCACAGAGATACCTAAGATCCCTAGCCAGCGTAGCACTATCACAGCTCACATACACCACCTTTTGAACCTCCATCTCCAGGATAGCCTTCAGCAAAGCTTCCTCGCACCCTTTCCTGGGCGGATCAACCACAATCACATCGGCTTTCACATTTCCCTCAGCCAGCTTCTTAGGCAATACCTCTTCCGATTTTCCCACATAAAACTCCGCATTCTCAATTCCATTTAACTGCGCATTCCTCCTGGCATCCTCTATCGCCTCCGGCACGATTTCCACCCCATATACCTGCTTAGCCCGTTGAGCTAAAAACAGTGAAATGGTCCCGATTCCACAATAAAGATCCCACACCGTCTCATTCCCGGTAAGCCCCGCATATTCAAGTGCGGTGCCATAAAGTTTCTCCGTCTGTGCCGGATTTACCTGATAGAAAGACAGCGGAGAAATCTGATACTTCACATCACCGATATAATCTTCAATATATCCTTTTCCCCACAATTCTACAATCTCTCTTCCAAGAATTACATTTGTTTTCTCCCGATTTACATTCAGGGTTATGCTGGTCATTCCATCAAGTTCGCAGAGGCTTTTGATCAGTTCCTCCTGATTTGGCAGAGACTTCCCATTTACAATGATGCAGACCATAATCTCTTTTGTCCGAAAACCATAACGGATCAGAACATGGCGCACCAGCCCTTTTCCGGTAGCTTCATCGTAAGAAGAAACTTTGTTTTCGGTCATATAATCAATGACTTTATCTAATATGGTTTCGTTGATGTCAACGCCGAGGAAGCACTTTCGATTGGGAATGATATTATGGGTTCTTCCTGCATAAAAGCCTGCGATAATATTGCCGTCTTTATCTGTTCCGATGGGGAACTGGGCTTTGTTCCGGTAATAAAACGGTTCTTTCATTCCTATGATAGGCTCCATGGGTGGATTTTCAAACTTCCCGATTCGGATCAGATTGTTACGGATTTTATTTTCTTTGAATTTGAGCTGTTGTTCGTAGGACATTTCCTGAATCTGGCAGCCACCGCATTGCCTGGCAACCGGACATTTTGCTTCTATGCGGTATGGGGACGGCTCTTTAATAGTTAGCATTCTTGCGTAGCCATAATTCTTCTTGGCTTTCGTGATTTTTGCCTCGATCACATCTCCTATCACAGCATCTTTGACAAACAGCGTATATCCGTCTACCTTGCCGATTCCTTCTCCATCCATACCAATATCTTCTATTTTTACTTTTACTAAATCATTCTTCTTCATTGAAATAACTTCTGCTCGACCATTCTTTTTCATTAAAATAATTTCCCTTTCATCTGCCTGATATAAATTACAATTGCAAATATAGCAGGCACCGACCGGGCTGCCTGCTATACACTTTCTAACTATTTTGCTGCATCATATCTTTTAAATAACATCTATCTCTCCATTAAATACTGGTCTTCCGAATATTAGATTCAAACAACCGGTTGTACCCAAGCCAATCCGCATTATCCCCGGCACCCATGATAATCTCCTTCATGGTCTCCATCTTCGCATCCGTATTATCTGCCAGATTAAGTGCCACTGCTTCTGCCAGTGCCGGTTTTTTCGGGGAACCGTATTCCAGTTCTCCATGGTGTGCAAGGATGCAGTGTCTTAATTCGCTTGCCAGTTTTGCCGGGAAGTTTGGTATTTTCCGGATACTGCTGCCCAGTAATTCCGCACCGATGAATATGTGTCCCAGAAGCTGTCCGTCATCTGTGTAATCATTCTCCGGAAATGCAGATAATTCACGCATTTTTCCGATATCATGGAATACTGCTGAGGTAAACAGCAGATCTTTATTCAAAAACGGATACTGACGTACATAGTCTGCGCAGAGGTTCAGTACACCAAGTGTATGTTCTAATAATCCTCCGACAAATCCATGATGTACGGATTTCGCAGCCGAATGGAATTTAAATGCTTTGATAAAACTTTCATTTTCTACAAAAAAGCTGTCTGTAAGCTCTTTGAGATATGGGTTTTGGATCTGTCCAATCAGACTAAGAAGCTCTTTGTACATTTCTTCAATATCCCTGGAACTCACCGGAAGATAATCAGCTGGTTCATATTCGCCAACCTGTGCTTTTCTTACACGTTTTATGTTCAACTGCAGAGTTCCCTGGAAGCTGGTTACGTCTCCTACTACATCTATGTAATCCATGGCATCGAAATCATCGATACCCTGGGAATTGGGATCCCAGATCTTCGCATCGATTGTGCCTGTTTTGTCCTGAAGAACTACGTTTTCATATGTTTTTCCGTTTTTAGTAACCGCGGATTGTTTATATTTGCATAAATAGATATCTCCTACACGTTCACTCTCATGCAGCATTTCAATGTATTTCATAATCTTTTTTCTCTTACCTTTCCAAACTGTATATTATTTATATTCGCCGTCCACGATTATACCACAAATAACCTCAGGAATCTACTGTGCATTTCCAAGTGTCACGTCAGCGGGAATTTCTGCGTAATTTCCATCCATTCCCTGGCGCATCAGCAGTACATGGGCGATCTCCTCCGGCTTTAATTTACCAAGCTGGTCGCTGTACTGTTTCATATTCGTGATTTTTTCCCCATTAATGGATATCAGTATATCTGCTTTTTGTATACCGGCATACATTGCGGGAGAATCTGCGGCTATTTCTTTTACATAGACACCTTCCGGGATATGGGATTCCTTTTGGATGCTCTCCGTAACTTCTTTTCCGATAATGCCCATATAAGCCATTTCTACGTTATTGGTCATATTCTCAATCATCTGCCGTATTTCGGAAATCGATACACCGGTTACTGTGGACTGTTCCGCTTGATTTGAAAAATCCCTGGTGATGACTCCTACTATTTTACCGTCCAGATTGACAAGAATACCACTGCCTTCGCTGCTTCCAATGATATCGGTATTGATCATGTTATATTCCCTGTCCTCTACCGAAGTTGGTAATATGGATGTAACCATTCCAAAAGCAATGGATTCTGTATAGCCCAGGGGACTGCCAATGGCTATTACAGGAGCTCCCTGCGCAACCGAGCAGGAACTCGCTAATGCTGAGGTATCGATCAGATTCTTCGTTTCTTCCGGAATCTTGCTGATCGGAAGCCTCACCAGCGCCATCTCGGTAGTGGGATCCTGTTTCTGCAAGTCCGCATCCACAGTTGTCGCATCTGGAAATGTTACCCGTAAACGTTCTGCACTTTCTATTACGGCAGACTCTGTCAGCACGTACATATAAGCGCCATTTGCAGCCACAATCAGTCCGGATGCCTCCACATTATTTTCGGAAGGTTCATTGAACAGGTCTACATTGCTGCTGCTTCCTGTCACTGTGACCACAGCTCTTTGTGCTTCTCTGGCAACGGAATACATCTGACTGTAAAGTTTCTTATAATCAGACAGATTCAGTGCCTTTTCTTCTATAACTGTCTGCGGTATGATCTCGCTCTCTTTTTCCGTCACCGCTGCGTCGGTCGGTTTTTCTGTCGGTTTTTCGGTCGGTTTCTCCGCTGGCTTATCCGTTTCTTCTTCTTGCGCAATTACGATCTGTGTCGGGGTCTGGGGCTCACCAAATTTCTGTTTAGCCCAAGGTGTGATGATTGCAAATGTCAATCCGGCTACAGCGCCAAACACAACTGCAAGTCCTACAGCCGCTCCCGTCTTCAGAAACCATTTCTTCTTATAAAATGGCTTTGTCTTAATATGCTCATTGATAAAAGTAAAATCCTTTTTTCCTTGTTGCGACATAAAAGTACTCTCCTTCTCACAGTAAAACACATATCCCCACAGTAATGTCCTAATTCTATCAAACACATATGAACAATCTATGAATTTTAGAAAAATTTAGGTTTTCAATTGTCCGTTTATGGGGTATGATAGAAGCAGGCTTACCAGAGCGTGTCTGAAAAACCACTGCACCAATCCCCACGCTCTAACTATAAAATAAAAGATAAACAGGTGAATTTATGAATCAAAAAGCATTAAAGACATTAGAGTATTACAAAATCATAGATCAGCTTACGGAATTTGCAGGTTCCCTTCTTGGAAAAGAACAGTGTAAGAATCTTCTTCCTTCCTCTGATATAGAAGAAATTGGCAGAATGCAGCACGAAACCAGAGACGCCCTTTTACGCATTTATCAAAAGGGCAGCGTTTCCTTTTCCGGGGTAACGGATATACGGGGTTCTTTAAAGCGCCTTGATATTGGAAGTATCCTTAGTATGGAAGAATTACTTCGTATCTGTAAGCTGCTTGAGACCTGCAGCCGCGTGAAATCCTATTCCCGCGGTGAGACTGACAATGACGAACCGGACTGTCTGGATGAGATGTTCGAGGCATTGCAGCCGCTGACTCCGCTTTCTACGGAAATCAGACGCTGTATCCCATCAGAAACGGAGATCAGCGATGATGCCAGCCCTGCCCTGCATCACATCAGACGCCAGATGAAGCAGACGAATGACAAGATCCATTCCCAGCTTTCTTCTATGGTAAATGGCTCAGTCCGTACTTATTTACAGGATGCGGTTATTACTATGAGAAATGGACGTTACTGCATTCCCGTAAAGGCAGAATACCGGGGTCAGGTACCTGGTATGATCCATGACCAGTCTTCTACCGGCTCCACTTTATTCGTGGAACCTATGGCTGTAGTGAAGCTGAACAATGACATTCGGGAACTGGAATTAAAGGAAGAAAAAGAAATTGAAGTTATCCTTTCTACGTTGAGTTCAAAGGCAGCTGAGGAAATGGAGGCTTTGGAAGACGATCTGGCATTGCTGACAAAATTAGACTTTATTTTTGCCCGTGCCCTGCTGGCTAAATCTTATAACGGAAGCGAACCGATTTTCAATGAACGGGGATATATTAATATCAAAAAAGGCCGCCATCCGTTACTGGACAAAAAGAAGGTGGTGCCAATTGATATTCAGCTTGGCCAGAAATTTGAACTGCTGATTATTACCGGTCCAAATACCGGTGGTAAAACTGTTTCCTTAAAAACGGTAGGTCTGTTTACCCTGATGGGACAGGCAGGCCTGCATATTCCGGCATTTGACCGCTCGGAACTGGCTGTATTTGAAGAGGTATATGCAGATATCGGAGATGAGCAGAGTATTGAGCAAAGCCTTAGTACCTTTTCTTCCCATATGACTAATATCGTTTCTATTTTGGAACATGCAACAGATAAATCCCTTGTACTGTTTGATGAATTAGGGGCAGGAACTGACCCTACGGAAGGCGCCGCTCTTGCAATTGCCATTCTGAGCAATCTGCACCGTCAGGGCATCCGGACAATGGCCACGACTCATTACAGTGAACTGAAAGTATATGCCCTTACAACCCCCGGGGTGGAAAACGGCTGCTGCGAATTCAACGTAGAGACCCTCCGCCCTACTTATCGTCTCTTAATCGGCATTCCCGGCAAAAGTAACGCTTTTGCCATATCCGGTAAGCTCGGACTGCCCCAGGAGATCATTGAGGAAGCAAAAGGACATTTAAGTGAGCAGGATGAGAGTTTCGAAGACCTGATTACGGATCTGGAAAACAGCCGTGTAACCATTGAACAGGAACGGGATGAAATCAACCGCTATAAGCAGGAAATTCAGACCTTAAAAGAAAAACTGGAAGAAAAGCAGGTAAAACTGAATACCAGCAAAGATAAGATTTTAAGAGAAGCAAACGAACAGGCCCACCAGATTCTCCGTGAAGCAAAAGAATATGCAGACACTACCATTAAGAATTTCAACAAATTCGGCAAAGCCGGGATTTCTTCCAAACAAATGGAACAGGAACGCAGCCGTCTGCGTGAAAAAATGTCTTCCGTAGAAAAGAATCTGGCTATGAAGACAGAAAAAAAAGCAGTGAAAGCAATCAAGCCGAAAGAACTTCGCGTAGGCGACAGTGTAAAAGTACTGAGTCTGAATCTGCGGGGAACCGTAAGTACCCTGCCCAACGCGAAAGGTGATCTGTTTGTACAAATGGGTATTCTGCGCTCCCAGGTAAATGTAAGTGACCTGGAACGCATTGATGAACCGGTTATTACCGCCCCGAACATGAGCAGATCCAGCAGCGGCAAGATAAAGATGTCCAAATCTGCATCTGTGGGCATTGAAATCAACCTGCTTGGCAAGACCTCTGACGAAGCCCTTGCCGAACTGGACAAATATCTGGATGACGCTTACCTGGCACACATGCCTTCTGTACGCGTTGTACACGGTAAAGGTACCGGCGCACTTCGTAAAGCGGTGCACAATTATCTGAAGCGTTCAAAAATCGTAGCTTCTTACCGCCTTGGTGAATTTGGTGAAGGTGATTCCGGAGTTACTATCGTAGAATTTAAGAAGTAGTAGAATGGGATATTCACTTACATTTATTCCACATTTAAGGAGGTCATTATGGTGACAAGACAGAAAATCATGATCGTAGATGATGATGCTAACATTGCAGAACTTATATCTCTGTATTTAACAAAAGAATGTTTTGATACAAAAATGGTATATGACGGGGAAGAGGCTATTAAAGAATTTGACCAATTTCAACCAAACCTGATCCTGCTGGATCTGATGCTTCCGGGTATGGATGGCTATCAGGTCTGCCGTGAAATCAGGCAGAAATCTTCCGTTCCAATTATTATGCTTTCCGCAAAAGGAGAAATCTTTGATAAAGTTTTAGGTTTAGAATTAGGTGCAGATGATTATATGATTAAGCCCTTTGATTCCAAAGAACTGGTAGCCCGGGTAAAAGCGGTACTCCGCCGCTTCCAGCCGGAGAAACCTGCAGCTGCAAAGCCAGCTGGAAAATACGTGGAGTACCAGGATCTGGTGATCAATCAGACCAATTATTCCGTTGTCTATATGGGGGAAACCGTTGATATGCCGCCGAAAGAACTGGAATTATTATACTTCCTGGCTTCTTCCCCAAATCAGGTGTTTACCAGAGAACAGCTTCTGGATCATATCTGGGGCTATGAATATATCGGCGATACCCGAACCGTAGACGTACATATTAAGCGCCTTCGTGAAAAAATTAAGGACCATGCAAACTGGGCGATTTCCACCGTCTGGGGCATCGGTTACAAATTTGAGGTGAAATCTTAATGAAAAAAGCTCTATACATTAAGTTCATTTCCGTATTTCTCGTATTCGGAATCCTGAGCTTTGTACTGATCTCCACCTTAAGTTCCTTCCTTACCCACAAATACCTGGTTAATTCAAAAGCGGAAGCCATGTATAAGGAACTGAATGTCCTTGCCTCCGGTCAGATCGCAGAATCCTATTCGGGCGGCGGACCTTCCATGCTGGAGATCTACACCAATATGCGGGCGCTGGCATCCTACCAGTCCGCCCAGATCTGGCTGATTAACACTAAGGGACAGATTTTATTGAATTCCGGAGAAATCTATGATCCGGAACATTTGAAAACCATTAATGGATTTGACCCTACGGCGCTGACTTCCAGTTATTATCAGGTAGGCAGCTTCTTCAACAGCTTTTCTACCGATGTTTTAAGTGTGGTAGTACCGGTCACATCCAACTATAAAGTAAAAGGCTATATCTCCATGCATTATAATATGTCCCAGCTGGAATCAGAGAAGAATTCAGTCCTGAATATCTCCTACATTACCTTTGGACTGATTTTCCTGTTATCCCTGATTATACTGGGTGCGTTTACTGCAATGGTGTACATCCCCATCAAGAAGATTATCCAGGCGGTAAACGAATATGCCAGCGGCAATCTGAATTACACACTGCCGGTGGAGACTGACGATGAGATCGGATATCTGGCGGCTTCCCTGAACTATATGGCAAGTGAACTGAATAAATCGGGTGAATATCAGAGAAAATTTATATCCAATATTTCACATGATTTCCGTTCTCCGCTGACCTCAATCAAAGGCTATGTAGAAGCTATCCAGGATGGAACCATTCCACCGGAAATGCAGGACAAGTACCTGAAAATTGTACTTTCGGAAACGGAACGGCTGAACAAGCTCACCCGTGGACTTCTGACTCTGAACAACTTCGATGACAAAGGAACCTTACTGGAGCTTACCGACTTTGACATTAACGGTATCATAAAAGATACCGCTGCATCCTTTGAAGGAACCTGTACCAATAAGCGGATTACCATACAGCTTGTTTTTGAATCACAGAATCTGTTTGTAAATGCAGACATGGGTAAAATCCAGCAGGTACTATACAACCTGATCGACAATGCCATCAAATTCAGTCACCAGGACTCTTCCATTTTTATTGAAACTACGGTGAGGCATGAAAAGGTATTCGTTTCGGTAAAAGACACCGGAGAAGGCATTCCCAAAGAAAGTATCAAGAAAATATGGGAAAGATTCTATAAGACGGACCCCTCCAGAGGAAAAGATAAAAAGGGCACCGGACTTGGGCTCGCCATTACAAAAGAGATCATTCAGGCGCATAATGAAAATATCAATGTTGTCAGCACCTTAGGCGTGGGCACTGAATTTACCTTTACTTTGGCAAAAGCAAAAGAAACAGCCAATCAGGAAGCTTAATTATATCTCAAACAAAAAGAAGACAGCCGGATTTTGGGTTCTCCCTGAACTCACAGCTGTCTTCCTTTTTTAATCTTATTAAATTTTTATTTGAATGCCAGACGTAACTTGCTATTAGAAACTTCGATTGCTTTAACATAAGCTGCCAGCTATGTTATCTACTATAGGCTTTAACCCTCTAAATGTTTTATAATTGCTTACGATACACTAGAAATTCATACAATCCAAGCAGCATACATCCCACTGCATAACTCCAAATATCTTTCCAGTCAAATACAGACCCTAAAGCCACCCTTGCAAAGGCATTATCCTGCAGTCCTAACAATTCCACAAGATGAAAATATTGCAAACCTTCCACAAAAACTGCAAATAAAAATACATACAGAGGCAGCATGTGGATACCTTCCGGACAGAATATGCGCACAAAACTGTAAACTACGATCACAACGAGTACATCACCTATATAAGGGCGAATGAATTGATCATGCACAAACAGTGCAATCCACACTTCTGTTAAAAATAATACAGCAAACAGACCGGCAAATATCAGACGCTTTCGGTTTTTACTATTATTTCCAATCATATTTTGTGAGATGGCCTTCCAGCTGCATATGGTCAAACTGATTCTGACGCAGTGCCTCATAAAGGACAATGGATACGGAATTTGCCAGATTTAAGGAACGGATATCTCCGATCATAGGAATTCTGACTGTTGTTTCCTGGTTCTCCAGCAGAATTTCTTCCGGTATTCCGGCACTTTCTTTGCCAAACATAATATAGCAGTCCGGCTCATAGGAAGCTTCTGTGTATACCTGAGGCGCTTTGGTGCTTGCCATATAAATTTTAGCGCCCGGGTTTTTACTTAGGAAATCCTCATAATTAACGTAAGTGGTTACATCCAGATCCTTCCAATAATCCATTCCTGCCCTTTTAATTTCTTTTTCATTTAGACGAAATCCCAGTGGCTCAATAAGATGAAGCCTGGTTCCTGTTGCCACACAGGTTCTTCCGATATTGCCTGTATTTGCAGGGATTTCCGGTTCGTATAATACAATATTTAATTTTGCCATTTTAAGCTTATCCTCCTGATCAGTCTTATCTTCCGTATTTTATTCTGAATTCTGTCCTAATCGCGTGTTTACAGATTCATTTCATGAATCTGAATACCCACTTTCTGACATGATTACACCTTATCCACGCAGCTTATTAATAAAGCGCTCCAGATGCTTCAGTGCTACCTTCAGATTCTCAAGGGAATACGCATATGAGATACGAAGATACCCTTCGCCGCAGTCTCCAAATGCAGATCCCGGAACTACAGCTACTTTTTCCTCTTCTAACAGCCTTGTGGCAAAATCTTCTGAGGTCATTCCGAATTCTTTTATGCACGGGAATACATAAAAAGCTCCAAAGGGTTCAAAACAGGGCAGTCCCATTTCTTTAAAGGCATGCATCAGATAGCGCCTTCTGCCATTATATGCTTCCCGCATTTCGGCAACATCACCATCGCCGTTTTTCATAGCCTCAATTGCAGCATATTGGCTGTTGGTTGGCGCACACATTATGGCAAACTGATGAATTTTGGTCATCTGTGCCGTTATCACCTCCGGCGCACATACATAGCCTAAGCGCCATCCTGTCATGGCATATGACTTGGAAAATCCATTAATCGTAATGGTCCTCTCACGCATTCCGGGAAGGCTTGCAATAGATACATGATCTCCGTTGTAGGTCAGTTCCGAATAAATTTCATCTGATAGTACATATAAATCTTTTTCAATGATTACCTCTGCTATTTCTTCCAGGTCTTTCCGGCTCATGACTGCACCGGTTGGATTGTTTGGAAAAGGCAGAACCAGAATCTTGGTTTTCTCCGTAATTCCATCCAGAAGTTCCTGTTTCGTCAAACGAAACTCATTCTCTTCTTTCAGATTGATTACCTTTGGCACCCCGTCTGCCAGTACAACACAGGGCAGATATGACACAAAGCTAGGCTGCGGGATAAGAACTTCATCCCCCGGGTTCAGCATGGCACGCATTGCCAGGTCGATCGCCTCACTTCCACCAACGGTAACCAGAGTTTCCTTGTCCGGAGAATATTCTATATTACATCTGCGTTTCAAATATTTACATATCTCCACACGGAGTTCTTTTAGTCCTGCATTGGAAGTATAAAAAGTCCTTCCCTTTTCCAGGGCATAGATTCCCTCATCTCTCACATGCCAGGGAGTATCAAAATCCGGCTCCCCTACGCCAAGTGATATGACATCATCCATTTCACTTACAATATCAAAAAATTTACGTATACCGGATGGCTGTATTCCAACCACCTTATCTGCTATAGGATTTCTCACGGGGTCACCAGCATCCTTTCATCTTTGACTTTTTTATCAAATATTGTTCCATGGTCTTTATATTTCTTCAAAACAAAATGTGTCGCTGTACTTAATACCGTATCCAGCGTAGAAAGTTTATCCGAAACAAATCCGGATACCTCTTTTAACGTTTTCCCTTCCAGAATTACCATCAGGTCATAAGCACCGGAAATCAGATATACGGAACGTACTTCCGGATAATTATAGATTCGCTCAGCAATGGAATCGAATCCCTGTCCCCTTTGGGGCGTTACCCGAACTTCAATCAGTGCCGTAATCTTTTCTGTAGATGTCTTGTCCCAGTCAATTAAGGTGTGATATCCACAGATTACCTTCTCATGTTCCATTTTTGCAATCTCATTTGCTATCGTTATCTCATCCGAACCTAGTAATACCGCCAGTTCTTTCAGATCGATGCGGCTGTTTTTCTCTAAAAATGTTAATATCTGCTCTCTCATCTTAGCTCCTATCTGCCTGCTGCCAGGCTGCTACAACAATTTATATATTTCATCCGGCTGGGGACGTTCCAGAAATCTGCTGTCCTCTCCGTTAAACAATACCCGGTCATTGCCATCGGTTGTTCTTCCGATCAGTGATGCCGGTATCCTGCATTTTCCCAATTCGGCAATCAGTCCTAGTCCATCGTCTGCTGCAATCAGAAGGGCTCCGCTGGACATCAGAACATAAGGATTCAACCCAAAATACTCACATATTTCTATACTTTCCTGCTTCACCGGTATTTTCTTTAGATCCGCTTCCAGTCCTACACCTGCACTTTCAGCCAGCTCCCAGAGTGCACCAAAGATTCCGCCCTCTGTCACATCATGCATGGCAGATACCCCGAAGCGGCTTGCGGCGGCTGCCTCCGGCACAACGGAAATATACCGGTCAAATTTCTTTGCGGTTTCAATCATAGCCATTGGGAATCTATTTTTCAGTTCCGCTTCTTTTTCTTTTGCAAGAATAGCGGTTCCCTCAAGGGCAATCCACTTGGTAAGTACCAGATCCTGCCCCGGTTTCACACCGCCTGTTGCCAGGACTTTACTTTCCAATGCTTTCCCGATACCCGACACTGTAATGACCGGCTGATTAACCGCCGTGGTCGTTTCCGTATGCCCTCCTGCAATCTGTATATTCAGTGAGGCGCAGGTATCTTCCAGTTCCTGCATCATAGCACGCAGTTCGGGCTCTTCCATGGAAACAGGAAGCAGTATGCTGAGCAGCACTGCTACCGGCTGGGCTCCGGATGTTGCGATATCATTGGCAGTTACATGTATTGCCAGGGCTGCGGCATTCTTTGCCGCCGCTGTAACCGGATCGATCGAGCATACAAACACTTCCCCTTCGGCAAGCTTTAACACGGCACAGTCCTCTCCGACCCCTGCCCCCTGAAGCACTTCACTTCGTTTTGTTTTTATCTGTCTGAACACAGACCTTTTTAGGGTCTGTTCTGAAATTTTACCAATTTTCATAAATTTCTCCTTCTGGTGCACCAGAGCGTATTCAAAAAATCATTCCTGCCCTCTGCATAGAATGACCACCTGAAAATATTTTTCGTTTACAAAAAGCCTGTTGGATACATTTTAATACAACTTAAGTGCAATTGCAACTGTTAGCCGCCATATAGTCCCACAGTCATCACCGGTATATCATTTCTGGTCATAGCGTAATCATTCCGGCATAAACCGGCAAAATCGGCAGCTACAAATATGTAGCTGCCGATTATTTCTTCATATGATTTCTTTTCTTCTGCTTTTATCTTATTACGCCTGCTGTCAAGCTGCTTTTATCTTCCCGTAATTGATCTTTCCATCATTGATCTTCTCGACATTGATCTTCTCGTCTTTACTGTGCTGCTCCATTCGCCGTATTTGGATCTGTTGGTGCCTCAATCGGCGGCTGTCCATTTGCATCCGGCTGGGGCGCCTCCGTTACAGGCGGCTGATTCGGATCCGGAGGTGTCTGCGGGTCGGAAGGCGTCTGGTTTGGCTCTGTCTGAGGTGCATCCGTTGTGGGTGTCTGATTCGGATCCGTAGATGGTGTCTGGGGCTCACTGGCCGGCTGTGTCTGAGGCGTGGACGCCGCGCCGCTGATCGCTGCCTGAACCGCATTTAAATCATTTGCGGCAATCGCATTGCTGATCGCTGCTGCCTGATTCGGGTCCGCCGTAGCTGTACCAACTTCATAACCTAACGGGGCTGCCTGATAGTAACTGGAGTTTACCTGTGTCTTGGTAGTTTCTCCGTTTTCCGTAACATACTTCCAAAGTTTTGCTTCCTTACCGGTAAGTGCACTCTGGGTCTGCTGCAGGTATCCGACATTCTGATTTGGATTGGCATACAGTGCAACTCCTTCTGCACTAAAAGTTTTCACTGTCTCACTTACATATTCCAGCACCCGGTCAGCAGGTCTTGTCTCATGACCGTAAATCGTAAAAGTAAGTTCGCCGCCATATGCCGATCCTGCCAGATAGATCGGTGCATCCGTATTGTTTACAAATACAAGATCCATCAATCCTTCTGCAATAGCTGCATCCATGGACGGTTCTACATAAGTAACAATCATTGTGTGATTCGATCTTTCCGTTACATCCAACTCCGCCAGCAGCAATGCATTGTATAACGTAGTGGAAACCTGACAGATACCTCCGCCATAGCTGTCTACTACTCTGCCGCTCTCATAAGAAGGTGCCATTTCATATCCATTTTCAGCATTAAAAGGTACCACTGCATCTGTAACAGAGAAGCTTTCTCCCGGATAAAGCAAATGTCCGTTCAGCAGTTCCGCTCCTCTTTCTACATTCTGGTTTCTTCCTGTGGTAGAACCATAGTATGTAGTATAAGTTCCCAGAACATCTTCTACCTTTGACAATTCTTCATCTGAAAATTTAGGCTTATCCTGATTCACGGAAAGTGTAACCGTTCCCGATTCTCCCTTAAAATCACTGTTCATATAATTGGTAATCGCATATACCGAATCTTCAACGTTGATTTTCTGTCCGATGACACCGGGTACAACCTCAAACTCGCCATTTTCTCTGGTAAGGCTGCCCTCCTGCGCTTCTTTTTCAAATACTTTGCATTTTGTCTCTACATAATTGCGGGCAGTAGAAGCATCCGCAGTATATTCCAGTTCAAATTTTGCAGGCTCATGCTGCAAATCTTTATTTTCTTTATAACGCTTAATCAGATTACCGGCTTTTCCCAGTTCTAATGCCTGTTCCACCACATCTGTATTCGCCCATTTAGCTCCCAGCTCCCCTGCTGTTGCCGTTGCCGTATCTGTGCCTACCTGAAGCGTAATAGAAGCCGATTCCATTTTTGCAACTTCTCCTTTTACTGCTTCTTCTGCCTGATCCTTTGTCATTCCGGATACGTCAACATCACCAATATACACGCCTTTGTTAATCGTTCCGTCGGACTGTTCCGCATTGGCGGACAGGATACTTCCCCCGGCTGCCAATACCGCTGTCAGAACTACAGCAGGCAAAACCACCTTATTCCACTTATTCATCTTCATTTCCCCTTCTTAAATAAATAATTCCAAAACCATAGGTACCACCATAGCCAACACAATGACTACAATAATAGCTGCTGCAATAATACGCTTTGTCTTATTATTGTGAAAATTCATCATAGGAAATCACCTCTTAATCCTTCCATATTCTAGTATTATTTTATCTATCAATCTAGAGGCGTCATTTCTGGTCATGCTCTCGATTGTGACGTCCAGTTCTATTTTATGATATTTTACCAAATCTATCAAGTAAACTTTTTGAGAATTTGTAATCGGATTCTGTTTTTTTACCTGAAATATCAGTTCCTGAGGCACAAATGCCCTGGGAATCGCCCTGGCATACTCACCTGCCAGCAGCTTATACAGCTCACTTGATGAAATCGCATCATCCAAAGCACGGTGATGCCGCTCCTGCCCAATCCCAAAGTGGCAGCACAGAGAAGTGAGGCTTTTGCTCGGTACATCGTCCAGACACTGCCTTGCAATCTTCAGGGTATCAATTCCTTTTTTCTCAAATGACAATTTATAATTAACCGCCTGACGTTTGATGAAACTGTAATCAAATATTACATTGTGCCCCAGCAGCGGCAATCCCTCACAAAAGTCCACCAGGGTCCTTACTGCTGTCTCCGTACACTCGGCGCCTTTCATCATAGAATCATCAATTCCCGTTAATGCTGTTATTTTCTCCGGAATACGCATCTGACAATCCACAAACGTTTCATATGTATCCGTAACTTCCCCACCTATTACCTTCACAGCGCCGATTTCCAATATTCTGTCCCGGTTAGGATTTAATCCGGTAGTTTCCAGATCCAGCGCAACATAATTTTCACTCATCTTTAGTCCCATTGCATATTGCAGTCTTGCCTGCAATACTGCCACAATAAAACAGGTTGAAAGATCGTGGCTTCCTTTCTATGATTTCAATTTTCTTTCAACTTATACTCCTGCATACCGGAGCATTTTCACGCACACTCCGGTATGCTGTATATTACTTCTTTATTTTTTTCTTTTTGTTCTTTTCTTTGTATTCCAGACAATAATCCGTCAGAAAACACTCTTCACATTTTGGTCCTCTTGCAAAACAGATCTGCCTTCCAAATGTAATAATCTGTATATTATAAAGTATCCAGTGATCCTTGGGGAGGACTTTCATCAGCTCAAATTCTACCTTTTCCGGGTCATCTTCCTTTGTAAGCCCCAGCCTTTTGGATATACGCTTTACATGGGTATCCACTACAATACTAGGCTGGTTAAAGATATTTCCCCTGATTACGTTTGCCGTTTTCCTTCCAACTCCAGCCAGCGCTGTCAGGTCTTCCAGGGAATCCGGCACCTCTCCATTGTATTTTTCCATCAGCGTATTGGTACAGGATATGATATTTTTCGCTTTGTTATGGTAAAAACCGGTTGGCTTAATATCCTGCTCTAATTCTTTTAAGTCCGCATTGGCGAACTTTTCCACGGTATCATATTTTTTAAATAATTCTTTAGTCACTATATTAACTCTGGCATCCGTACACTGGGCACTGAGCATGGTTGCAATCAACAGCTGCCACGGTGTTTCATGGTCCAGATAACATTTATACTCTCTTGTGTATACTTCATCCAGTTTATCCAGGATGGCTTTTGTCCTTTTTGTCATTGTTATACCTCCTGCATATCGCAGGCCTGCCTGCGATACTGCCTTAATAAGTAGTTTGAAAGCGCTTTTCTTTCAAACTTACTCCTATCTGATACAGCATTTCATCTTATTGGTTCAAAAATCAATTACAGAAACAGATGCGTCATCACTCAATGGATTTCTGCTGCGGTAATTAAATACCACCCCAAAGCACCCCTCCTGCAACTGATCCAGCACATGATAATGAAACACTTCAAAATGTGTCATCTTCGATAACTGCTTATAATTATATCCATCATATCCCTTTAAATAAGAGGGATTCTCTGCTTCCTTTTTATAAAATTCGTAAATACGCTCTTTATAGTCTCCCGGATCATCTGCCCAGGAAGGTCTGCTCTTACTGTTTTCCCGCAGATACAGATCAAGCAAAAGCAATTCATCATATAGCCCGGCATTTTTTTCATCCTGTTCTCTGGCAAAATTTCTTAGATGCTCAATCCTAGCCATGCGGGAATGTTTCTGTCCTCCCAGTCCGTTTCGGTCATAAAATAATGCCAGCTGCTCAAACATTTCATAGGCGGAGCCAAACGCCCTTTCCAGAAATTGAACCGTGTTCGCAAACTGAAGGCTGTTATAATAGACCTCTACCATCTCTTCCACTGCCTTCAGCTTTAGTACTTCTTCGTAAGAAAGCCATCTTGTACTCAGCACTTCATACTGAGGGCGTGTCTTATAAGAGATACCATACTGTTCGGCATTCAGATGCATTTTCGATCCCTTTAATACCTTCAAAAATCCAAGCTGGAACTGATCCGGTTTCAGTGCGTAGACATCATTAAAAGACCGAACAAAGCTATCATAATTTTCATAGGGCAGCCCGGCTATCAGATCCAGATGCTGATGTATATTTTTCCCCCTGCGGATTCTCCCCACGATTTGCTTTAAAGCTTCAAAATCCATGACACGGTCGATTTCCTGTATCGTTTCCATATTCGTAGACTGTACGCCGATCTCCAGCTGTACCAGGCCAGGGCGCAGAGTTCCAAGCAGCTGCAGCTCTTCTTCATTTAATAAATCCGCTGCGATTTCAAAATGAAAATTTGTAATTCCATTGTCGTGCTCCCGGATATAATTCCATATACCCTGGGCATGTCTGTGGTTGCAGTTAAAAGTACGATCCACAAATTTAACCTGGGGTACCTTATGATCCAGAAAAAACTGCAGTTCCTTCTCTACCAGGGAAAGGCTTCGAAACCGCAGCTTCTTATCTATGGAAGAAAGACAATAGCTGCAGGAAAAAGGGCAGCCTCTGCTGCTTTCATAGTAAACGATCTTATTGGCAAAATCCTTCATGTCACCGTACATAAACGGCAAAGTATCCATATCCAGAATCGGGTTGGACGGATTTTGAATAATCTTATTCTGCTTATTACGGTATGCAATCCCCTTAATCTGCTCAAGCTCACCGCCCCGCACATAATACGCTGTCAAGTCGTAAAAGGTCTGCTCCCCTTCCCCAATCATAACACCGCTCACCTGGGGATATGCTTCCAGAAACGTTACCGCATCAAAAGAAACTTCCGGCCCCCCTGCCCAAATCCTGGTATCCGGCAGAATTTTTGCCAGGTCTTCCATTAAAATCTTCACATATTCCAGATTCCAGATATAGCAGGAAAAAGCGATAACATCCGGTTTTTTCTTATAAATATCCTGAAGAATATCGTCCGTATAATGATTTATTGTATATTCTGCAATTTCAATATGCTCCTCAAACTCCCTTGCAAAAGCCCGCAGACTGTAAACAGCCAGATTAGAGTGAATGTATTTCGCATTGATTGCAGCTAAAAGTAACTTCATAGTTATACCTCCTGCATATCGCAGGCCTGCCTGTGATACTGCCTTAATAAGTAGTTTGAAAGCGCTTTTCTTTCAAACTTTATCTCCTGAGATTTATTCATACCTTTTTAGTATAACATACTCATATGGATTTTCAACTGGAAGAAACGACAAAAAATGAGTATTTATGCGGGTGCAAATTTACTTTTTGAGAGGGTAGATGCGAAAAGGGGACTCTTTATATATGTTGGGTAATGTACGGAAAGATGATAGTGGGAAACATAGGTTTTTAAATCCTTCCTGATTAATAAAACACAAAATCCACCAGCCTTAAATTTTTCTGGTGGATTTGTGTCTATTTTCTATGGATGATTCCTTATTCTGACCCAGGGATTCCTTTATTTTCCCCCCATCACTTTCATGATTCGTTTGAGGTTTACTGCAAATATTGCCATCGCTCCCTGCATTTCCATTAAGCGTCCCTTACTCAACAAAACCCAAAAGCAAAAGTTTATCTATAAGCCGTCTTCAATGCCACAGCCAACACCTTAGGGTTCTTCTTATACTGTGTAACCGGACAGATTTTCTTATTGATCCGCAGCAGTTTATAGATTGCAGTTCTTGCAGCCCTCACCGAATATTCCTCTGTAAATACCATATCTTCCGGAATTTCAACGAACTGACTGATCATAGCAAAATTAGTGGAATTGCCAGGCACTACTTTTGGTCTGTCTGTCATTTTTCTTGGTTCGAACTGTGAATCAATATATGGCATCATACATGGGATTACATTTATAACGTCTTCCATAATCTCATCAATCTTATCTTCAAAATGCAGATGATGAAGCAGCTCGGTCAATAACTCTTCGCCTGTACAATCTCTCATTGCCTTTGGTACATAATCCCCAACTTTATCCGTATACAGTCCGTATCCCCAGAAAATAGTCTGGTCGGCCGGCTGGTTTTTGAAATGAGGTTGTGCTGCTACGACAATACTCATTAACCAGTTGGAATCCTTAAAGGTCATCAGCGCACCGCTTCCGGGTATATTGGTTGAGAATTTTTCAATCATCTTTAACAGCTTATTGCCTTTACAGGTAACCGTAAAGCTTTCCCAGTTAGTCTCTTCCGGTTTTGTGAAGAATGGTGCCGGATTTCCAAGACCATCCTTTTTTGCAGCCACTTTCTTCCACAGTTCACCGGAAATCGGATTCTCCGGTTTATATTCTGCCGGAGTATTGAAATCACCAAGTGTTGCACAATCCGTCATACAACCGTTTGTCATAATACACAGATCGCCTTCTTTTAAGGTTACGATACTTTCCTCTCCGTCTTTCAAAATGTGCATTGCAGTAGCCGTGATGGAATACCCTTCTGCAAAATCAATATCCGTTACGGTTGCATTGGTTACAAAATCCACACCATGTGCTTCCAGATAGGAGCGAATCGGCAGGATAACAGAATCATACTGGTTAAACTGAGTCCTGGTCACACCTTCCAATGTCTCAATTCTTGGGAATTCAAAAATCATTCTTTCCATATAGCGTTTGAATTCAAATAAGCTGGACCATTTCTGGAATGCAAATGTCGTCTGCCACATATACCAGAAATTCGTCTCGAAGAAATGCGGCGTGTCTTTGAACCACTCCAGAATGGTCATGTCATCCAGTTCACTTTCCGGAGTGATCATTAATTTTCCAAGAGTCATACGGTCGTCATTGTTAAATCCCATACTCTTAACATCCTGAATTACACCGTCTTTATCGATAAGACGTGCCTTAGCATGGGTCGGATGCGCATGGTCAAAGCTTAAAATCTCTTCGGTTACACTCTTCCCGGGATACTCCAGAGATGGAATACTTTTAAATAATTCCCAGAAATTTTCATAAGTTTCTTCATTTAACATACGTCCGCCACGGCATACAAATCCTCCTGCCGGTGTACCGATTCCGTCGTTACTGCCTCCAAGAATGTGCATTCCTTCGTAGATATGGATGTTCTCACCCTTAAAATGTCCGTCTCTGATTGCATAAGCTGCCCCTGCCATAGAAGCCAGCCCACCGCCTACAAAGTGAATCTGTTTATCACCATGGTCTATTTCTTCATTAAAATCATATTCATAGTCTTCCTGCTGTTTGTTCTCTTCTTTTTGATCTCTGGATTTCTTATAAGCGGTTGCTGCTACTGCTGCACCTCCTATGATAACGCCTGTTTTCACTAATTTTTTCCATGTTTTCTTAGCCATAATCATTACCTCATTTCTTTGTTTTGCCAGTTTGAATTTACTTTGTTTTCTCTTTTTCTTTTATTGTTCCCTTATGGCTAAATTATAAAACAGGCAATTCAAAATGTAACTAGACACTTTGAACTGCCTGTCTAAATCTCCGGTTATGGTCAGTAACGGAATTTAAAACGATTTAATTACCGCTGTATCTATCATAAGCAGCTTTTTCACTGCTCAGAACAAGCCCCTTCATAAACTTCACAAATACTTCCGGTTCTTCTTTCATGCCACGTTTCATCCAGTCAATCACAGACCCGCAGGCTCCGTGGGCAAAAAATCCCGCATAGAATTTCTTATCCGCTTTGGAAAGTCTTTGTCTCATATCAAGTGCTTCGATTGCTTCCCCGAAAAGTTCTGTTGTTACGTGAAATAGATGTTCCTGAAAGTTATCCTGTGCATAACGGATGGTATTTTGGTAGAAATAACTTTCCGCTCTTATCCTGATCAGCATCTTACACAAATGTCCGTCCCAGTTATCAAAGTCAATTCCTTTTACCAGGTCTGCAAAAATATCCTGATAGTATACCCAGTTCAGAAGTTCGTACTTATCCTGAAAATGATAGTAGAAAGTCTGTCTGTTATAGCCGCTCACTGCGGTAATATCCGATACGGATATCTTATCAAAAGGCTTTTTCCTCGCAAGCTGTTTTAATGCCTGGCCCATATCCGCTTTCGCATTTGATTCCATATAACGCACCTCCCAACTTACCGGAAGCTACATCCGATTCTGTAGCTCCTGCATATTGCTGCCTGCAACTGCCAGAAAACAATTTCAAGACACGCTCTAAGCATTCTGCTGAAACTGGCTGTTATACAAGTCCGCATAAAATCCATTATTTCCCAGCAGTGACTCATGATTTCCCTGTTCTATAATTGCCCCATCCTTCATTACCAGTATAATATCTGCCTCTCTAATAGTAGATAGACGGTGCGCTACAATAAAGCTGGTTCTTCCCTGCATCATTTTTTCAAATGCTTTCTGTATCTTGATCTCCGTCCTGGTATCAATAGAAGACGTTGCTTCATCCAGTATGAGCATTGGGGGCAGACAGAGCATCACTCTGGCAATGCAGAGCAGCTGTTTCTGTCCCTGGGACAGATTACCTCCGGCTTCTGATATGACCGTATCATAACCATCCGGCATTCTCTTGATAAAACTATGGGCATGCGCTGATTTTGCCGCTTCCATTATTTCCTCCCTGGATGCGTCCGGTTTCCCATATGCTATATTGTCTGCAATCGTGCCGGATTTTAACCAGGTTTCCTGTAAAACCATTCCATAATTTGTTCTCAGACTGTCTCTCGTCAGCGTTCTGACCGGATGGCCGCTTACCGAGATCTCCCCACTGTCTACATCGTAAAATCTCATTAAAAGATTAATAATCGTTGTCTTGCCGCATCCGGTAGGCCCAACAATTGCTATACGCTGTCCGGATTTGACATCCAGGTTCAATCCTTGTATCAGGGATACTTCCGGGTTATAAGAAAATTGAACATTTTTCAATTTCACATTTCCATTCACCATCTCCGGCTTTAGTTCTAAAGCATCCGAAGTATCGGGAGTCTGAGGCTCTTCATCGATCAGTGCAAAAACCCTGGTAGCTGACGCCAATGCGTTTTGTAATTCCGTTACCACTCCTGAAATTTCATTAAATGGCTTTGTATACTGATTGGCATAGCTTAAGAAACAAGACAGCTGCCCTACGCTGATCACTCCCCGAATAGCAGAAATAGCACCTACAATGCCGACGCCTGCATAAACCAAACCGTTTACAAACCTGGTTGCCGGATTTGTAATGGAAGAAAAGAAGATTGCTCTCAGACTGCATTTCCTGAGATCTTCATTAATAACCCGGAACTTCTCTTCTGCCTCTTCTTCATGGGAAAATGCCTTCACAATCTTTTGGTTTCCAACCATTTCTTCTACCAGCGAAGTCATCTCACCACGGGTTTCCGACTGCAGTTTAAACATAGAAAATGTCCTTCTGGCGATAAAGCTTGCCACAAATAAAGACAGCGGCGTAATCAGGACGACCACCAGGGTTATTTTAAAGTTAACACTCAGCATAAATAAAAGCGTACCCAGGATCGTTATGACTCCTGTAAATAACTGTGAAAATCCTAATAGTAAGCCATCCGAAAACTGATCCACATCGGTAATGACCTTACTAATCACTTCACCATACTGATTGCTGTCTATATATCGAAGAGGTAAAATTTCCAAATGCTCAAATGCCTCTGTTCGGATATCTTTTACTACATGATAAGTTATTTTATTGTTGCACAGATTCATCAGCCACTGGGCAAGTGCTGTGATTCCCACAACGATCCCAAACCTCACCAGCAAAGGCATTAAAGCAGCAAAATCAACCTGTCCTTTATCAATAATAAGATCGATTCCCTGCCCTGTAATTACCGGTGCATAAAGCGTCAATACTACACTGACCACCGCAAAGATCAAGGACATAATGAGAAGGTGTCCGTAAGGTTTAATTAATCTCAATATTCTTTTTTCTGTTTCTCTGTTATTTCCCTGCTTTTTCATTATCCACGCAGCTCCTTTTCCGAAAGCTGTGACAAACAGATTTCTTTATAAACTTCACACGTTTCAAACAATTCCTGATGCGTGCCGATTCCAGCCAGTCCGCCATCATCCAATACGATAATCTGATCTGCATTCCGTATTGTCGTAGCTCTCTGCGATACGATAAAAACGGTCATTCCCTTTGTTTTTTCAGTAATCGCCCTTCTTAGCTTTGCATCAGTTGCAAAATCCAGCGCCGATGCACTGTCGTCCAAAATCAGCACTTCCGGCTGTCCAACCAGCGCTCTGGCAATGGTAAGCCTCTGGCGCTGTCCTCCGGATAAATTCTTGCCCCCCTGCATAATCTTTGTATCCAAGCCTTCCGTCTTCCCGTCAATAAATTCCCTGGCCTGGGCAATCTCAAGTGCACGATAAATTTCTTCATCAGTTGCTTCTTTTTTGCCCCATTTCATATTTTCACGGATCGACCCTGCAAATAAAACTGCATTTTGCGGAACTACGCCTACTTTTCTGCGAAGCTGCCCAAAAGGATAATCCTTAACATTTATGCCATCCATCCTGACTGCCCCTTCTCTTACATCATAGAAACGGGGAATCAGATTAACCAGGGTACTTTTTCCGGAGCCTGTACCTCCGATGATTCCAATGGTTTGTCCACTTGCTGCTTCAAAAGACAGGTTTGTCAGAGAATCCTTATTTCCTTTATAGGCAAAACACACTTTATCAAAGGAAACTTTGGGAGCGCCTTTTTCTGGCTGAACCGGCTGGTCACCTTCTTGCATATCAGATCTCTGTTCAAATACATCATTGATTCTGATTGCAGATGCAGAAGCTTTCGTAAATGAAATAATGAGACTAGCCAGCGCCACAAGCGCCAGTAGAATCTGTGACATATAATTAATCAGTGCTATGAGTTCTCCCTGGGTAATGATCCCGTTGTAAACAGTTTTTCCGCCAAACCAGAGCACAATAATAATTGCAGCATTTACGATTACATAAGTAATTGGATTTAACAGCGCCGAAATTCTTCCTACCCGCAGCTGAATTCCCATCAACTGCCTGCTTTCCCGGTCAAAGTCTTCCATCTCTTCCTGCTGTCTGGAGAATGCCCGGATAACTCTCGCACCGGTAAGATTTTCACGGGTAATCAGCAGTACTTTATCCAGCTTGTTCTGAACCTTTTTGTAAATGGGAATGCTGATCATCATAATTCCATAGATTACAGCTGACAAAACAGGTACCAGAACAACAAATATCCACGCCAATTTCACATTGATGGTAAATGCCATGATAACAGCCCCCAGAACAATAAACGGGGATCTTAGAAAAAGCCGCAATACCAGGTTTACACCTGCCTGTGCCTGATTGATGTCACTGGTGATTCTGGTTACCAGTGTAGATGTTCCTATGGTATCCAGTTCGGTATAAGACAAACCATTAATATGGGCAAACAAATCCTTTCGAAGCTCCGTACCAAACCCTGTAGCTGCTTTTGCCGCAAAATACTGGGCTGTCAGGGAACAGGTCAGTCCCAAAATGCCAAAGCCAATCAGAACCGCTCCCATTTTTAATATGTATGGAAGGTCTGCATTCTTAATTCCAATGTCAATAATCCTCGCCATTACCAGCGGTACCAGAAGTTCAAAGCACGCTTCCAGAAGCTTAAATAGTGGCCCTATAATACTTTCCTTTTCATAGCCCTTCAGATATTTTATTAGTTTACGCATTGGTGTACTCCATATCTCCTTCATTTAAAAATTATATTCAATTATACAACGATTTCAGAAATCTGTATAGGTAGTTTTGGGTAACTATAGGGGTAACTTATAAAGTAAGCAAAACACCCATACATTTTACCAAAAATTCATTCCTTTACTGTCCAAACTTCAGTTTTTTGTCATTGACAGTCCGTATACGGACACTTATAATTAAATTAGCAATTATTATTCTTAGAAAACCTACAAAGAGAAATCAGGAGTGAACAATGAATTTATCATCATTAGATGCTAATCTTCGAAATTTAACAAAAAAAGAACAAGAGTACCGTCAGGGAATCCGAAGCCATTTCTGGTCACATTTCCCAACGGAAATCCGGAACGGTAAAACTATATATAAAATATTTATTAACCGAAGCCGCGAAAATGACATCTGTGCTATTCCCAACAGTCTTTTTGTGCGTAAGCATTCCAGGTTTCAGGCCTGTCCCCTGCACATACATAAATGGGTGGAAATTAATTATATGTATTCCGGATCCTGTGCCCAGATCATAAACGAAGAAACACATATTTTAGAAGAAAATCAGGTGATCTTCATAGACTCAGACACCCCTCATTCCGTGGGGAAGATCGGTGAAAATGATATCATGATCAGCCTCCTTATCGACAAAAATTATCTGAATATGAATTTTTTCAGCAGACTTGCAAAAGGAAGCATTCTTTCTCAATTTTTCATTAATACAATCGTTGAAAATACAAGTGATATACACTATATTATATTTCAATCCCAAAACAGCAGGCGCATTCCTATATTTTTCCGGGAATTTCTTTGTGAATGCTATGACCCGTCACTGAATTCTACCGATATGCTCAAGAGTCTTTTCAATCTCATCCTTTCAGAATTGATCAACGTATATGAAAACGATCTTGGTAAATGTGAACGAAAAGGACTGAAAGGGACTGTGATCCCCATACTTCGATACATAGAAGGAAACTTCAGAACCTGTACCCTGGAATCTACTGCTGCCTTTTTTAATTTAAATGCCAATTATCTGACTACCCTGCTCAAGCAAAATACCGGGTACTCCTACAAAGAACTGGTGCAGATGCAGCGTTTTAAAAGTTCCGAGAAACTACTTGCGAATACGAATACTCCGGTAAGTGTCATCGCTAATCAGGTAGGTTACGAAAATGTCAGCTTTTTTTATAAGAAATTCAAAGAAGGCTATGGCTGTTCCCCAAAAGAATACCGGATGAAACACCGCCGTTAATCAGTACAACAACTTTTTAATGTTCTCCGCAATAAAAATAAGCAGCCCGTTATTCGGGACTGCTTATTTTTATCAGGAATCAGACTACTCTGATTTTTCTGTTGTTTTTTCGGTTGTCTTCTCTGTTGCTTTGTCAGAAGTCTTTTCTGTTGTTTTATCTGAACCTGCTTCCGTGGTTTCTTCCGTTGATCCTTCTTTTCCAGTTTCTTTCTCTGTAGTTTTTTCTGTAGCAGCTTCGGTTACCCTTGCTTCTTCATTTGTTACTTTTGCATTTTCTAACAGAAATTCCACTACTTTATCCTGGATCAGGCTTAATTCAATGATATCTTTTCCATACTGTTTCAGGAATTCATCTTCGCTTTCAAAACCATAATCTTTGCTGTATTTTGTAAGTCCATCTTTGTATTCCTGATCAGAGATCGTGATTTTTTCTTTTTCAGCAATTGCTTTTAATAACATTTCCTGAACCAATCCCTGCTTTACTGTTTCTTCTGCCTTTTTCATGAAATCATCTTCGGACATCTGCATATTAGCCTGAAGAAACTCTTCTAAGGACTGATCTGACTGTTTTGCGTAGGATTCATAGTATGTCTTCATACTCTGAACATTCTGGTCTACTAATTCCTTCGGATAATCATTAATCTTGGAATTGCTGTAAACCTTAGAGATCAGGTCATTTATTTCTGCTGTTCTCTGACTCTGTGCCTTCTGCTGCATCAGGGTTGCTTTCACCTGCTCTTTGTATTCATCTACTGTCTTAGCATCTGAAATCTGCTTTACCAGTTCATCTGTTATTTCAGGTAATCTCTTGATGGAATTAACGGTAACACTAAATACAACGTCTTTACCCTGTAATTCTTCTTTTTGATAGCTATCCGGGAATTTCAGGTTCAGATCTTTGTTTTCTCCTGATTTAACTCCGATTAATCCTTCTTCAAATCCTTCGATAAAAGCATTGGAACCAATGGTTAATTCATATCCTTTATCCGTTGCTCCCTCTACTGCTTCTCCGTCAACTTTACCTTCAAAATCAATATTTACAATATCGCCATCCTGAACTGTTCCGTCTTTTACTTCTTCCATCTTATTCTGCTGTGTAACAGTACTTTTGATCTGCTCATTGATTTCTTCATCGGTCACTTCTTCTGTCTCCAGTGTAACTTCCAGGCCTTTATACTCTCCCAGTGTTACATAATCCAGAGCTTCATATTTCGCACGCTCTGTCTGTTTCTGGGTCTCAGAAGTTGCTTCTGTTGCATTCTCAGAGGTCTTTTCTGTACCTTCTTTCGTCTCAGATGCCTTCTCACTTCCGGCTTCTGATGTAGCGGATGCTGCCTCTGTTGCAGCCTGTGTTGACGTATCTGCTGTCTTCTTATCGCTAGAGCAGCCTGCTGCCAAAACACTCAGGCTTAATAATAATGCAACTACAATTTTTTTCTTCATAAAATAAATATCCTCTCTGATTTTACGCCGCTTTACTTCCGGCTCTTTCATTTCTTTGCTAATATAAACAACTACATTTGCGGGACAGGTGTAGGTCTGGACTTATCAAATACGGAATTCGCATCAAATAAATCACTTACCAGTTCCGGATTATAATACATTCTGTATCCATCCAGGTTTCTTCTGCCCTGACGCATGAAGTTATCACCAAACTGTACCCAGTACTGGGATGAATCTACATTACAATAGATATCAAATCCAACACTCTTCAAATACTCAAATTTGCCGTCTGTATTCTCGGCTGTATATCCCTCTACCGGACCAATATCCTGGCCGAAGGCAAAGATAATAATGTTTGTAGGTCCTAAAATCGGTTCTACAGTGTCCAGCCATTTCTGCGTATCTACTTTAAGCTTGTCCAGACTAATCGTACCTACCGGCTGATGCCCCCAGGTATGACTTGCAAATGTCCAGCCATTGGCTTTCATTGCATCCGCTACTTTCGTTGCATCTGCCACATCCTGATCATAATTGAAATCAGGGTGTTTGTCCAGCCAAACTTTCTGATCTGTATCTAAACTTTCCGGATCTCTGGTCTTGTACACGATATCCGTACGATATCCAAACACACCGTTATATCCGGTCATTGCCAGTGTTCCTTTTGCTCCGCGATAGGAAAAATCCGGATGCTCTTTAACAAATTCATCAATTAACGGTACCATGTCATCGTTACCAATCGTCACCGAACCATCGTCTTCCGTATAAGAAGTTTTCACTTCCCCATTTTCATCCACAACCAGTTTATCAGCCATACCATAGCCTTCCTGGTAATGATAGTAGCTCACATCATCCTGTGAAAGGACAAATGGCTTTTTATCCGGCGGCAGCATAATCTTGCCTTTTACGAGGTTGCCGTTTTCATCAAACGTAGCCATATCGGAAAGCTTTACCATTACATAGCCTTTTTCATACATAGACTGTGTAATTTTGTTAAACTCTTCAATTGTTGTCATAACCTGGTTGATTCCGCCTGAAGTGTGGTCACCAGGTCCGAAAGCCCGCTTCGTATCTTTAACCAGTGAATGGTAAAATACGTGAGTTACCTCTTCCAGGGGATATTCCACACAGGTTGCCTTGGTTGCTTCGTATCCGGATACTTTAGACTGCATGGCTGTATCATTGGCATAACCTGCTGAACTCTTAAGAAGCTCGATCGCTGCATCATAGTCATACATTGCTGCAAACCTGTCCGCTTTTGCTACCAGGTCTTCCTGCGGTGCTTCGGTTACTTTTTGTGTCTCTGATTCCTGCTTTTCACTTGCTCCAGACTGACTTTCCGTCTGCTTATTACCCGATGATGAAGTTCCGTTCGTATTATTTTTTTTGTCAAGTACACCCTTTATTAAAAAGAAACAAAGCGCCGCAATAACCAAAACTAATACTGCAATAATGATTTTCCCCATCAGCACTTGTTTTTTGCGTTTTGCTTTTCTGGCTTCTGCCCGATTATCTTTTCCGTTTGTCTCCATTCTCTTCCTCCCTCAATGTATTGTTAAATCTACCAGTCCTCATATTTTATGCGGACTGCATCTGTTATATTATAGCATATTCCGCACTAAAATCTACCTCAAAATAGTTTTTTAAGAAAAAATAAAGAAATATTGCACTTTTAAGGAAAGAATGGTAGAATGTAACAAGGTGTGAAAAATATTTGATTCTACCGATTCTACTTTATTCAGGAGGGTAACCTATGTCAACTTTTTTAACTGTTCTGCTGATTATTTTAGCAGTTCTGGTCGTATTATTGGGCGTCCTGTACTTCTTTGGACGAAAAGCACAGAAAAAACAAGCCATTCAACAAGAACAGATGGAGGCAGCCAAGCAAACGGTATCCATGCTGATAATCGATAAAAAGCGGCTAAAAATAAAAGAGTCCGGCCTTCCGCAGATGGTAATTGACCAGACCCCGCGACTTATGCGTGGTTCAAAGCTTCCGATCGTAAAAGCGAAAGTCGGCCCTAAGATCATGACTCTTGTATGTGATGCTAAAATCTACGATGTAGTTCCGATTAAGAAAGAAGTTAAAGCCGTAGTAAGCGGTATCTACATTACCGAAGTCAAAGGTGTTCGCGGTCCTTTGGAAGTTCCACAGAAAAAGCAAAACTGGTTCCAGAAGGCGAAAAGCAAAATTACAGGAAACAAAACCAAGGACAAAGATAAAAAGAAAAAATAAGCATCTACATATTAAGAACCGGTCAGAATATATTATTTCATTCTGACCGGTTCTTTATTCATATATTACATTCTTATATTACATTCTTAGTTTCCCATTAACTGAAAGCTCTTGTTGTCCATGGATTTAATATTCATATTAATACAGCAGTCAGCCAGATGTTCATAATTAACTTCCAGGGCATAGTCCACTTTCACATCAATATTGTCATCCGACGTATCCACATGGATACTGGTAGCTGAAATTCCAATCAGGAGATTTCCAAATGGTGTATCATAATACGTCATATTTTTTTTATTCTGCTCAAACACCATATGTACATTGGTCAGTCCCCGTTTTGTAACTTCCAGACCATCCTCTTTTAATTTAATCAGATTCTGGATCTTTCCATCCATGCCTTCCATAACTTCTTCGTAACTGATATAATGTTTTCCGTCTTTCTGCAGATACTTCGCGGCAGTCACAACCTCCACCGGATCTTCACCGCTGGTTTCCAGTGTCTGCATTCCTTTGATACTTATTAACACTTCTCCCGTCATCGTACTCACCTTAAAATTCTTCTATATTGATTTGTTTTGTGGTTTCAATATCATATGGTAAAATAGAATTGGCAAACTGTTTGAATTTGTCCGCCGCATCACTTACAAAAAACTGGTAAGGTGTCTCATCTTCCCCATAGCTTTCTGTATTGGCGATTCCCTTTTTCTGTAATAATTCTTTTAATCCCCTTGCTGTTTCATAAGCAGGATTTACAAGTGTTACCTTATCTCCCATGATCGCTCCGATTGTAGACCGAATCAGCGGGTAATGGGTACAGCCTAAGATCAGCGTATCAATGTCCTGTTCTTTTAATTCTGACAGATAGCGGTTTGCTATCTCTACGGTTACCGGATCTTTTAACAGCCCCTCTTCTACCAGAGGCACAAACAGCGGGCAGGCTTTTCCGATCACCTGAATATCCGGATTCTGTCCACAGATAAAATCCAGATACATATGACTGTTTACCGTACCTTCGGTTCCGATAACCCCGATTTTTCCATTTCTGGTTGTCTCGCATGCCACCATGGCTCCCGGCTTTACTACTCCGATAATTGGAATATCCAGTTCTTTTTGCACTTCTTCTAAAGCAAATGCACTGGCCGTATTGCAGGCAATCACAATCGCCTTTACTTCCTGTGTCTGCAGAAAACGTATGATCTGCCTGGAATATTTTAAAATGGTATCTTTTGATTTACTGCCATAAGGCACCCGCGCAGTATCGCCGAAATAGACAATCCTCTCCTGAGGGCTGTTGCGCATGACCTCTCTGGCAACGGTCAAACCTCCTACTCCTGAGTCAAATATGCCGATTGGTTTCTGATTTATATTATTCATTATTATATCCTCAATCTGATTTTTAAAGCTTTTCTTCCACTATTCTACTAGCAATCATCAAATAATTCAAGTGCTGAATTACCGGGACCCCTGCAAGCTGCCGTTTTCTCAGGAAAAAATCTCAGGTTTCCCATCAATAAATGCAAAATAAACCTCTGTTTCACTTAAGTATTTCGCTTTGCCGTTTGTTCCCTCGGTAATTTCCCCTTTCAGATCCAGAAGTTCATCACCCGGAACTAATGCTTTGACTATTACAATATCCGTATATTCCGAATCCAGGACAGCGATCTTTCTCTGCCCCAGTAAATACTGTATCCTGCCGATACCATTATAATCTGTTTTAATCTCCAGAATCCACCCATGCTGCTTCGTAATGACAATGCTTTCCCGCAGTCCTTCCTGGACCGCTTTTGAATAAGCCCGTACAAGTCCTCCCGTTCCTAACAGCGTGCCTCCAAAATATCTGGTCACAACTACAACTGCATTGTGGATTTCTTCTCCCAGCAAAACATCCAGCATAGGTTTGCCGGCAGTTCCGCCGGGTTCCCCATCATCGCTGCATCTTTGTATTTCCTGATTTTCCCCTAGAACGAATGCAAAACAATTGTGTGAAGCATTCCAGTATTTCTTTTTCATTGCCGCAATAAATTCCAATGCCTCTTCTTCATTGATGACAGGCTGAACCGTGGCGATAAACCGGGACTTTTTTTCACTGATTTCTCCCTCGCCGCCCAAATAGACTATTTTCAGATTTTTCATAACTGATCATCCTTTTCTTAATGTAACGCCCTCTTTTTTTATTTGTGTTCGTTTTTTCACAAATTTCAGCTAAAAGGGGATGTATACAAATTTCTCTTTGCGTACATTATAAGATAAGAAGCCCATTTTCACAATCTATATATTTTATGAAGTACTTAAAAAAAAATGAACTTGTTACTTCACCCTTTATTTCATCTGCTTTATTTGTTATAATACATAGACCAGTGGAATTTCTGTAAGTCTATGGATCCAATTCCGCTGTTTGCAAGTATTAAGGAGGCCGTGCCTATGAATTATGGAAAAAAAGAAATTTCCAAAAAACAAAAAGAACAGACTTCTGCGAAGGTGGGCAAAAAAATTGGCTTCACTTTTGTTAAAGTATTGCTAATATGTTTCGTTGCCCTGATCGTTGGTGGGACATGCATTGGGTTTGGTCTGATCAATGGACTGATAAAAAATGCGCCTGATATTTCCGGTATGAGCGTAGCACCTACCCAGGCGGCAACTTACATTTATGATACCGATGGAAATCCCATCCAGAAGCTGACTGCATCGGATTCTAACCGAACTCCGGTTACTATTGATAAAATACCCATTGACCTGCAGCACGCCGTAGTTGCAGTAGAAGATGAACGTTTCTATGAACATAACGGTATTGATGTCCGCGGAATTATCCGTGCGTTTGTTGTAGGCGTCAGCAGCGGGAACTTTTCCGAAGGCGCCAGTACCATTACCCAGCAGCTTTTAAAGAACAATGTATTTCCCGACTGGGTCAGCGAATCTTCCCTTGCGGAGCGATTCAAGCGTAAATTCCAGGAGCAGTACCTGGCACTGCAGCTGGAAAAAAGCCTTACAAAAGATCAGATTTTGGAAGATTATCTGAATACCATTAACCTGGGAGCAGGTGCGTATGGCGTTCAGGCTGCCGCTCATCGCTACTTCAACAAGGATGTATCGGAGCTTACCCTTTCTGAAAGTACTGTTATCGCAGGTATTACCCAGAATCCTTCCGGTTACAATCCAATCCTTTATCCGGAAGAGAATGCAAAAAGACGTGTTAAAGTATTAAACCATATGCTTGATCAGGGGTACATTGATCAGACACAATATGATGAAGCTCTGAATGATGATGTCTATTCCAGAATCCAGGAAACCGATGTGGAAACCGGCGAGACATCAATCTACAGTTATTATGAAGATGCTTTGATCGACCAGGCTATGGACGACCTGATGGAAATCAAAGGCTACACCCAGAATCAGGCTTATAAAGCTCTGTATTCCGGCGGTTTAAAAGTATTTTCCAACCAGGACAAAAATATTCAGCAGATTTGTGATGAAGAATTTGCGAATCCTGCTAATTTCCCATCCGGAACTTTAATCGGCCTGGACTATGCTTTGACTCTGGAATCCGCTGACGGAGAGGCATCTTTCTATGACAGCGAGAGTATGAGAGTGTATTTTGAAGCACAGGATGCATCCTTTAATATGATGTTTCCTGATTCCGATACCGCGAATTCCTATGCTGCCCAGTATAAGCAGGCTGTTATGAAATCCGGCGATACGGTGCTCTCAGAACGTATCTCACTGATTCCACAGCCCCAGGCTTCCGTGGTAATTATTGATCAGAGTACCGGCTATGTAAAAGCCATCGTAGGCGGACGGGGTAACAAGGAAGCCAGCCTGACATTAAACCGTGCTACTTCTACCAGAAGACAGCCGGGATCTACTTTTAAACCGATTACCGTGTATGGTCCTGCAATTGACCGTGCAGGCATGACACTTTCCACCGTTTATGATAACGCACCTTATAATTATACCAACGGGCCGGAAGTCCGGAACTGGGACAGCGATTATGGATACAGCGGTTTAGAAACGATCCGCTCCGCCATTACCAAGTCCATCAACGTCATAGCCGTAAAATGTCTGACGGATATATCTCCTCAGACAGGTATAGATTATGCCGAGAAATTTGGTATCACAACACTTTATAACCATGATGTGAATAGTAACGGAGATGTCCTGACGGACGCTAACCAGCCATTGGCTTTGGGTGGTGTACGGGACGGTGTTGTGAATCTGGAACTTACGGGTGCATACGCTGCCATTGCTAATAAAGGCCAGTATATCGAGCCGAAATTTTATTCTAAGATTGAGGATCTGAACGGAAATATCGTCATTGATAACACCACGCCTGTCAGCTCCAGTGCAGTTAAGCAATCCACTGCGTTCCTGCTGACAAGTGCCATGGAAGATGTTATTAAAAAACCGGAAGGTACTGCATATGGAACCATTAATCTGGGTGATATGCCGGTAGCCGGCAAATCAGGTACCACGGATGATACAAAGGATATCTGGTTTGAAGGTTATACACCCTATTATACCTGCGGTATCTGGGGCGGCTATGACAATAATGTAGCCCTTCCTGACGGAGATATTTACCACTCCTACAGCAAGGTACTCTGGAACGCTATTATGCAGAGGATTCACCAGGATCTTCCTGTAAAAGAATTTGAACAGCCGGAGGATATTGTAACCGCTTCGGTTTGTAAAAAATCCGGCAAGCTTGCAATACCGGGTGTCTGCAGTGCAGATCCAAGAGGCTCTCAGGTATACACTGAATACTATGTAAGAGGTACACAGCCGGTAGCTGAATGTGATGTACACGTAGCTGTCAAGATCTGTTCTAAGACCGGACTGAAAGCAACCAGCACCTGTGAACCTGTAACCAAGATCTTCGTTCAAAGACCGACGGGAAGCGAAGGAACTACCGACGATTCTGCTTATGCACCGCCAGGCGGCACCTGCAGCGGACACACCATACTGGACAAATTATCTGATCTGCTAAAAGGAGATAAAGATAAAAACAAAAAAGAATCTGAGACTTCACCGGACGGAGAAGAAAACAAACCACAGAATCCGGAAGATGCCAATAAACCATCGTACCCCGGAACCAACACTCCGGATGATACAACCGGTGAGGGCAATGGAGAAGGAACAGGAAACGGTACGGGCAATGGAACTACACCTCCGGGTGATCAAAACCAGGGAAACGGAGGCCAGCCCACACCGCCTTCCTATCCGGGTGGGAATACCAATGGCGACGGGGTAATTGATGCTCCACCGCAATAAAACCATTGTATACAGTAAAAAACGGAGAAGAAATCTAAATAATAAGATTTCTTCTCCATTTTTAAATTACAGTATATCCTCTTTATTTTCGAAATTGACTGCGGTATTCCTTTGGCGACATCCCCACCATATTTTTAAACATCTTTGAAAAATAGGAAAAATTATCATATCCTGCTTTTATGGAAATCAGATTCACCGGTTCTTCCGTCTTTTCCAAATATTCCTTAGCCAGTCTGATTCTCTGATTTGCCAGATATACACCGATGGGTTCCCCTACCTCTTTTTTAAAAATTCTAGCCAGATAGTCCGGATTCAAATATACTTTTTCTGCTAACGATTCTCTGGTTATTTCCTGATCAGGATTTTCATCAATAAATCTTTTCACCTTTTCTACTACTGAATTAGACTGCTGCTTTTCATTCAGAAGCCTGGCGGCCTCCCCCACCATCTTTTCAATAAATATTTTACATTCCTTTACGGAATGAATGGCATCCTTTAAGTTATGTATACGGTATCCAGCTTCTTCCAATTCTTCCGTGCTGATACCTTCTTTTTGATAAGCAAGGCGGAATGTATGGGCGAAATCCAGTGTGAATCTGGAGAGTATCTCTGTATTTGCAGATTTTCTTTTTACAAGGTTGTCTAAATACTCATTCACAACAGGCATGATAGAACTGCTCTCCTGCATGAGGCTCTCCCAGATCTGCCAATTGGGCGGCTGATAATCTGCTTCTTTATACACAAAGTCCTGCTGCATTACCACCTGTCCTTCCCCGTCTGCACAGTGATCCAGCATCTGTGCCACATCTGCAAAGCTTTCCTGTATTTGAAGTATTCTGCAGACATTTCCCACTGCAAAACAACAATTTGACCGAAAATGCCTTGTAATATTTTCGATCAGGTTTTTCCCTTTTTCCCCTATTTTGTAAAGTGCATCTCCTCCCATGGTTTTAATCACCACTATGCATGAAGATTCCGTATGGGAAAGCACACATTCTACATGTGTATCAGGAGTGTCAAACAACTCTTCTAACACATTTTTCATAGACCATACCAGCATTCCCATACCCAGATCATTATAAGCCCATTCATAATCGTAAAGCTGGCAGACTGCTACTACAAACCGGACTGAATCTTCATAGCGAAGCATATAACGCTCCAGTGCAGCTTCCAGATCCTTTTGGCCTGGGATCTGCTGCTCCAGCATCAGCCCCCGAAAGAAAGATTCCTTCCGGCTCTTTTCTGTCTGGTTCCAGTGATCATAGTATTTGCGGTAATCCAGCCGTTCCAGTTCCTCCTGCTCTGCCGCTGCTGCCTTTCTCAAAAGCTCCTCAAGTTCTCCATAATCAATTGGTTTTAGCGTATAAGCAAAACACCCCAGCTTCACCGCCTGTCTTGCGTATTCAAACTCCGCATAGCTGGTGAGAAGGATATCCTTTATCACAAGATCCTGCTGCCGTATCCACGAGATCAGTTCCAGTCCATTTTCACGTGGCATTTCAATATCGGAAACCACCAGATGAATCGGTACATCCAGTATGATCTTTTTTGCATTTCTAACACTCTGGGCAGTATAGACATTTTCAATCTGAAGTTGTTTCCAGTCCAGGGTATTTTTAACGGCTTCCAATACATAGGCGTCATCATCTACAAGTAATAAGTTCATCCTTTTCCTCCTCGTTCCAAATAAATGGCATATACAGCCGAACCCCTGCTCCCTGATCCTCTTTGTTGTAGAACTCTGCTTCTGCTTCATTTCCAAAGAAAAGCCCCAGACGTTTAATCACATTCATAACCCCTATCTGTTTGCCGTCATGGGAGATATCTTCTTTCCGGTTCAATTTTTCCATGATATCCGCCTGAAATCCTTCTCCGTTATCTTCCACAATCAATTCCAGCTTATACTTACCATGTATTTTTACTCTGCGTACAATTACCAGAATTTTCGTTTCGTAATCAAAGGTCATAGCATGTTTGATTGTATTTTCTACAAAGGTCTGCAGTATCAGGGGTGGTATTTTTGCATCCAAAACACTTTCTTCTACATGGATGTCGGAACGGAATCCTCCTTTATAACGAATTTCCTGAATTTTAAGATATCTCCTGGTGTGTTCAAGTTCCTCACCCAAACATACCATGTTTTCATTACTCTTAAAAATATACCTTAAATATGCGGATACATTTTTGGATAACTCCTGTATTTCTTTGTCTTTTCCCATCTGTGCCATATTGTAGATAATGTTCAGACAATTCAAGTAAAAATGCGGTTCAATTTGAAGCGTCAGGAAATCCATTTTGATTTTTTGCTGTTCTAACGTCTTTTCGTAGATATTAATTTTCAGTTTCTTAATCCGGCTTACCAGGTTAGCAAGCATCTCGCTTGCCTTTCCAAGTTCGTTAATCTGGTAATGAGTAGCTACCGAGTAACTCTCGTCTTCGTTCAGGCGGTCAATGTTCTCTGTAAATGTCTGAATCGGATGTACCAATGTCCGATACAAGAAGTAAAGGAATATCAGTAAAAAAAGTCCGAGAATTGTAATTGACATGCCTGCAACAAACTGAAATTTCAAGAGATTCATTACATTCTGTTCATGAATCACCAGTGTGAAGTCATAATCTTCCGTGCCGGGACGCCGGATCACCGTATACCCTTTTAATAGGCTTACGCTCACTTCATCATCTGAAACCCCCGCCAGATCAATACGATCCTCTTTCAGCTTTTCACTTCCGCTGTATACTACATTTTCCTTTGAGGTGACGGCGATATAATAATCCTCTCCAAAAGCATTGTTATCAACAGAGCGCAGCAGCTGGTTTAACTGCATCCAGGAAAACATATACATGTCATTATTCCTGCGCACATATATCAGGTAAGTTTCCCCATCTAAATCGTGCATGAGCCACCTGCCCTTTTCTGCATCTTCTATGGCAAATTTAAGCAGCTTTCCTCCGGCCTTTCTCCAATTATCATAGGCAGAATCCGTAGCACATCCATTTACCATAATCTCCCCTTTTTGAAGATATACCGCATAGTTTACAAGATGATCACTCTGTACGCTCCATTTGCTTAACTGCTTCTTCACACTTCTTTGCAGCAGTATGGATTCCCGTTCGTCTGTGACACTAGCCAGCCTTTCCAGCTCGATATCATATCCAAGCTCTGTGGCTACATTTTCTTTTATTGTATCCATGGTATTCTGAATCCCCTGAATCTGGCTGTCCAGAACCTGAATTCTTCCGTCACGGCTGTATTTTGAAACCGTATAGGAGGCATACATACTAAGTCCGACATTAATAATTACCATTAGAATAAGCAGCAAAGAAAACCACTTCAGTAACCTGACAAAATCATATTTCCGAAATTTCTCCTCCATAGTACGCTTTTCTTTTGATAACATATTGCCGGTCCCCCCATTACAATCTTCTGAACTTCCGCCAACAGATGGCTGCCTTGCCTATATCATTCGTTTGTTTTAGTTTAACCTTTGACAGCTCCTACCGCAATACCTTTTGCAAAATACTTCTGCAGGAATGGGAAAATACAAAGAATGGGAAGCACGCCGATAAATGCGATTGCCATACGCATAGATGCGCTTGGCATATTACTCATATCCACCTGAGCCCCCGCATTGGGGTTCTGGGCAAGATACTGGATATCTGTAATCATTTTATTTAACAGACTCTGTATCCCCCACAGGCTTCTCTTATCCCGGATATAATACAGCGCATTGGTCCAGTCATTCCAGTAGGTCAGAGCGGAAAAGAGTCCCATAGATACCAGAATCGGTTTTCCAAGAGGCAGAACAATAGTTTTGAAAATCCGAAAATGCCCGGCTCCATCAATGTTGGCTGCTTCGTAAAGTGCCGATGGAATACTGTTTGTAAAAAATGTCCGAATCATAATAACATTCATAGCGCTGACCAGGAATTGGGGAACAACCAGTCCGGCAAAAGTATCTTTGATATGTAAATAAGTGGTATACATCAGATACGTGGGAACCAGACCTCCATTAAACAGCATGGTAAAAAATACAAAAAAGGAGATCAGCCGTTTAAATGGCAGATTCTGGAGGGACAAACCATAAGCCAGCATAGATGAAAGCAAAATATTTAACCCCGTCCCCACTACCGTGATGAGAATGGTCATCATGTACGCTCTTCCAATCTCTCCCGAGCTTTGAATTAAATATTCATAAGCAGATGTACTTAATACCTTTGGAAAGAAAGAGTATCCATTTGCAATCAGCGTATTTTCTTCCGTTATAGAACCGATAAACAGCAGTATAAACGGCAGAATCATCATTAGCGCCAAAGCGGTTAAAAAAATATGTACAAAGACCATTGCAGTCTTTTGTGATTTACTTATTATCATAATCTATGACTCTCCTTTCCTAAAAAAGTGCGTTATCTGGGCTGATCTTTTTCACGATCAGATTAGATACCATGACCAGAATAAAGCCTACACAGGATTGATAAAATCCGGCTGCCGAAGACATACCCACATCCCCCAGAGTCAAGAGCCCCCTATATACATAGGTATCTATGGTTTGTGTGGTGGCATATAACATCCCGGAGTTCATGGGCACCTGATAGAACAGGCTGAAATCCGAATAAAAAATTCTTCCTATGTTCAGCAGCGTTAAGGTTATAATAGAAGGAACCAGTGCCGGAAGTGTTACATAAAAAATCTGCTTTAATTTTCCTGCACCGTCAAGAGCTGCTGCTTCGTAATAGGAACTGTCAATTCCTGCAATAGCAGCGATATAAATAAGGGTTCCATAGCCCACGCCCTTCCAGCAGTTCACAACCACCAGAATTACCGGCCAATACTTTGCTTCTGCATACCAGTTTACAGGCTCCATGCCAAATGCCGGAAGTATAGTATTATTCAGCATTCCATTGTCTCCGCTAAACAGAGCGTATACAATATAGGAAACGATTACATAGGACATCAAAAATGGCAGCAATACCGAACTTTGATAAATCGTCTTTCCCTTTTTAGACCGGATTTCACTTATGAGAACCGCAATCAGAATCCCCATCAGGGTATTTACAATGATAAAAGCGAAATTATACAACAGCGTATTTCTGGTTATGGTCCACGCATCACTTGTATTAAATAAAAACTTAAAATTATCCAGCCCGCACCAGGGACTTTGAAAAATCCCTATGGAAAAATTCACCTTTTTGAATGCAATTACCAATCCCAGCATCGGAAGATAATTATTAATCAATAGATAAATCAGTGCGGGCGCCATCATGATAAATACCGGCAGCCACTTTCTGAATTGTACTCTTTTGCTCTTTTTACGCCCTGCTGCTGCAATGGCTGCCGTACCTTGTTCTGTACCATTTACCTTCCGAAATGCCATAAAGTTCTCCTTCCTACTTTTGCGCTGCCAGCCATTCATCCAACTGTTTCTGCTTCTCATCTATTACAGTCTGCAGCCCCGCTTTGTAAAGCGCATCATTATACTGCCCGATTGCCGCTTCCGGCTCCAGTGACCCCGTTCCAATGGCGTCATAAAATTGGTTCTTTGCATTTGTCAATGCAGTTAATTCCCCTGCCACATTGGTAGAATCATAGGTAAATCCCAGCGCCTTTGATCTGGATGCCTTCTGGATTAATTCATTTTGTGTATCCCATTTTGATGGATCTTCCCCTTCCCAGACATAGGCAATTGTCTGATTCGGAAGTTCCCAGCCAATATTCAAACCATATTTCTTATTGGATGCATCAACACCTTCCGGATAAGTGATGATCCCCTTTTCCTTATCCACAAATTGATAATGTTCTCCTTCAATTCCCCAGTTCAGCAAATTCATAATCTCGGGACTTCCATAGATATAGTCCAGACACTGGAACGCCTTATCCGGATTCTTTGAATTCCGTGCAATTCCCCAGGTATTAAAGTTCACACTGTAACTTGTGATATATGGATCACCAAATAACGAGGCAGAACTTAAATCATAACCCGTTGACAATTCATCCTGTTCCTCGGCACCTGCTTTGAGGGGTGTAAAATAGGAAAATGCCGTTCCGGCCTTTACCTGATTTACCAGTATTTCGGTAGTAGTGGCACCGTCCTTGGAAATGTATCCCGCCTGATTCCAGTCATATAATTTCTTTGCAAATGTTTTAAATTCCTCTGTCTCATAGAGGTTCACAACATCCGTAGACTGCCCTTTATCCATCAGCGTTCCAAATCCATCTGTGAGAAAATCTGCCGTTTCCCATCTGAATAACGGAGTTCCTGCCTGTGTACTTGCAAGCATAGTCATATCCGGATGCTTTTCCTTTACCGCTGCAAAAATCTTGTCCAAATCATCCACGCTTTTGATATCCTCTGCCTTGAATCCGGATTCCTCTAAAAGATCCGTTCTCATCATAATTCCTTCCCAGGTGATCTGTTCCCGCATAGTCGTTACCCCATACGTAAAATCACCGATCCGGGGCGATTTCAGGAAATCTGCATCCACATATTTCTTCATGTTGGTACCATATTTTTCAATATAATCCGTCAAGTCCAGCACCTGTCCATTACTTACATAACCCGCTGCATTGGTTACAATTATTGGAACAATATCCAAAGCTTCGTCTCCGGATAGCATCAGGGACAATTCATTGGTATAAGTCCCCCAGGAACAAGGTACCAGATCCAGCTCCATGTTGATATCCTTTTTCAATATTTCATTCACTTTCTCCAGAACCGCAGGCTCTGCTTCTTCATAAGCATCGCCGATATATGCCATGGTAACCTTATAAGTTTCTTCGCTTTTTGAATCCGCCGCTGCAGCTGTACTTTCTTTGCCGTTACCACTACTGCTTCCCTCAGTGTTTCCGCCGCATCCGGATATCATACCTGCTGCCAGTGCAGTGCACAGTACTCCCGCCATAACTTTTTTAAACTTCATATCATAATCCTCCTTTTCCTCCGTTAATGTTTTATTTGATACGGGTATTATAGAATAGCAGGATTTTTATTTCTACAACTATAAGGACTTTGTACTGTTACAATTCGGACTATCCATCCGACTATCTGTAAATTCTCCTTTTCCTCTTGACTTTCCCCCGCGCGGCACCCCTTATTCTATACTTACCAAACAAATTTATTTTCCAGAAAGGTATCTGATATGAAAAAAATAATCTCTGATTTTACCCCCGGCGGCGGAAAACACTGTATCACAAATGCTCTAAAACTAATTTTCAATTACTATGGACATCCGATGTCAGAAGAAATGCTTCTTGGTCTGGGTTGCGGCATATCGTTTTGTTATCTGAACCAGGCATCCTCCCCCATGATTAACGGACGTATCAAACCTTTTGTCTTTGAAGAAATTCTGGCAAACAGGCTGAATATAACCATCCGCTGCCGGCAGCAAAAGGATTATATGAAAGCATTTGCATCCGCCAGGAATTCCATCGACCAGAACCATCCCGTTTTCATCTATGTTGATATGCCCTACTTAAAATATTTAAACCTGGATGAGGACTATCATTTTGGCGCCCATGCTGTTGTATTATTCGGATATGACGATGATCAGAAGATATTCTATATCAGCGATCGCGACAGCAGCCATCATCCGATTCGTACTCCCAAAGGCAGCATTGCCCGGGATTACCACCTGGTATCTTATGAAGAAACAGAAAATGCACGTTCCAGCCATCATCGCCCGTTTCCTGCACATAACAAATATCTGGAATTTGATTTCTCTCACATCCGTCCCGTTTCAAAGGAAATGATACTGGACGCTATACAGGAAAATTGCCTTAGTATGCGAAATGCGCCTGCCCATCTCCTTGGACTGAATGGAATTAAAAAGTTTTCGAAAGAAGTTTTGAAATGGAAAAATTTTGATTTAGAAAAAAGAAAAAGATCCGGTAGTACGAATTATTTTATGATTCACGCCGACGGCGGTACCGGTGGTGGAATTTTCCGAAGTATGTATGGGGATTTTTTAATCGAAGCTGCTGACGTTACTGGCTTAGAAAATTTAAAAGATATCGGTGTACGCTTTTTAGCTGTGGCTGATCAATGGGATACTGTGGCTGATGAGATGTGGGCCCTGTCCGAAACCGGAGATACTGATCTGCTGGCAGGCATATCTGTCAAAGTTGAATACATCCATACTCAGGAAACAGAACTTTTTCAGGAGCTTCTGGATTTGAAAAGACCACAGCACCTCTGATATATGCCCGGTCAGGCAGGATAAGATTCCTGCCTGTGCATGTTTTAGAGGAATGTGGTCTATTTCTATTATGAATCCTTTTACTGTATGCCTCTGTAAGTATGCCTACAGGATCATCTTAGCTGCGCCGAAGATCCCTGCATCATTACCCAGCTCCGCCAGTGCAAACACAGCATCTTTACAGGCACTGAAAGCATATGTATTATAGTATTTACGAATATAATCCAGTAAAATATCTCCGGCTTTTGAAACGCCTCCGCCAATAACGAAGACTTCCGGATCTACCACACCTGCGATTACAGACAGGGCACTGCCCAGATATTTACCAAAACTTTCTGCTATTTCCATTGCTACTTTATCTTCTGCTTTCACAGCATCAAATACTGTTTTAGCTGATACTTCTCCATCACGCAGTACAGACGGCTCTGCATCAGCAGCCAGACGTGCATTGGCTAATCTGACAATTCCGGTTGCGGATGCTACCTGTTCCAGACAGCCTTTGTTACCACAGTTGCATGCTTCTTCCATACTGTCTTCCACATGAACATGGCCGATCTCTCCGCCTGCTCCATGAGAACCCGTAACGATCTGTCCATTAATAATGATTCCGCCGCCAACACCCGTACCAAGAGTTACCATAACTACATTATGATATCCGGCGCCGCCGCCTTTCCACATCTCTCCAAGAGCCGCTACATTGGCATCGTTTCCGGCTTTTACAGGAAGACCAATCAGCTTTTCCATCTGTTCCACGAGATTTACATAGCCCCAGTGAAGATTAACTGCACACAGGATATCACCTGCTTCGTTAACCGGTCCCGGTACGCCAATACCAACGCCTGCGATATCTTCTCTTTCCAGCTGCTTTTCTAATATTTTATTATTGATAGCGCCTGCCACATCCGGAATAATATAAATTCCGTTATTCTCTGTTCTTGTTTTAATTTCCCATTTGTCAAGAACTTCCCCTTTCACGTCAAAGAGACCGCATTTTACGGATGTACCACCAATATCAATTCCAAAACAATATTTCTTCATAATTCTTTATTCTCCTTCTGGACCGCGTCTTTTTGCAAGACTATTCTGTACGCGGTTATATAATTCCTGCGCAGCATTATAACCCATCTTTTTCTGTCTGTGGTTAACTGCAGCAGATTCTACGATAACAGCCAGGTTTCTGCCCGGACGGATCGGCAATGAATGGCAAACCACCTGATTTCCAAGGAACTCTGTATATTCCTCTTCCAATCCCAGTCTGTCATATTCTTTTTCTCTGTCCCATTCTTCCAGTTTAATTACCAGATCGATAGACTGTGTATTCTTAACACTTTCCACACCAAACAGTGTTTTCACATCAATGATTCCTATACCGCGGAGTTCGATGAAATGCCTGGTTATATCCGGTGCAGAACCAATTATTGTTTCGTCACTGACTTTACGGATCTCAACAACGTCATCCGAAACAAGCCGGTGCCCTCTCTTAATCAGCTCCAATGCAGCCTCACTCTTACCAATACCGCTTTCGCCCATAATCAGGACCCCTTCACCATAAACGTCCACCAGAACGCCGTGTATGGAAATACAGGGAGCCAGTTCCACATTCAGCCAGCGGATAATCTCAGCCATAAAAGAGGATGTAGTCTTCCTGGTAGTGAAAATAGGAACATTATATTTATTCGCCAGTTCCATCATATCTGCATCCGGCTCTGTCCTTGTGGTGTATACGATACATGGTATCTTACTGGAAATAAACTGCTCATATATCGGAAGCTTCTTTTCTCTGTCTAAATGTTCCAGATAGGTGTATTCCACATATCCGATAATCTGTACGCGATCAGAATCAAAATGATCAAAATATCCCGTCAGCTGCAATGCAGGACGGTTAATATCCGGGAGGGTAATCTTAATAGCAGACATATCCACATCCGGAGTCATATTCTTTAAATCCAGTTTCTCAACCAACTTGCTTAAAGCTACACTTGCCATATCTCTTCTCCTTCAAAATTTAATTAATATGTTAATATTATCATAATTATGCCCGAACATCAATGAAAGAAATCATACACTTTTTTTGCACTATTTGCATTCATGGACGGCGCCTTGGCAAGTTCCTCTTCGGAAGCATCCCTTATGGCCTCCAGAGACTTAAATGTCCGCATCAATGCCTTTCTCCTGGCAGGCCCGATTCCATCAATATCATCCAGAATAGAATGAACCTGCTGCTTGCTTCTAAGGGACCTGTGATATTCAATGGCAAAACGATGTGCCTCGTCCTGAATTCTGGTAATCAGACGAAAACCTTCCGAAGACTTTTCAATTGGTATTTCTACATTATTAAAAAATAATCCTCTGGTTCTGTGATTATCATCTTTGACCATACCGCAGACCGGAATGTTCATTTTCAGATTATCCATAACACGCAGCGCTACATTGACCTGGCCCTTACCGCCGTCCATCATGATCAAATCCGGAAATCTGCTGAAACTGCTGAATTCTTTCTCCTGTTTCGCTTCCTCAAGCTCAGCAAGACCATGGCTGAATCTTCTGGTCAGCACTTCTTCCATGCTGGCATAATCATCCGGTCCCTTTACCGATTGGATCTTAAACTTACGGTAATCGCTTCGTTTTGGTTTACCCTTTTCGTATACAATCATGGATCCTACCGATTCAAATCCACTGATATTGGAAATATCAAACGCTTCCACACGCACTACATTCTCAAGCCCCAGCAGGCCTGCAATCTCTTTCATGGCGCCAATGGTTCGTCCTTCTTCCCGTTTGATTTTTTCTTTATCCTGGCTTAAAACCAATTCTGCGTTTCTGGCCGCCAATTCTACCAGTTTTTCTTTCGTGCCTTTTTTGGGAACTTTGATATGTACCCTCTGTCCTCTTTTCTTAGAAAGCCACTGTTCAATAACCTCGCAGTCTTCCACTTCTTCCTGGATCATCAGTTCCTTGGGAATAAATGGTGTCCCTGCATAAAACTGCTTGATAAAACTGTCTAAAACCATTCCTTTTGTATCGTGGGGAGCTACTCTCAGATAGAAGTGGTCCCTTCCAATCAGCCTGCCCGACCGTACAAAAAACACCTGTACCACAGCGTCCGTATCATCGGAAGCCATTGCAATAATATCCTTATCTTCCCCATCACTCATGGTGATCTTCTGCTTTTGGGCAATCTGTTTCACGCTGTTCAGAAGCTCTCTCTGTTCGATTGCCGCTTCAAAATCCATTCGTTCAGAAGCATCCTGCATCCTCTGCTCCAGCATTTTAATTACCGGATCATAATTTCCGTCCAGAAAAGCAATAGCTTCACTCACCTGATTACGGTATTCCTCTTTGGTAACGTAGCCCTGACAGGGGGCGTTGCACTGTTTAATATGGTAATTCAGACAGGGTCTCTCATTCCCGATGTCCCTTGGCAGGCTTCTGTTGCAGGTACGCAGCTTATACAGCTTGTTAATCAGCTCAATCGTATCCTTAATCGCTCCGGCACTGGTATATGGTCCGAAATATTTGCATTTGTCCTTTTTCATGATCCGTGCAAATAAAACCCTGGGATATTCCTCCTGTACCGTAACCTTAATAAATGGATAGGACTTATCATCTTTTAACATGGTATTGTACTTTGGTCTGTGTTCCTTAATCAGATTACATTCCAAAACCAGCGCTTCCAGCTCCGAATCTGTAATGATGTATTCGAAGCGGCGGATCTTTGTCACCATCTGTTCGATTTTAGCACCCTTATTTCTGCTGCTTTGAAAATACTGCCGTACCCGGTTCTTGAGACTGATTGCCTTTCCTACATAGATTATGGCATCCTTTGCATCATGCATAATATATACACCCGGCTTCGCCGGTAGTTTCTTAAGTTCCTCCTGGATATCAAACAACGATACCACCTCCCTTTCTAAAAAAATACAGCAAATCTGTTATTCACAAATTTACTGTATTTTATCTTGTCTTTTAAAGAATTTATTCACACACAGTGTTGTTATCGGGATTCTTATCCACAGTATCCACATTTTCAGACTGCTTTTGTATCTGCTGCACATTATCACCAGAAACCGATGCATCAATTTCTGCAGCTTTTACCTGATGATTACTTTCCGCTTCCAACTGAGGCTGGCTGGCACCTTCAACAGCTCCTGCCGCAGATCCTTCCAAGGCCGCCTTATCTTCTGCTTCCACTTCGTGGAAAATCTTCATAAACTCTTTACCGGTAATGGTTTCCTTTTCAATGAGGAATGCAGCAATCTTATCCAGTGCTATTCTATGTTTGCTGAGAAGTCTCTTCGCCTCTACATAAGCATCTTTGAGCACTTTCATAACTTCACGGTCAACCTCGGCTGCCGTTCTGTCGCTGCAATTTAACATTGTTCTGCCTTCCAGATACTGATTCTCAGGACTTTCAATTCCCATCATTCCAAAAGTTTCCGACATACCATACTGTGTAATCATCGCTCTGGTAAGCTTGGTAGCCTGCTCAATATCATTTGCCGCTCCGGTTGTTACACTGTTAAATACCAGTTCTTCTGCTGCACGCCCTGCCACAAATTCAATAATCTTTGCGCGGATCTCACCTTCTGAATTCAGGAATTTTTCTTCTTCCGGAACATTCATGACATATCCAAGTGCTCCCATTGTTCTTGGCACAATAGTTATCTTCTGCACCGGCTCAGAATCCTTCTGAAGCGCACTTACCAATGCATGACCTACTTCGTGGTAGGAAACAATTCTTCGCTCTTCTTTGCTCAGGATCTTGTTCTTCTTTTCCTTACCCACTAATACAACTTCTACAGACTCAAATAAATCAGACTGGGAAACTACATTTCTGCCCTTCTTAACTGCCAGAATTGCTGCCTCATTAATCATATTTGCCAGATCGGAACCAACAGCTCCTGAAGTAGCAAGTGCAATAGCTTCCAAATCTACGGTGTCATCCAGAAGAACATTTTTGGAATGTACTTTCAGAATATCCACACGGCCTTTCAGATCCGGCTTATCTACAACTACACGTCTGTCAAAACGACCGGGACGCAGAAGCGCCTGATCCAGAACTTCCGGGCGGTTTGTAGCTGCCAGAATCAGTAATCCCTTCGAGGTATCAAAACCATCCATCTCAGCAAGCAGCTGGTTCAAGGTCTGCTCACGTTCGTCATTTCCACCGCCATAACGGCTGTCACGGCTCTTACCGATTGCATCAATTTCATCAATAAAAATAATACATGGCGCATTCTTTTTCGCCTCTTCAAATAAATCACGGACACGTGATGCACCGACACCTACGAACATTTCCACAAAATCAGAACCGGATAATGAGAAGAACGGCGCATGTGCTTCTCCCGCAACTGCCTTTGCCAGAAGTGTTTTACCTGTTCCAGGAGGTCCTACTAAAAGAGCACCCTTTGGAAGCTTGGCACCAATCTTCGTGTATTTTCCTGGATTTTCAAGAAAATCAACGACTTCCTGCAAGGACTCCTTGGCTTCATCCTGTCCTGCCACATCCCGGAATGTGACTCCTGTTTCTTTCTGCACATATACTTTAGCCTTGCTCTTGCCAACACCGCCCATCATGCCGCCGCCCTTGGACATTTTTCTCAGGAAAAATCCAAGTACAACCCAGATCAGAATCAGCGGGATCGCAATGCTTAAAATATTATAGAGAATTGCAGATGTCATGTCCGGAATCGCTCCATTAAAGTCCACACCTGCTGCAATTAATTTTTCGGTCAGGTTCGGGTCGGGTACAACACCGGTATAATACGTCATCGTCACCCCTGGGAATGGCTGTTCCTTAGGAGTAATAACAATCTTACTGGACTGTATGTCAACCTTTTTGACTTCTTTCTTCTCTACCATTTCCATAAATTTGTTATATGTGATTTCTTTTTCGGTAGAATTCTTCAGCATATTATTGAAAATACTCATACCGACCAGGGCTATCAGTGTTACTACTAAAAATATCATGATCGTCTGCCCATTTTTAGACGGCTTGCCATTATTATTATTGGATCCGTTATTCGGTCCATTTCCTGGCTGTTGATTATTATCCATCATCTTCCTCCTCGTGATACGTCCTCTCTATTATAAAGATACTTCACCCAGAAATCAATATCGAGTTTGTGAAAAAGCCTCCATAATTCTTAAACTTTTATAAAAATCCTCAAAAAATGACTGGCATAACTCTGATACTTTGTAGTATACTAATTCAGTAAAGAATCATACCATAAAATTTAGGATCGGTGAACCAATGAAAATAGGATTTGATAACGAGAAATACTTACAGATGCAATCTGAGCATATCAGAAAAAGAATCAGCCAGTTTGGCAACAAACTCTATCTGGAATTCGGTGGAAAACTTTTTGATGACTTTCACGCAGCCAGAGTTCTTCCAGGATTTGCACCGGACAGTAAACTGCGTATGCTGATGCAGCTCTCCGACCAGGCAGAAATTGTAATCGTCATCAGCGCCGGTGACATAGAGAAGAATAAAGTCCGGGGTGATCTTGGGATCACTTATGATACAGACGTTCTCCGTCTGATCGACGCATTCGAAGAAAAAGGGCTCTACGTAGGCAGTGTTGTCATTACACAGTATTCCGGTCAGAACAGCGCGCAGCTCTTTAAAACCAGACTGGAAAAATTAGGACGTAAAGTGTATGTCCACTATGCCATCGAAGGCTATCCAAGCAATATACCATTAATCGTCAGCGATAACGGATATGGTAAAAATGAATATATTGAAACAACGAGACCGCTGGTCGTGATCACAGCACCCGGTCCCGGAAGCGGAAAAATGGCAACCTGCCTTTCCCAGCTCTACCACGAGCAAAAACATGGCATTCGTGCCGGTTATGCCAAATTTGAAACCTTCCCGATCTGGAATATCCCCCTGAAACATCCTGTAAATCTGGCTTATGAAGCAGCAACAGCCGATTTAAATGATGTAAATATGATTGACCCGTTCCATCTGGAAGCATACGATGAAAAAGCTGTAAATTATAACCGTGATGTTGAGATCTTTCCGGTCTTAGGTGCTATTTTCGAGCGTATTTTTGGGGAATGCCCTTATAAATCCCCTACGGATATGGGTGTTAATATGGCTGGAAATTGTATCTTCGATGACGAAGCCTGCAAAGAAGCCTCTAACCAGGAGATCCTTCGCCGCTATTATTATGCACTGAACGGACTTGCGGAAGGTACAAAGCAGGAAGAAGAAGTATTTAAAATCGAACTGATCATGAAACAGGCTCATCTGACCGCAGCGAACCGTAAGGTGGTACAGATTGCACTGGACCGCGCAGAAGCTACAGGCGCCCCTGCTGCTGCCCTGGAACTGGCTGATGGCAGAATGGTTACCGGAAAAACTTCTGACCTTTTGGGAGCATCCGCAGCCCTTCTTCTAAATGCATTGAAGGAACTTGCCGGCATCGACCATAAAGCCCATGTTATTTCACCGGAAGCCATTGAACCTATCCAGACTCTGAAGACTGCATACCTGGGCAGCAAAAACCCAAGGCTCCATACGGATGAAATACTGATCGCACTTTCCATTTCTGCTGCTACCAGTGAAAATGCCAAGCTTGCACTGGAACAGCTTCCCAAGCTTTCCGGATGTCAGGCCCATACTTCCGTTATGCTGTCTATGGTAGATATAAAGCAGTTTAAACGTCTTTCCGTCCAGCTGACTTCTGAACCGGTATATGAGGACAAGCGTATTTATCACTAAATTACAATTAAAATTGCTTTTGGCAGGCTGTATGTCACATTATTATTTGTTACCTTTTTATAAAACCCGGTAATTAACTTTATGACATTAAACAAATATCTGCGCCAAATAAATGAATCTTTGTTTATTTGGCGCAAATTTTATTTTTTTGTAAAAAACACTGTATTTATTAACTCTGAAGGTGTATAATTCTTTCGTTATTTTTTGACCAGCACGAGAGTGTGTTTGAGAAAACAGGAGGAAATTTATGCCAGTAAAGTATGTATTTGTAACAGGCGGAGTAGTATCAGGCTTGGGAAAAGGCATCACTGCCGCTTCACTCGGCCGCTTACTGAAGGCCCGGGGATACAAGGTGACCATGCAGAAGTTCGACCCTTACATCAATATTGACCCCGGAACTATGAATCCTATCCAGCACGGCGAAGTATTTGTTACAGATGACGGTGCCGAAACGGATTTGGATTTAGGACACTATGAGCGGTTCATTGACGAAAGCCTTGATAAGAATTCCAATGTAACCACCGGTAAAATTTACTGGTCCGTACTGCAAAAAGAACGTCGCGGTGATTTCGGCGGAGGTACTGTACAGGTCATCCCCCACATCACAAACGAGATTAAGAACCGTTTTTACCGGAATTTTACATCCGATGAAACAAGAATTGCCATTATTGAAGTCGGCGGTACGGTCGGAGATATCGAAAGCCAGCCTTTCCTGGAATCCATCCGTCAGTTCCAGCATGACGTAGGCCGGGAAAACGCAATTCTGATTCACGTAACTTTAATCCCTTACCTGAAAGCTTCGGGAGAAATGAAAACCAAACCCACCCAGGCAAGTGTAAAAGAATTACAGGGTATGGGTATTCGCCCGGATATCATTGTCTGCCGTTCCGAACTGCCGTTGGAACAAGGCATCAAAGACAAAATCGCACTTTTCTGTAACGTCCCTAATCATCACGTCCTGCAAAATCTGGATGTGGAATATCTGTATGAAGCACCTCTTGCAATGGAGCAGGAGCATCTGGCCCAGGTGGCATGCGAATGTCTGAATCTGGAATGCCCAAAACCCAATCTGGAAGACTGGGAAGACATGGTAAATGCTCTGCGACATCCAACCAAAGTAGTAGAAATTGCTCTTGTCGGTAAATATATCCAACTCCATGACGCCTATATCAGTGTTGTAGAAGCCCTTAAACATGGTGGTATCGCCAGCCGCGCCACAGTTAATATCCGCTGGATTGATTCAGAATTATTAAATGAGAACAATATTTCAGATCTCCTTGGAGATGTGGATGGCATTCTGGTGCCCGGAGGTTTCGGCAACCGGGGAATTGAAGGAAAAATTATGGCGATTGCATATGCCAGAACACATGAGATCCCTTTCCTTGGGCTCTGTCTGGGCATGCAGCTTGCCATAGTTGAATTTGCCAGAAATGTGGTTGGTTTCCATGATGCACACAGCATCGAACTGGATGCTTCCACTACCCATCCCGTGATTTCCCTGATGCCGGACCAGGATGGTATTGAAGACATCGGCGGCACTTTAAGACTTGGTTCTTATCCCTGTATCCTGGACAAGTCATCGAAAGCATTTGAGCTATATGGTGAAGAAACTATACAGGAACGCCACCGACACCGTTATGAGGTGAATAACGACTACCGTAAGGCATTGACCGACAATGGCTTAACCCTTTCCGGAATCTCACCCGACGGCCGCATTGTGGAAATGGTTGAACTCAAAGATCATCCGTTCTTCATCGCCACCCAGGCACATCCGGAGTTGAAGTCACGTCCAAACAGGCCGCATCCGCTCTTTCGCGGATTGGTAGAGGCTGCTTTGCGCTATCAAAAATAAGCAAAACAGCGTCTATATAAATTTCTGTAACGCACAGATCTGTTTGGATTCCTAGCATATAAAGATGTATTATCACGATTATCCCTGTCTGGAACTACATTTATATAGGTAGAAAAAGCCGCACAGCAATTTCGGTCCGCACCCACTAGTTAAACTCTCTGGTCTGACTAACGGGTGCAGTTCCCTTTGCTGAAGCGGCTTTTTCTATGATCTGTTTGTGCGTATTCTGCTTACTTTATTGTAATTCTCTTGGATGCAGAGTATGCACCATAAACCTTCTCTCCTCTTTCCATGTATCCACGGATTCGGAATCTGTACTTAGTTCCCTTTTTCAATCCTGCCTTGGTGTAAGCTGTATTTTTACCAGGTTTTGTGGAAATTTTCTTATATTTTCCATTTCCTGTCTTCATGAAAATTTCAATCTTATCTGCCTTAAACTTATTCCAGGATAATTTCACTTTCTTTCCTGACTGTTTCAGGGCAATTGTCGGTTTCAGAGGCTGTGTTGCTGTAATCATAGATTTGGAAGCAGATCCGCTGCCAGCACTATTGACTGCAGTTACACGGTATTTATATTTTGTCGCAGCCTTTTTCTTTTTGTCTACATAAGAAGTTTTCTTGGTGGTTGCAATTTTCTCCCACTTTTTCTTCGAATAGTTATAGCGGCTGACAATATATGATTTTGCTCCTGTTTCCTTTTTCCATGATATTTTAATGCTGTTTGTTGTCTGTTTTGAAGCTTTTACACCAGTCACTCGTCCAGGTTCCATCAGCTTCCATTTTGCTTTCAGGGTCACATCGCCCTTACAGATATCCGTTGATTTTACCTGTGTATTTCCCAGATACCAGCCAAGGAATTTGTAGCTTCCTTTTTTCGGTGTAGGCAGGTTACCATAAGGTTTGCCTTCCTGGACTTTGATTTCTGCCGGTAAAACATATCCGCCATCTGTATCAAAGATAACAGTGTACTCTTTCGCTTCCGGATCCGGTGTTGGTTTCGGTGCTTCTGTAACAATTACGGTGCAGGATGAGGACTTCTGTCCATCTACAGTTGTTGCTGTAATATTAGCTGTTCCTGCTGCTTTCGCCGTTACAACACCTTCATTACTCACACTTGCCACTGCTTCATTGTCCGTAGCCCACACTACTGCTTTATTTGTTGCATTTTCCGGTGTATATCCTACTCTTAAGGTAGCCTTCGTTCCGGTCTGCATTGCTGCACTGGATGGGTTTATCTTAATGGATTCAACCGGTATCTGCTTCGGTATTACATTTACCGTACAGGTAGCTGTCTTATTTCCATCCGCTGTAGTAACAATGATTTCTGCGATGCCTTCTTTTAATGCTGTGATCTTACCCTTGTCAACACTTGCAACTGTTTTGTTGTTTGAATCCCAGGTAACATTTTTATTGGTTGCGTTTTCCGGCTGAACGCTTTCTTTAATGACAGCTGTTTTGCCTACTTCAATATTAATTGCTTGTTTATCAAGGGTTACACCAGTTACTTTTATGATTTCCGGTTCTGGTTCACTCTTTACAGTTACTTCACATGTTGCTGTGAATCCGCCTTCTTCTGTGGTTACTGTAATCGTAGCTTTACCATCTGCAACTGCTGTAACTATACCGCCATCTACAGTAGCAACAGCTTCATTGTTTGATGTCCAGGAAACGTTTTGATTCGTTGCATTTGCTGGTTGAACAGCTGCTGTAAGTGTTGCTGTTTCTTTTAGCTTCATTTGCAGTGCTTCAGGCAATAATGTTACCCCTGTAACTGCTATATCTTTTCTTGATACGGTTACTTTACAGATTGCTGTTTTGTTGTTACTTTCTGTGGTAACTGTAATATTTGCAGTACCTTCTTTTGTTGCGGTTACGACTCCTGCCTGGGAAACGGTCGCCACTGCTTCATTATCAGAACTCCAGCTTACATTCTGATTTGTTGCATTTGAAGGTGTAATTGTATGAGTTAATTTTTTGGTTCCTTCTTCTATTAAAGATAATTCTGCCGGCTCAACACTGACACTTTCTACTTCTACAATTTCAGGTTCTCCGTTTTCTACTGTAATTGTAGCGGTATCACGGATGGTATCATTTTCTGCTGATGTGACTGTAATTGTAGCAGTTCCTTCTGCCACACCGGTTACAACACCACCTGCTACCGTTGCTACGCCTTCATTATCAGAAGTCCAGATCATATTCTGGTTAGATGCATTTTCCGGCTGTATTTCCCCGGTTAAAGTTACACTTGCTCCTGTTTTAACAGTAGCATCTTTTGGTGATACGGTAATAGAGCTCACCGGAATCACTACTTTTTCCGTAACGGTTACTGCACATTGTGCCGTTTTGTTTCCATCTGCTGTGGTTACGGTGATAGTCGCATTTCCTGGTTTCAGTGCATTCACTACACCATTAACTACAGTTGCCACTTCTTCATCACTTGATGACCAGGTAACATTTTTATTTGTTGCATTAGACGGGATTACCGCTGCTGTTAATGTTGCTGTGGTTTCTTCTACTAATGTAACTTCATTCGGTGTCAGTTTGACTCCGGTTACTGCTGTCGGGTCTGTGACTGTCTGTCCTGTTTCATATAAGTAGAATTCTGCTGCTGAAATAAAGTCATTTGCTGGTGTACCTGCTGTCTTTGTTGCCCTGATTTGAATTCTTTTTGCACTTACAGGTGTAAACTTAGCTATTTTTTTGTTTACATTATTAGCCCATTCACCACTTCCGCCTTCTATTTTCTGGAAATCATCTCCATCTTCTGTCGTGCTATAATACAAATCATAACCCAATATTCTGCCATTTTCTTGTGAACGCGTTACGTATTCTAATTTGTTGATTTGATATAATTTGTCTAGTGTAATTGTAAAAGTGTTATTTACACCATTTTCAATATCTGGCATTGGTTCATGTGTATAAGCAGTATGCCATATAGTACTTTCATTTCCATCAACCGCATTAGAAGCTGGACCATCGGAAGCTCCAGGTGTATCACTTTGCTGGCTGTCAGCTACTGCCGTCATTTTATTGGATGCTATCTTGTTGGATGTTTCTTCCCATAAAGCAGTTAACGTAACATCACTCTTCTCAATACGATACTTAGAACCTGCAGCATATGTGGTTTCTCCGTCACTCCATCCTGCAAAAGTCATACCGTCAATTGTAATACCGCATTCCGGCAATGTAATCGCGCTGCCTTCATATTCTGTAATAGACTCCGGAAGATTTCCTTCTCCTTCTTTATTACTTTCAAAAGTAATGGTGTGCTGGTCGCCTAATACCTGGAATGCATCAAATTCTAATTTCGTTCCTGTACTGGCTGGATTCCTGGTTCCTGTTCCCACCAATTTAATGGTATGTTTCGTATCCTCAAGACCTGCTTTTTCATAAACCATCTGTTGCTTCAGGCCTTGTGGTGTCGGATCGTAGAAGTCAATAGAATCTGCTTTTACTCCGTCAATGTAAACGTCCATGATTCCCCAGGTTGCATTCTTAGTTGCATACACACGAATGCCCTTACCCGAGAATACAAAGGAAATTGTATCATCTGCACTGCTGGTTTCTACAAAATGAATTCCACCGCCGTAATGCGCAGCATCCTTATATATAGTCCATCTGGAACTATATTCAATTCTGGAATCAGAATCATCCACCATGCCTCTTACCGTAATATCCAGTGCACTGACGGTTTCCGAATACAGACTTTCCACACCATTTTCTACAGAGGTTATTTTATATCGAACCTTCGTAATATCTTTTACTGCTGTTTTATCTGTATAGTTTGCTTTTGTCAGACCTTCTGCGACTTTTTCATAAGAACCATCTTCTTTACGATATACATTGTAAGTTGCAGTTTCGGAAGCTGCTTTATCCCAGGTTAATTCTACCCCTGATGCTCCGGTATAAACTGCTTCCAGATTTTCCGGTCCCTTTGCAAGTTCCGGGAAATTAGTAATGGTATATGTTTCACCCTGTGTTGATACAAACTGGATTCTGTCTCTGGACAATTTTGTAAATTCTACTTGCTTACCCTTAGAATCCACTACATTTGCCTGGCTGATTCCAGTATACTGTACCGCACAATCTCCACCATTCTTTGACAGGATCTTCACACTGGTTGCTTTTCCATCTTCCCAGTTAATATCTGTCTCAAAGTTTCCTCTTGCTACAATTCCTTTTACTGATCCGCTGGACCATGCATCCGGAAGTGCAGGAAGTACATTGATGTAACCCATATTACTCTGCATTAACATTTCATTAACGCCGGAGGTATAACCAAAGTTACCATCGATCTGGAACGGAGCGTGGGAATCAAAAAGGTTTGGATTGATACCATCGTTGAACAGTGTCTTCACTAAATCATAAGCACTGTTTCCCTGTCCTGTTCTTGCCCAGGAATTGATACGCTGACCCATTCCCCATCCGGTACTCTTCATACCACGGTCTTTTAAGGAAACGATTGCTGCATCCATATACTGATCATTGTCTACGGAAATCAAATCTCCCGGGAACAGTCCCAGTAAATGTGACATATGGCGATGTCCTCTTTCACCAATGCTTCCCAAGGTAGTTTCATCGTACCATTCTTTAATCTGTCCGCTTTCACCGATTTCGATTGGTGCTAATCTGTCCTGAGTATCCTGCCATTTCTGAATCAGAGCCTCATCTTCACCTAAAATCTTAGCACCGATAATTGCATCTTCGTATAATTGCCAGATCAGTTCCTGCTCGTATGCATTTCCCAATGTCCTTGGTCCATGCTCCGGGGAATATGTAGGAACAGATACCAGTCTTGTGGATTTCTCACCATTCGGCTTTGTAATTTTAACACCACTGTCTGTTAAAATCTGATCATAAAGCTTTGCTTCTTCTTTTAACATCGGATACAACTTATCTCTCATGTATTCAACATCGCCGGTGTATTCATAATATTCCCAGCAATTTTGAAGAATCCACGGAACCGCTGCAGGTGACCATCCCCAGGAAAATGCCCATCCGGGACAAGTCCATCCAAACGGTGTATTCTGTGTATGTGCAGTAAATCCATTCTCCGGATTTTCTTCTGTGCTCTCTATTCCAAAATAATCTTTTGCAGTAACACGGCCAGGTTCACGCAATCCATCCACATATTCAATCAATGGTTTTGCACATTCCGCCATATTTGCAGAATAGGTTGGCCAGTAATTCATCTGAAGATTTACATTCATGTGGTAATCGCTGCCCCAGGGTACACGATTTGCATCGCCTACACGGTTCTGCCATACACCCTGTAAGTTTGCCGGTAAATCTCCTTCTCTGGAAGACTCAATCGTCATAAAACGTCCATACTGGTATAAGATAACTTCCAATTGGCTGCGTTCTTCTGGTGTTGCAGTATTTGCCTTATAAGCTGCCAGCAGTTCATCTGTTGGCTTGGAAGAAACTCCCTGTCCCAGATCCAGATCTACACGGTCAAAGATATTGGTATAGTCCGCAATGTGGTCCGCTTTTACCTGATCGTAATTTTTACCTGCTGCTTTTTCAACTGTTGCTTTCACACTTGCAGCCAGTTCCTCGTCGCTCTCTCCAGTGCGGTATTTCGGATAGGAATCTTTATAGTCAGTATCTGCTGATACATATATTACTACAGAAGAAGCATCCGATACATGCAATGACTGGTTATCTGATCCCGGATTAACCTGTCCTTCTGTGACAACCTTCAGCATGGAATTCATTTTCAGCTGATTATCCTGCATCTGTCCGGCAGTAACCAACGTATTTCCTTCTGCTTTATAGGTAACCGATTTACCTAATCCGTTATTTGCAACATTCTCTGCATTATCTACCGGGAAACTCACGTCAAATTCTAACTTTTTCGATCCATCTGCCGTCAATTTCATAGCCAGTACATTATCTGCATAACTAATAAAATATTCTCTGTGGAAATTAGTTCCTTCCAGGGTATAATCTACATTTGCAATTGCTTTGGTAAGATCAAGATCCCTCTGATAGTTCTGAACAGCAGTACTATCCGTAACCCCTTTAAAGTCCAGATAAATATCGCCCCAGGACTGATAAGCCCCATAACCATCGGATTCTCCTGTCAATTGATTACACAGATTGGAAGCTTCATCGTTTTTCCCTTCCAGGAAAAGCTGTCCCACCGATTTAAAGACATCTGACATTTTTGCCCCGTTGGATGCCGTCTGTTTATTTCCGCCATTATAATCCGGCCTTTTCGTACTTGGTCCGCCATTCCATAATGTTTTCTGGTTAAAAGTAAGGTGTTCTTTTCCAATTTCACCATACACATTTGCGCCCATATAGCTATTGCCGATTGGTAATGTAAGCTGCTGCCAGCGGTCATCTTCCGCTGTTGTTCCGAAACCGCCCGTTCTGCCTGGGATAAGATTTCCCTTGCTTGCCGGTTTATTGTACCACAATCTGAGTGGATTCTCCTGTCCTGCTGCTTTTGTCTCCGCTTTGGATTCCGCCGCCTGCACATTGAGGACATCTCCTGGAACCACTAGGGATGTTGCAACCATACATGTACTTAAAATACCTGCTATCATCTTCTTCAGTTTCATAGTAATCTCCCTTACAATTCGTTATACAATGAATTAGCGACGCTTTATCTTCCTGGCTTTTAATTTTTCTTCTCCTTTCCTGTTATTTTCATCAACATTCACAAAAAACCACCTCAGATATCTCTTCGCACTATCAAAGCTTGCCTTAATATAACATGACGAGATGTGCATTGTAAACATATGCAACCGTTACTATTTTACTTTTATTGGTTAATATTTTATCCATTTTATTACATATTTTTAACTTTTTAGTCATATTGCCTATTATTTTATCTTTCTTGTCTTTTTTACTTATTGTATTTTTATGTTTATACCAAATCTTCATAATTTTGAATTGAAAAATTGCCTAACTTCAGACCTGCTAAAGAATGCTTTCTGTCTGTTATTCATTTGTACATTCCTGCTATTTTTTATAATTATTTGCCAATTTCTCATGAACCCTTTGCCTTTTTTTCCTGTATAGGTTACAATAGTAATTGTGAGCATACAAGCTTTCTAAGTTCGATTTTATATGCAAGGGAGGTATTTAATGGAATACATAATCCAAACCATTTCTTCAAAAGAAGAGATTGGAAATTGTCCTGTTTTTAATGTTGACCAGTATAACTGGGGAGGCGACTATCGTCCTAAAACCTATGGAAGTCTGGGATTTATCCCCGGAACCGGATTTTATGTAAAAATGACCTGCGAAGAAAAAGATCCGGTAAGGAAATATTTTAATCCCAACGACCCGGTACATCTGGACAGCACTATGGAAGCATTCTTTCAATTTTATCCTGCGGAACGCCCGAATTGCTACATTAACCTTGAAGCAAATTCCAACGGAGCACTCCATGCAAAATATGGGGACGAAAGAAACAACCGAAAGATTTTTCCAATGGAACTGCATGAAGCCTGTCAATGCACCGGTACTTTATACGAAAACTTCTGGACACTGGAATTGACGGTACCACTGGACCTGATCCGGTATGTGTATGGTCATTGTGATTTCCAAACAGGAAATGCCATCACCTGTAATTTTTATAAAATAAAAGAGAGCGAAGGTCTGACTCATTTTGGCAGCTTTACAAAGATTGAAAATGAAACACCAAATTTTCATTTACCACAATTTTTCGCAAAAGCAGTCATACAATAGAAATACAAAACGTTAAGAAAGCAGAGCTACTCTGCCGTAAATAGAAAAGGAGAATAATTATGCAAATAGTAAAAGCAAAAGATTATGATGATATGAGTAGAAAGGCAGCAAATATTATTTCTGCACAGGTTATCATGAAACCTGACTGCGTACTGGGTCTGGCTACCGGCTCAACTCCGATCGGAACATACAAACAATTAATTGACTGGTATACCAAAGGTGACCTGGATTTTGGACGTGTCACCAGTGTAAACCTGGACGAATACAAAGGACTTGGCGCCGACAGCGACCAGAGCTACCGTTATTTCATGAATACCAACCTGTTTAACAGCATCAATATCCGCAAAGAACGTACATTTGTACCGGATGGTTTAGAACCGGATGCGGATAAAGCGTGCTCTATGTACAATCAGATCATTTCTGATGTAGGCGGAATTGACTTACAGTTATTAGGACTTGGACATAACGGCCATATCGGTTTTAACGAACCAAGCGATAATTTTGAAAAACAGACACATTGTGTTGACTTGACAGCAAGTACCATTGAAGCAAACACACGTTTCTTCGAAAAAGCAGAAGACGTTCCAAGACAGGCATACACAATGGGAATTCAGACCATTATGCAGGCACGCAAGGTTTTAGTAGTTGTCAGCGGCGCAGACAAAGCTGAAATCCTGAAAAAAGTAGTGGAAGGACCAATCACTCCACAGGTTCCTGCATCCATTCTGCAGCTTCACAATGATGTAACAATTGTAGCAGATGCTGCAGCTTTATCGAAAATTGAAAACGCATAACAGTAATGAAGGGAAATAAAATATGATAATAAAAAATGCAAATGTATTTCACTCAGATGGTTATTTTGAAAAAAAAGACCTCTATATACAAAATGATAAATTTGCTGACAGCCCAAATACGGAAGATGACGTAATTATCGATGCGGAAGGCATGTATGCTATTCCCGGATTGACGGATATCCACTTTCATGGCTGCGTAGGCTATGATTTCTGTGATGGAACGGAAGAAGCCATTCAAAAAATTGCTGAATATCAGCTTAAAAACGGCATTACGACCATTGTGCCTGCAACGATGACTTTCGATGAACCGCGTCTGGAAAAAATCTGCAAGACTGCAGCTGCCTATGAAAATAAATCAGGTGCTATCCTCTGCGGTATTAATATGGAGGGTCCTTTTATTGCATCAAAGAAAAAAGGAGCTCAGAATGGTAAATATATCCACAAACCGGATATTGAAATGTTCCGCCGCCTTCAGGCTGCATCCGGAAACCTTGTAAAACTGGTTGATATTGCACCGGAAGAGGAAGGCTCAATGGAATTTATTGACGCCCTGAAAGATGAAGTTGGAATATCCATCGCTCATACAACAGCTGATTATGAGATTGCAAACGAAGCATATGACAGAGGTGCAAGACATGCAACCCATCTCTACAATGCGATGCCACCATTTTCCCATCGTGAACCCGGTGTAATCGGAGCCGCATGCGATCATGATAACTGCCGTGTTGAATTGATCTGTGATGGTATCCATATCCACCCTTCCGTAGTCAGAACAACCTTTAAAATGTTCGGAGATGACCGTGTTATACTGATCAGCGACAGCATGATGGCAACCGGTCTGACAGACGGTGACTATTCCCTTGGCGGCCAGCCGGTAAAAGTAGTCGGAAACCTGGCAACTTTAGAGAGTGGTACCATCGCCGGTTCCGCGACGAATCTGATGGACTGTGTCCGCACAGCCGTTAAAAAAATGGGCATTCCCCTTGCAAGCGCTATCAAATGTGCTGCAGTTAATTCTGCAAAATCCGTTGAGATATATGATCAATACGGCAGCCTGGAAACAGGTAAGATTGCAAATATTGTTCTTCTGGATCAGGACCTCAATATTGAAAAAGTATTGTTAAAAGGGAAAGAAATCTAAAATAAAAAGAGCAGCAGAGAAATCATTACTTTTTCTCTGCTGCTCTTTTCTATACGCCTCATTCACTTTAATATAAACTAGAATACACCGCACCATTTGTCAGTCCGCCCCGCTTATAATATCCCAGCTCACTGACGGTAACCAGCTGATACCCTCGTCCTAATAATTCCGGTATTATAATTTCAGCTGCCGCAACGGTAGGAAGATGGATATCATGCATCAAAATAATGTCTCCATCTCTTACATGGTTTAGAACTGCATCAACTGTACTCTGGGTATTTCTTGTTTCCCAGTCTCTTGTATCAATCGACCACATAATTACTGGCATTCCTGCCAATGCGTTTACCGCAGCATTATAAGCTCCGTAAGGCGGCCTTAACAGCGTAGCATTATGCCCTGTTATATTCCGAATATTTGTATTGGTACTGTTGATCTGTGACGATATCTGACTATCTGAAATTCTTGTCAGCTGTGGATGATCATATGTATGATTGCCAATCTCACATTTTAAATCATATTCTCTTTTCACCGCATTTGGATAAATCGGAATACTCTGGCCTACCAGGAAAAATGTTGCCCGCACTTTATTTCTTTCAATACAGTCCAGCAGCCTTTCTGTATATGGTCCGGGACCATCATCAAAGGTCAGCGCCACCATAGGTTTTTTCGGATCGATCTTTGGGGTTACTTTCGCTTTTGGATCGTACACACCATTCTTATTAAAGTGGTACCACTGTCCTTCTATGAAGGAATCTCCCGTGGTTCTTGTCCCATCTTCCCGGAAATAATATTTCTTTCCATTTCGTTTGAGCCAGCCAGCTGCCATCCTGCCGTCAGACTTCAGGTAATAATATTTGTTATGGTAACGCAGCCAGCCTGTCACCCGCCTGCCGCTCCCGGTAAAATAGTACGTAGCGGAACCGATCTTCTGAAAACCTTTTGACATTTTGCCATCTTTTCCAAAATGATAACGCTTTTTGTCTATGGTACGCCACCCCACAGCCATCTTACCGTCTTTACCAAAATAATACTTATTCTTATGCCAGGTAAACCAACCGGTCCGCATCACACCCGTCCTGGTATTTGAATAATACTGTCTGCGCTTATATTGAAACCATCCTGTTCGCAGTGAACCGTCTTTATTTAAAAAATACTTGTAATTGCCATATTTTTTCCAGCCGGAAACACGGAATCCTTCTTTATTAAAATAATAGATTTTTCCTTTAATATTCACCCACTGATGAGAAGCATAACTCCCATTAATAAAACGGAACTTATATCTGCCTGCCGATTTCACCCATTTTCCATTTCTGCGAGCTGCTTTCATGACATTCTTCAGCTGCGGCTGTCCCTGGATAGCTTTTCCAGAGACTTTCCTTCCGGTCTTAGTGCCGCTGCCAGACTTATCAACAGTTTTCTGAGACTTTGCCGATGCTCCTGTTGAGGACATCATGGCTACTGTAATAATTACAAGAAGTGCCCATATCCACCTCTTTTTTCCACACTTCATAACCTTCCCTTCTCTCTTTCTTCAATCCTCTTATCCACTGAACATTAATTATTTTACTATTATTATTTTACTATTATTATTTTACTGATACATATTTCCGATAACATCCTATTGCAATTGCCCCTTCGCCTATATGACATGACACACTTAAAGATAATGGGTCCATACGGCATGGGATGTCAGGAAATGCTTCTTCAATTTCTTTCTTCCAGATCAATGCCTCTTCCAGATTACCGGAATATGCAGCTCCAAATTCCATATTTCCCTGCTGCGCATACTCCTTAAATCTCGTAGCCAGATCCTCTTTTACGGCATCCAGAATCGTTTTTTTAGCCTTCACTTTTCCACGCACTTTCGCATAAGCATCCAGCTTCGCGCCCTGTATCTGTAAAACAGGCTTAATATTTAAAATCGTACCAACCGCTGCTGCTGCCGGAGTGATTCGTCCGCCTTTTTTCAGATATTCTAACGTTTCTACTGTAATATAGATACTGGAGTCCAATGACATATCTTCCATTTTATTTTTAATTTCTGATGCACTGAACCCATCCTCTGCCATCATAATTGCGTCCATAACAGATTGATACTGTGTAACTGAAATTCTCTGGTTGTTTACAACCTGTACTTTTCCGTCAAACCCCATGGATAAACTCATTGCATTTTCACACGAGGAACTCAGTCCGCTGGACATAGGGATATGAACGATTTCATCATTTTCTTCCAATAATTGTTCCCAGAGTTCCGTAAGATCCCCCGGAGATGGCTGAGATGTGCTGATATCAGCTCCGGATGCCAGTTTCCGGTAGAACTCTTCCTGGCTCAGGGTAATATCTTCCATAAACATTTCACCGTTGATAAAAAAAGGCATCGGTACTACATGAATCCCTAATTCTTTTGCCTTATTCTGTGTTATCCCACTATTACTATCTGTAACAATAGCTATTTTTTTCATATTCATATCTTCCTTCTTCTGCATTTTAACGATTTTAGACATCATTGTTATTGTATCTAATATTGACTTATATTACAACATTAATTTAGACTTTTTTACTATATCTTGTATATTTTCACATAGTTTTCATTACTACATCACAATATATATGTCCTGTGCAAAATAGTCTGGAAGATTCTGTTTCATCATATAAGTTAAGCCGTATCTGATCACAGTTACAAGCTATAGTAATTGGGTTCGGATACGGCTCACTATTATTTTAAAATAAATTTATGCATGTGGAATATTTGTAAATTCGGATATCTCTCTGTCAATGGTGCACAAATCACTGACATTCATATCATGCAGATTTTCATGTCCGGTAATTCTGGCAAATGTTTTCAAATCCTTAAAACTACAATTCAGGAAATTTGCCACACGTTTTGCAGATGAATCTACTTTCAAACGTTTTCGAAGCTCCGGATCCTGTGTTGCTACTCCAACCGGACAATTACCACTTCCACAGATACGGTATTGCTGGCAAGCCGCTGCGATTAAGCCTGCAGATGCTACTGCTACCGCATCCGCTCCCATGGCGATTGCTTTCGCAAAATCAGATGATATACGCAGACCACCGGTAATAACAAGATCAATGTCAGCACCTGCTTCATCCAGATATTTTCTGGCACGATATAATGCGTAGATCGTTGGCACGCTGGTAGCATCCCGCACAATCTTCGGGCTGGCTCCGGTTGCACCGCCCCGTCCGTCAATTGTAATAAAATCAGGTTTGGCAAAGACACAGAATTCCAGATCCTTTTCTATTCTTCCCGCAGCTATCTTAATTCCAATCGGCCTTCCTTCCGAAGCGAAACGAAGTTGATCAACAATGTCACGCAGATCCTCTTTCGTATTGATATCTTCAAACTTTGATGGACTGATCACATCCTGTCCAATGGGCTTATTTCTAATTTTTGCAATTTCAGGTGTAACCTTGCCTCCTGGAAGATGTCCACCCATTCCTGGCTTTGTACCCTGACCGATTTTAATTTCAATTGCATCTGCATTTTTCAGATTCTCCGGTGTAACACTGTAATGATTCGGTACATATTCAAAAATGTATTTATAAGCTGCATCTCTTTCTTCCGGCAAAATTCCGCCTTCGCCGCTGCACATCGCAGTCTTTGCCATTGCACTTCCCTTAGCTAATGCCTCTTTTACCTCTTTTGATAATGCCCCAAAAGACATATGTGAAATATATACCGGTCCTTCTAAGACCATTGGCTTCTTCGCATGCTTTCCAATTACCGTAGTGATGTCTACCGGTGCATGTTCATCAAGCGGCGGTGGATTTAACTGGGCACCCAGAATAAGGATATCATCCCAGTTTGGCATTGGCATTCTGGTACCCATCGCTTCGATTATTGTTTCTCCGGTCATTGCCATCTGATGAATTTCACTCATAAATCGATTATTGGAGTCTTTCCTGACATATTCTTTTGGATAGGCAAGCGGATTTTCATTTTCTTCCTCTGATTCCACATCCTGTGCCCTGACAGCTTCCTCCGTCATAGAGCTTTCGGATATCACCACATCAGAATTTTGTGCGCCTAATTTTTCAAATACATTTATCGGATTCTTACAAATCGGGCATTCCTTTAATTCAGTAAAAAGAGCTCCTTCTTTTTCTTCGTCATAAATATATCCGCAGATACTACATTTAAACTTTGACATACTTTTCACGCTGCCTTTCATCCCTTCGCCGGAACCTGCGTCCAGATCCCCGCTTCTGTCAAAATAACCGGTATGTAACATTTCTTCTGCAAGCTTACTTAATGGCTCACCGTAGAAATCTTCATATAATTTAACAATCTCTTCATTTCTATGGCTTAAACGCAGCTCCATGCTTTTATCTCTGTCATACAGGCTCTTTATACGCTTCTCTCTTAGCGTGTCACCCAGCCATTTTGTATCCTTAGGCTGACCGCCTCCGCCAATGCATCCGCCAGGGCAGGTCATAACTTCAACAAAATGATAATCTGCTTCCCCAGTCTTTATTTTTTCCATAAGCTTCTTAGCATTTGCCGTACCATATACTACAGCCACCTTAACATCCAGATCTCCGATTCGTACACTTGCTTCCTTGATTCCCTGAAGCCCTCTGACCGGTTGGAGATCATACAGTTCTTCCGGCGCTTCTTCTTTGGTAATAAAATGATAGGCTGTTCGAACAGCTGCTTCCATAACACCGCCGGTATTCCCAAAAATCACACCTGCACCTGATGCTTCACCCATGAAATCATCGTAGTATGAACCTTCAAGAGACACAAAATCAATTTCTTCTTCCCGCGCCCATTTTGCCAGTTCTCTGGTAGTAATGACATAATCCATATCCCGCATGCCTTCTATGCCCAGATATTTAGACGCTGCATTCATTTCTTCACGCCGAATCTCAAACTTCTTTGCCGTACAGGGAGTTACCGCCACATTAACTATTTTTTCAGGATCAATTCCCATTTTTTTCGCAAAATAAGTCTTAATGGTAGGTCCCTGCATTCCGATCGGGCTCTTCGCGGTAGAAATATGCTCTCTCATATCCGGATAGTAGGTTTCCACAAACTTTACCCAGGCAGGACAGCAGCTGGTAAACTGGGGCAGCGGCTTATTTGCTTTTGTCACACGTTCCACCAATTCACTGGCTTCTTCCATAATGGTCAGATCCGCCGCAAAATTAGTATCCAGAACATAGTCCGCTCCAAGTCTGCGGATGAGTGCCACCATTTGATCCTGGACAAAACTTCCTTCCTCCAGACCGAATTCTTCACCAAGCGCCGCTCTGACAGAGGGGGATGTACTGAATATGACAATTTTCTCTTCTGCTTTTACTGCTTCACGAACCTGGTCGTATTCATAGACTTCCGTTATACTTTCCACCGGACAGACATTAGCACACTGACCGCAGTGTATACAGATTGGGATATCTCCTGTCTTCCTCAAATCATATGTTCCTGCTACTGCAATGTCGTTTGTACAGACCTGTTTGCACTGACCGCACTTGATACATTTTTCCTCATGACGCTGAATAGATGGATTGCCGGGCTCGATTGGTACCCGGATGTCTGTAAACTGATGTTTGCTCATATGTACATTTCCTTTCATATTCTTTAATATTAGTAATGATTACTATTATTAATTATAGGACATTTTCCATCTTCTGTCAACGATATATTAACCGATTCTTTTACCGCATTGTCCACAGAATTTTGCATCTGTCTCAACATCATTTCCACAGTCGGGGCATTTCCTGCCTTCTGTTTTTAATTTTGCTCCACATTCCTTGCAGAAAGCATGATCACATGGATTCGCTGCTCCGCACTCTGCACAGACTGTACAGTCTTCCTCTTCACATTCTTCTCTAGTTTCCTCTTCCCTGCCCTTTCTTCCCGACTGCAGGTCAAATAGTTCTTCTTCTGCTGCCTGACGCTGTCTTCTGGCTGCTAAAAGCTTATTAAGATCTTCAGGAAAGCGAATTTCCCCATCCTGTTCCAATGCCTTTTTACCAACTTCTCTATAAATCTCATCCTCTTTTGCTTTAAACTTTTTAATATCACTTTGCAGCTGAAAAGCTCTGATACACGGGTCATCCTCTGGCATTAGTTCTGATAAGCCTTTCATTAAACTACTAAATATATCTCCTGTCATTTTGTTTACCTCCGTATTATTATCTATTCTTTTGGGTTTCCCTGCAACTAACAACTGATATTTCAAGCCGTTACCTGAATTATACCACAAGTAACCTTTTTATCAAATATTTGTCTGTAATTTTTAATAAAATTCTAATATTTTTTATCTCCTTATGAGTAGTTGTGAAGAAGACGCTTTGTATCTAGTACAGCGAAATATTTCAGCTTAAATTTGGGTTTAGCTGAGGAAGGACGCTTTGTAGATGATAGGTAGTGTACGGAAAGAGAAGGAGCGAGCCAGGACATTGATTTGGAAGGCTTACCGCAGAACTGGTATTTT
>OKWQ01000127.1_pt1 | contig 70830 bp, 59 predicted proteins | sample 1607071 | NCBI WGS metagenome assembly OKWQ01 (sample SAMN07501039, study PRJEB24779) | human gut metagenome
ATCAGTATTGATTATATTTAAAAAAGTAGTGTTAATTATATTATGGAATCAGTATTGATTATATTTAAAAAAGTAGTGTTAATTATATTATGGAATCAGTATTGATTATATTTAAAAAAGTAGTATTAATTATATTATAGAATCAGTGTTGATGACATTATAAAAAGTAGTGTTAATTATATTGTAGAATCAGTATTTATTATATTATAAAAATCAGTGTTAATAATGGTTTATATATCAATAAATTCACTTCATTTTTATTGCTTTACTATATTTGTTTATGATATTCCACTTGCCATTTTCTTTTCTTAGTTCAAGACTTATTTTTGAATAACAATCTTCTCCAGATTGTGTTACTATAACCTCATCCCCAGACTTATTTTTGTAAATATGTTCTTCTACCTTATTTTTCGTATGACCTACAACAATAGCATCTATTCCATCTACTGACATTGCAAGTTTTTTGACTTCACTACTTGGATTTTTTAGAGTACTATTATTATCTGAATGTACAACTGCAACAATCACATCAGGACTTTCCTTTTGCATAACTTTTACCCATTCGCTTGCATCTTTTACTAGATTGTTAGTATATAACTTTCCTGTTTCTTCAGGAATTTTCGAAGTCTTTGAGTCTTTGCTTAAGCTTGAGCTACTTAAGTCTTCTCCATCCTTATCAGTAGTAGTAAGACCTAATACTCCAACCTTTATATTTCCTTCCCTAGTTTCTACATTATGAATTATATAAGGTTTTACATAATTTTCTCCAGATTCATCATATATATTAGCTGATAATACTGGTATCTTCATTTCTTCAAAGTTTTCTATAATATAATCCAATGTAGATTTTTTTTCCTCAAAAGTCTCTTTATCCTCTGTAAATTCATGGCTACCAAGTACTACAGCATCATAACCAAGATATACAATTGGCCATTCATTTATTTTTTTATAGATGCCTTTATTTTCATTGTATTGCCACTCTTTAGCCCACTTAGTCATTTCTTTTGTATTAGTATTTAAAAAATCTCCAGTATCTATAAATATAGGTTGAACATCTCTATCTCTTTCATTAAACAAATTAACTGCCATTTCATCTGAAAATTTTGGATTCAGACCAGAAGTTGTAATTATATTTACTTCCTTTCCAAAAACCTTTAATTCACTATATTTGTCTTTTATAAACCACTTATCATTCTTCTTATCCAACTTAAAATTAATCTTTGATATACTATTACCATGAGCTCCAGGCTGTGTTACTATTACTTCTTCACCAGAATTATTTTTATATGTATGCTGTTCTATTTTTTCATGTGTATGACCTGCTACAATAGCATCTATTCCCTCTACAGTTGTTGCTAGTTCTTTTATTCTATTTCCTGGATTTTTAGGATTTTTTGGCTCTTCACCTGAGTGTACAATGGCAACTATTATATCTGGCTTTTCTTTTTTTTCCATAACCTTTACCCACTTATTTGCATCTTCTACTAAATCATTTGCATATAATTTCCCTTTGTATTGAGGTTGTTCCCCAAGTTCTCTAGCCTTTTTATCTTGTTCAAAACTTTTAAACCTTGAACGTTCCCCTACTTCTTTTATAGTCAGACCAAGTATACCAACCTTTACAGTTCCCTTGTCAGTATTTATATTTTTCATTACATATGGCTTTACGTAGTTTTCTCCAGATTGTTCATATACGTTTGCTGATACTAATGGTATATTGTTATTTTTAAAATCAGAAACCAATTTATCAAGGCTCTGCTTGTCATTAGATACAAATTCATGATTCCCAAATGTAACTGCATCATACTTCAGCTTTGCCATTTTTTTAGCCAATGGAACTTCTCCTTCACGTGGTTCAGCTATTTTTTTGTACTCTGGTATCCCATCTTTAAATCTTACTAATTTTTGACCAGTAAACCACTTATTCATCTCACCACTTTGCATGTCAAAAAAATCTCCTGCATCTACCATAAGTAGATTCTCATCATATTTTCTCTCCTCTTCTACATAGGAAATTAAATTATCTGGAATAATTGAATGTAAATCACTTGTGGCGAGTACATTGATTTCTGTGTCTTTAGTACTTTGACACCCCACAAGTAATACTATTAAAAATATTATTGATGCTACTATAATAAATTTTATTTTCATAAGAGATTCCTCCTTAGATTTTGGATGATAATAAAATTTAATATCACACTTTATCTTTACCATATAAGATTGTACTATTTATTATACGAAAAGAACTATATGTAAATTCCTTTTTAAGCAAATCTACATATAGTTCTCAATATTTTTTACTAGTAAAATAATACTTACTCTAATACACTAAAATTTTCAAATAAGACTTATTCTAACATGTTCAAATTATAAAGTAAGCATTAGTATAATAGTTCATACTATATCTTACATGTTAAAATATTTTTATTTGTCTTGTTTATTCTCTTATTATTAAAATATTTCACATTATGCATTATACTAATATTAGAAACTTTATCTTATATATCATGTCAATATCAGATAATTTACTTTATCTATAAATTTTATAAAGTTATTCAACCTCAATTGTTTTACTGAATTTATCATTAATAATCCACGAACCCTTTTCTTTATTTACTTTAAAGGTAATTTTAGAATAATATTTACCATGCTCACCTGGTTGTGTCACTATAACTTTTTCTCCAGACTTATTTTTATATTCATGCTCATCTATTTTTTCATGAGTATGACTAGCAACAATTGCATCTATTCCATCTACTGTAGTTGCTAGCTCTTTTATTCTATTTCCTGGATGTTTTGGATGTTTTGGTTCTTCTCCTGAATGTACAACTGCAACTATTATATCTGTTTTTTTCTTTTTCATAACTTTTACCCATTTCTTTGCATCTTCCACTAAATCATTTGCATACAATTTATCCTTATATTGAAATTGCTCTTGTAAGTTTACATTTTTAAGACCTTTACCTACTTCTTTTATAGTAAGTCCCAATATTCCTACTTTTACATTACCTTCACTCGTCTCCACATCTTTTATAATATATGGTTTAACATAATTTTTACCAGATTGCCTATATATATTTGCCGATAACACAGAAATTGCCACCTGTTCAAAATCCTCTATAACAGCATCTAAAAGGCGTTCATCTGACCAAAATTCATCTTTTTCAGATACAAATTCATGATTTCCAAGTACTACTGCATCATACATTCCCTGATTCATATCCATGACCATTGGGCATCTACTAATCGTTTTATCACTATTATTATCTCTTATACTTTTCCACTCTTTATACCATTGAGTCATTTCATCTGTTTGAGGGTCTAAGAAGTCGCCTGCATCTACTACAACAGGTTCAATTGGGTTACTACGTTCATTAACAAGGTCAACTGTTAATTTATCAGAGAAATGTGAATGTAAATCTGCAGTAGCAACTATACTTACTTCTTTATCAATTATTTTTAATTTACTAGACTTTTCCTTTATGTCCCACTTTCCATTCTCTTTATTTAATTTGAAATTAATCTCTGATACTCTATCTCCATGCCAACCTGGTTGTGTAACAATTACTTCATCTCCAGATTTATTTTTATATTTGTGTTCATCTATTTTTTCATGAGTATGACCAGCTACAATTGCATCTATTCCATCCACTGTAGTTGCTAACTCTTTTATTCTATTTCCTGGATTTCTATCTGTTTTAGGTTCTTCCCCTGAGTGTACAACTGCAACTATTATGTCTGGACTTTCTTTTTCCATAACTTTTATCCATTTCTTTGCATCTTCTACTAAATCATTTGCATATAATTTTCCTTTGTAATCAGCTTGTTCTCCAAGCTCTCTAGCTTTTTTATCCTTTTCAAAATCCTCAAGACCAAGGGTTTCCCCTACTTCTTTTATAGTAAGACCTAGTATTCCAACTTTTACATTGCCCTCATCTGTCTTAATATTTTTCATTACATATGGTTGTACATAATTTTCTCCAGATTGTTCATATATATTTGCTGATACCAATGGCATATTATTATTTTTAAAATCAGAAACCAGTTTATCAAGACTTTGCTTATCATTTGAAACAAATTCATTATCTCCCAAAACTACAGCATCATATTTCAACTTTGCCATATCTTTAACTATAGGTACTTCATCTTTACTACTCTTAATTATGTCATCATACTCTGCTCTACCATTTCTTTTAATATTAATTAACTTTTTTCCAGAAGACCATTCCCACATTTCTCTACTTTGTGTACCATAGAAATCTCCCGCATCTACCATAAGCAGATTTTTATTCTTTTCCCTTTCCTCATTTACATATGAAACCATAGAGTCTGTCAAAATTGAATGTAAATCACCTGTCCCTAATATTTTAATTTCTGTATCTTTTGCTTTAACTTCTGTATCTTTTGTACTTTGACACCCCACAAATAATACCATTAAAAATATCACCAATGGCATAATAACAAATTTTATTTTCATAAAATCCCCCTCTTAAATTTTTAGATTACTATAAAATTTAACGTCCTGCTTTATTTTAAACTATAGCAGTTTATATGATTATGGGCAATATTCATTTATTCAATAGATTACTATAATTTCTTTCAATATGCTAACAATAACTAATAGATGATTTTTAAGAAGAATGACAGTCAATTTATCTGCTATAAAAATACTGATTTTTATTTTGTATATTTACTCTAATTGCATATATGGTCTAAAGTTCATTTCTTTAGTCATTGGTGTAAAAAATTAAAAAAACTTCCTTGTACCACTCAGAGTTATTAAAGAAATAGTACAAGGAAGTTCTATTTAGAAAATTCTATCCAACATCTACAGAATATCCTTTTCCGACCTTACTATTTACAATCCAAACAGAGATACTTTGCTCTGGATACATATGTAAATCATAAAACGATTCCCTGTATAAATTGGCTCTACCCCATGTAAATCAGATTTATTTACCTTCATCCTCTTTAGGTGGAGTAATTATCACTCCTATAGAATGCATTCTTCTGCCTTCTTCGTGCGAGTTATTTCTTAGAGGTTCTAGTATACTAGCAATTTTTTTACTCACTTCAACTATCTCATCAATACTAGCATATACTGGACAGACAGAAAATCCTGAACCCTCTTTTAGGATATCCTTTTCCTTTCTTTCAGCGTATTCATAAAATTCTCTTAAAAATCCCATCATATATTGAGTAAACAGTTGAGCATATTCTTCTCCAGAGTTCTCATCTATAATTTTGTTCACATCATCAGCTATATCTAACTTCATAGCATATACTTTTTCAACAGTTCCCCTTATTTTATTTTCTTCAACCACTTTTATAATATCATCTTTCAACATTTTATTAAGGTAACGATAAAGTGTTGCCTTTGATATATCTTGAAATTTTTCTCCTAATTGTTTAGCTGTAGTTCGATTATTTGAAAAAACTTCAAGCAATAACTTGCATTTAATTGGGTTTACAAAACAATCCATTAGTTTCTCATTCATATTATCTCCCCCTTATTTATATTATTAATAAGATAATATTATCATGTTGATAATATTAATTCAAGATTGATTGAAAGCTTTATACATATATCAACATACATCAATATCATTTTTACTATGACTTTTTATAGCTATCATAAATAATTGTAACAATTCTTATAATAAATCTCATAAAATTCTATTGTATTGCTTATTTTATTTATCATTATAAAATTGGTTGTACATGACACTAATAAGTATTTTTCAAAAAATAAAAAAGTCCTTGAATTATTTATATAACTCAAAGACTTTACATCTCATGATTCAATACTAAGCTAATTTTGCTTTAGCAACTTCTGCTAATTTTGCAAATCCTTCTGGGTCTTGTATAGCCATTTCAGATAACATTTTTCTGTTAACTTCAATACCAGATAATTTTAATCCATTCATTAATCTTGAATAAGATATTCCATTCATTCTAGCAGCTGCATTTATTCTTTGTATCCAAAGTTTTCTGAAGTCTCTCTTCTTTAACTTTCTTCCTATATAAGCATTTTTTAATGCTTTCATTACGAATGTATTTGCTGGTCTATATAATTTGCTTCTAGATCCTCTGAATCCTTTTGCAAGTTTTAATATTTTCTTATGCTTTTTACGAGCGTTCATAGCTTTTTTAACTCTTGCCATCGTTATGACCTCCTTTTATATCCCTCTTCTATAGTTATTATTTATAATCTGTATCTTAGTATGGTAATAATTGTGCTATTCTCTTAGCATCTCCATCACTTACTAAAGTTGATTTTCTTAAGTCCATTTTAGTTTTTGCAGATTTTCCAGTTAATTTATGTCTTTTAAAAGCTTTTGCTCTCTTTAACTTTCCAGTTCCTGTTTTCTTTAATCTCTTTGCTGCACCTCTATGAGTTTTCATTTTAGGCATGACAAATTCCTCCTCTCAGTTAATCATCTATTTTTTTGGATCTATAATTACAACCATATTATTACCCTCAAATGCAGGGGCTTTTGTTGGTTCTCCAAACTCTTTTATTATATCTAAAAACTTAAGCATAACTTCTTTACCTATGTCTTTATGTCCTAATTCTCTTCCTCTAAATCTAAGTTCAACTTTGACTTTATCCCCTTTTTTAAGGAACTTTATAGCATTATTAGCTTTCGTATTTAAATCATTTTGTTCAATACCTGGTCTAAGTCTTACTTCTTTTACAACTATAGTTTTTTGTTTTTTCTTAGCTTCTTTCTCTTTTCTCGCTTGCTCATATCTAAACTTTCCATAATCCATTATCTTACATACTGGTGGATTTGCATTCGGCGAGATTTGAACCAAATCTAAGTTTTTGCTATTAGCCATTGCTTGAGCTTCTTTAGTAGGCATTACTCCAAGTTGTTCACCTGTTGGTGAAAGGACTCTTATTTCCTTATCTTTTATTTGTTCATTGATTGCTAATTCTTTGCTAATTGTAGGACACCTCCAAAATTTTTATAAAATAAAAAGCGGATGACGTAATCATCCGCAATATAAGTTACCAAATTTAAACAAACTTAAATTAAAATTAAGCTTTAACTTATATTTACCTTACTAACCTCCGGCGTAAGGTGAGAAGCGGACTTCTTCTTTGTTTTATTCTTACCTTATTTACTATATCACTTAATCAAATTATTTGCAACTATTTTTTTTGTTTAGGAAAAATTTAATTACTTCCTACTACTAATTATATGTCTATACTACTCATTTTGCTATTAATTTTTAAATTTATACTCAAAATCCTTTTATATATTTATATTCTACATGACTCTATATATTCTACATAACAAATCCTATATTGTATTCTAATATAACACTATACTACCCAACAAATTCTATATTGTATTCTAATATACTACTATACTACATAACAAATTCTATATTGTACTCTAATATACTATTATACTACATAACAAGTCCTACATTATATTCTAATATGCTACTATACTACATAACAAATCCTATATTATATTCTAATATGCTACTATACTACATAACAAATCCTATATTATATTCTAATATGCTACTATACTACACAACAAATCCTATAATTATATTCTAATATACTACCTACTACTTTGTGCTACAACAATTTCTCTATTTATATGATTTGTAAAATATAGTACAACATTTTTTATCATTTTCATTTCAACTAAATTTGTAATATTTTATTCAATACTTAATAAATACTTAATCAATACATGCTTTATAATACTTTACTCAATATATAATCAATACATAATTTATAATTTGTAATACTTTATTCAATACATAAGTAGAAATCTCTATATACATAAATTCATTTTTTCATACATCTTACAAATTTATTTTTATTTAGATAACATGTATATTTTTTCCATGAAAAATAAATAATAAAAAATAGTAAATATGGAAAATATAAAATTGATTAACAATAATTAATTACCTGAGGTGTGAATATGAAAATGCTAAACAACTTTTTTAAGAAAATCAACAATCCAGCTCCTGTCTTTGCACAGACAAAAATGGAAAGAGATAATCAAACAGATGATTCACTTTCTACAAAACCAAAGACTACATTTAGAGACGTTGCTGGATTAGACGAAGTAAAAGAAGAACTATTTGAAATAGTCGATTTTATGAAGTCACCACAAAAATATCAAAAAATGGGTGCAAAAATACCTAAAGGAGTATTATTTTATGGTCCTCCAGGAACAGGTAAAACCCTACTTGCATCTGCTGTAGCTGGTGAAACAAACTCATCATTTTTCAATGTTACCGGTTCAGAGTTCGTTGAAAAATATGTAGGTGTGGGAGCAAAAAGAGTTAGAACTCTATTTGAAAAAGCTAGAAAAGAAGCTCCAAGTATAATATTTATAGACGAAATAGATGCTGTAGGAGCAAAGAGACATCTTGAAAGTAACAACGAAAAAGACCAAACACTAAACCAACTTTTAGTTGAAATGGATGGATTTAATAAAGATTCCAATGTATTAATAATAGGTGCTACCAATAGACTTGACTTATTAGATGAAGCTTTACTTAGACCAGGAAGATTTGACAGACACATTCATATAGGTGCACCAAACTATCACACTAGATTTGAAATTCTAAAGGTACATACAGATGACAAACCTATAGACAAATCTGTAAATCTAGAACTTTTAGCTAAAAAAACTCATGGTTTCAATGGGGCTCATCTTTCAAATATAGCAAATGAAGCAGCTATATTTGCAGTTAGAGATGACAGTGAGTGTATTACATCAGAACATTTTGACAAGGCACTTGAAAGAGTTATTGCAGGGTTAGAATCTAAAAACTCTGCACTGGTTGAAAAAGAGAAAAAAATAGTAGCATATCATGAAGCTGGACATGCTCTTGTAAGTGATATAGTAGGAATTTGTCCTATACAAAAAATATCTATAGTTCCTAGAGGACAAGCATTAGGTTATGTTCTTCAATTACCTGATGAAGATAGATATATTTATACTAAGGATGAGTTGATTGGAAAAATAAAAATATTACTTGCTGGAAAGGCTTCAGAAGAATTAATATTTAATCATAAATCTACTGGTGCAAAGGACGACTTAAAGAAAGTAACTGAAATAGCTAACCAAATGGTTTGTGAATATGGTATGAGTAACTTAGGATTTATGACTATTGATGGAAATGATAAGACTTTCTTATGTGATAAGGTTCAAAAGGAAGCAAATCGTATAGTTGAAATTTGTTATAAAGAGACTTTAGAGATGTTAAAGGATAATCTTGAAGATTTACATTCTGTTTCTAAATTCTTATTTGAAAAAGAAACTATGACTCATGAAGAGTTAAAAGATTTGATAGGAAAAGAAGCTGTAAACTAATATAGTTTTAAAAATTTGAGGCTGTCTCAAAATAGAGATAAGCCTCTTTTTATTGTTAAAGTTATAAAAATACATTTGATTTTATACAAAAAAGTGCCTCATAAATTAAAAATTTCATTTTGAGACACTTACATATTTTAATTACATATTTTAATTTTGTCTATTTACAGAATATTATATCTACATAAAACTAAACTGCTGTAAACTTAACTACCTCCAGTAATGTTTGAAGTGGTATAAAAGCTAGTAGCCTAGTTTCTACACTTATAATTTATATTTTACATAACTAAATTTAGTAGATTTTTATACTCACAATTTAGAACGATTGAAAACTTAAAAATTTCTTATCAGATATCTACAACTTAATTAGGTATCTATCACTTGATTAAATATCTATCACTTAGTTAAATATCTACCACTTAATTAAATATCTACCACTTAAAGTGTAGAACCTCTTTCAATCAATTCAGGTTTTAACATTTCAACGACTGACTCTGGATTTTCTTCATTTAATAAGGACTTAAGTATGTTAATTGTTTTTTCAATCAACAAATCTAGTGGCTGTCTAATCGTCGTTAAATTATAACTCTTCCATGAAGCCATTTGAATATCATCATATCCTATCACTGATAAATCCTCTGGCACCCTCAACTTGTACTCAAACCTTGCAGCATCCATTACACCAATAGCTATCAAGTCACTTGTGCAAAAAATTGCTGTTGGAGGATTTGATAATGCTAACATTCTCTTACCTGCTTCATATCCAGAATCATAATCATAGTTTGCAGATTCTTCTTTAAGGTTATGAATCCCACTTTGTCTTAACTTAGAATAAAATCCAATTTTCTTTTCCATTTCTTCACTTGTTTCTCTCGTAAATTGAATATATCCTATATTCTTATGACCTTTCTTAAGCAGATATTCAGCAGCCATGCCCCCACCTTCAATTGGGTCTACATAGACTGTACTTATTTTTATACCAGGTATAAAACGATTAAAAAGAATCACAGGAATATTGTTTTCTTCACAAGTCTCAGCCATCACCTTATTCATGGCCGAAGCTGTAATAATCACAGCTTCTACTTGAAACTGAATTACTTTTGAAATTATACTATCTATACTTTGTTGTCTAGGAACTTTAAAAACGAGACACTGTTTACCTATCTCTTGAATTTTTTCTACAAATAAATTGATAATTCTATTGTAAAATGGACCTAGACTATCACCAACTATCAATCCTATAACATTAGTTTTTCCACTAATCATTCCCCGTGCTACCAAATTAGGAACATACCCTATTTCGTTTGCTACACGAAAAATTCTTTCTCTTACTTCAGGTTTTACGCCCTTTCCATTTGCACTACCAAATGCTCTTGAAACAGATGATTGAGATACTCCTGCCAATCTTGCAACATCTTTTGAGGTAGCCGATTTATTATAATGAACTTTCTTTTGATTCATTTAGTATTTCTCCTTAAATATCTAGTATTTCTTCTTAAAATTGTATCAAAAATAATATAATATATTGGATAATAAAAAAAGCTAATACAATTAATTCTTGTTTACCTAAAGAAAATGGCACTATAGATACTCCATCTACTTTATCCATTCCTTGAGAAATAAGGTGATTTCTCATACCAAATGCAGTGTATTTTTTAATATCATCTGCATTATGATTTTTCTTTAAAATGACACTAAAAATATATCCAAATATCAATGTTATTGTAGCACCTATTGCTGGATTCCACAACCAACTCACATTATATTTATTAGAAATAAAAAATCCTAAAACTAACCCTACAATAAAACCAATAGATACTCCTTTATCATTAGCTTTATATGTAAACATTGCTAGTACAAATGCACCTGTAGCTGGTCCAGCAAAGTATGAGATATAGTTACCAACAAGGTCAAGAATTGATTTGATGCTTCCTCCAAATCCCATAATAATAAAACCTGTCATAACAACTCCTATAACTACAGTTATAATCATTGTAACTTTTAATGATGATTCTTTGTTGTCTTTTTTGAAATAAAACTCATAAATATCCTTCGTAAAAACAGTTGTCATACTGTTTAATATAGAGTCGATACTAGACATTGCTGCTGCAAACACACCTGCAATAATAATTCCAATGGCTCCTACTGGAAGTTCATTTAAAATAAAAGTAATCATTATTTCATTTGAAGTTTCAAATGTCCTTCCCCCATAAAAAACAAATAAAATTACTCCTACCAATAGCATAAAGTAGTAAACTAAATTCATAACAAATGCACTAACTACAAAAGAATTTTTTGCACATTTTAAAGATTTAGATGTTAAAACTCTTTGTACTTGAGATTGGTCAAAACAAAAGTATCTTATCCACATTACAGTTCCACCAATTAAAGTAGCCCAAAAAGTATTTGTCACTGAAATATCCCTACTGAAATCAAATGTATTTAATTTTCCACTCTGTTGTGCAATTTGTAATGTATCAAAGAAACTTAGATTCATTCCTTTTAAGGCTACAATAATTACTATAAATACAGCACTTATTACTACTATCATTTGAATACTATCAGTCCATATAACTGCCTTAATCCCACCTAATAGAGTATATATAATTGATACAAGTACAACTATTGGGACTAAAGCATAAAGTGACCAGCCAGTAATCATTTGAATAATAAGCACTGGAATATATACCATAGAACTAGCTTGAATCAATGAATTAATAAAAAATTGAATAATAGTTAATCCTCTTGAATAATTTCCTAAACGAAGTCCCATATATTCATATATAGAGGTTATTTTTAATTTATAGATAACTGGGGTGGTAATGCTCAGTGCAAAAAATATTGCTAAAGGTACTGTAATATTAACCATTACTGGATACATTCCATCTACATATGCCCATCCAGGACCACCTATAAAGCCATTTGCACTAATCATAGTAGCTGCAACTGATAAAGCAATTGGAATCCATGGCATTGACCTACCTGCCAAGAAATAATCTTCTTGATTTTTATTATCTTTTCCTGAATAATAACCAATAACTAACATTAATAGCAAATATCCTATTATAATACATACATCAATTGATGAAATCATAAGCCACCCCTTTCTAAGTAACAAAATAAATTCCTAGTATTTTATTTTTTATTATTTAACGTCTCCGGTAAGAATAACCATACAATAGCACCTGCTACAAAGACTGCGATTGATATGTAAAAGATAGTCATCATACCTAAAGTACCAGAAGCTGTACCAGCTATAGCAGGTATTGCAAACGTAGATATAATCCTTCCTCCATTAAATGACATACCAGATGACAACGAACGATATTTACTTGGGAACAACTCTGTGTAGTATGCTCCCCATGCTCCAGAATATCCAACAGCAACACCTAGTAATACTGATATCATATAGAATGTTGTTGTATTATCTCCACCTAATTTTGTATATATAAAAACAAACACTGCTGCTAATGCCATACCTATAAAAGGTATTTTTCTTCCAAATTTATCTGCAATTGAACCCCAGAATAAATATCCTACTAATTGACCAATTCCTTGTAAACTATATATAGACCCAGCCACTGCTGCTGACATTCCTATTCCTGTCACTAGGTATGTAGTTGCATTATTTGAAAATGCTGAATATGCTGTAAAATTTGCACCTGATAAAAGAATCGTTCCCAATCCAATCCATAAGTATTTTCCCTTATACATACTTATATAGCTAATCTTTTCACCAGTTTCTTTTCCCTTTTTAACTAATTCCTTTGTATACTCCAAATCATCTGGCACAAAGAAAATTGCTAAGATAGCTCCAACTATAGGTGGTATAATCGCAGTATACATCAATATTTGCCAATTTGCATCACCTAAAACGCCATATACTTTCCCACCAAAAATCATTGCTAATGAAAATAAAGCAGTTAATATAGCAGCTAACTTACCACGATATTTACTTGGAAACATATCTGCAACTAAAGGCATAGCTGTTCCAAATACGCCTCCCAACACTACTCCTGTACACAAACGTGCTATTTTCCATAACATAATATTTGTAGGAGATAACATTGGTATAAATGTTGTCAATCCAATCAGTAAAGCAACGCTAATTAAAGTCCTCTTCTTCCCAATTTTTGTAGAAATCACCCCAAAAATAAATGTACCTGGAATTGTACCAAAAGACATAACTGCAAATATTTCTTCTGTTTGTTTTAATGAAAAACCAAATCCCCCATCTGCTAAAGCATAAATCATTGTTGGTTTAATAAAAGTACCCACCATAAAATTGTAGCAATAAAAAAAGTATATTAAAGCAATTGAAAAAAATGCAATTCCTCTTTTTAGGTTTGAATAGTCTTTTCCTAATATGATATCATTTTCTATTTCAACCGTTGTTTTCATATTTTTATAATTCCCCCTTTTAAATTTAGTCATAATTTTGCTAAAAGTTTAAACATCTATTTTTCATATACATTCCCCACTTAAATTTTATAAAGCAATACTTCCCTATACATTTTAAAACTATTTATACTCTAAACAGCTTTATTCTTCTACTCCCATATACATTTGTTTTAATACATCCATACCATCAAAAGTTATCCACTCCTCCTTTACTTTACCTTGTAGTATATGATAATGATTGATTCCCATTACTTCTATATGCTTTCCAGAAGGCTGTCCAAAAAATCCTATACCTTCATTTATTCCACGTAATCTCCATCTTACAGATACATCATAACCTTCATTTTTTTCTCTTTGATTACAAGTTACTCTTTCCACTTCATAACTTCCATTTGGAATTGATGCAAGTAAACTTACAATCATTCCTTGAATCTCATCATAACCATTTAAATCTTTATCACATATAAAATGTACTACTGCATTATCATGATAGTATTTTTTAACTTCATTTATATATTTATAATTATAAATACGGCTTGTCATTTCAAGCATCATTTCGCCAACAGAATCATCTTTTGCTTGATACTTAGTTGGCATAAATTGACCATCCATAGATTCACAGATACCATAAGTTGATTGTAAACTAAGCACTTTAGATTCACTTGCCTTTGCCATACTCTTTGCTACTTCCTGAGGGTTTAATCCTAATTGAGTAACAATCCATAAATTATCTCTAACCAACCATTCTTCGTGGATTCTATTGTTAGTTGTGGCACAATCAATTACAGTTCTAAAGTTTATTTTTCTACCTGTTGCTGGTCCAAAATTACTATCACCTAAGTTAGTTGCTGTAGACAAAACACGGTGAGAAGATAAAAAACCATCAGCACCAAAGTTAGACCATATTACATTTTGACCAATTAATCTTCTATCAGGAAACGCATGTAATGTTTGAAGAGTATTGGAAATAACATCTTTAATACCAACTAAATTTGAAGAGCCACAATGCATTGTAACATTATTGTGATATGTATCATAAATAACACCTATACCTTTTTCTTCCCAGATATTATGTGTAATCTTCATAATATAATCTACAAAATCTCTATACTTAGAATCAAATCCAGGTATTTCCTGTTCCCTTTTTGTCTGTTTTGAAAAATCATTGTAATCCATTACTCCAACAGGCGTTACTTCTAATGAATCTCCATAGTAAATTTTTGTAGATGACATATTATCTTCCCCCTTAAATATAACTTTTTTATTTTTTTCAGTAAGAGTATTTGTATTTAATTTATCTGTATCCACTGTATCTATGTTAACTTTATTTATGTCGGATTTATTTGTGTTTGTTTTATCTATATTCCCTTTATCTATATTTCCTTTATCTATATTTCTTTTATATGTGTTCGTTTTATTCTCATTTGTTTGATTTTCATTTATATTACTAAAATTAGTTTGATTCATTTTAGCTTTGTTTTCTTTAACCGTACATGATTCAAGCCCACTTGTAGAAACTTCTTTTTCTTCCTCTTTACTTGTTGCATTATTTTTGTTGGTAGATGCCACTTTATATCCCCCTTTGTTTTAGAATACGTATGCATAACTAAGCATTAAAAATACTTTTAGTTCTCTCAAGAATATCAAGCCCTTGTTGTTTCAACCAATAAGGAATATCAATTAACACCCAGTTTTCTTGAAGTTTATCGCCCTTACGATAATAAACATCAACAACTTGCATATCTGCTTTAACCTCTCCACCTGGTAATCCTAAAAAACCTCCACATGGTACATTAGTCAGATTAGGCCATCCAAAGAAACAAGCAAAATTACCTTCTGCAAATCTACATACATGCCCATTGAAAGTCTTTCCTTTTAAATTATTTCTAAATGGTAGCTGGTGTTGCTCTTGATATCTAGGTATAGTATAAGAAGCACCAATTCCACCTGGACCATACCAAATCATATCTTTAGCCCAAGATTTTTCAAGTATTTCTGGTGGGCATCCCATAGCACCACTTTCATTTAATTCAGATAAATCATCTACCATTTTATTTACTAATGCTAAAGTTTTTACTCCTTCAACTTCATCTGCATCTTCAAAAAGTAATCCATTATGGTCAATTGGCCCTGGATATACAAAATATGAACCTGTTTGTGGTGGCAATGGATTAACTCCTGCTTGAATCATAAACCCAATTATATCTACAAATAATCCAGTTTTAGCAATTTTACCATCTTGAACACAGTTAAATTCTGCATATCTTAAACTAATCATTTTACGAGTATGTTTAATGCCAAGCCAATCGTTATCAAAAAGTCCCATAAAATGCCCCATACTCATTACCCATTCACTATTGTCAATCTCATTTGTTCCTGCAATGAAAATATCTTGTCGTCTTTGCATATTACTCAATGATTTTTTTAAAGGCTTCCAAAATACATCTGCTACATTTTCAGTGCCTTCTTGTTCACGAAATGGATACACACCTTTCCAGTTATAATCTGATTTCATATGTTGCTTTAAGACATTTTCAACCTCATCCCCAGTAGCATTTTCTAATGCTTCAAAATAATTTCTTACAACTTTTTTTGAATCCTGATATTTTCCCATAATTATCTCCTCCCAGATTTATTTAAGTTATAAATTAACTTTCTCATTTTATGCATACGATTTCCTTTTTAATGATTTTTTAGCTGTTTTGAGTTTATTTTATGAATACATATGCATTTTTCTAAATATTAACATATATCTAAAAAGTTGTAAAGAAAATGTTATCATAAAAATTTAATTTTTGACTTATATCTATTTAAAACAACAGAAAAAGTTTAAAACGTAATATTCTACTGGGTCTACCATACTTGCTCATAAGCTGTTCACTCACTACCTCACAATAACCAGAATCACACAATCTAAGTATAATCCTGTCCATAGTTCTAATACTTACACCACATATAGTAGCTAATTCCTTTGATGTAAATTTAGTTTTTCCACTATTTATTATTTTATTGAACACTTTATATACACTTTATATACAGTATTAGCACTTAACCCTGTCTCTGTAGCAATTTGATAAAATCGTTCATCAAAGCTATTTTTCTTTTTCACAGTATTTTGATAATTATATTTGTAAAATTCAAGTATAACTCTATGTAATCATCTTCTATATACTTTTACTCTGTACAATATTGTTTCACACCTATAAATATAATCAGACAACATAAAATCTTTTTGCGTTTTTTCAAAAAGTTGCTATTTAAAGAACTTATTTTAAATCTGTACATGAAGTAAATAATTCAAAAGCATTATTATTCTAACTACTCAACATTAAATACTTACTTTTTCTAATTACTCAATATAAACACTTACTATAAAACTAAATATATAAATGGCTTCTAAAGTTTAATATATCTACATGGCTTTATATATGAGGGGAAAATACTAGAAAAAAATATATTATAGAATACTTGTATAGAATAGGCAAAACTTTCAAACTTAAATTTATCAAATAATCATAAAAAAAGTGAACCATCTATAGTAAAATTTTATCTAATAAGTGAAAGGCAAAAAAGTAGCGCTACGATTTGCATAGAAGGGAAGGAACTTAGTTGGATAAAACTACATTTACAAACAATATACTTGAATCAGAACAGACTTTGTATCGAGTATCTAAGTCTATTCTAGGAAACGACCAAGACTGTGAAGATGCCGTCAACAATGCTATTTTAAAAGCATATGAAAAGTTGGATTCTCTTAAGGAAGAACAATACTTTAAAACATGGCTGATTAGAATAGTCATAAATGAATGTAATTCATTAAGACGCAAACGATTAAAATCTCTATCATTTGAAGATGTCTTCAAAAACAAAAAAATTGATGAAAAAGATGACTATAGCGATTTGTATACTGCTATTCAAAGTCTACCTAAAAAAATTAAAATTCCAATAGTCCTTTACTATATTGAAGGTTATTCAGTAGATGAAGTTAAGGAAATATTAGATATACCTCAAGGAACTGTAAAAAGTAGATTATCAAGAGGAAGAAGATTATTAAAAACTAAATTAGAAAACACGGAGGTAATCATATGAATAAAAATATATTAAATAATTCGTTTCCAGAAGTTCCAGAAAGTTTTCATAATAGTTTAAGTAAAACACTAAATAGTTTACCAGAAAGAGAGGAAAATTATAAAATGATTAATAATAAAACACACAAATTGCCATTTAGAAAAGGCTTAGTTGCAACTTTAGCCATTACTTTGATATTGAGCACAACAGCCCTTGCAGTAGGACATATATATAGTTTGGTTGGAAAATCAAGTACTAAGGCTACCTATACATCTATCCCAACTACAGAACAAGTAAAAAAAGACTTTAACTTTACCCCTAATATAGTTTCTGAATTTAGTAATGGATATAAATTTAAAGGAGCATATACTGTAAATAAAAAAGCATTTGACAAAGAAAATAATGTTTTAGGAAAATCAAAAGCACTTAGTTTTGAATATAAAAATGGCAATGATGAAATATCTCTTGACACAGCAAATGATGTACTTGGGAAGAGTTCTGACAATCTAAAAGTTGTAGATACTTACAAAGATATTAATATTTCTTATGAAGCATTCGCACAAAAGTTTGTACCAGAAGGTTATAAAATGACAGAACAGGATAAAATTGATGAAAAATCAGGCAAATACACATTTAGTGTAGGGCCAAATAATGAATCAGACAAAGTTGAAGTTAATAAATTTAAGTTTTTGACATGGAAACAAGATGGAGTTTACTATTCTTTTACAGTTCAAGACTCAAATTTATCTATGAATGACTTAGTTAAAATGGCTCATGAAGTAATAGATGCAAAATAAACATAAGTAATAATAAGTTGTTTATGAGTTTATTATTTATGACTTTAATTTTTTTATTAGTAAACATGGTTGTATCTTCCATCTTTATATTTTCTTTAAATTTAATATATAAAATTTTAGATATTTAGCTACCTTCAAAAGAAGCATTATTAAAAAGCCCTTAAAAATATTTCTTTTATATGGATTTTTAAGGGCTTTAACTTTATTTTATACAAGTGTATATGGAATTTTAAAGACTTTAACTTTATTTTATATAAGTGTAAGCTCCATTTGAATTACTTCTTCTTTTACAGGTCTATCATTCCATGTAAAACCACTAGATATTGTATTTACCTCTACAAACCCTAAAGATTTATAAACATGAATAGCTCTACTATTACTTTTAAATACATCAAGCTCAATTTTTTCATACCCATATTCTTTTGATAAATCAATAATTTGTTTTAAAAGACTACTTCCGATACCTTTTTCCCTATACTCTTTAAGAATACCCATGCCTAAATAACCAACTTTTTCAGTTTTAGGTAAAACGTCACACCAACCAATACAGTTATCTGATTCTAAATCAATTATAAACAGTTGTGGTAAGTTTTTATTTATAATATTTTTTATAAATTCAACTGTTTCTTCAAAAGGAAAGGCTTCATCCATAGCTAGATATTTCCTCTCTTTTGCTATTTTATCAAAAGTTTGCCAATACGAATAAATATACTTTTCTTCTGCCTTTATAAATTTTATGCCTTCTATCAACTTAACATTTCCCCTTTTTAATTTTTGATTGTAGTTAACTTATTTTATATGATTCTAGTTTATAATGCTATATAAATTACTATATATTAGCTTAAAATATCTTTGTATATTTCTATAAAATTAAAACCAATATATCTATCTCTTGCATCTCTATTAAAATAATTTTTAATAGTATAATAAATATAGTTCTTTAATCTTTTGGGTATATATACTTAATCATTTTGAAATTTGATTTAAAGTATAATAAAATATATAAAAAAATATATAAAATGGTACTATAAAATTTTTAATCTTCATCAATACCTTTTTTGCTTTCATTGTTAAAACTATTTTTTATCTCAATTTATTCCTCTGTAAAAAACTCTGGATGTTCTTTCATCAATTGTTCAAATAATTTTCCTCTTTAACTGCACCCCATTCTTAATATTTTTAATTACAAAATTATTCGTATATCATCCCATCTTTTATGGTTATAATCTTATCTGCCATAGATGCTATATCATTATTGTGTGTAATCATTACTAAAGTTTGTTTAAATTCCTTTACACAAGTTTTCAGTAAATCCATAACTTCTATAGTTGTTTCACTATCTAAATTTCCTGTTGGCTCATCTGCAAATATTACTGAAGGTTTATTTGCTAATGCTCGAGCGATAGCAACTCTTTGTTGCTGACCACCAGACAATTGATTTGGATACTTATTTATATGTTCCCTTAATCCTAGTTTATCTATTAACATATCAATATATTTTTTATCTATTTTTTCACAACCCAATGACACAGGCATTATAATATTTTCATATACCTTAATTACAGGAATCAAGTTAAAACTTTGAAATATAAATCCAAATTCCTCTCTCCTTATCCTAGATAGCTTCGTATCATCCATGGTATATATATCTATATCATCTAAATATATATGACCTGAGGTAGGCTTATCTAACCCTGCCATACAATGAAGTAATGTAGATTTACCTGAGCCACTAGCCCCTATAATTGCTGTGAATTTATGTGGATTTATTTCTAAATCTATGCCATTAAGAGCATTAACCTTATTTTCGTTCTCTCCATATATTTTTCTTATACCTTTCATGCTCAAATTTCTCATACAATTTTTCTCCTTCTTATGTTAAACTTAATTTTCTCTTATTTGATTAACTATGCTATATTTATTAATAATTTTAAATGTAAATGTTACTGAAATTAAAGATATAATAATTGTACTTAATATAAATACTAGTGTTGGTATTACTGGAAATATAAATAGTGGGCCCTCATATGGTATACCTTGAAACTTTGCAGTCATTTTTAGTAAATGTACCCAACTAATGCCTTTATAAAGTATAAATAATACACCTACTGTGGAACTTATTACACCATATATCAAACCTTCATACATTAATATCCTCTTTAAATCCTTTATAGATAAACCTATCGCTCTCATCAATCCTAATTCTTTCTTCCTCATAGTTATACTAGTCACTACACTAAAAACTATATTTATTAATGCAGTTATACTAAGCATAGCTGAATTAACTATGTTTCTAATTATAGTTTGCCATGCTAAACTCCCTTGTTCTTGATTTATAGTATTTTTATCGCTATACTTTATATATTTTTTATCTTTAAGTATATTCTCAATAGATAATTTTATATTTTCTAAATCTTGTTCTTCTACCTTTATTTTTACTTGAGAAAAGTTATTATCTCCAGTTATTTTCTTATAATCACTTGAATCTACAATTATATCTGGAGTTTGAGAGTTAGTATATGTTCCTTTTGTAAACCACTCTTCACTTAAAAATCCAACAATCTTTATTTCTATATTGTTATATTTTTTCACTCCATTTTCTTCTGATAGAACTTTAAATTTTAATGTATCACCTATTTTCAATTTTTCACTATACTTTTGTTGACTATGAGTATAGGTTTGATCTAAAAAATAGTTACTTACTACAGCCTCAATTACATTATTATTTTTTTTATATAGCTGCCCACTATCTAAAAAACTATCATATTTAGATAAAGCGTCTTTATTTAATCCTATAAAGTCGAACTTCATTTCTATTTCTCTATTATCATCCTTTATAGATAAATTCTTTCTATATGCTGAAGATAAATCTTTTGTTTTAATTTTAGCATAAGCAGTTGTTGAATTAAATTTATAAACATCTGAAACTCCATCAATAGAAGATATATTATCTAAATCTTGTTGTGAGATAAGAGAATCATCTAATTTACTAATACCATTATAAGATAAATCTATACTGTAATCTCCTAACCTTTGAAGTAATGGATCACCTATGCTTGATACTTGTTGAGATGTTATAAACTGCCTCACTCCATAAAGTCCAGCCATACCAACAATAATTGCTGTAGTTAATATATAGATACTATTTCTTTTTGAATTGTTTAATGCTATATTCCAATCTACATTATCTCTAAAAAATAATTTTCTTTCTAATTTAGATAAATTTCTTATCTTTTTTAAAAAATTCAAGCCTAAAATCTTTAACTTTCCATAAATCTTTATTTTATTAAAAATTTCATCAAAAATATTAATTGGATTTCTTAGTCTACCAGACATCATATTTACTGGATAAGATTTTAAAGTTATTAAAATTGGTAAAATTGTTGATATTAATAACATAGATATTGTCAATTTAAGAGTTTTAAATACTGCGGATTTACTCACATAAATAGGTGCATCTGAAACATCAATAAATCCACTTGTTAAATTAAAATACTTTATCATCACTTCTGCAAGTAAATAACCTCCTAAAAATCCTATCAATGATCCAACTAATAACACTAATATATTCTTCAGCATAAATATAAATAAAGATTGCCTCTTACTCATACCAACAACTCTTAATAATCCTATTTCTTGAACTAGTTCTTTCATCATAATGTTAAATACATTAAATATGATACAAATAGATGCCACTATAGTGCCTGTATCAAATAAATCAAATCCTCCCAAAGCAGATTGACTATCTTCTTTTGCTGTAGCTAGTGTCTTATTACTCTTTATATTTAATTCTCCTGAATCAAGCTTAATAGATAATTTATCAATTTCAGTTTGTACATTCTTAAAACCAGTTTTTAAATCAATAAATCCATTATATGTAGTCAACTGCTCAGGATATTCAAAATCTTTATACACATATATCCCTATCCCTTCTGATGAATTTTCCATAATACTTGTCATATTGTAAGTTCCAACTATTTTAAATTTATGAGTTTGATTAACTATTTGGTGTTCTTTTAAATTATCTATATATTCTTTTGAGTAACTTAATTCAACCTCGTATTCTTTTTTATGCGAATGTGTATCAATTAATTTCAATTTATTTTGTGATTTTAGTTCTTTAAATAAATTATTACTAATCATAATCTCATCTTTTTGTTTTGGAAATCTGCCATTATTTAAAGTATGTTTTAATTTTTTAAAAGAAACTTTATTATACTCTTCTAATACATAAAATTTTTCATTATAACTAAAATTTCCATAATATTTTCTTAATACTGAACTTTTTACATTATTATCTTTTATTATTGTTTCAAAATCTTCTTCACTTATATTGCCAACTTCAATCTGGTAACTTGGACTTTGTTTGTAAATTTCATCGGAAACATATTTTGATTGGCTTAATCTTGCAATTGTAGTTCCAAAAATTATAGTAGTAGAAACCGATATAGCAAATATCATTATTAAAAACTTTTTTCTATTTTTTATGGCATATCCTCTCAATAATACAAATATCATTTTCATATTCTTACCTCCCTATTTTATGAAACTTAACAATCATATATAAATATAATATTAAGAATATACTTGCTACTACTAAAGAAAGAATACAGATTATATTAACTGGTAATTTATATGCTTCATATTTTGGTTCTTCACATACTATATGGCAATAAATTTCTTTTCCATCATAAGTTCTTAACTTACTTGAAATAAATGCTTCCCATGTATTCTTTTTTAATCTATTTTCATAAGAGTACATTAAATTCATACTCTTTTTATTGTGATTCTTTGGATTTTGATTAAGATATACTTCTATTTTACTTACATTTTTAAAATTTTCTGTATTTAATAATTTAGATAACTCTTCTTTATATACATCTTTATTTTTAAAATTCTCCTGCTCTATCATCCTATCAAATGAGGTTCCTAAAATGTTATATATTCTAATAAGATTATCCCTTGGTGCTCCCGTAATAAGAGATTTAATAAAAAAAGAACATACACATAGAAGTAAAGATACCACAAACAAAATTAAAAGTATTTTCTTTTTACTTTCAATTAATTTTATATTTTTATTAATACAATTACCGTATAATTTAAATTTTTTCATTCCAAACATTCTCCTTAAAATTATTTATTTAAAATAATCAAAAAAATAAAAGTGTTATCTTTTATGTTTAAAAGATAACACCTTTATTTTTTTTACTCAATATATTTGCCCAAGTGGTAATTATACTGTCGTAACTATCATATTTGAAGTGTAGTTTAACTAGTTTTGTATTGGTATGTATATATTCAATGTAAAATTATCCTTTCCTTCAATTATTTCTAATTCTCCATCATATTTCTTTATAGATGACTTTATACTTTTTAAACCTATACCATGAAAAAACTTATCATCTTTACTAGTAATTAGAATATTATTTTTAAATCTTAATTTATCGTTTTTGGAATTTTCACATGTAATGATAAAATAAGATTTTACTATGACTCCACGTAATTTTATATATCTACCCTGTCTTACTTTTTCACATGCTTCTATTGCATTATCTAATATATTGGAAAATATAGATGATATATCTATCATCTGTATAAATTCACATTTTCTTAAGTTTATATCACATAATAACTTTATATTATTATTTCTACAGTCTATACTTTTCTCATTCAAAATAATATCAAGTATTTTATTTCCTGTATTAAAACTACTTTCAAAATCTCTTAATTCTTCATTTATACTTTTTATATAGTTATCTACATCTCCATTTTCAATTTTTTTGATACATGCTAAATGATTATTTATATCATGATATATTTTCCTAACTTTCATATGAGATTCTTGAATATTTAAATAATAATTATATTGCATATTTAATTTGTTATTTATTGACTCTAATTCTGACTTAGCTTTCATTCCTTTTATCAAATTATTTATAATAATTATTAAAAATATGTTACAAAATACCATGATAGCTGGTATTATACTTTGAATAGTTTGAATATAAGGAATTACACTCATTCTTGGAATAGCATCAGAGTATTCCATAATTTTATATAAATCATTTATGTACTCTCCTGATATAAATAAAAATAATATACTTATACCATTTATAATTACAGTTAACCCAACATATATGTAATATTTAATATCTAATTCTGCATTAATAATCTGTTTAAAATACTTAAGCAATAATATTAAAATCACATTTAATATTATTGAAATTAAGGAATGATAGCCCAAAGCAGAATACTCAACTACTTTATCAAATAAAAAATTTATTAAAAATGTATAAATTATACGCCCTATTATGCTATATAAAAAAGCAAAACTAAAAGCATATAAAAAAGAATCTTTGTAAGAAATTTCAAATGTAAGCTTGTATAGAAACATTAATAAAAACCCCTCAAGGATATTATATTTTATTATTACAATATCCTTAAATTTAGGTGAGATTAATATTAATATAGTAAGGACAAAGATTATAATATAATTTATTTTTTTTATACTTGTTTTTCTAGCTTTAATTTTAGTAAGCATTAAATAAAAAATTACTAAATACAGTATAGAATTTATTATATCAATTATATTTAAAATTAGTGCTTCATTCATTATAGTACCTTCCTTAAAGACTTCAAAAATATTGTCTTAAACTCCTTAAACTTATACCGACTTATTGGTATTTCTTGACCATCTTCAAGTATAGCTACATACTGTTTTACGTTTTCTACAAAATTTATGTTAATCAAAAAACTCTTGTGACATCTAATGAAATTATATTTTTTGAGCTCTTTCTCTATTTTATTCATGCTCATTTTTATTTCATAATCATTGTCCAATGTATGTATAGTAATATCTTTATTTTGAACTTCTATATAAGTTATATTTTCTATTTTAATTTTATAATTCTCATATTTGTTACTAATAACCAAGTACTTATCTCTTCTGTTGTGTATCTCCTCTATACAAGCAGTGATATGATTTTTAATATCATTAAATTCGATAGGCTTTAGTAAGTATCTATATGCTCTTACTTCATACCCTTCTTGTATATATTCTATAAGTGAAGTTGTAAATATTATCTCTACAGTATTACTATCAATGTCTCTTATCTTTCTTGCTATATCCATACCACTTAATTCACCCATTTGTATATCAAGCAAGAATATATCCATATCTTCTGGATAGTTTTCTAATAATTGTTCTCCTGAATTGAATATACAGAGGTCATAATCAATTGACAATTCATTAAATAACTTTTGCAAATATTCTATTAATAATTCTTGATGTACTTTTTCATCTTCACAAATTGCTACTTTAATCATAATATTCTCCTATATTTAAACTTAAAATTATACCTTACCATATATTTAAAGCAAAGAATTTATTAGTTTTTATTTCACTTAATTACATTTAAACATTAAATCATCGTTATAAAGCTAATCTATTTATCATAGTATATCCAATACCTTTAACTTTAAGAAATATACACTTTCAAATTAAATAGTTGCTTATAAGATTATATTTAAAAACCATTTATATTTTTACTATATTTAAACATAACAATTTAGCTATAACAAACAATCATTCATTAGTTTTAAATTGACCTACTTTTTAAAATCAATTGGTTTATCTTATTTGACTTTCAACTTTATATTATCATTGTAGAATAATTCTACATACTTACGCTTATAAATAGATTTTGAATTACCTATCAATTCAAAAAAATCCCTTATAAGATTCATAAGAATATTTTATTAATTGTAATACTATATTATTAAATATTCGCATATTAAATCAAATTAATTTAAAACTTTTTAATTGATTTATTACTTTTTTAAAAACTCATTTTACATAAATTCATAGCGATTTTTATAATTTTATTTATTTTGTAGCTGTATATTTTATGTTGTGGAATTTATTTCTAGTATTTTTTAAAAGGTCTCTTATTTGTATCGAGTATAAAGTCAAAAATTTAATTTGTCAATGATTCTTTGCAATAAAAATGTTTTTTTCTACACTTGATATCTAATAATTTACTTATATTATATACTATTCATGTTTTATGTCACATATATTTATACTTCATATGACATATTTATATTTTATATTATGTTAACATTATTTAATTTAAACTTTTTTCTCAGGTATCTTGTCTCTCCAAAACCTTATTAAAACAATTATTAAAAGATCTTACGATAAAAAGATTCTTAATAACTATTTTACAAAATATAAATAAATCATCCAAATCAATATTATATAAATAATATAATTATATCCTCAAAATATCACTATCAATTTTACTATCTACCTTAAAACATTATTTTTAAAAATAAATATTTAGTATTAAAGTATATATCACAAAATTGCATTTATAGTTTTAACTTTGAAATATTTTTAACTAAAAAAAAATACCCAACTGACCTAAGCAACTCGATTGGGTATAAATAATCTAAAAAATCATTTTTGTATAAACTCTTTATTTAACTTACATTTTTATTTACCTTCTACTTTAATTCAACTTATATTTCTATGCTTCTTATACTCTCATTCAACTTATATTTCTACTTATCTTATACTTTTATAAATTCATCACAATTATTTAGTTCTCGCTATCAAAGAAATTGTATTAAAATACTTTCCATTCTCTACTTCCATCATTTTTTTGTCATTTATAGCATATGAATTATCACAATTTATCCAATCCTTCCAAGCTTCATCATGACAATTTAAAGCTTCACATTTCTCTACAATCACAGACTCCGATTCAGACCAAAGTTTATTCCACCATGTAATTGAATGGAAGTTCATATTATCTTGCCAAAATGGAATGAGTTCATCTGGTATACAATCCACGAAATCTTCTTTTAATCCAGGCATTGCCATAGCAAGTATTCCCCCCTCTTTTACAAGAGGTGATATATGATTGTCTAAAAATCCTTCTTTGTTTCCAAAATAGTGATAAGAATCGACACTTATCACCGCATCAAAGAAACCTTCTGCATAAGGTAATTCATGCGCCTCTGCCTGTATTGGAAATATTTTATCATCCAATTTAAACTCTTTAAATCTTTTATAGTTTTCAGTTGGTTCTATCCATAAATCTGTTGCAAATACAGTAGCATCAAATTCCTTTGCTAAAAATATCGAAGATATACCTTTACCACAACCTAAGTCTAAAATACGCATTCCCTTTTCTAGTTTTATCTTACTTGTTAATTCTTCCAATATTTTTATACAATTAGGTCCCATCATATTTTTCATGAGAAAGTCCTTATCGTATTTATTACTTTTTGTAAATATCATTCTATCTTTCCTTTCCCTATCAGTTATTATTTATTAAATTTTATACGTTTGATTTTTTATTTTTTATATGCTTCTTATATTGAGCAATCTCTTTTTTATTCATTCTTTAACAGACAATTTTAATGTGTAATTTTATCCACTCTGTGATAGTAACTTTAATGAATAATCTTATCTACTGTGATAGTTAACTTTGATGGGTAATTTTATCTACTCTACAATAATCACCTTAATGAGTATCTTATCTACTCTATGATAATTATTTTAGTGAGTAATTTTATCTACTCCACAGCAATCGCTTTAATGAGTAATCTTATCCACTCTATGATAGTTATTTTAGTGAGTAATTTTATCTACTCCACAGTAATCGCTTTAATGAGTAATCTTATCCACTCTATAATAGTCACTTTAATGAGTAATCATAATTTTTATATCATTTTAGATACTTACTCTAATAAGAAGTCATTTTCTAATACTTAATAAGTTTTAATTACTTCCACTTTAACCTATATACTAATTAACTTATTTAATTTAGTGCATATTTGACACTTTACCTTTTATTATACCATTTATTATCATAAATATAATAATTCTATTTTTTTAAAATAAATATTTATAATAATCTAAAATAAATATTTATAAATTCTAATCAATCGTAAATAATAATCTAAAATACATCAAAAAATAAACTAAAAAATATCGAAAAATAATTTAAAAGACATCAAAACTAAATCTTCTAATCAGCAATTAAAAGTCTATTTTCTTAGTTTAAAAAATAAAGATAGATTTTTTCAAAACACTGGATAAATAGGTAAAAAAATAAACAGTTAGTAAAATAAATTTTTACTAACTGTTTATTTTTATTGTTTAATATGTCCTATAAATCCTCTAAGTAATATTTTCCTTGCAAAAATTCTGATTCTAAACCTAGATTTTTAAAATAATCGACCATGCCCATACACGCAAATTTTTCTGTAGAATAATGAGTAGCACCTATAACATTAATTAAATTATCTTTTGCTATTTGATGGAACTCTAATACTGGTTCAAAATGTTTTAAAGGCTTAGTAAACCCAGTAATATATAGATTTATACCAAGTTCAGCAACTTCTCTTGCTACAAATGGATAACTTCCTCCCCCTGCTGCAATAGCAACTAAACCATCTTTTAATACAGAATCTCCATAATCATACAATTTCACATCATGACCAACAGATTTTTTAATTAATTCCTTAATCTCTTCTATTGATTTTAGTGATGTTTTACATATAACTCCTACCTCAATTTTATCGTCATATTTACAAAATGGTTTGACTATTTCTAAACCCATAGCTTTTGCAAAACTAACAGAAGTTGAATAGTCACTATAGTTGTCTAGTGGAGAATGTAATACATAAAAAGAAATTCTACGATTTTTCATCTCTTCCATATAAGATAGTGGTATGTCGTGAAATGGAAAACCTTCATCTGATGCTATGTATCCCATTGCATGATGTGAAAAAATTAAAATATCTTTTTCATCTTTATCTATAACCTGCTTAATTATTTCTTTATCAGGAAAAGTAGTTGTGTATACTTTATTAATATTTTGAGCATTATCTAATACTAATCCTATGTATTTTTTTCTAAATTCTGAAGTGATAAAATCATTTTCAAAATTCATAAAACTCCAATCATCATTAATATTTTTAATATTAAATTCTAAATCTAATTTTTTATAAAGTTCAATTGCCTTAATAATAACCACTCCTTTATAATAATATTGAATTACTACATATTAATATAGAAATTTCCGATAATAAACTTTATACGTTTAAGTATTCCTACTTCAAATTAAAAATATTATAAATATTCAAATTTATTAATATATTTTAATATTATATTTATTTTTTCTTTATTAATATTCCCCTTATTTTTATTTATTTTTTCTTTATTAATATTTTCTTTATTTTAATTTAATTTATGACATTTGTCAAATACTAGTCCTATATATTATCTTGAATTAGTTCTACTACAATTAATTTCTACTAAATAATTATAATTTAAACAATCATTCCTTACTATTTTCACACTGCTTTACAAATTCAATTGGATGTTGAATTATTTTAGAAGTTTCTTCTACAGAATATCCCTCAGATAAATATCTTCTAGCTATAACTTCCATAGACTCTCCTATCTCAATAATATGCTTATCTGGGTCATAAATACGCACTACTCTTTGTTGCCATTCATGTTTTAGTGGCTTATGGACAAACTCTACATCTTTATAATAATTGAGTTTTTCAATAAATTCGTCAAAATCATCAACCTCAAAATAAAGTTCCATATTATTTGATTTTTGTATAATTGTATCTGGATTAATCCCTGTAAGCCATGCGAAGTCTTCTTGTATAGCAAATCCTCCTTTAAATGTTACATTTTTACCTAAGTCCAATTCAATTTCTTGCTCAAATAATTCTTTGTAAAATTTTTTTGATACTTCAATATCCTTCACTGCTAATAATGAAACCTGATATTTCATAAATTTTCCTCCTAATTTTTTATTTCTATTTTTTCAGTATCTTCTATTAACATTTTTTTCTCTATCTCTTCAGTACCTTTTATTAATCCTTTATTTTTACTTTTTTAATATCTTCTATTAACACTTTTGTTTCTACCTCTTCAGTATCTTATATCAATCTTTTATTTTTTCAATATCTTCTATTAACACTTTTATCTCTATCTATTCAGTACTTTCTATCAATCTTTTGTTTTTATTTTTTCAATATCTTCTATTAACACTTTTATCTCTATCTCTTTAATATCTTATATTAATCCTTTATTTCTTCAATATCTTCATTAATTCCTATTTATTTTATCATCTTAAATACGAAAACACTGTGTCATATTTGCAAAATATATATTATCATCTATATTAAAGCTTCACAATTTATATTTAAAAATTCTCTTTAATTACACTACCTCTATTTAAAAAGCTACCTTAATTATACTTATAAGTAAAGGTAGCTTTTTAAATTTAATTAAATAGAATATCCACTATTAATTTTTATTTAATTTATTTAGATTCACATTATAGTATCATAATCCACTTATAATCATTTGTCATATTACTTAAGTAGACTAATATATTACATAAATACACTTACATACACTTTATATTGATGCTATAAGAAATACGTTTGCTTATACGTCTTTCTCCTCTTCTTTTAGATTTTTTATCCACTCTTCAATAAGTAAAATATCATCTTTGCTCAAATTAATATTTTCATGTAATGACAACAATAAACTTTTTATAGAAGAATCATGAATATTTCTAAAAAAATCTCTTGTCTCAACTCCTATGTATTCCTTTTCTTTAATTAAAACTTCATAATGCGTATATTTATCTATCTTTTGAGAATTTAGAAATCTTTTTACTACTAATCTAGATAAAAGAGTCAAAGTTGTCGTTTGTTTCCATTGATATTTTTGCTCCATTCCTAAAACAATATCTCTAGATGTTACTTTGGAATCTGATTTCCATATAAATTTCATTATCTTTAATTCTGATTGTGGCAACTTTTTTATAGTCATGATAAAACCTTGCTACTCAGAATATAGACAAGCAATATCCATAATAAAATTTTTCGATTAAATACATCTTATACGGATTTATATAAGCTCAGACTTATAAGATATTTTTCAATCTTAATCCTAAATTTAGCTATTTGTACACGGTAAATATATATAAATAATGTCAAAATTCTCTTGTATTATATTGCTTAATTTTATGAAATATTTTGTACTCAGCTATCTATTTTGGATACTTGTCCAGTAGCTCTCCTTTCTTTTAAACTCTTTGATTTTAAATATTTGTATTTCAGTAAATCCTACTTCCTAAATTTTTTATTTACTACAACTTATTACTGAACTTCCTACTTCCTAAACTTTTTATTTACTACAACTTATTACTGAACTTCTCACTTACTAAATTTCTTACTTACTATAAATTATAACTAAACTTCTCACTTACTAAATTTCTTACTTACTATAAATTATTACTAAACTTCCTACTTTCTAAATTTCTTACTTACTATAAATTATTACTAAACTCCCTACTTTCTAAATTTCTTACTTACTATAAATTATTACTACTAAACTTCCCACTTACTAAATTTCTTACTTACTATAAATTATTACTAAACTTCCTACTTTCTAAATTTCTTACTTACCACAAATTATTACTAAACTTCCTACTCCCTAAATTTCTTACTTGCTATAAATTATTACTAAACTTCCTACTTTCTAAATTTCTTACTTGCTACAAATTATTACTAAATTTCTTACTTGCTATAAATTATTACTAATAAACTTCCCACTTCCTAAGTTTCTTACTTACTACTACTTATAACTAAACTTCCCACTTCCTAAATTTCTTACTTACTACCACTTATAACTAAACTTCCCACTTCCTAAATTTCTTACTTACTACCACTTATAACTAAACTTCCTACTTTCTAAATTTCTTGCTTATTACCACTTATCACTAAACTTTTTACTTCTTAAATTTCTTACTTCTTAAGAATAATGTTAATTTTAAGATTATAATTTTTGACTTGTTTAATTGAAACATTCTATATAATTATATCCTTCTATTTTAGAGTTTTTTTATTTATATATTACAAAGTTTAAATTTTTTCATTAATTATATTATAAATTTCCCATATATTTCAACATAAATACATATATATATATGTTATTTCTAAAAATACTACACAAAAACTCTACTTTAGTAGAACTCAATGGCGCAAAATACTTCAATTTAAAACATTTATCGTACTTTAAATAAATAACTATAATAAAATATACTTACAATAGTTACATAGAAGCTATTATAACTACACAGAACAGCGTATAATTAAAACTTTTTTAGGATGTCATTATATTTTTTCTTAAAATTAAAAAACACTATACCATAATTCTATTTTAGTAGAATTTTTTTGTCAATAATAAAATTAAATATTAACTAAAAAATAAAAAAAATGGAATTATCTAAAGAATTTAATAACCTTACAATAATTCCAAAATATTATTTCTATGAAAATTTTGATACCATGAGTAACTCAGCCATAAGCGCATAAAGCACAAGTTACTCTTTACTTTAATAAAACTTGACAAGAAAAGAATTTATCCTTATTCTACTCTAATAGAGTTAATTTGTCAATAAAGAATAAAATTATTTTCAAAATATTTTCATTCTTCATTCTTATCTGTTATTATTTTATAAAATATCACTTAATTAGAGATAATTTTAGTATTGTTTTTAGTCCCTGACTATCAATGCTCGTAATATCTAATTTACCTCTATGTGCATTAATAATGCCAGATACTATCAAAATACCTAGACCATGATTTTGACCTTTGGCATATGCCTCACTTAGTCCATTTTGGCTCTTTAATAAACTATTAATTCTTTCTTGACTCATACCTTTTCCATCATCTTCAACAATTATATAGCAAAAATCTAAATCAGACTTAGAGGTAACCCTTATATTACATCCTTGTTGGTTATGAGTTATACTATTTTGTATTAAATTACTAATAGCCCTTTTTAATAATTTTTTATCTGCATCTATAATAATATCTTCATTTAGTATATCAAGTTCAACGTAAAAGTCATTATCCAAATTATTATTTATAAACTCAGAAATAAGCTCTCTCAAAAACGCAGAAACTCTAATCTTATCACAATTCAATGCTTGCATATTATATTCAAGTTTAGACACTAAATTTAGGTCATTTACTAATTCTCTGATTTTAATCCCTTGATTGCATATAATAGACACTTGCTCTTGTTCTCTATTTGAAAGGCTACTGCTTTCTTCAAGTTCTCCAGCATATCCAATTATCATTGAAAGTGGAGTTCTTATATCATGAGATATTCCTGCAATCCAGTTAGACCTAGCTTCCTCTTTCTTCCTAAGTTTTTCATCTTTCATTTGCAACTCTTTAGATACAGTATTAATAGATTTTGAAATATCACTTAGTATTCCTTTTTCTTGTAAAAGTACTGGTTCTCCTTTTGACATAAGCTTTATGCCAGTAATAATTGGCTTTATAGATTTCACCATTTTTAAACCTATGAATAGAGCTATTAAAAAAGTAACTATTGCATTAACCAGAAACATACCTATTATTAACATAGGAAATTGTTCTATTTCCTTAACCGTATAAGTAAGGTTAAACTTAGTGTACTTGTCTTTTGGATAACCTGTTACTAATATTCCATTTGGATGTTCCCATACATACACAGGATAGTCCTTTAAAAAGAACCTTGAAAACTTTGCTACATCTGTCAAAGTATAATGACTTGGAATTTCTTTTGGTAAATCAAATCCCCATATTCTATCTCCATTGTTATCAATTAACATTGCCCAAACTTTATTTTTATGTAGTATTTCCTTACTAGAATCATCTAAAATAAACTTTCCATCTCTTAAAACCAAATTATCTTCAATCATAATCAAGTTTGATTTTATTTCTCTGCTATCACTTGTATCTAAATTATCAGAGTATTTAGATACAAATAACATATATGAAAACAGAAGAAAACCTGCTATATTTAATACAATAAAAAGTAATGAAATCAAGATACTTGAACCTATAAATCGCCTCAATATGTACTTTACACTATCCAAAATTAAATCACTCCTCTTGATTTCTTTTATTCTAATATCTAAAATTAATTAATCATCAACTTATATCCAAGACCTCTTACTGTAATAAGATGTTTAGGTGTAGATGGAGTTTTTTCTATCTTCTCTCTAACCCTTCTAACATGAACCATAAGGGTATTTTCATATCCATACATATCATCTCCCCAAATGGCTTGACATAGTGAATCATTAGTAACAATTCTCCCTTTATTTTCATACAACTTTAAAAGCAACGAATGCTCTTTAGCTGTTAAAGAAATCTCTTGCCCATCTTTCTCAACACATGCACTATTTAAATTCACAACAACAGAATCTCCCAGTTTAAATACTGGCAACTCCTCTTCTTCTATAGGCACATATACACGATTTAATATACCCACAAGCCTTAAAGTAAGTTCCTTTGGTAAAAATGGCTTTACTATATAATCGTCAGCCCCTAAGCCCAAACCAATCAATCTATCTTCATCTTCACCTCTTGCAGAGAGAAAAATCACTGGTATTTTAGATGTCTCTCTAATTTTTCTCATAATAGAAAAACCATCTCCATCTGGCAATACAACATCTAAAATTGCACAATCTGGCTTTACATTTCTAAATACCCTAACAGCTTCCTCATAACTTGATGCTAAAAATACTCTACTAAATCCCTCTTTTCTCAGGATTTCATCTATCATTTTTAATAATTCCTTGTGGTCATCAACCACAAGTATTTTTTTATCTTTTATTGACTCCATAATCATCACCCTCCTTTAGTATACCATATACCCATTTTCACAACTTTGCCTAAATAGACTTTTAAGGTTATTGTAAGGTAAATTTCAGCTAATTGAAATGTAACCAAGTTATTATACTGATATAAGTTAAAAGAATCAATAAGCACAGATTAAAAAAGGGGATGAAACATATGGAAATGATAATTAGAACACAAAGACTTTCAAAGGAATACAATAAAATATTTAGAGTAAAGGATATAGACCTAAGAGTTCCACAAGGAGCTGTATATGGTTTTTTGGGTCCTAATGGAGCTGGAAAATCTACCACTCTTAAAATGCTTCTTGGACTTGCTAAACCCACACAAGGAAATATTAATATTTTAGGTAAAGAGTTAAATGAAAAAAATAGAATATCAATTTTAAAAGATATAGGTTCTTTGATAGAATCTCCATCATACTATGGTCATCTTACAGGGCTTGAAAACATGACCATAATGCAAAGACTCTTAGATTTACCTAAAAAAAATGTAAATGAAGCATTAAAAATTGTAAGGTTAGAAAATCAAAAAAATAAAAAAGTTAGTCAATATTCTTTAGGTATGAAGCAACGTCTTGGCATTGCTATGGCAATAATGAAGTTTCCCAAATTATTAATACTTGATGAACCTACAAATGGACTCGACCCAGCAGGGATTGAGGAAATTAGAGAATTAATAAAATCTCTACCAGAAAAATACGGGATGACTGTTCTAATCTCTAGCCATCTTTTAAGTGAAATTGACCAAATTGCCACATCAATAGGAATAATAAATCATGGCGAACTGGTTTTTCAAGATAGCATAAAAGAACTTCATAATAGAGGTCAAAGTCAGATTGCTATCAAAACTAAGAATGTTGTATCTGCACAAAAACTATTAAATACTAAAGGATATATGTCACTTATACAAGATGGGTACTTGACTATTGAAAATTTAAAAGACTCAGATGTGGCTAAAATAAATGGTATGCTTGTCCATTCAAATATAGATGTATTTAGAATAGAAGAACATAAAAAAAGCCTGGAAGATATATTCTTAGAACTTACTGGTAAGGCGGTGACTTTATAATGAAATACCTTGGTCTAGAATTTTATAAACTTAAAAGAAAGAAGATTATTCTGATGACCTTTTTATTTGTAGCTGTTGAAATAATGTGGTGTATCGTAAATTCAAATAGGGCTATTACACGTAATCCAGATATGTTAGGTGGATTTGAATATTCCTATATGCTTATGAGTTTTGCAAGTTTAAATGGTCTATTCTTTCCTATCTTAATATCAATAATTACATCACGTATAAGTGATATAGAACATAAAGGAGATACCTGGAAGCTTTTAAAATCTTCTGTGACATCTTTAAATAGTATTTATTTATCTAAATTTTTATGTTCTGCTATTTTGGTATCTATACCTGTATTGATGCAAGTGTTATCTATTGTGTTGTTTGGACATTTTAGAGGGGTTATTGAGTCAATTTCTGTATCTTTACTTTTAAAATACACATTAGGAACAATTCTTGTAAGTATTGCTATCATTGCACTACACCTATGGATTGCAACTGTAATTCCAAATCAAATGATTGCAATTACATTTGGCATGATTGGTAGTTTTATAGGTTTGACATCAGGTTTGTTTTATCAAGGTATTCGTAGATTGTTTATATGGTCTTATTACCTAGAGTTATCACCTTTAAGTTATGCTTATGATAATGTTTTAGGTTCATCTGTCTATAGAATTGATATGAATTTTTCTATTACGATTTTAGTTTTCTTAATTGGAATGCTAATTTATTATATTGGAAGAAATCATTTATTAAAAAAAGAAGTATAGGAGGGATTTAAATGTTAAGGAAGTCAGTTTTGGGAGAAATTCTAAAGTTAAAAAATTCTTTTATATGGTATGTATTATTAGCTTTGCCACTTATAAGTGTGTTGATTGGTTCTGGTAATTTTTATCTAAATCAAGGCATACTCAAAAAAGAATGGTACAGCTTATGGACTCAAGTTAGTCTTTTTTATGGGGAATTTTTCTTTCCTATCTTAATCGCAATCTTTTGTGCATATATTTGTAGGCTTGAACATATGAATCATAATTGGAATAATGTAATGACACTGCCAGTTAATTTAAAAAATATCTTTTTATCTAAACTTACAGTAGTTTCAATACTTACAGCTATTACACAAGTTTTCTTTGTTATCTTTTATATAGTTGCAGGAAATATGTTTGGTTTTTCTGGTAGTGTACCTAAAGAATTGACTGGTTGGATTGCTAAAGGTTGGATTATTTCTATTTCAATAGCTTCTATACAATTATACATGTCTATAAAGATTAGAAGTTTTGCAACTCCTATTGGTATTAGTCTTTGCCTTTCTCTATTTGGTATGGGATTAATAGTAGCAAAACCTGCTGTTGGTATATTTTTCCCTTATTCTATGTTAGGTAGTGCTATGGGGGTTATAAAGCAATCTGCTTTAAATGTTAATGACACTATAGTTACAATATGTGTTGCATTTATTACTACTATAGTATTTTCTGAAATTGCCAATAGAAATTTTAGAAAGAATGATGTTATTTCTTAATGGTAAATGCTAGATATTTTTTGGTTTGAAATTTATATTCTTTTTAGTTGAAATCTATATCCATTTTATTTTAAAATATATATCTTTTATTTGAATTTTATATGTTTTATCTACTCGCTATATAATAGATATACTCCTAAAATTAAAAAATATATAATAATGTTATTATTTAAAATTATTATGTATTATATTAAAACTTAATGCAAAAACAATTTTTATATTATATAATGAAACTTAATTAAATATAGGTAAAAAATCATTCAATATATTAAATAAATATTTAACTTTAATAATCTATATTTAATTATAGCTATAACATAGAATTATCAAATATATTGAATGAATATTTGACTCTTGGAATGTGTAATTAAATTAAGTTTGGTTATTCGATGGAAGGCAAATTTGATATAAAACTCCATTTAAAGTGCCAGATAAAAACTTTATGGTTATATAAAAGTTAAAAGTAATTTATAGTGTTATAGAATATTCAAAGGGATTTAAAGTAATCTATGGTGTTTTGAAATATTCAAAGGGATTTAAACTAATCTATAGTCTTGTAGAATATTCAAAGAGATTTAAAACAATCTATAATGTTGTAAAATATATTCAAAGGGATTTAAACTAATCTATAGTCTTGTAGAATATTCAAAGAGATTTAAAACAATCTATAATGTTGTAAAATATATTCAAAGGGATTTAAACTAATCTATAGTCTTGTAGAATATTCAAAGAGATTTAAAGCAATCTATAATGCTGTAAAATATATTCAAAGGGATTTGAAGTAATTTATTGTGTTTTGAAATATTCAAAAAGATTTTTGGAATAGTTTTTATAAATTTACCAGTACTAATAACTTTATGTTTAACATTTAGATGACCTAAAATCAACTATTTGCACTTTTGTATTCATCTAAAATCATTTTATAATATTTTTAAATAATGGAAAGGATGTTTGAACATGTTTGAATCAAGATGTGGTGTCTGTTGTGACAGTTGTACAAAAAAAGAACAAGTAAATTGCACTGGTTGCCCAACTATGGAAAAACCATTTTGGGGTGGAGAATGTAAGGTTAAAACTTGCTGTGAAAGTAAGGAACTTAATCATTGTGGTGAATGTGATACTTTCCCTTGTGATATGCTTTTAAATAAGGGAAAAGACCAAGGTTTTGACCCTATGGTAAATATTGAGCAATGTAGAAAATGGCTTGAAGAAACAGTTTCTAATTAATTGTTTTAGAATGCTTTGTTAAGTAATTTATTTAATCCTTTGTTAGGTAGTATATTTAGTCATTTGTTGATTGGTATATTTATACATTTATTGATGAGTATATTTAGCCATACAAATAGATTTACATAAAATTTACGACTAAAAAAGAGTTGAGTATTAGTTTTTATTATTTAAAACGGATATTCAACTCTTTTTTATATCTGACTTTTTTGATTTTTTAATCTTTCCAATACCACCACTTTAATTTTTCTGGTTCTGGATTTTCAGTTGATGCAAAATATACTGCACATCTGTATACATATAACTGACATCTGTCTATGTGCTGTCCACGCATTAAACATTCCTTTTCATACATTTGTGCTGGGTTTGCATCTTTAAGTGATTTAATAGTTGTATATCCTAACATGATTAAAGATTTTTCTGTTGCTTTCCCTACCCCTGGAATTTTTTGTAGTTCTCCCATACTTCACCTTCTTTCTGGTATATTCTTTTTGTATTATACTTAGTCCCAGATATTTTTTTATTATAGTTAATATTTAATTTTTTATTATATCATATCAATTTATTTATGCTTTTTCATATATGTATATTTTACTACCTCTAAAGTGCTGAGTCACTTAATTACATCATAATACAGTTTTATACAAATAAAATAATATATTTATTTTTTATTCTGCTAATAGCAAATTATTTTAAATTAAATCTACACATTTAAAAAGAGTTTTATAATTGTAGATAAACTATTACAAAACTCTTTTTAGACAACAAATCATATTATATATAAGCTTCTTCCCAATTTACTACCCAGTTTTCTAACGACTTTATCTTTTCCTCTGTTAGCTCCTCTTCGTGAAATGATACTAATAAATTCCTTATAAAATTATTTTTCAAAAGATTTTGCACATTTCTTGATATAAACTCTAAATATGCCTTTTCTTTTATTGCAACTGTATAATATATACACTTGCCTGTTTCTTGAACATATAAGAATTTTTTCTTTGATAGTTTTGATAAAGTTTTTAAAGCTACTTTTTCTGGTAAATTATGTTCTTCTTTCATATAATCAATAATCTCATATGAATTGGTTTTTATATCTAAATTCCAAATAAATTTCATAATAACTAACTCTAATTTTGATAATTTTTTTAAACACATAGTTATCACTCCGCTTCTTTATCTATATAATTAAATATTACAATAATAATTTCACAAAATCAATTCTAATAATCATAACATACCTTAAAATCTGTTCTTAACTTCTACCTTCTTAATCTCCCAAATGATTTTTTTATATTGTATTCAATAGTATAATCCTTTTCCAAAATATAACTTACCAGTTAAAATAATCTTTATTTTTACTTACTCTCGCCTTTTACAGAAGTTAATAATTTTTTATAAGTTACATCAATTCCAAAAGCTCCAAGAGGTGCAGTTATAAGTATAGCGAGAACTGCTAACGTCAAAATAAGTTGTCCAGATGCCATCCCCATTGCAAGTGGTACACCTCCTATTGCTGCCTGTACTGTAGCCTTTGGAATATAGCCAATCATACAGAACAATCTTTCCTTTATTGTCAAATTTGTCTTAATAAGGCAGAAGAATACTCCTACCATACGGAATAAAAGAACTCCAAATATTAAAATTACAGCTCCAATTCCTGCTTTAAATGCATAACTTATATCTACTGTTGCCCCTACCAAAACAAACAAGAGAATTTCAGCACCAACCCATAGTTTCGAATACTTTATAGACAATCTTCTTGCAACTACACGATATTTTATCTGAAGGAAAATCCCAATACTCATAACTGCTAATAATCCAGAAAATGGCACAATACCCTCTAAAGCAGTCTCTAAACTTATCATTAAAAATGAGATACTTAAAAGCAACACCCCTTTAGCAGAATCTCTCATATGAACCTTCTTAAAAAATACTGCTAAACAGATTCCAATCACTGCTCCAACTATTACACCTAATATAATTGATACTGGAATTTGTAAAAAACTAATAGCTGATATACTATTTCCTTGTGCCAATCCTGTGAATACTGTAAACATCACAATTACGAAAATATCGTCTATAGAAGTTCCTGCTAAAAGCATCTGTGGAATACTTTTTTCTGTACCATAACCTTCTTCCATTAATTTAAGCATTTTAGGTACAATAATTGCAGGAGAAACTGCTCCTACTACTGCACCCATGACTGCTGCTTCCAATATAGAAACGCCTAGTAATTTTGGTGCTAAAACTATCATTCCAATAATTTCAAAAGTAGCTGGAATAAAGCACATAAGTACAGCAGGTCTTCCCACTTTCTTCAAATCGTTTATATCTAAAGATAATCCAGCCCTTGTTAATATAATAATCAATGCAATCTTTCTAAGGTCAGAAGAAATATCTAGTATTGAATTATCAATCAAATTTAAAACATATGGACCTAATATAATTCCTGTAAGTAACATTCCCAATAAGTTAGGTAATTTTATCCTCTTAAAAATACCTCCCGAGGCCATTCCTAATAAAAAAATCAAAGCTAAACTTGTCAACATATTCCTACCCTATCCTTTCTCTAATATTCTTTCTCTTCTAATCATACATTATGTTGTTTTATTTATTGTTTTGTTGAAATTTTTTGTAGTGAATAAATAGATTTATCCATATTAAATATATATGAAATAGCGCATACTACAAAGAAATAAGGTAAATAGCTGTATCCAAAAACTTCTGCCCCTATAAATACAGGTGCAAAAAAAGTATTTGTAGCACTACCAAAGACACTAGCATAGCCAAGCGCTGCAACTAATTCAATTGGCAAATTAAAAAATCCTGCTAACAATACACCAAGACTAGCTCCAATGGAAAACAAAGGTGTAACCTCTCCTCCTTGAAAACCTGCTGACAAAGTCAGTATTGTAAGTATAAACTTTAACAGCCAGTCAAATGAATAAATTTCTCCACCATAGAAACTATTTTGAATTAAATTTGTCCCTAAACCTGAATATCTTCCTTTATAAAATAAAAGGAATAATACACTAAGACATACTCCAATAATAGCAATCCTTATCATAGGATTTTTTAATCTATTACCTATTTTTCTTTTTGACAATTTCAGACACCATGCAAATGCTCCACCAACCATTCCAAAAATAATTCCTAAAACAATAAGCTTCCAAAATATTGACAAGTCAAATACAACTTTAGAAGAAAGTGCAAAAGAAAATTTCTCTAACCCTAAAGCTTTTGATACTGCACTTGCTGTAAAAGAAGCAGTAAACGCAGGAAAAAGCGATTGATACTCCAGTGAACCAGCTACCAAAACCTCCATAGCAAATAGTATTGCTGCTATTGGTGTCTCAAATAATCCTGCAAAACCAGCTGCCATACCAGTTACTAGAAAAATACTAGAAGCATTTTTTATAGGCAACCTTTTACCTACCCAATGTGAAAAAGTTGCACCAATCTGAACAGCAACTCCTTCTCGTCCTGCACTACCACCAAATAAATGGGTTAACCATGTACCCGATATTATAAATGGAACCAATCTTAAAGGAATAATTTCTTCTTCTCCATGCCCTACCTCAAATATTAGATTCATTCCTTTACTACTTTTTCCTCCAAATTTAAAATAGCAATAAGCAATAACAACTCCTACTACTGCTAAAAATGGTATCAGATACATTGGATATGTTTCTCGAATATCTGTAACTTTTAGAAGAACCGTTCCAAATATGGTGTCTATAAGACCTATAATTGCACCAACTGGTATACCTATGAGTCCTAAAAAAAATAGTCCACCATATGTTTTATAAACGCTTTTAATTCTTATTATCATTTTAATCCATATTAAAGTTTTAAATTTTTCTATCATTTTAATTCCTTTCTATTTGCATCATAAGATTTTTTGAAAGTTTTATTGCATCAACTGTAGTCAATGTAATGACTATCATAATTGTTTTTTAAATTGATAGGATATAGGTACACTCTTAGCCCATTCTTAATAAAATAATTAACATATAATCTACTATTTTTTCTATTAATTAAATATTTCTTCAAATTTAAAAAATAAAAATTTAGTAAGTAATTCACCTCCATTTTATCGATTTAAACAACAAAAAAAGCTGGTGGCATCTATGATATCATAGAAGTCATCAGCTCATTGGCAGTTTAGGATATTATCATCCAAGGGAGAACCTCATTCCCATAATTATTATATAATTTTTTATTTTTCATATGTCTATTTTATGTAAATTGTATTTTTAATGTTATAAATAATATAACCTATCAATTAAAATAGTAAAGCCTCTAATATTATGAGTGTTCAATATTTCATATTATTTTTATGGTATATAATTTAAATGATTTTCTTTACTTTGCATTATGATACATGATTTAAATATTTTTACTTACTCTGCTTATATTATGATACATAATTTAAACATTTTTCTTCACTCTACATTATGATATATTATTTAAATATTTTTCTTCACTCTACTTATATTATGATGCATGATTTAAATTTTTTCTTCACTCTGCTTATATTATGATACATGATTTAAATTTTTTCTTCACTCTACATTATGATATATTATTTAAATATTTTTCTTCACTCTGTTTATATTATGATGCATGATTTAAATTTTTTCTTCACTCTGCTTATATTATAATACATAATTTAAACATTTTTCTTCACTTTGCATTATGATACATGATTTAAATATTTTTACTCACTCTACATTATGATATATTATTTAAATATTTTTCTTCACTCTGCTTATATTATGATACATAATTTAAACATTTTTCTTCACTTTGCATTATGATATATGGTTTAAATAATCTTCTTTACTTTGTATTATGATACATGATTTAAATATTTTTACTCACTTTATATTATAATACATGCTTTAAATAATCTTATTCGCTTTGTATTATAACACATGCTTTAAATAATCTTATTCGCTTTGTATTATAACACATTATTTAAATATTTTTACTCACTCTGCATTATGGTACATTATTTAAATATTTTTCTTCGCTTTACATTATGATACATGATTTAAATATTTTTACTCACCTTGTATTATGGTACATTATCTAAATATTTTTCTTCACTCTGTATTATGATATATAACTTAAATATTTTACCTCACTCTGCATTATGATATATGATTTAAATATTTTTACTCACTTTGTATGCTAAAGTTTATTTAAAGTATTTTCTTTCCTATTATACTATGCTGTTAAATATTTTTCAACTGAAGTATTGTAGAACCTTAAAATTACTATAAAAAATTATATTCTAAAATACTTGTAATACTACGTATCACCCTTAACACTTAAGTATAATTTTAAAGCAAAATTCTTATTACTTATATTTAATTTTGATTCTACATCTTTAGATATAATTTTAAGTAATTTAAGAAATTATTGTAAATCATATAGTACTACTCAATAATTAGGTTTTTCAATGTTCCAATTATGTTTCTTTGATATAATCCACCATGACTAAAAACTATCGTTTCTATATCATAATTACTTATATTTTTAATAGCATCTTTTAACTCTTGTTTGTTGCTGTACATCACATCAACAGGCTTAAGTTCTCCATTTTCTACCTGTAACAAATCTCCAGCAATAAGTACTTTAGACTCTTTTAAATAAAGACATATGTGACCTCTAGTGTGACCTCCTGTATGTATAACTTCTATTTCCTCACCTAGATTCAATTTTTCATGGTTATCTAATGACACATCTACTTTAGTATATGATGATTTAAATCCAAGTCCCATAACATTTAGCATACTAAGCATCTTATCATCAATTTTATCTACCATTTGTTCCAACATATAAAGTTTAAAAGGAGTTTCTTCTCCTGTTATATAGCTGATTTCACTTTTGTATGCATATACTTTGATATTATTCTTAGATTTTTCTCTTAGATAATTTATGTTTCCTATATGGTCTATATCATGATGAGTAATTATTATATTTTTTAACCTATCAAAGCTCGTGTTACTTTTATTAAGAGCATCAATTATTAAATCACCTTGACCCGGAAGACCTGTGTCAATAAGTGTTGCATCATCTTCTGTGTAGATTACAGGAATATACATAACTTTATCTTCACCGAATACATTTGATGAAATTTTTAAAACATCTAATCCCTTTGCTAAATTCATAATTTTTCTCCTTATAATTACTTAATTAGAGGTCAATTTAATTAAAGAAATTGAGAAAATGTAGATTTTCCTCTAGTTATATTTTATTAATTAAAAATTATTAATACCTAGTATATCACTTAAGTTGAAGGATTACTCGACTTGATTTTTTTGTTATTTTATGGTATAGTAATTAATATAGAAGTAAGTAATTGCAAGCTTTGCAATTACTTTTATTTTTTTCTAATAACTATTTTATTTTTGATAATTCGTATAAAATTAAAAGTAAAGTAATATGGAAAATATGAATATAGAAAAACTTTAATAAGAAAATAAATTATGAATAAATAAAAGAAACGCAATACTGTATATAGATGATTATTTAGAAAAATAAAATCTCTTTTAATAAAAATAAGCTTCAAAATAAACTTTTAGTTCATAAAGCTTAGGAGTAACTAAATTGAGTGCAAGTGTATCTACTGTTCAAAATAAATAGTTCATAAAGCACTCTTTTTTATATTAAATCAATTATATTTTCGTCATTTCAGCAATGAAAAAGAAGCTTATCTCTATTTTGAGACAGCTTCTTTTTATTAACTTCCTACTTTTTATTAGTTTTCTAAAATTGAAAAGCTTTATTTATAGGATTCCTTAGATTTATATTTTGACGATATAATTTTTTAAAAACATCTTAAAAAATGGTATACAATACACACAATCATACTCATAATTGAAAAATAATCAATGGAAAATAAAATTACTGGATATTATCTATTAAAAAATACAAATTGATTCACAAGAAACATATAATCTATAATATTATGATGTTACTCTGCCACACCAAGTAACTTTATTTTCAAGTAACCTTTTCATACCATCTAACTTTACTCAATAAAAATGGCAATATAAATATGTACTCTATTTTTTACTTTTAAATATCTGACAAGCTTTATATACTATTGGAAGTAAGATACAAAGTAAAACAGCCCAATCTGGCAAATGTGGCATATAAAAGTCCCCCTTACCTTATACAAGCTCCTTATTACTAAAAATTTTAATAGAAATAAACATTGAAGCTAACAGTATAATTAAACTTAAAAGGAACAATACAATATTCACTATCATGGATGGATACTGATATATAAATGGAATTTCAAAATTGCTGTGAGCTATAGTTAATGGTAATACAAATGATGAAGCCATGATTATCACCACGAAAAAGAATTTTGTTGTTTCATATCCTAATTTATATTGAATAGGCATATAAACTCCATAAATAATAGAACTTATTAATAAAACAATCAAAATATATGTTAAGTCAAAAGTTCCTATTTGTGGAATAAGTAAATTTTCAATCCAGTAAACTAATGTACAATAGATAAATACCATTGCAAATAAAACATACTTAGATTGAACTAAGCCACGTCTAGGATAAGGAGTTGAACAAAGTAATACAGATGCTTTTGAATATTGACTCTCCTTTAATAATAGATACTGACACAGCATAAATTCTGAAAATATAATTGATAGTACAAATCCCAATATTTGTGCAAATGGAGGTAAACGCCACAATATAAATAATGGGATTCCTATTGCAATAAACAATATCAACAATACATATTTTTTTACAATCAGAATATCTTTTTTAACTAAATGAATCAACATAATTACTCTCTCCTTTCAATATATGCAAGCATAATATCTTCAATTGTAGGACGCTCTATTAAAATATCTGGCATATTTTTTTGCACTTCATTAATTTTTGAGGTAATCCCTATAAAACCATAGCCTGTAATTTCTAAATTTAAAAATAATTTTTTGGTTTCATCATTTAGAAATTGAATATCCCCTTTTACTTTTCTATGTTCGTCCAATAGAGTATCTTTTTCACGCTCTAATATAATACGTCCATTGTCAATCATAACAATCATATCTGCTATTTTGTCTAAATCAGATGTTATATGAGTGGAAAAGAAAACACCACGACCACATTTCTTCATATATTCTGTTAGTATGTCAAGTATCTGACTACGGATTAGTGGGTCTAAGCCACTTGTAGGCTCATCCATAATTAAAAACTCAGCTTTATGCGATAATGCTAATGCTAGAGCAAATTTCATTTTCATTCCTTTTGAAAGTGTATCAATCCTTTGTTTTGGGTTAAGATTAAAACGCTTCATATTTTGTTGATAATCTTCTTCACACCAATTATCATATGAAGGTGCAATAATACTTTTCATTTCTGCCATTGACAACTCCTCATAGAAATATGAATCATCAAATACAACTCCAATTCGATTTTTTAATTCCTTCTCATTTCCATCGAAATCTTTACCAAAGATTTTTATTTTTCCACTATCACGCTTTACGACATCCAATATCGAACGGATTGTTGTTGTTTTTCCTGCTCCATTAACACCTATAAATCCAGTTATACAATCTTCTGGTAATGCAAAGCTTATATTAGATAATGAAAAATCGGTATAAGTCTTATTTAAATTATAAACTTCTAAAATATTTTCCATATTAATCCTCCTGATATAGAATATCCATCATTTCTTGCAACTCTATCTGTGTAATTCCTAGTGCTTTTGCATCCTTAATCATATCTGCCATTTTTTGTTCAACTATACGTCTCTTTGAGTCTCTTAGTATTTCTAAATTTCCAGTTGAAATAAATGTTCCTATTCCAACTTGGCGTGTAAGAAAGCCTTCATTTTCAAGTTCTTCATACACTCGTCTAATAGTCAAAATACTAACTTTTAAATCATTAGCAAAATTTCTTATGGAGGGCATTGCATCCCCTTCTTTCAGTTCTTCAGTAAATATTGCTTCTTTAATTTGCTCTTTAATTTGTTGGTATAATGGCTTATCTGATGTGTTAGAAATGAGCACTTTCATTTTTTATCACCCCCTTTTTATCATTTTTAGTGTGATGTTGTTATATACACACTATACACTTAGAGCACTTTTTTGTCAATATAAAAGATGTAAAATATTACTATGACAAAATAAATATGAATGAAATATTAGAGATTGTTGATAGCTATAAACACTTTTTAAAACCACATAAGATAGGATGTATTAAATATTTATTAAAAGTAAGAATTGAATATATAAAAGAAAAAGTAATCCTGTATGAATGATTTGTTTGATGATAAATTAAGTTATAAACTATTTATAAAAAACATAAAGGAATAAATCCATTTCTAATTACAAACATACTAAAAAATTTAGATAGTAATAAATAAATAGTAATAAATGGGATGAATTTATAAGAATTTGGATAGAGGAAAGAGTTATTCAAGAGTGTAGACTAGAGGTAAACTCTATATTAAAAAAATTTAAATTGGGATATTATTATGTATGGAATATTTGCAGAAGTAACCTTGCTATAGGTATAGAAGATTTTTTTGATTATAAAAGATAATACTCTAAAATATGAGGATTTCAACATTCAATACTGTGCTTTAAATAATATCACTCCAAAATACCATCCACCTTTTACTATAATTGAATACCCTAATTATTTTAAAAAAGAAAACATTAGAAACGGAAAACCTTGTATATATAAAATAAAAAATACTAACTTCTAAAACACGGATACTCTTTGATAAATAAAACAAAAAATAATTTTAATAATTAAAATTGGCTATCTCAAACTAGAGATAAGTCTCTTTCTCACTTTTAAAACGTTGAAAATATATTCGATTTCGTACAAAAAAGAGTGCCTTAGAACTAAAAAGTTCACTTTGTGGCACTCCCTTTTTTCTCCTCTTTTTAATTTTTTATAAAAATTCTTCAAAAATATTATTAAATACCCTATATTATACATAAATCAAATTAAAGTTGCATTTTAGCAAATAAAAACAAATTATAACTATTAGCATAGCAAATAAAAAATCTGCTCTCTTATAAAATCAAAATTATAATTATAAAAAGAAAATATTCTTATAACAAATTAACTAATATAAAATTATTTTATAAATTAATACTACTTTTTAGCTTCTCCTATAAATTAACACCACTTTTTTAACTATGAAACCTATCTACAACATTGGTACCATAAGACCAGCTACCACAATAGAAATCATACAAGCCATACCACCAACTACCAGCTTAGGCATAATCTTAGACATCAAATATGCTCTTTCTTCTTCCGTTTCTCCAACAGCATTACACACTTCATTTGAAATTAAATATGTAGTTGGGAATCCCAACATCTGACAAAACCCTACTCCAAAAGCAAGAGGTTTAGAACCGATAATTTTCCAACCTGGTAACACCTTCATCATAAGGAATATACCAATGATAGAAGCTGCAAACATACCCACAATTGGTACAAAAAGACTAATTAAATCTGTCAAAGAAACTTTTGCTAAAGAAGGAATAACAGCTGCAAACACAACCATGTTGATAAATCCCTTGATTTTTCCTTTTTCCAAAATGTCTTTTGGTACAATACCAATACGTGTTACAATAACACCAACAACAAGACATACAATAGAATAATTTACATGAATAATCTCTGAAAGTTCATACCCTAGATAAGAGAATAGTGCTATAAAAAATATACAAACATTTGTAGAATAATATTTATCGTATTTTTCACAGAAAGCTTGTTTTACTTTTGTGCCTGTATTCTCTGCTTCTTTCTTATCAGTATCAACATTTGCTAAATCAATGCCTTTTGATTTTGCTTCATGATATTCTACTAAAAGACGGTTTGCCTCTTGTAACGCTGCTCTTGAAGCTATTGGTGTACCAATAAACTTCTGAATTGCAAATACAACTGTTGCTGTAGCTGCTGCAAGTGTCAGTCCTTTTTCTAGTGCTGCTTGTGTCATAATAGTAGTAGCAGGTAAAGCTCCATTTATAACTGGTATGCTTGTCAATACTGTTGATTTTCCAAACAAAGGAATACATAATGAGACACAGACTATAACTGCTACAATTCCAAGCCATGCTGTCAATACTGTTCTCCATTCGTCTATAAATTGTTTAACATTCAACATTGTTCCCATACTAAACATAATCATTGGAACACTCCAACTAGCTGCTGCGGTCATACCTGCTTTTTCAATAATATCAGCTGGTATTGCTTTTGTGACAAATAGAATCAAAAATAAAAGTAGTGTAACAAATACAGCTGATACTTTTGCTTTTGTTTTGCTTGCAATTAAATCCCCAATAGCAAATAAAACTAATACGACACTAAACCATAATAACATATCACTCATAGAATAACCCCCTTATTATAAATATCTTTCAAACCAATCTACAATAGCATTTGCTCGTGCAATTCTATTAGATGGTCTTCCATTTCTAGACAATCCATGTGTATCTCCGTGGAACAAATACATTTCTGTATCTACACCAAGTTGTTTTAATGCTGTAAACATTTGGAAAGTATCCCCCATAAAACATCTATAATCCCTATCACTATGTAAGAACAATGTTGGTGTCTTAACATTTTTCACATATTTAATAGGTGAATGATTCCAAAGAACCTCCTCATGATTCCAAGGCGTCTTATCTCCACAAGTCTGCTTCATAATTCTATCCCCAAAGTCAATAATTAAAGAAGCTGTAATCAAGTTACTAATACCTCTTTGAGAAACTGCTGCTTTGAAACGGTCTGTATGGCCAATTATCCAGTTTGTCATATAACCACCGTAACTTCCCCCTGCAACCCCTAAGCGGTCTGCATCAATCCCAGGATATTTTTCAATACAAGTATCTACAAATTCCATAAGATGCTCATAGTCAACATACCCCCATCTTTCTACCATTTCTAAGAATTTTTCACCATAACCGTCACCACCATGAGGGTTACAATAAATCACATACATTCCCTTTGATGTTACACACTGCTTCAAGTGTGTAAACATATAGCCATATGCCCATTTAGGTCCACCATGAATGAACAATACAGCAGGATATTTTTCGCCTTCTTTAGCATCTATAGGTGGTATAACAAAACCATCAACTTCTTCTTTATTTTTTGCTACAAACGTCAATTTTTCAGGTAATGAAACCTTATGAGTATCTAAATATGGTTTAGAAAAAGCAGTCATTTTTTTCATTGTACCTGTAGTCATATCAATGCTATATATTTCTGCTAACTCATAATCTTTCAACATTACTGTGTACATGGTGTTGTCGTAAATATCAAAAGATGTAAAAGCATCTACTTTTGTGATGATACGTATATTACCTGTCTTTGTATCAAACTCATTAAATTCTGTCATAGTTCTGCAAATTCTTGCACCAATAAATTTATCTCCTATAACTTTATTACTACGTCCACCACCATATACTGCATCTACATCCAGCAATGTAGCATACATACCATCTGGACTAGCAATCATATTTATTTCATTAGTACTCAAATCAAGTATAAAAATATCATGATTCTGTGTGATAGAACGGTCTAATGTTGAAGCTTGCAACATTACTTTATCTTTGCCAATATATTTTGCCAAACTTATTTGGTACTTTCCTTGTGGTACAAGTTCTTTGGTTTCACCACTGTCTATATGATACTCCCAAAGTCCAGAAAAAGGAGTTGCACAATCTTCATAAATCTGACCAGTATATAAAATTCTGTTTTTATCAAAAGAAACGTCTACACCTGCTACTTCACAAAATTTTGGTGTAATGGCTTTTGTTATATTTTCACCTTCTTGATATAATTCTAATGTTACACGTCTTCTTTGAGAAAAATTTTCTCCATCTCTTATAAAAGGTTTATCTGTAAATGTCCAATAATCTACACCCTCTACTGCCCTATCTGGTTCTGATTTTTTAGAATCCGTTGGATTTTTTGTTGTCAGTAACCACAATTTATTTCCAAGTGATACAGGTATGCTACAAGCTTTTGGAATAGAAAATGCTTTTTTTGCTTCTCCTCCTTCTATAGAAATAGTGTAAAAATCTGTTGTACCTGATTTTGGCTTATTTCTTTTAGATGTAAAAAGTAGTTCTGTATTAGAAATCCAACTAAATGATGTTACATCTTTTGTTTGAGTCATATGTATTTGTTTTTCTGTTTTGATGTCCATCACATATAAGTCATGTTCATAGCAGTCTTTTTCCTCGTTGATATTTGATATAATATAAGCAATATGCTTTCCATCAGGTGAACAAGAAATATCATGAGGGAATATATATTCAAAAATATCTGAACTTTCAATCTTTATTTTTTCCATTTTTATATTCTCCTTTCTACTGTCCTATGTTATCTTTTTTTATATATACCGAAAACCAATCTAGCATTTCAACTAATCTTTGTAGCCTTTGTTTTGGTCTACCAGAACGAGACAGTTCATGGTTTTCTCCTTCAAATAGACAAAGTTTTGTAGGACACCCATGAATTTTCAATGCTGAAAACATCTGGAATGCTTCTTGCATATAGCATCTATAGTCTTTTTCACCATGTAAAAATAAAGTCGGTGTAACACATTTATCAGCATAAGCAAGAGGTGACTGTTTCCATTGAAGCTCGTGGTTTTCCATATGAGAAGCACCTGTTTGTCCTTTGCAGAAATAATAGCCAATGTCTGTTGTACCCTCCATACCACTCCAGTTTGCAATAGAACGCTGAGCACAAGCAACAGCAAAACGGTTTGTATGACCAATTATCCAATTCGTCATAAATCCACCATAACTTCCACCTTCAACAGCCAATTTTGTTTTATCAATGTCTGTATATTTTTCAAGTACAGTATCTGTAAATTCCATAAAATCTATATAATCAATTTCTCCAAACTGTTTCCTAATATCTGCAAAAGCATTGCCACGACCTTCAGACCCCCTTGGGTTACAGAAGAATACAAAGTAACCTGCACTTGTAAATACCTGTATCTCATGCATAAAATATGGTCCATATGTCAATCTTGGTCCTCCATGAATCGCCAATACAGCTGGATATTTTTTCCCCACCTCATAATCTACTGGTTTATATACGTATCCTTGTATTTCCCATTTAGAACTTCCTTTTGACTCTATGTATTCTGGCACAGAAATTTTATATTCCTCTAAAATATGGTCATTTAAATGTGTTTTCTTACACAATGTTCCATTCTCTACTGTATAAACTTCTGGTAATCCATTTCCTAAACAACACACACATACAATATTGCCATCTTTTACATCTATAAAATCAACTGAACCTGTCTGTATTACTTTTTCCTGTTTTCCTGTTGGAATATGTATTCTTTCAATAATGCAGTCCATATCTACTGTAGAAGTGTAATAAATATATTCTCCATCTACCTTTGTTGTCTGACCAGCACCCATTTTAACATCAGATGTTACTGTATTTCCAATACAATGATGTTGATGCCCTGAAAGAAGTTTCATTTCTTTCGTATCAATATCAATAGTATAAAAATCTCCATTTTCTCCATTTCCATAAGATAAAGCATCAGTTAGGTTTAGTATCACTTGATTTTGATATAATTCAAAACCTTTTATAATATACTTATCTTTTTCTAATATACAGACATTTGTGTTTGTGTTTGTATCAAATACATAGACCCCATTTTTCAAACCTTTTACATCTTTAAACTCTTGCCCTATATATAAGATTTTTCCATCACTTATTTTCATACCTACAACATTAAACATAGGTGCTGTAATTGCCTTCAACTCATTTATATTACTGTCGTATATATATAGGCGTTTTCTTTTTCTGCTAATATATCCCTCCCCATTGACAGCATAAGGAATTTCTTTGAAATGTTCATAATGTCTTTTGTTGTAAGCATTTATTTTTTTCTGTTGTTCTTCTTCTGGCAATCCCTCTACAATAGGTCGGTCATTGTCATAAGAATCAATAACTGCATACAAACCTTTTCCTATAGGATTCAATTTACCACCTTTGATAGGGAGTCTAAAAAGTTCTTCTGCTTCTCCACCATTTAAAGATAAAGCATAGTAACTCATGCATTGCTTACCGTTTTTGACAGCTTCTTTTACTTTTTCATTTCGCAAAGCAGGGAACAAGATAGTATTTTCATCTTCCCAGGCATATGCTCCAACAGAGTTTATAGACGTTATTTGTTTTAATTCGCCAGTTTTATTGTTTAATATATAAACTTGGCTTGTGTAACCATTCTCTTTGATATCAGCTTTTTTTACAATAAATGCTGTATATCCTCCATCTGGTGATATTTGGCAATCACTTATAAATTGATATTCCAAAAATGTTTCACTCGTAAATAGCTTTTTCATAGTATTTTCTATCCTTTCTTTAGTAATTTTTTTCAAACTCTCTACCACCTCTTTCATTTTTTATTTTAAATTTAAAATAAAAAATTTTAAATTTAAAATAAAAAATTTTATAAAGGTTATTTTTTTAGGAAGCCTTCTGGCTTCCTTGTAATATTTGTAATTTAAAGTATATTTAATCCATGCTTAATTCATACTTAATCTATACTTAATCTATACTTAATCTATATTTAATTCATACTTAGACTTATTTACACTATATTTAGATTATATTTAGATTATGTTTAAACTATAATTAGATTATACTTAGACTACATTTAGCAACTTAATAGATAAGTATATATAGTAACTTCAAAACTTATTATTCATCTTCACAGAATCTTTTAATAGTTCCTTGAATATGATTTCTTAGTTTATCTACTGCTTTTTTTGTATCTCTGTCTTCAATGAATTTTAATATTTCAAAATGGTCTTGTACTGTTCCTTCATAATTACGATTTTTTAATGGTCGAATTAAATAGTTCACTACTATAAATCTTCCTTGTATACCAACATATACATCATTTAAAATCTCATTATTTGCCCCTTCTACAATGGCTTTATGTAATTCCAAATCTGCTAGTGCAAGTTCTACAGATTTTTCTTGACGATAGTACTCCTCGCATTTATCAGAGTATCTTTTTATTACATCTAGCTTTTGTTGAAAAACCTCTTCCTCTTCTTGCATCATTTTTTCTAAAGCATATGTTTCAATCAGTGTTCTCGTTTCACAAACTTGTTTTACCATATCATATTCATACTCTGGTACGTACACTTTACCATTTGTCATAATAGTAAGCACTCCATCTTTATTTAGCATTTTTACTGCTTGTACAACTGGTGTTCTGCTTACTTCAAATTTTTCACAAAGGTCATTTAGTAATATTTTTTGACCTACAGAGTATTCACCACGAATAAGACTTTCAATAATCTTATGATATAAAATTTCATCTAAATTTGACTTTACTTTCACTACTCTCACCTTATTTCTATTCTTTTGCCATATTATATTGAATTACTGGACTTTAATTACTTTTAGTAATATTTTTAAAGTAGAAATTCTTATTTGATAGTACTTTTGTACTACAATTTAAATTATTGTACTGTAAATCATGCTCTTATACTATAGATTAATTCATTGTATTGCAAATCAAGTTATTGTACTATAGATTAAATCGTTATACTTCAAATTAAACTATTATACTATAGATTAATTCATTGTTCTGCAAATCATGCTAGTGTACTACAAATTAAACTATAAATGTTTACTATCTCTTAATAATTTGAATAATATGTTACAAAAAGTATAGCACCTTTTTATTTTTTTCGCAATAAATAAAAAATTTAAAATTTTTTATTTTTTATTTTCTTATATTATCAATTTGAAATACGAAAGATTAAGACTAATAGAATTGATTTAGTTAATTGAAGAAAATAGGTACCTTTTATGAAAATTCTAATGATAAGCATTTTTCTGATGTAATGGTAAATTATAAATGATAAAATTAAAAATCACTTTTAGTTTTATGAACTGTCCCCATATTAAGAAACAACTAAGATACATAAGAATAGTTATAAAGAGATAGTTAAACTATATCCACTATTTTATATAGTTAAAATAGTGGATATAGTCCAAGCTAAGAATAACTAAGAAATCAGCGTTAAATAGCATAGATAAAAATATATTTATATAAAAACTTTTTTTGCTGCAAACAATTATTTCCATAACATTTTATATACTTCTCTAAAATCTTCTAAACTTGATAAATATTCGATTAAAGGGACATAATTACCTAAACTACAAGAATTTAAGGAGTTTCTATACAATTCCTCACTATCCCAAGATACAATTTTTATAGGAAGATTATTTTCTAACATCTGTTTTAGCATAACAAATCTACCTATGCGACCATTACCATCAGAGAATGTATCAATGAGACACTGCTAGAAACCTATAATTGATTTCTACTTTTTGAGTACGTTCTTTACCGATTCCCTCTGCTTGATACACGTAAATTGAATCAATCAGCTCACACAGCATAGAACGGTTTAACTCTGTAACATCTTTGTATTTACTAATAGTTTCAAGGAATCTATCCGTACCCTGTACTTTCTCCTCTTCGGATTTTATTTTTGACTTTAATTCTCTATAGCTTTGCACTACCTCTGCTTGTTCAGTTTCATAGTTCATAGACATTTTAGAGAATCTTTCATCAGTTATTTTCCCTAAAGCATTTTGCTCTATAAGTTTGGTAAAAATACTGTCTATTTCATCAATCCGTTTCTCTAAGGAAACTAATTCTTGGTTGAATTGATGAATCTTCTGACTTCCGCTCGTTTCACTTAGCTCTCGCATTTCTTTGATAAAATGGTCTCCTAGTTCTTCCATACTATTTACATGATTTTTAATATCATTTTGAACAATTTCATATAAAGCTTTGTATGAAATTGCGTGAGTAGTGCAAAGTTCGGTATTTCTTGCGTATGTTCTGCAACGGAATCTTGGTTCATTTCCGTTTGGATTGGAATACGCTAAATTTCTTCCACAATCTGGACACTTAACCAATCCCACAAAGATATTGGGTTTCCCTGTTTTGTTAGGCTGTTTCTTTACACTAATAAATTTTTGTACTATCTCAAAAGTTTCCTTATCGATAATAGCTTCATGAGTATTCTCAACCACTATCCAATCTTCTTTTGGCACAGGAACGATTTTCTTGTTCTTGAATGATTTGGTTTGTGATTTATGAGATACCATGTGTCCTAGATAAACTTGATTTTCCAAAATCATCTTAACATTCTTTCCAACCCAATCAGTAGGAAACGTAAATCCTTTGCTTTGCTCCAAAATCCCTTTTTTCTTTGCTCGATAGGCTCTAGGAACTAAAATTCCATCTTTACAAAGTATCCTTGCGATTTGATGTGTACTTGTACCTTGTTGTGATAATTCAAAAATCCGCTTCACAATCGGCGCTGTTTCAGGGTCAACAATCAATTTCTTTTTGTTCTCTGGGTCAACTAAATAACCATAAGGAGCAAATGCACCTGTAAAACCGCCAGTCAAAGCTGTTGTTCGTATTGAACTACGGATTTTCTTTGATATATCACGAGCATAATATTCGTTCAAGACAGATTTGAAGGGCATAATTTCGTTATCATCTTGTGCAGTATCAACCATATCATTGATAGCGATAAAGCGAACATCTAAATCTGGAAAAACTTCTTCCACATAGTACATGAATAGTGCATTGTTCCGTCCTAGACGTGACATATCCTTGACCAGAACTACATTAACTTTTCCTGCTTCAATATCTTCAAACATTCGATTCAATGCAGGTCTGTTAAAAGTTGTTCCGCTGAATCCATCATCAATGTACTCATCATATACATAAAACTTGTTTTCTTTCGCATATCGCTTCAACATTTCTCTTTGATTAGCAATGCTATTACTTTCTTTGTCCAACCCATCATCTCGTGAAAGGCGAGAGTATAATGCAACTTTTTCTTTATTATTTGCTTGCTGTTTTAACAATGTAAGCTCCTTTCCACAGCAAACAAACAACTCATATCCATTCCATTATACCACGCCCTCATAGGGGTTTCAGCTATTTATTTGACTGTTTTAGTGTCATTTAACGACCTGTCCTACCTCATTTTTTATCAATCTCTTTATAAGATGTTGAAGTGTTACAGCTCCTATAAATTTTGAAATCACATAAAATTTTGTATTATCAATACACATAGTTTTATTTTGACTATTCTCTTGCATAGCTTCACCTCACTTTGTTGCAAAGATAATCACGGTTATACTGCTTCTACATAAAACAGAAACAGCATGGAGTTTTACAAGCAATCGAACAGCTTTAGCAAAGCTCACGGGAATTTCACCCTTGCACGGTTCTCGTCCAACTGTACTCATTGCCTGCGACGCTTTGAACGCTCGGACTGTGACTGTACAGGAGTATCATTATCACGATAGGAATGTCTTCGCTGGCAATCCTGCTAAAGATTGCTTCTTGGATCATTGACTGAATCGCTCGCTATCTTTAGGGGATAGGTCATGGCGGTCAGCTCCGCTGGCTCTTTTCTTATCGAAATGTATTCGACTGCTATTATTCAGTTTTCAAGGAACAAAGAAATAGGGCAGTGTCACTCAATTTCAAATGACAGGATTTTTGTAATCAGTCTGGTTTCCATTCGTCCACGTAAAACTTCATCAACGACCATACTTTGATTGCCATACTCATCTTTCATCAGTCTAAGAGAGCGTTTTGTAATGTACCCTCTGTAATGATGAAGAATCTGGTTAATCGCTTCTGTATCGCCATCACAAGCCCTTACAATCATTGGAAACGGAATTCTGGAATATTCTTTTCTCATTCTTCATTTTCCTCCTCCATAAACTTCTTGATTAAGTCTAGTCCACTGGTTCTATGTCGATAGACAGTAGAGCGGTTCAATTTCAGTAAATCCGCTATTTCTGAATCACTCATGTCCATAAAATAGAACAGCAGTAGGATTTCACGCTTCTTGTCTGGCAATTCTTTTAGTGCTTCACTCAATAAATCATTTTCGATACCAACAGAAATATCATTGAGCGTAAAAATTTGAAAATCAGATGAATAGCTGTCTGTCGTTGCAAACTGATTGACGAGATAATCGCCAATATCCGAAAAGGACACTTCACGCTTTGCCAGCCTTGAAAGATAAAGGAAATAATTCTTCCGCTCGTCGTCCATAGCTCGCATACAGATAAAATCAAACTGATGTTCAATTCTCTCTTGAAAAGAAGATGGTTTCATGTTTCTCACCCCCTTTCTTTGGAAAGGAAGTGAGCTTTGCTCTTTTATCTCCTTTCACTCTTACTCCCAATGTGAAAGGGCGATTTGTTGCATTAAGAATTGAAAAAACATTAAAAAATATCCAGAGATACAAAAAAAGCACATAGACAGATTGATTTCTCTGTTTATATGCTTTAATTATTCTTGTTATATGATGTATAAAACCACATCGATAGACGTATTTGTCTATTGCTGGTGGATAACTTTTTTTGATAACAACCTAGGAATCAGACTATATGTAATATATCTCATGGCGACGTTTATCTCCATTAAACCGCCATTTGAAAGTGAGATTTATATTTTTACAGCACGAATAGCATTTCCAAACAACGGTTTTTTTATTGAAGTTGAGTAGTGCTTTTAAGAATGTAATTTAATAGGAACTGAAAAACTATTTAACACGTTTTTCTATACCTGTTTCAAATTCAACAGGAACAGTAAAATGTATAGAGGTGGTCTATTATGCGTAAGAAAGAAGATAAATTCGATTTTAGAGCCTTTGGTTTAGCAATCAAAGAAGCTCGAATGAAGCGAGGTTTAACTCGTGAACAAGTGGGAGCATTGATTGAGATTGACCCACGTTACCTAACTAATATTGAAAATAAAGGGCAACACCCAAGCATACAAGTCCTCTATGACCTTGTATCATTACTTGATGTGTCCGTTGATGAGTTTTTCTTACCTCATAATGATCTGACGAAAAGTACCCGAAGATTACAGGTAGAAAAACTACTGGATAACTTCACAGATAAAGAACTATCGTTGATTGAAGCCTTAGCTAGTGGTATCAATGAATCAAGAAACATCAAAAACTAATCATAATAACAATACATAAAACAGAAAGAGCCGATAAAATGAGAATGCTAATCTCAGATTATCGGCTCTGCGTCTTTGCGTCTGGCTCTGTAATCACAGTTAACTTGAACTGCTTTATATCAACTAAATTTTCCTGTCTACATTTAGGACAATAGAGAGGAAAGTTCTTCAATTCAGTATCTTCCCTTATTTTCAAACGTGTTTTATTTCCACAGATGGGACACAGTACCCACTCACAGTTTATAATAATTATCTTCTCCTTTACATTTAATTCAAATCTGTATTAAAGAATATTTCATCTCGTTTCGTTTAACAAGAAGCCACATTTATATAACAATATAAAATGTGCTAAGTTATTTTATTGAACATATATCGTACTTTATCTATCCGACTATTTGGACGACGGGGCTGACAAACAGATTCACCAGTAGTAACATAGTACCCTTTTAACTCTGTTAAACAAACGCTACGTCCATTTGTAAAGAAAGTTAAATCATTACGATATTCTTGAATACACCGAGCAGGAATTTCTCCACTAAGAATGACCTCATTATTTTTCAGTTGAGTGTCTACGATGTTCGCACAATATTTAGGAGCATCGTTATATGCTCGTGAAAGATATTCTTGTGGTGCATAAATTTTAAAACTAAGATATGGCTCTAACAATTCTGTTCCAGCTTTTTTTAAAACTTGTTCCAATACAATAGGAGCAAGCATCCGAAAATCTGCTGGGGTACTAACAGGGCTATAGTATAAGCCATACTTAAAACAGATTTTACAGTCCGTCACATTCCAACCATACAATCCTTGTTCACAGCCATATCGTATCCCTTCCATAACTGCATTTTGAAACGATTGATTTAAGTATCCAAGAGAAACCGAGCTCTCATACTGTACTCCGCTCCCTAATGGAAGCGGTGCTACAGAAAGACCAATGGAAGCCCAGAAGGGATTCGGTGGCACTTCGATGTGAATGGTATACTCTGCTTTTTTTAACGGTCTTTCCATATAAATGACTGTAGGCTTTTTTATTTTTACCTCCACATGATACTTTTCTTGCAATAGAGCACAAGTCACTTCCATTTGTACTTTCCCTAAGAAAGAAAGTATGATTTCATGTGTCGTAGAATCCACATAATATTGTAGAAGCGGGTCACTGTCGGAGATTTCTAAAAGTGCATCAAGTAACATTTCCCTTTGTTGAGGTTTGCTCGGTTCAACAGTTGTTTGCAGCAGAGGGAGCGGATTTTCAATTCTCTCTCTCTGTGGCAATAGCTTTGTATCTCCAAGAACACTATTTAGCTTCAAAAACTCATTTTGCAAAATAACAATTTCCCCGGAATAAGCCTTATCAATTTTACATAATTCACCATTTATTGAAGTATACATTTCTGTAATTTTTATTTTTTCCTTTTCCGATATTCTAACCGAATCCCGCAAATGCAGGATTCCGCCATAAAGGCGTACATATGCAAGACGTTGTCTTTCTTCCGAATATTCAATTTTGAAGACATTTCCGCAAAGTTCAGACTTCTTTCTGTATGTTGATGAATAAAATTTATTCGTTATCACTTCTATAAGCTGCTCAATCCCTATGTTGCTTTTTGCGCTTCCATGATAAACAGGGTACAAGGAGCAATTCTGAAATCTTCTGATTTCCTCTTGTTCGAGTTCTAATATCTCCAATGATTTCCCAAGTGTATATTTCTCCAAAAGATAATCATTTCCTTCTATTACCACATCCCATTGCTCAGGTTCCGTACAGCTCATCACACACATATTAGGGTGCAGCTCTACTTTCTGTTTGATTATAATTTCCATAGAAAGTTTCTCTTTAATATCTTGATAAACCGTTGATAAATCAATCCCATTTTGGTCAATCTTATTGATAAAAAAGATTGTGGGAATACCCATTTTATTTAGTGCATGAAATAATATCCGAGTTTGTGCTTGTACTCCATCTCTCGCAGAAATTAGTAGGATTGCCCCATCTAAAACTGATAACGAGCGATATACTTCTGCTAAAAAATCCATATGTCCTGGAGTATCTATGATATTTACCTTAATATCTTTCCACTGAAAAGAGGTTACTGCTGTCTGAATTGTAATTCCTCGCTGACGTTCTAAAAATGTAGTATCCGTTCTTGTTGTGCCTGTATCCACGCTTCCTGACTCCGCAATCGCTCCACTAGTATATAGTAAGCTTTCTGTCAAAGTAGTTTTTCCTGCGTCAACATGAGCTAAAACACCTATATTAATAATTTTCATGTGATTTTCCTCCATTCAAAAGCCAAAAAGGCATAAAAAATCCCAGTGACAGATACTCTTATCACTGGGTACAAAAAACTAACCCCTCCTAAAAAGGGACATCTAATTATTTGTTCCCACTATCAAATTGACAGTTTATTTAAGAATACCTTGCCGCATATTTATTAACTCCTTTTATATACTTATATTAATATAAGCACATAAGAGTATATTTGTAAAGATATATCCGATTTTTTGTCAAAGGAGAACGTGGTTACAAAATAGCTATAACCATGTACTAAAAGTTATTTTATAATCTTCCAGTTATTTCCTACTTTTTCTAGCACCAAATCAAATTGAGATACTTGCGTTGCTTTGGTCTGCTGGTCGAGATACTTTACTGTCAGTGATACCGTGACTTGATTATCTTTACGATTGTAGATAGGATTCACGAGTTCTTGAAAAATATAATCTTTTCCGATAGATTTCAAAATACCATCATTCACATAGTAAGAAAGTTCACTCGCTGTTGCTGTAGGATAGAGCTTGAAGAATGTCGTTAGAAACTCAATGATTTCATTTGTCATAATGGAATCAACTGTACCATCACTTTCAATGACTTTTGGTTTATAGTCTGATTTCTTAGGTATGCTGGTAATGGTCGGGTTTTTAGTCAGTACCATATTTCCAGAACCATCTACATAGACTGTCACTTCATAAGCAGAATGGACGGTCTTTATATTTTCCCCCTCTGTAATCAACTGGTCTACACTATAGGTCACATCAAACTGGTTTTCGCCATCTGCTTTTACCATCCATATCTGAACCCCTCTTACAGAAGACGATACAGGAATATCCTTTCGGACTGTATCAATATTGAGAGCTTGAAGTTCCTCTGTCAGATAGGCTTTTAAGTTTTCCATACGATTATCAATGGACTGGTCGTTTAGTTCCCATGAATAGTAAACTTTCGCAAAGTTCTCTACAAAATTTTCTACATTATGAGTATCAACATATTCCTTTTCTATGATGGTTGTTTCGTGAATGGTGTGGGTATCAACGGCTGTAAAGTGCTTAAATATTGCAAAGCTGAAACTAAGCCCTAAAAGCACCCATAAGCCAATCACAACCTTTTTACGAGGATTGACTTTGTAGATACGAGGTTTCTTTTCCTTTGGTATCTGTTTTTCTTTATTCTGATTTTTTCTGAATTTCATCATTGAATCTTCCTTTCTCATTGTTTGATTCGTCCTGCTCCTACTAAATGCTGTTGCCAATAGGAGCTTGTTAAGTCGGCATAGCCGATAGGGTCTCCTGCGTGAAACATTCGATTATCGCCTAAATAAATCCCGATATGAGTAATATAAGAGCCAGCGTTATAGGTAGAATGAAAGAAAACCAAATCGCCAGCTTTTGCTTCGGATAGTGGGATATGTTGGGTCACATCATATTGTTGTTGTGCGGTTCGTGGTAATTTAATCCCAGCTTTGCCATACGTCCATTGTGTCAGTCCGCTACAATCAAATGAAGTAGTCGGGGAAGCTCCGCCATAGACATACTTCCAACCCTCATATTTCAGTGCTTCGTCCATGATGGCTTGTACCGTATTATCATTAAATTGAGTTGTGACAAGATACTGCGTAACAAGCTGAACATAAAACATATTGCCATAGTTATATCGCCAGCCCCCATTGATGGGTATGGCTATTGGATTGGGATAGGACACTTTTTCGCCGTCTGAATATTCCTTAGAGAAACTTTGAGCCAGTTCAAAGGTATATTTGTTTCCACGATTAGCCACATACCCTAAGAAGCCACCGCCATAATTGTAGGACTGAATAACCGATTCCAAATCCACACCGAGCCTATCTCTACTGGCTAATAATTCACTGAAATACTTCACACCTTGCTTGATAGATTCTTCTGTACTCAATGAATTGGGTGGTAGACCAAGGGATTCCGAGGACTGCATAACATCTTCGGCAGTACCGCCCGATTCCACCTGTATAATAGCAAGCAGTACATTAACGTATTCTTCAATGCCATATTCTCTAGCGTATTTTTCTACCATAGGCTTATGAGCCAGCACTTCTGCGGAAACATTCACACCGCCATAGTGAATGTTTGAAAAACCGCCATCTTGTTCATCTGAAAATAAAATGGCAACAAACAGAAGTAGTGAGAAGACCATCAAGAATAGCCCAGAACCACCAATCACTAAAGCTTTCAGTTTCATGGTTTCTTACTGCCTTTCTTGATAGTGGCGGATTTTATTGGTGGTCTATTTCTAAGGTTTTGGCTTTGAACTCTTTGAACAGTAGACGGACGCTCTTTTGTGACTGGACGTTGTGAAGCTCTGTCTGCTGGTGTAGTTGAAGTTGCTGGCTTTTGAACTGTTCTTTCTTGTGTAGTACGGTTTTGTCGTTCCGCTTTTAAACTTAAAGAATCGGACTTAACTGCTGGACGCTCCTGTTTGGCTTGTTGAGATTCCATGCGTGAAGTCTGAATAGAAGATTGTTTTGCGGTCTGTCCATCATGAGATTGTTCTTGCTTAGTAGCTGGTCTTTCATGAACGGAAGAAGCTGGCTGTTTTTTCTGTTTGACCTGTTCCATTTCAGAGCGACGCTCTGCAATGGTTTTGCGTCTTTGTTCCTGCTGTTCCTTGCGTCCGCTGGCTCTGTCTGCTCTGGTTTGAGAAATACTGGAAGTTAGGTCACGAACATTTTCTTTTGCTTTGGATTTTCCTTGATACACTGCATATCTTGCATTGGTCGGAATATCCTTAACCTGTTCTTTGAGATTACCAGCAGAATCAACGATTTTATCTTTGGTATCAGCAACTGCTCCGATTGTTTGTCCGATACGTTTTCCAAGTGTTGATTTTTCCTGTCCGTCTGGACGGGTGTGATCTGCTTGTGTCCTACCAGAACTACCCGACTGTCCTTGTTTTCCTGTAGCACTGGCAATGGCAGAGCCAGCACCTAAAGCTGTCATGGAGCGTCCAAGTTTACGCTGTAGGCGGTGCATATGAGCGTGCATAAGCATACGAGGTTTTCTCATCACACGACTTCCCACACTTTGAGAATCGTTGCTTTGAAGCGAAAACATACTCATTAAATCGCTCAGTTTGAAGTAGATTCCTGCAAAGGTCACAATCTGTAAAAAGGCAATCAAAAAGAACGGATAACCAGCCGATAAGGTATAGAGCATGGTTGAAATACTAAAGGCTGTCGTAATAATCAGCGTGATTCCAGCTCGTGTCAAAATGGTATTAAAGAGTTTGATAATGGCTCGTTTTGACATACCATCAAAGGACGGAATCATGCTTAAAATAAAGCTAACAGGTAGAAACATGGCATAGATGATAAAAAGTACCTGCGAGAAAATCATGATTCCTGTTAGTAGGAATACGAATATAGAAATCCCGATATTGAATACAAAGAGAAAGAAGACTGTACCCAAACGGTTAATAGTTTTTGTAATCGTCATGTTCACATTGTTTCTGTCTTCGATTTCTTCTGCTACAATTTTTTCTCTGTCTTCTCCATTATTACTGTCTGGACTGGTTGAAAGTAGACTTTCCACACGGTCAGCACCAATACTTTCAATGTCTGAACTGTTGTATTGAAGCAGTAGCCACGGTTGTTGAACCTGTATGGAAAATAGGCTGTCACGTATCAAGTCCACACTGTCATTTCCTTGACTGTCTGAATGGGGCATGACGATTTTCGTTCCTAATGATAAGCTGGCTTGACTGATGTCTGATGAAAAATCATTGATTTTTTTAATGTAGTCGGGAGCATAGGCAATAAAGGAAGCTGATAGGATAAATACCATGACAAAGTTCACAATGGCATGAATCGCTTTTGTAGTTTCTCTTTTTATCAGTCCTGTATAGACAACATAAACCCCAAGAACCAAAATCAAGAGTAAGAGGAATCCAACATAGAATCCCTCTGTTGATAGTCCGCTAGGCGTAACTCCTGCAAGGGTCTGCATATTCTTGCCAATGGAATCTGCTGTAGCAGAAATGAAGTCGAGGGAATAGGCTTCTTGAACTAAGTAGCCAGTCGCATTGGAAACATAAAGACTGATTGTCCAAATAAAATTGGTAATAGCATATAGTCCATACATGACCTGTTTTCCAATCCCGTCCGACCAGTTCCACGGTAGCCAGCCCCAGCTATTATCAACATAAAAATCCAGTTGATAGTTTTCAAGTGGGTATCGGCTGTATTCATTTGCTACATTGACCGTATCATCTACCAAGCCCGCAGCTTGAACCACTGTTCCCAACATTGCTAAAAGAAAAATGGCAATCACGAGTGATAAAACCACTGTCATTGCCACTTTATTTAGACGCTTCAGAGTCCAGTTTGATTTTAATTTCTGTACCATCATTACACCTCTTTTCTCACAGGCGGTCTGGTATCAAAAGCATGAAGTAATTCTTCAAAGACTGGGTGGAACTGTATCACACCGACACGACCATATAAATCACTGATAAGGCATTGTCCGTTCTCTAAGTCACGAAGTCGCTTCTGATTGTTTTCGTCCTCTGGGTCAACTCCAAAAAAAGCTAAGGTCTTTTTAATTTCGTTGATATCAGTGGAACGAAAGGCAAACTTCAAACCAAGATTATTTTTCAATTTTTCATCTAAAAGGTCATCTGTATTTTGAGTAACAAAATAGACACCTGCATTCATAGCACGTCCAGCTCTTACTAACTTCATAGATAAGGTTTTACCTTGTGCCACCTGTAAGAAACTCCATGCTTCGTCAAGGTCTACAATCTTGAAAAGGCTTCTGTCTGAATGGATAAAATCCAACGCAAAGGTGCTAATGACAATTAACATAGCAACGGATAATAGTTCCATTGTCGTGTATTCCTCAAAACTTGTTTCCTTATCAGGTAATACCAAATCCACCACCTGTATAATGTTGAGCTGTTTTTCAAGACTGATAGATTGTTCGACATAGCCATCACTGAATAAGAGATGTGCAAAATCATAATCCGTAAAGCTCTCGATATGGTCAGCGATACTGGTGCTTGTTGGTGTTCCCTCGACCCGCAATTCCTCAATGACTTTAAGAAGTCCACGCACTTCACTATTGGTTACTGCACGAATCGCTTTCCGTAGTACGGGAAAACGTTCAGAATCTCGTGAGGATATCCCTGTAAGGAATGTCAGAATATCAATAGCCAGTGATTCAGAATCTTTTGGATTTTTCATAATTACATAAGGGTCAAGCAGTCCTTTGCTTTTCTCATCAGAAGTGAGATTCACAATGTTAATCTCGTGAGCGATTTCTGGAAGCGTTTCTTTCCATCTGCCACGTTCCGCCTTTGGGTCAACAATCACTGCTTGTGCTCCATAAAGCACTGCATAATAGACGATAAGGTTATTCGCAAAGGATTTACCACCACCCAGCGAGCCAACAAAAGCCGACGCTAACGCATTGGTTACTGAACCCTTAACCCCTTGACTGGCAAGCGCTGGTTTGAGATACACATTGCGTCCTGTATCTAAGCTATAGCCAACATAAATCCCTTCATTTTCGCCCAGCATTTGCGTAGCACCAAAGCCAAGTCCAGCGAGGAAATCAGAAGTTACATATTGAATATAGTCATTCATATATCTTTTGCTTGCTGGCAGAAATTCTTCATGTAAGCCCAGCATATCGCCAAAAGGTCGAACCAGTTTCACAGACAAATCGTCGTAAAAGTCTTTCACTTCATTACAGCGACGTTTCAACTCGTCCAAATCATTAGCAGAAACCCGAACCACATAAGAGAGTTTGTACATAGATTCTTTGGATTGGTCTAAATTGGTTTCCAGCTCATTTACACTATCCAAGGCTTCTGCCACATTGGAGCTGGTTTCATTATCACTTTGCCATGCGTGATTATCTAAATCTTTCAACTCTTTCTTTTTATTGCGAACGGTGCTTAATGCTTTACAATTTGCCACGATTTCCACATTCATGGACGTGTCAATGGGAAAGGTAAATTGTTGTTGCTGGTAATAGAAAATTTCACTTGATGGAAAGTCCAGCTCTCCGACAATACTGTTAATGGTAAAATAAGCCACATAGACGGTTTCATCTTCCTGCTGGATTTTCAAGTATCGCTGTTTTTCTTCTATTAAACAGCGAGTAGGCTTGATGAGGTCATAGTATTTAATCAAGGTTTCATTATCCAGCTTCTTCTTTGATAGATGATACTCATAATCTTCATAAGCTGTACCTGTCTGTCCGTAAAGATGTTCAATCAGATAGCCGAAGTCGTCCTTATTCAGTCTGCGGATTTTGAAACGACGAGAGATTTTATTTTCCAAGAGCTTTTCCATCTTCTGAAAACGCAGGATTTCATCATTACTCATGCTGACAAAATCTCCCATTAACTTATGGTTCACATCATAGACAAAATCAGACAAAGCATTTTTGGCTTCAACGGTAAGACTTTTCATGGAAAACTCCTGATCGTTGAGAAGCAACTTAAAGCCGATAAAGAAACGGTAATCCACTTGATTTTCGCCAATCATGGATATTAAAGCGTCTGTCTGTTGGTCGATTTTGTCATAGGCAATCGCTTTGAGCTTGCCAGTGACTTCATTTTTAGAACGCTCTTGTGCTGAACGTATGCTGGATTCTGTACTGATTTGTAAGGCATGAATCTTGCCATCACGATTTTGTGCGATAAGCTGTCTGAAAGAATCATGCACTTGTATTTTCTGTTCTGGACTTAGAAATGAGTAATTGTAAGGAACAAGCTCATAATAGGCGTAACATTCGCCATCTTTATTCCAGACCAGATTATTTTCAATGTATTTAATTGGATATGCCATAAAATTCACTCCTAACTGCTGTAATGGCTTCTTGTGGCTGATTTCTGCCAAGGGTTACTTTTTTCCCTGCATAGGTCAGCTTTGGTCGCAGTGCATAAGCAATGACAGACTTTAAAAATCCATAAGGCTTTTTACCATCAAAGGTTTTTGTAGACATAAACCATGTGAAAGCGACAGGAATCCCAAAGTATTTGAGAAATGCTCCCTCAATCATGGAAAGAGGTGGCACGTTGCCAAGTATCATAACCGCAAACAGTGACACGACAAACCACGTCATTTGCGTAAAGGTTATGGGAAACGGAAGTCTAAAATCGTTTATGGAGTACAGCACTTTCTCAACAGACCAAATACTGGTATAGCTTCGTATTTTCTTCATAGAATCAATCCTTTCATAAAAATAGGGATAGCTGTTTAAGCTACCCCGCAAACAAGAAACTCTGCCAGTAGTAATGTACCGACAGACTTAATGAGTGATTTCAAAAATCCCATGATTGGTAGAAATGAATGTTCCCGAAAGTTCTAAATCACGACCATAGGATTCGTAATCAATATAGTTTTGAAGACTGGCTGGTACTTCGCCTAAAGCACCAGTTTCTTCAATGTAGTAACGGGCAACATCTTCCATATCATCACAATCCGAGTGAATAATAATATCCTCTTGATGTTCGCTTAGTTCCTCAATACTTGAAAAATGAGTGAGCAGAGCAGATAGCTCGGATTGTAGTTCCTCTGGCAACTCCGATACCATTTCCCATAGGCGATTGAGTTCGCCAATAGAAGTGTATTCGTCAACCGTAAAGGGTAACTCATAATCGTGAATGGCGTATTCCTCGTATTCATCATTCAAGCCGATTTTCTCTTTGACTTCTTCAAAATCAATGGGAAAGGTAAACCAAGCACCGACTAATTCTCCTTCATTGTATTTACCTAAGTTGGCAATATAGACTTGCATATCGTCCATGTGTTCACGTCCTTTCTGTGTAGAGATTCAAAAATCCCTACCGCACTTCGTTTGGTGTGCCATTCTTTTGCGGAACATAAGAAAACCACTTATATTCCACAAAATAACGGTTTAATTTAAGCACCGATAATGCGATTAAATAGCTCTAATAAAATGTCTTTTACTCCAGCAGCGTTGAACACCAAGCCCACCGCAATAATCGCAATGATGAGAAAGCCAATCAGTTTACTAAACTCACGCTTGAAGCCAAGATACAAGCCAATTACAACGATTGCTAAAAGTACCAGTGATTGAGCATTTGATAGAAACCAGTTATAAAGGTTTTGTCCAAAATTCATAAAAATGTTCTCCTTTCTGTATTCAGTAAATTTGTATTTAAGTTATTTTTTGTTCGTTATCACGTCCTGTTCTTTTACCGACTGTTGCTTTAAAATCTGCTTGTGTCGGTCTGTCAGTTTCGCATGGTCGAGAATGTCTTTCACAACCTGCGTCTGGTTAATTTCATC
>OKWQ01000129.1_pt1 | contig 68480 bp, 67 predicted proteins | sample 1607071 | NCBI WGS metagenome assembly OKWQ01 (sample SAMN07501039, study PRJEB24779) | human gut metagenome
ATAAAAAATCCCCCCATTATGTAGATTGTACACGACCCTTTATTGATTGTCTACATAATAGGGGTAAGACCATTTCGTTATGTCCTTTAAAATTCTAGAAGATTATATAAAAAATATAATTTTGAATTTAAGTGAGATAATAGTGAAATAGTATGATGCTTTATAGATTTAATTAAATTATCTTTAAAAAATAAATTTATCAATAAGTAGCAAGTATATTATTTTTAATCAATTTCATAAAAATATCAGGATTAACAATTCTAACTTGAGGATTGTTATTTAATTTATCAACTACATGTTGAACATCATCCATAGTTTTACTCCATACATGAACATAAACAAAGGTATAGGATTCTGGGGTTTTAATATTTGTATAACCCAATTCAACTCTAGAATTAATATTTTTAATTAGTTCTTTTTCATCTTCTAGGTTGTTCCAAAGTAAATCACGACAAGATACTATAGGTTTGTCGTTGGACCAAACTATTTTACCTTCGTAATTATTATTTTTTTTATAATCAAGATAAAATAGACCTTCTATGTTTGGACAGGAAGTATATTTGTCCCATAAAGAATTATCGTATAAAGCATTATCATCGATTATTAATACATATTTTTGATCAGCTTGCTTCATATAGTTATTTAATCTCTGTGTATAGCTATCCAATTTAGTTTTTGGAAATTTACTAGGATATATATAGCCATTTCCAGAAGGAGAAACAATGTAGTAATCAGAATACTTCGATGAACTTGTTGCACTTTCATAGTATTTGTTAAATACTGTAGGTGCTAAATAATAAAGAGATGGGCTTAATGTCCAACCTAAATTAAAGTTTCCTCTATTTTTAGAGCCATACCATTTTTCTGAACTATAATTGCTTCCTAGTAGCCATTGCTGATTATCCCCATCAGACATAATAAAGGTCACATAATGGATATTATCTTCAGCTGGAACGTCATTGCGGTGCTTTTGAGTTTGTAAATTAATAGGAAATGAACTCAATACGGATAAATTATAGGACCAATCTGCAGCGATGGTATCTACGCCATATTTTGAAGCTATACTTACATTATTAAATTCATCAGGGCCCCATCCTAGGCAACGAGCAATATCATCCATAGAGCTGAATATATCCTTTCTTAATGAAAAATCATTTATGTCATCTTCATAGAATATAAGCGATTTTGACATTATTGCATAGTCTCTTAAAGCCATTGATTTTTCGTGAGATAGCTCTATAACTGTAGTATGATTTAATCCTAAATTCCATAAATTTTTATAAGCCCAGTGTTTATCTGTATTTCTACAATCTTCAACTAGATTAGTTATTTCATAATTTTGAACTTTAGATTCTAGGGATTCATCAATAGGGAGTGAATTTTTAATTGATGCTAGAGAACAGGAATTGTTAATAGAGTGAGGATTTGAATTGCTATATAATATGTAACCATTGATATTATGTTTAAAGATATTTAATAGCTTCCAAGGGTCTGATATATTTTCATAGCTAATATTATAATTTTTATTTAAGTCATATAGCCACAGTTTGTAATCAGGTTGATTAGAAGGAAGGATATAAATTTGAAAGTCAGATTTACTCGATATAATGCCTTGAAGAGCAGAAATCATAGTCTGCTCTTCTTTGTTCATATCAGTATCAGAAATTACATATAAATGTTTAGGTAAAATGCAATTTTTAATGTAATAATCATTTAAGCTATCGATAGAATTTTGATAATTCATAGAATAAGTCTTTTTAGCTGTATAACTATTATAAAAATTACTTAAAAACTTAAAATGATTTCCTCTATAAAAATCTTGAGCACTTTTATCACTTATTGTTGATAATACTACTTGGCGTTTAATAATATCATCCAAGCTTACGTCTTTATAATTTTTCATAATATCGTACATTATCATAAATGTAGTAGTTCTGCCTATTCCTTCTTTGCAATGAAAGTGAAGCCAAGTATCATTAGGTAACTTATTAACAAAATCAATAAAATAGTTTACCATGTCATCTGTTGGTAAATTGCCATCTGTTACAGGAATACGAATGTATTGAATTCCTTTTGATTTAGCAAGTTCTTCTTCGGTTTGAACAGATTCAGGAATTACAGTATCTTTAGTATTATAAAAAGTTATAGGAGTACCGATCTTAATAGATTCTAAAAGTTTATTTTCAACGGATAAGACTTCGGGTAAACTTAAACCTTTATTAGCACTATTATTTGAGTTTTCCCAACTTACAGCTATTCCATTTATAAATCCATGAGATTCTTGTCTTAAATCAACATCTATTATAGAAAACTTATTTGGTATAGAATCTTTTATTAAAGAAAGGCCAGATTCAGAAAATTGACCACTTCCAGAAATGTTCAACTTATCTAGTCCCTTTAAGTTAATATCTTGCTTTTTCGCTAGATTGGTTTCACCAGAAATCATTCGAAAGTGATGAGGTAAAGTATTATTATTTGCAGAGTTTTCTTTTAGATTCAATTCTGAAGATGCCTTAGGATAGTAGCTAATGTGTGCAAGTGAGTAGATTATAGTTAAAAGAATTATGGAACAAAGTTTAAGAGACTTTTTCATGGGTAAACACCTCACATATACAATTATTATTTGATATATATTAGGATGAGTAACAGTAGTCAAGTTTATTCATGATAGTAATCAGGCATCATAGAAAGATAAATACAATATTGGAAATGTTTATAAAACAGTGCTATAATTTATTGTGTATAATATATGATTATTTTTAAATATCAAATAAATTAGAAAAAAGTACAAATTAAATGGAAATTTTGATTTATAAAACTTAGTTGTAGTTATAATACTTTTATTTAAGTGAATATGTTTTAAATGGAGATTATAGTATGTACTTATTTTTATGCTTTATAAAGAATATAATAGTTATAAATTTAGGTTGATATTTAGGTAAGCTTTTAATTTGTTAAGATTATTTTATATAGAAAGGGCAAGGAGAAATAGTATGAGATTAATTATAAATGCCGATGACTTTGGGTTTAGCAGAGGCGCCAATTATGGAATAATTGATGCATATAGAAATGGAGTTGTAAGAAGTACTTCAATAATGGCTGGAATGCCGGGATTTGATCATGCAGTTCAATTATTAAAGGAATATCCAGGTCTAGGATGTGGGGTGCATCTAACTTTATCTGCATATAAACCAGTATTAAATTCACATAAAACAATTATAGATGAAAATGGATTTTTCTATAAAAGGATAAATCCAAATAAGGATGTAGAGAGATTTAGTTTAGAAGAAATATACAACGAGTTTTGTGCTCAAATTGAAAAAGTTAAAAGTAGAGGAATTCAAATAACTCATTTAGATTCACATCATCATGTTCATACATTTGAATTTCTAAAGCCTGTAATTGAAAGATTAGTAGAAAAATATAATCTTCCTATAAGAGGGGGACTACAATATGAATTAGATTATGATAAAGTAATTCCTTATGAGGGGATCTTTTATGATGAAACAGTTAGCATAGAGACTTTTAAAAACTTAGAAAGTAAACTAGAGAAATATGAAGTTTTAGAAACTATGAGTCATCCTGCATATATTGATAGCTTTATTATGGAGACAAGCTCTTACAATATAAAAAGAGCAGAGGAGCTAAAGATACTTACATCTAAAGAACTTAAAGAGTTTATTGATTCTATAGGAATAGAACTTTGCAGTTATAGGGATAGTTTAAAATAGAACTTAGAACCGTATCATTAAATTTGATGCGGTTTTATTTTTTTGAATAATAAGTAGTGTAATATGAAAATATAATTATAAATGAAAAATAAAATGTGAAAAAAATTTTTAGAAAAACACTTGAATAAAAATAATTTTCATGATAATATGTAAATGTATTCAGAAGAAAACGGTTTTCAATAATAACAAATTATAAAAATAATTTTCAACAATAGAGGAGGCATACAAATGTTTAAACAGTTACAAAAAATTGGAAAAGCCTTTATGTTACCAATTGCTATATTACCAGCAGCTGGTTTATTACTTGGTATAGGGGGAGCGTTATCAAATCCTAATACTGTACAGGCTTATCCATTCTTAAATATTTCTTGGTTACAAGGAATTTTCTCAATTATGTCATCTGCAGGAGATGTAGTATTTTCTAATTTAGCACTTATTATGTGTATAGGTCTTTCTGTGGGTCTTGCTAAGAAAGATAAAGGGACTGCTGGTCTAGCAGGTGCAGTTTCATTCTTAGTTATGAATGCTTCAATAAAAGGAATGATTACAGCTTTTAACCCAGCAGTTGAATCAATAGATACTGGTGTTGTTGGAGCTATAGTAATTGGATTAACGGTATCATATCTTCATAATAAATATGGAAACATTCAATTACCAGCAGTTTTAGGATTCTTTGGAGGGTCAAGATTTGTACCAATAGTTTCTTCATTCTCAGCAATCTTTATTGGTGCAATATTCTTCTTAATATGGCCAACATTCCAAGGATGGTTAGTTTCAGCAGGTAATGCAATAGCTGGATTAGGGCCAATAGGAACTTTCTTATATGGATTCCTGTTAAGGTTAACAGGAGCAGTTGGATTACATCATATGATTTACCCATTATTCTGGTACACAGAATTAGGTGGAATTGCAACAGTTGCAGGTCAAACTGTTACAGGAGCTCAAAATATATTCTTTGCACAATTAGCTGATCCAAACCATACTGGATTATTTACTGAAGGAACAAGATTTTTTGCAGGACGTTTTGCTACAATGATGTTTGGACTACCAGCAGCATGTTTAGCTATGTATCATTGTGTACCTAAAGCAAAGAGAAAATTAGTTGGTGGATTATTCTTAGGAGCAGCAATAACATCATTTGTTACTGGTATAACTGAGCCAATCGAGTTCATGTTCTTATTCGTTGCACCATGGTTATATGTAGTTCACGCATTCTTTGATGGATTATCATTCTTTATAGCAGATATACTAAATATATCAATTGGTAATACATTCTCAGGTGGATTAATAGACTTCACATTATTCGGAGTTCTTCAAGGCAATGATAAAACAAACTGGATATATGTATTAATAGTAGGAGTAATTTGGTTTGCATTATACTACTTCACATTTAGATTCTTAATAACTAAGTTTAATGTTATGACTCCAGGTAGAGAAGCAGATAGTGAAGAAGTTAAGGTTGTAACAAAAGATAGTATGAATGAAACAGCAACTCAAATTTTAGAAGCATTAGGCGGAGAAGAAAATTTAGATGATGTTGATGCATGTATAACAAGATTAAGAGTAGCTGTAAAAGATGTAAGTAAAGTAGATAAGGATAGAATTAAAGCTTTAGGAGCAACTGCTGTTTTAGAAGTTAAAGGTGGAATTCAAGCAATATTTGGAGCAAAAGCAGATCCATTAAAGCAAAAAATAAATGAAATTATAGGGAGAGAGTAATAAGAGTGAAAGTAATAGATAGAGGATTAATCGTATCATGTCAAGCACTAGCAAATGAACCACTACATAGCTCTTATATAATGAGTAGAATGGCTGTAGCAGCTAAGGAAGGTGGAGCTATAGGTATAAGAGCCAATAGTGTTCAAGATATTGTTGCTATAAAGAAAGAAGTTGATTTACCTGTAATAGGTATAATAAAAATAGATTATGAAAATATGAAGCCATATATAACTCCAACAATGAAGGAAGTTGATGAGCTTGTTGAAGCTGGAGTTGATGTTATAGCTTTAGATGCTACAATAAATCAAGATGAAGAATTTTTAAAGGAAATCTTTAAAAAGTATCCTTCTCAAACATTTATGGCAGATATATCAACTATAGAAGAAGGCTTAAGAGCTGGAGAGTTAGGATTCCATTATGTTGGAACTACTTTAGTTGGATATACAGAACATTCTAAGGGAATGAATAATTTTGAAGTGTTAGAAGCTTTAATAAAAGATTGTAAATCAGAAGTAATAGCAGAAGGAAACTTCGATACTCCTGAAAAGGCAAGACTTGCTTTAGAAAAAGGAGCTTGTGCTGTTGTAGTTGGTAGTGCAATAACAAGACCACAATTAATTACAAAGAAATTCAATGATGAAATTTTAAAAGCATTATAATACTTGCGAGGTAGAGACATAAATCTCTACCTCTTTTATTTAGTTTATTTTAATGTTATTCTAATATATATACTTCAATTAATGTTTTAATATTATTAGTGCAAAAATAAATTGATTACTTCATACCTTTAGATGCAGTTATGTAATTGAAGTCATATATTTTATAGTTTGGGGTAATTACCTTAATTATGTTTAATTAAAATATAATATAAGTTATAGCATAAGAAGGCTAATATATATTAGATTATGGAGGATATTAAGTGGATATTTTATGCGAGGTACAAAGAAAATATAATGAGTTTTCCGATAAGGAAAAGGATATAGCAGATTATATTATGCAGCATGGCGATAAAATTAAAAATATAAATATTACTGATTTAGCTAAAGAAATAGGAACATCAGGAGCAACAATAACAAGGTTTGCTAAGAAAATTGGATGTGATAGCTTTGTAGATATGAAAATAAAGCTTGGATCAAATAAAGTAGAATTACCGATAAATGATGAAGATGGCATTTTTTCATATACATATCAATATTATAACGAAGTTATAGAAAGAACTAAAATGTTAATAGATAAAGAGGAAATATTCAAAGTGGTAAATGAAATAAAGAAAGCAAAGAATATTTATATTTATGGGGTTGGTAGTTCTGGACTAACATGTAAAGAAATGATGCAAAGGCTTTTAAGAATGGGATTTAATGTACACTGTATTTCAGATTCCCATATGATGATTATAAATAGTTCAATTGTGTCAGAAAATGATTTGGTGATAGGAATTTCTATATCTGGAGAAACACAGGAAGTAATACACTCTTTAAGAAAGTCTAAGGAAAATGGAGCAAAGACAGTATCTATTACAGGCTTTGAGGGAAGTACAGTAAGCAAGTATTCAGATATAAAGTTTATAGTGTATAATCCTAATTTTGTAGATAGGAGTAGATTCATTAATACACAGTTTTCTGCTATGTATCTCCTGGATTTAATATCTATGGTGTTGTTAAAGGATATTAATTTAAGTAACAAGATGCAAACTACTATTAATGCGATTATTAATAATTAATAAAAATCTGCTATAAAATCATTATAGCAGATTTTTATTTTTTATAATTTAATATAGGCACTAATATAAAATTACTTTACAAACTGTCCAGTCCGTCCCATATTATATGCAGTTTTTATCATAGACTTTTCTTCAGCTGTTATTTCTTTATCATACATCTTACTAAATTGCTTAAATAAAGCATCAGTATCAATTTTAACTTTGGTTTTATGTGTTCTATTACTATCATTATATATCTTAGGTATTATGGATGGATTATAAATTTTTTTAAAGACTTTATATGTATAAAGCGCATCATAAAAAGCATCATGGAATGTATCTTCAAAATCTATGTTTAACATTTCAACAGCAGTCTTTAATCCAATTTGTTTTCCTTTCTGAATATTAAATAGTTTTGATGTGTGTTTTTGAACATCAATATATTTACTGGGAAATAGTGAAGTAGATAAGTTATTGAACTTTATATTTCTTAGAAATTCTTTTATATCTGACTTTCCCCATACACATAAAACTGCTTCATCATCACCTAGAAAATTTAAAAATCTTTTATAAACATTAGAAAAGGTTTCACAGCTTGATAACATATCTTTATTTATTTTAGTTATATTTTCTACATAAGGATTAATATCAGTATAGACGATAGGTCTTATTAGTTCATTAAAATTTGATGTTATTTCTAGATTTTCATTAATTTTTACAGCTCCAATTTGAATTATTTCAAAAGGAAGTTGTTTCATAGTACTATCAATTGATTCGTTATTATTTTTATCAGTAGTATTACTTGGTATATATTTTTGATTAAATTCTAAATCACAAACTATATAATTCATTAAAAATCCTTTCTAAATATATAAGTATTCATATCTATATTGTAGCCATTTTATTATGTAAATTATATTAATTTCTATAAAGAGTATATCAAAAACTAATATATTTAGATATTATGAAGTACAATCAATTAAAAGGTATTAAGAAAATGTACAGAAAGGGAGATTTTCATATTCATTCAACAGAATCAGATGGAGAACTAAAACCAGGAGAAATAGTATTGTTAGCAAAAGAAAGAAGAGTAGATATTATAGCATTAACAGATCATAATACTGTAAGTGGAAATAAGCAAGCAGTTAATGTTGGTCAAATACATGGTGTAAAAGTAATACCTGGGATAGAATTATCAACTAGATTTAAAGGTAATAAAGTTCATATATTAGGGTATTTTACTGATGATAAATATCAAAGTGATGAATTTAAATTTGTTTTAAATAATTTATCTACAAGAAAATTTAAAGCGTGTCAAATTTACTTTAAGGGAAATCTAAGTTTTAAATCAGAGGGAGGTAAGATAGCAACTTCAGCTGGAATAGACTTTTTACATCATTATAATGCAAAGGTAGTTTTAGCTCATCCTACATTACTTGATAGAAGCGTTTTTGAACAAATAATAAATTTAAATTTTGATGGAATAGAAGCAAAGTATTATAGAAATAAGGATAATGAGACAGAGTACTTTATAAATGTAGCTAAAAAGAAAAATATAATATACACAGCAGGATCTGACTTTCATTCATTAAAGAAAGTTGATTTAAAGCATGGAACATTAGGACAAATATATTTAGAAAATGAAGAGATAGATAACTTTTTAAATATACTAAACTTAAGCTAATTATAAGCGGAGTAGTGAGTTATGATCTTTATAACTAGTATTCTTTATAGCACATTTAAAATTTGATAGAGTAAAATATAGTAAGAATAATTTTAGAGGGTATTAGATTGGCAGAAGGAAATATATTAGTAAGATTGTTTAGAATAAAAGATTTGTTACCAATTACGAACGGTAGCATTAGAATTAGTAATTCAAAAATAGGGAATATTGTTTATGAAAAAGAAAATGCATTTGATATAAGTGGAAGAAGTGAAGTAATATCAGTAGTTACCTTAGATAGGAAGTTATCTCAGGAGCCTTATGAAGAAGGTGAAAATCCGTATTTATTATATAATATAGAGGTTAGAGCGGAAGGATATAAAGATGTTATTGTTGAAGGAGTAAGTGTATTTGATGGAATAACTTCAATACAAGATATAGAAATGGAAGAGGCAAGTATTGAATCAGGGGAAAAAAATCTCCAGGAGGAAATAATTATTCAAGATCAACAAGGTGTTGAGAAGTCAACTGAAAATATAGAAATGGGTTTCTCAATGGCTCCTTTTGTTCTTAGAAATGTATATGTACCTGAATTTATAACTGTACATTTAGGAAGTCCTACTTCATATGCAGAAAATGTTACAGTAAGATTTATAGATTATATTAAGAATGTTGCTTCTAGTGAGATATATCCTACTTGGCCAGAGGAAGCAATAAGAGCTAATGTATATTGTCAAATTTCCTTTGCATTAAATAGAGTTTATACAGAATGGTATAGGAATATGGGATATCCATTTCAAGTAACAAACTCAACAGCATATGATCAATATTTTGTAAAAGGTAGAAATATATTTGAGAATATAAGTAAGATAGTCGATGAAATTTTTAACGAGTACATTATAACAATTGGAAATCAAACACCATTTTTTGCTCAATATTGTAATGGAACAACTGTAAAGTGTGATGGGTTATCACAATGGGGTACTGTTGATTTAGCTAAGTCAGGGATGTCTGCTTTGGATATAATAAAATATTATTTTGGTTATGATAAAGTACTAGTTAGAGCAGAATATGTTGAAGGAGTACCTGAGTCATATCCTGGTTATTCATTAAGAATAGGTGATGTAAATGAAAATGTTAAAGTAATACAAGAACAATTAAATAGAGTATCTAAAAATTTTCCAGCTATTCCAAGGATTTATCCTGAAGATGGAAGATTTGGAAAGGAAACAGAAGACTCTGTTAAAGTGTTTCAAAGAGTATTCAATTTGACTCCAGATGGGGTTGTAGGTAGAGCTACTTGGTATAAGATATCTAATATTTATGTTGGGGTAAAGAGATTAGCAGAATTAAATCAAGAGCCAGAAATAGGTGAATCAGGTGGAAATGGAGGAGGAATTGGAAAACCAGAGGGTGATGGTAAGTATCCAGGATACTTATTGAAATATGGGGCAAGAGGAGAAAAGGTAAGAGAGCTTCAAGGTTATTTAAGTGAAATTTCTAAGTCTTATAATATACCTAATGTATCAGTAGATGGGATATTTGGTAATGGGACAAAGGACGCCATTATAAAATTTCAAAGATTATTTGGGTTATCTACAGATGGAATAGTAGGATTAGCTACTTGGAATAAAGTATTTGAAGTTTATAAAAATATAGACAATAGTAATCCAGGAGTACCTGATAATGAATTTGATGGAAAGTATCCAGGTTATTTATTAAAGTATGGCTCAAGAGGAGAAAAAGTAAAGGAAGTACAATATTATTTAGCAAGTATATCTAATCAAATTGGGATACCTACTGTTGCAGCAGATGGAATTTTTGGTAATGCAACTAGAGAAGCTGTTGTAGCATTTCAAAAATTATTTGCTTTATCACTAGATGGAATTATAGGACAATATACATGGAATAAAATATTAGAAGTATATAATGGTATGAAATACTAGAGTATTTAAATTATATATCGAAGTTTTATAACTGAATTCTAGCTATTAGGATGGTTAAATTTAAAAGATTATAAAGGAGATTAGGTAGATGTTTATAATTCTCATAAATATTTAAGTGACGTATCAATTACATTTATGAGAATGATTGCATATTATATTATATCTTAAAATATTTAAATTTTAACATTAGAGGAGAGGATGATATGCAATCAATAAGTGCTGGAAAATACAAAGGAATAGACATATCAAGTTGGCAAGGAGAGGTTAACTTTAATCAAGTTAGTAATAGTGGAGTTCAAGTTGTATATATAAAGGCAACAGAAGGTGACTATTATTTAAATCCTAGAGCAGATGAGTATTATTCAGGGGCTAGAAGTAATAATATGCTAATAGGGTTTTACCATTTCTTTAGGCCAAGAGTAGATGCAAAGACTCAAGCCAATTATTTTTCAAGCTATGTAAAGGGAAAAAGTTTTAATTGTAGATTAGCTTTAGATATTGAATTATCAGATGGATATGGAGCAGCTGATATATCTAATATGTGCGTAACCTTTTTAGAAGAAGTTAAGAGGCTTACAGGGAAAGATGTTGTTGTATACACATATACTAACTTTGCTAGGACAAGTCTTACAAGTATCTTATCAAAATATCCTTTATGGATAGCAAATTATGATGTTACGACACCTGGAGATAATCCTATATGGAATAGTTGGGTGGGATTCCAATATTCAGAATCAGGAACTGTACCAGGAATAAGTGGATACTGTCCTTTAGATGTATTTACAGATGGAATATTAATATCAGGAGGAAATACTAGTATTCCAAATATAAATCAAGGTGGAACAATCACAACTTATACAGTAAAAGAGGGAGACACTTTATCAGAAATAGCACAGAGGTATGGAACAACAACGGAAAGATTAGCACAAATAAATAATATAAGTAACCCAAACTTAATATACCCAGGACAAGTTTTAAGAATTAGTTCAAATAGTTCAACAGGAAGCACCTCGGGTGGAACAGCTACAACTTATACAGTAAAAGAGGGAGACACTTTATCAGAAATAGCACAAAGGTATGGAACAACAACAGAGAGATTAGCAGAAATAAATAATATAAGTAACCCAAACTTAATATACCCAGGACAAGTTTTGAAAATTAGTTCAAATAGTTCAGCAGGAAACACATCAGGGGGAACAGCTACAACTTATATAGTAAAAGAGGGAGACACTTTATCAGAAATAGCACAAAGGTATGGAACAACAACGGAAAGATTAGCACAAATAAATAATATAAGTGACCCTAATTTAATATACCCAGGAGAAGTAATTAGAATAAATTAATAGTCAATAATAATTAAATAGAATGGACTTACTTTTAATATGAATTATTGGTAAGTCCATTTTTATGAATAGTGTTCATATAATTCGGAAAGTGAATTATAATAAAGATAAATTCATATAACAATAAATAATTACATATAAATGAGGTTCTCTAAAGAGATAATCTTAAAAATAAGAAGTATAATTAATTTAGAAATAGATATATTTAACGTTAAATATTTTGTTTAGAATATATTTCAAAAGAATATATAAAGATATAATGAAATATTAAGTTTTATTATTTAAATGTAGGGAGTGGTAACGTTGAAAAAGTTAGAACAGTTTATAGAAAATTTATGTGGAAGCTTTAATAATAATGGACAAATAGATAGAGAGCTTGCAGCTGGTGAAGTGATACACCCTAAGGCAAAGCATATAAATGGTGTATGTAATAATAAAATAAAGAATTTACCAAAGAATTTTAATGGATATTTTGTTATAGAAGAAAGTTATTATGAACAAGGAAAATTTACAAATATATTACCACATCTATTTTTATTTAATTTAAATGAAGAAAATGAAGTAGTGTTAACTTCTTATGAGTTACCAAAAGGAATAGGTAAAGAAGAATTCAAAAATAATAATGATAATTTAATAATGGATTATAATGAGTTAGAGATATCAAAGAAATTTACTCCAATGGTTTATAAAGAAAATGATGGTGTTTTTGAGGGAGAAAGTGTTAGTAATTTTACACCTGAAACTGAATTTACTTTAAAAGAAAAGATTGAAGATGAAAAGATGTATGTGAGTGAGGTTTTTAGGAAAAATGGGAAAATCACTTTTGGATTCGTAGATCCAATTATATATGAGAAAATAAAATAAGTAATTTCAAAAGTAGTGGATAACATATAGTTATTCATTACTTTTTTTATGAGAATGAACAAAATTGGTAGATTGGAATGATTATAAGTTTTAGTGTATAATTAATGGGTAAAATAAATATTTTTAAGGAGGTAATATGATTGAATTAATGATTATATGCGGATTAATATTATTGATTTGCATAACATCCAGTAAGATTTTATACAAATTTGGGGTTCCAATGCTTTTAATTTTTATAGTATTAGGAATGCTATTTGGCTCTGATGGAATTGTAGGAATATACTTTGATGATTATGAATTAACGAGTAAGCTATGTTCATTAGGGTTAGTATTTATAATGTTTTATGGAGGGTTCGGTACTAATTGGAAAACAGCTAAGGAATCAGCTGTTCCATCTATATTAATGTCAACCTTAGGGGTTATAATTACAGCAGGACTTACAGGATTATTTTGTTATTTTGTATTAGGTACGAGTTTATTAGAAGGGTTTCTTATAGGATCTGTTGTTGGTTCAACTGATGCAGCTTCAGTATTCTCAATACTACGTTCTCAAAAACTTAACTTAAAGGGCTCACTGGCACCTTTGTTAGAAATAGAAAGTGGTAGTAATGACCCTATTGCATATATGTTAACACTTATAGTTTTAACCTTCATGTCTAATACAGGGGTAGGCTCTATGGTTCCAATGATAATAAAGCAAATAGTATTTGGAATATTAATAGGAAGCATATTAGCTAAAGGGGCTGTTTATGTAATTAGACGTGCTAATTTTGAAGTAGAGGGTTTCTATACAATATTTATAACTGCCATTGCAATATTATCCTATGCAGTAAGTGAATGGCTTGGAGGAAATGGATATCTAAGCGTATATATGGCAGGGATTATAATAGGTAATAGTAAGATACCTCACAAGAAGAGTTTATTCCATTTCTTTGATGGAGTATCTTGGATAATGCAAATTGCTTTATTCTTTATTTTAGGTTTATTATCTTTCCCATCTAAATTACCACAAGTAGTTGGTATATCTATAGCAATATCGATATTTATGATAGTAATAGCAAGACCATTAGCGACATTTATAATTTTAAGTAAGTTTAATTATTCTGTTAAAGAAAAGATCTTCATATCATGGGTAGGTCTTAGAGGTGCTGCATCAATAGTTTTTGCAATATTTTCTATAACTTATGGAGTTAATATACAAAATGATATATTCCATATAGTGTTCTTTATAGCATTATTATCTGTAGCTATACAAGGAACGTTAATACCAAAAGTAGCACAAAAGTTAGATTTAGTTGATGATAGTACTCCTGTATTAAGAACATTTAATGACTATAAAGAAGACAAGAGTACAAAGCTTTTAGAAGTTAATATATTTGATGATAGCAAGTGGGTTAATAAGACCATTATGGATTCTGATATCCCTGAGGATATATTAATAGTAATGATAAAACGTGGAGATGAAGTTATAGTTCCGAAAGGATCTACAATTATTAATAAGGGAGATATTCTAGTATTAAGTGCTAATAATTTTGATAATTTATTAAATAATTAGTATGAATTATTTAATTTGAAGATTTTATATAAATAGATTTCCCATTTAATAATAATCTTTTTAATTGTAGAGATTATTATATGAAAGATATGTGCTTTTGTAATATTTCATAAAATCAAATTTGGAGAGGGAATTTATGGGGAGAAAAGAAAAAGTTTTAAGAGAAAAAATAATAAATGATTTATCTATAGATAAAAGACAAATAGGTTATTATTCAACTCCAAGTTTTATATGTGATTATATTACAATGAAGGTAATGGAAGTAAATAATAATGGGAAGAGTGTTTTAGATCCATGCTGTGGAAGAGAAGAAATGCTTAATCCTTTTAATAAGTTTAATATAGAAACTTATGGTATAGATATCATTAAGTATAAAGAAGAGTATAATTGTAATTTTAAAAATACAGATTTTATAAAATACTATTATGAATTTGTTAGTGCAAATAATCAAATAAAAAACTTAAATTATGATTATTATGTTTTAAATCCACCTTATAATTGTCATGAAGTTCAATATATAAGGGATAATAAAAAGGAATTAAAAAAGCATTTCAATGATGTAGGTGTTCATAATATGTATGGACTTTTTATTTCGGCTGTAATAGATTTAGCAAAAGATGGTGCTGTTATAGGAATAATAACTCACGACTCATTTTTAACTTCTAAAAGTTATCAAGGTCTAAGAAAGAAAATATTGAACACCTGCTCTATACATGAAATAACTATGTGTCCAACTGATTTGTTTTTGGAGCAAGGTGCTGAAGTAAGGACTAGTATAGTTATATTACAAAAGGGATTAAGCTACCAAGAAAATGTAATTATAAACAATAGATGTAGAAGCATAGAAGAGCTAATTAATATTTTAGATTCATTTAATAATAATTTATACAATTTAAATGATATAGTATTGAATAATAAAATGGATAATAGTGAATTTATAATAGAGTGTCCTGAAAAGGTTAAAAGCTTATTTACACTTAATAGATTAGGAGAACAATTTAAATGTATAACGGGAATATCAACAGGTAATGATAAATTGTATTTATCAAAAGAAATGAATGATCCATATACAGTTCCATTTTATAAGAATCCAGGAAAAGATAAATATTATACAAATAAAATCATGTATATAAATAAGGATTTTATAAATATATCTAAAAGTATTCCTAATTTTATAGTAAGAAATAAAGAACTTTTATATAAGTCAGGAATAATTTGCTCTTCAATGGGGGTACAATTTACAGCTTGCAAGTTACCAAAAGAAAGCACATTTGGTGTAAATACTTGTATTATATGTGATGATAAAGATACATTTTGGTTACTTGCGTATTTAAATTCTACTTTAGTGACTTATTTAGTTCGAGGTGTTTTAAATAGAAGCAATATGATAACATCAGGATATGTATCAAGAATACCACTTTTAAACTTTGACAATGAAGCAAAGGAGAGGTTATCTTATTTAGGGTGCTCAGTATATGATAAAGTTAAAAATGAAGAAGATATTAATGAAATATTAAATGAAATAGATAAGGTAGTTAATGATACTGCTGATTTATCTAATGATACAGTAGCATATATAAATAAGTTTAAAATTGATTTAATTAAGAGAACATAAAAAACAGTCGCTAAGACTGTTTTTTATTTATAAATTATTCATCTAAAGGCTCAAATTCATCTTTAGAAGCACCACAAACTGGGCAAACCCAATCATCAGGTAAATCTTCAAAAGCTGTATCAGGATCTATTCCGTTATCTGGATCACCGTATTCTGGATCATAAACATAGGTACAAGGTACACAAATATATTTTTGCATTAATATAAACCTCCTAAAATTCCTTTATATTTTAAAATGTATTGGGTATATTATAAAAATATGATATAAATTATTATAAATGATAAAAAAATAATAAAATAAAAACAGATTTAGAGATAGAGGTGATGATATGGGAAGAAAAACTAGTAAAAATAATGATTTACTAAGTAGTGTAAGAAAGGATACATCTCCTAAAATATATTCTTTATTAGTTGATTTAGTAAATGATAATAGAGAAGATTTAGCAGAATTAGTATTAAAAATAGATTATTTATTAGAATATACAAGCACGTGTATAAACCATAAGGATTTTGATGAAGCAAAAGAAACTATTAAGAGAGTAGAGGATAGAATAAATATGCTTGAAAAAGAAGGTAAAAATATTGAGTATTTAAGGTATCTTTATGAAGGAATAAAAAAGAAATGTAAATAACACAAAAGGCTATTTAATGCTTGCCTCAAGCTTAAAATAGCCTTATTTTTATTTAATTATTTTCTTTTTCTATTTTTATTTGCGACTTCGATGTTTACTTTTCTCTTATTAAGCTTAACACCGATACATTTATCAAGAACTTTATCCTTAACGTCTGGAGATATATTAACAAATGAGAAGTTTTCTAATATATCTATATCACCTATTGAAGAAGCTCTTATTCTAGCTGTATCCTTAATAAAGTTAACTAGAGTTTTAGGGTTTATGCCATCTCTTCTTCCTATAGATAAGAATAAACGGATATCTTCTGATTTAGGAGCTTCTAAAACATCAGATGTATAAGTTTCTAATAAATCATCATTGAATTTATTCTTTATTAATGCAGCAATAATTTCTACAGAATCATACTTTTGAGTTAATTCTGTTGCTACTGGGATAAACTTTGAGTAATCAGAATCATTAATAGTATTAGTTACATCTTCTAATATTGATTTTGATTTACTGTTAAATATATCATTAACTGTTGGGATATTTTTTCTAGATATATCGCTTTTAGTTACTGATTTTATTTGTTTTAACATTGAATACTCCTTGGGAGAAACTAATGAATAAGCTATACCTTCTCTATTTGCTCTTCCAGTTCTACCTATTCTATGAACATAGCTTTCAACGTCTTGAGGTAAATCATAGTTTATAACGTGTGTTATACCCTCTACATCTATACCTCTTGCAGCTACATCAGTTGCAACTAAATAGTTTAAAGAACCTTCTTTAAATTTCTTTAATGTTCTTAATCTATGAGCTTGAGACATATCTCCGTGCATACCTTCAACTACATATCCTCTTGATTGCATACCTTCAACTAGTTCATCTACGCCTTTTTTAGTTCTACAGAATATAATTGCAGATGATGGAGTATCAAAATCTAAAACTCTACAAAGTGCTTCAAATCTTGTCTTATGAGATACCTCAAAGAAGTTTTGACTTATCTTAGATACAGTCATAGAAGTTTTCTTTATAGATATATGCTTAGCATCAGGTTTCATATATCTTTTAGCTAATTTTCTTATTTGATCAGGCATAGTTGCTGAGAATAATAAAGTTTGTCTTTCACTTGGTAATTGTTTTATTATATCTTCTAAGTCATCTATGAAGCCCATATTCAACATTTCATCAGCTTCGTCTAAAACTAAAAACTTAATTTGATCTAGTTTTATAGTTCCTCTCTTTATATGATCTAAAACTCTACCAGGAGTACCAACTACTATATTAACATTTCTTTTTAATGCTCTTATTTGGTTTGTTATTGGATCTCCACCGTAAACAGGTAGTATTGTTAAATCATCATATTTTGATAATCTTTTTAGCTCATCATTAACTTGTATTGCTAGTTCTCTTGTTGGAGCTAAAATTATAGCGCTAAGTCCACTTTTTTTAGAAATATGATTAATAATTCCACATCCAAAAGCGGCAGTTTTACCAGTACCAGTTTGAGCTTGACCTATAAGGTCATATCCTTGTATAGCCACAGGTATTGCCTCAGCTTGTATTTGTGATGGTTTTTCAAAACCTAAATCATTAATAGATTTCAAAAGGGTATCCTTAAGCCCTAAGTTACTAAATTTTATTTCGTTCATTCAAAATCCTCTTTCTTTTAGTATTTAAAATAATATATAATTAAATATATATAATATATTTTTTATTTTATATTAGCTATATAATTTAAATAACATATCTTAAATCATAACTATAGTATGTACTATAACAGGTCATATTATGATTTTAAGTACTATTAAATTTTTGCTATAATGTAATATTATTTTTTCTTAACTAACTTAGTATACACTATAATTCAGAAATATGCTCGTATTATTTATTAGTAAAATAAGTTATTTTGCAATAAATATTAAAAAAACAATAAGTAAACGTTTGAATGGGAGAATAATATGGAGAATTGTAGAGAAAAATTATATTTTTACAAAATAGATAGCATAATAGGTTCTATATATATTGTAAAAAGTTTAAAAGGATTAAGAGGAATTGAATTAATAGAAGAAGAGTGGATCAAATTTAAGGGGAAAAATAATTTAATAGAAGATAAAAAGATATGCTTGGATGTAATTACTCAATTAAATGAATATTTTGCAGGAGAAAGAATAGACTTTGATTTAAAATTAGATATAGAAGGAACTGAATTTAGAAAACTAGTATGGAATGAATTAATAAAAATTCCATATGGAGAAATAAAAAGTTATAGTTATATAGCAAAAGCAATTGGTAACGAAAAGGCTGTAAGAGCAATAGGGCAAGCAAATAGAGCAAATCCTATTCCTATAGTAATACCTTGTCATAGAGTTGCTGGTAAAAATGGAAAGTTAATAGGATATGCTGGCAATCATACAGATATTCAAGAAAAACTTATTAAATTTGAAAAAAGATTTAATTAAAAGAAAATAAAAAGGAATATAAAGGAAAATATAAATTTTACATATTATGGGATAGGTTAAGCCTCTCCCTTTTTTATTTGTATAAAAATATCATTGAAATATAACTATAAGTATTTTAATATATAATTATAAAGTAAACTAATAGTATATAATTAGTAAAATAATAGTATTTGAATAAAATAATGAATAGTATTTTTATATTAATATATTTAGTAATAAAAGTGAGGAAAAAGTTATGGATGCTCAAATTATTCAAGATTTTAACAATTTATATTTTAGTAAGAAACAAATTTCAAGAAGAATATTTGACAAAGAAGAATTGGAAAATATATGGAAAATAATTGAAGATGATAGAATGAAAATATCTTTTGAAAGTAATTTTAATTTCAAACCATTTGTAAGTTATTGGTTTAATAATACAGAGGATATTATTAGTAATACAGAATTTATTAATGAAGCAAATAATTTAGGGGTATTTAATTATATATCTTCAAAGATAAGGGAGAAGATATATAATTCAGCTGAAGAGGCTGAGTTACTAGGATTGGAGAATTTAGATAATATAGTTATTTCAGATGAAATACTAAAGAATTTAAAAATAGCTATTAGTAATGACTGCAATATTGATGAAGAATTTATATGGAATTTATATAGTATTATTGATGAAAAAGGTATAAAAGATGATAAGAATACTATAGAAGGCATTACTAAAGATGAATCAAATGAAGGTAATATAAAGACTTTAATTTCCTTAATAAGTAAATATGAAGGAAAAAATGCATTAATAGTAGCTGCAACAATATATCTGTATGTAATAGTCAATAAGCCTTTTAGAAGATATAACTCTATAATTTCGGAGATTTTATCATATAAATATCTATTGATTAATGGATATGAAGTTATAAAATACTGTTCATTATCAACATTAATAAATTCAAAATTAAAAAAGTATAATGCTGCAATTGAAAATAGTATATATTCAAATGGTGATATAACTTATTTTATAAGATTTTACATAAGTGCATTAAGAGAGGCGGTTGAAGCTTTGAATAATGAATTAAACTGTAAATTTGGTAAAAGGATATTAAAGGAACTAATTGAAAGAAATAATGTAAGATTAGAAGAAAGACATATTAAATTTATAAACAGCATTTTATCATCTAAGGATAATGTTGTAACCATTGACAACTATAAAAATAAATTAGATATTTCATATGAAACTGCTAGAAGCGATTTAAATTATTTAGTCACATTAGGGTTTTTTAAGATTGCTAAGTCAGGAAAAAGATATGAATATTACAAGAATGATATATCTACAATTGTGGATAACTTTGAAGAATAATGTTGACAAATTCAAATAATTATTAGAAAATAACTAAGGAAAAAATTAAGTGTTAAAGAGCAGATGGGCGGCCAGACTACCCATATGCTCTTTTTTTATGCATTAAATTAAATAAACAAAAGTTGGAGGAACTAGATGAAAAAGATACTAAAGGATAAAACATTTTTAAAGACCATGCTTACGCTAGCTTTACCAATAACATTTCAAAATTTTATTACTTCATCATTAAACCTTGTGGATAATTTAATGGTTGGTAGGTTAGGAGAAGAAGCTATTGCAGCTGTAGGATTAGCAAATCAGTACTTTTTTATTTTTATGCTATGTATTTCTGGGATAAATGCAGGAGCTAGTGTATTTATGTCTCAATATTGGGGAAGAAAAGATATAGTTAGCATTAAAAAGGTATTGGGATTAGATATTACTATTGGGTTTATAGCTTCATTAATATTTGGAGGAGCTGCATTTATTATAGCGGAACCAATAATGAAAATTTTATCAAGGGATATTCAAGTTATAGAATTAGGCGTTCAATATTTAAGAATTATTGCAATAAGCTTTATATTTACTAATTTTACGCAAGGTTTTTCTTCAGCTCTTAGAAGTTCTGAGCAACCCAAAGCACCGATGTATGCAAGTTTAATAGGTGTATTAAGCAATGCATTTTTAAACTGGGTATTTATTTTTGGAAATTTAGGTGTAAAACCAATGGGGGTAGCAGGAGCTGCTTTAGCTACAACTATAGCACGTACTATAGAAATGATTTATATAATTGTAATAATATATGGTAAAAAGAATATTATATCCTCAAAGATTAAGGAGTTATTTGCTTTTGATATAAACTTTGTGAAAATATACTTTAATACATCAACAGCTGTTATAGCAAACGAATTATTATGGTCATTAGGGATGACTGCATATTCAATTGCTTATGCTCAAATAGGGACAAGCGCTGTTGCCACAATGCAAATTGCAACTACTTTAAATAATATGTTTATGGTACTGTGCATTGGACTAGCCTCTGCAGCAGCTATTATGGTTGGTAATAAGATAGGTGCAAATGAAGAAGATGTTGCAGTTGATTACTCACATAAAATAGGAAAAGTTGCACCGGTTCTTGGATTAATAATAGGAGTTTTAGTTTGGGTTTTAGCTCCTCAAATAGTTAAGCCATTTAATGTAGAAGCAGGAACATTTAATGATACTGTAGCAGTTTTAAGAGTAATGGCTTTGATATGTCCTATAAGATCTTATAATGTAGTTATGATTGTAGGTATATTTAGAGGTGGTGGAGATACCCTTTATTCCACATTAGTACAACTAGGAACAGTTTGGTTTTATGCAGTTCCAATGGCATTTTTAGCAGCTATAGTCTTTAAGTTACCAATAACATTTGTATACTTACTAATATGCACAGAGGAATTTATTAAAATTTGTTTTGAGAGAAGAAGATTGAAATCAGGAAAGTGGATTAAAAATGTAATAGCAGAGAACGAGTTAGCTGCTTAGATGAGAATTAAAATCAATGGTGAAAAGGGAAAAAGTGAAAGGATTTTTGAATAGAAGGTACTTTGAACCTTTAATAAAAAGGATAGTAGATAGATTTATTTTACATAATCCATCTACTATCTTTTTTATTAGCTATTTCATTTTAATAATTCAACAAAGTTGAATTATCTCTTCAATTTTTCAACTCTTTAATTCTTTCATTTTTCACTTTTTTAATTAGGTAATTTGCTTTTAATTATTTCATAAACTTTTTTAGGTAAAGCATCTTGTTCTTCTTTGGTTAAATTAGCAGTTTCTATAGCTGGGTGGATATATAAATCTACATGAGCAGGTTGTACAATCCATTTTTTCTTGTTAGATTCCATTATTTTATAAGATCCGCTCATTGTAACAGGTACTATAGGAACTTTAGATTTTGTAGCTAATTTAAAACTACCAGCTTTAAATTCGCCCATTTTATCACCTTTACTTCTTGTACCTTCTGGGAATATAACTAATGAATGACCATTTTTCAATACTTTAACGCCTTGAATTATAGCTTCACCAGCTTTTCTTAAATTACTTCTATCCATAAAGATACAATGCATGTATTCCATCCATGTACTAACTCCAGGAATTTTTTTTACCTCTATTTTAGATACAAATCCTTTTAATCCAGGAATTTTAGTTATATATATTGGAATATCAAAATTCCCTTGATGATTTCCTATAAACAATACATTTTGATCCTTAGGCAGATTTTCTAGCCCGTGAACTGTAACCTTAACTCCGGCAACTTTTAAAAGTCTATTAGCCCAAGCTGTAGTTGCTTTATGAACAAGTTTTTCCTTTTCATTTTCTAAACCTTTTTTATCAAGTCTTTTAGTTTTTATCATACTAGGCATACTAAGTAGTAACCCTACAAAGAAGACTATATACCAAGCAATGGATCTAAGCATGTAAATCAAATCCTTTCAATATTTATTAAAAATTTCATAAATAAAGTATATAACAAAGTTAAAGCATATAAAAGTATATAAATAGATAACTTTAAAAGATGAATTTAATATTTATAGAGGGATAACGAAACAGTAGAGGCTAAATAACTATAATTATATGGATAATTAGTTTGATGATATATAATTGAAGCTATATGGGAGTTTTATAATATAATGTAATAATATTCATATGTAAATGCAATTAATAATTTAAGTAACTATATAAGTAAAATAAACATATAGTAAGTAATAAAAAGTATTTTAGAGGTGAAAGGTTTTGAATAAACTAGACCCAAATAAACTTATAATTGATTTTAAGAAGGGGATATCTCAAGATGGTCCAATAATTCCCCGTAACTATACAGTTACTCATTCAGATGATACAGGAGATATATTAATAACAGTTGCGAAAGATTATAATAAGGATCATGTGACTGATAAAAGAGATGAGGTATATGGTAGATGGTGCGAAAATGGTAATAATTATGTTTTATGTCTTTATCTAAATGTAGATGGAAATGAAAGAGATAAAAATAAAGTAATACAAAGAAATAGAATATTTAGAGATGCTTTACCGTTGATAATTACAGCTATAAGGCAGGCGGATTTAGGATTAATAAAAAAACACACTAAATTAAATGAATCAGACATATTTGTAAAATTCAATTCAAGATTTGATGAATTTTACAAAGTTGAGAATTGGGGAAAATTAAAAAATTATAAGTATATAGAAGATGATTGTGATGAATATGAACTTAAATCACCAGAAGAAGGTGGATTAATGGAGCAAACAAGATCTGCAATACTTAGAAAAAAGAAATTTAAAATTAGCATGGAAGAAGGCGTTATACTTAATCTTTTAAATCCATATATAGAAAATCAGTTGTGTATTGCATATGGAAAAAATATAAGGTATTGTATTCAAAAATGTGAAATAATTGATATTGATGAAATAAAATCATTAGATGGATGTGGAAGAATATATGAGGTATCCTTATCAGTCAAAATTAATATTAAATCTAAGATTAGAGAGGTATCTATGGATTTTATTATAAAGCCAAATGGTGTAATAATTAAAAGAACGGAAGAATAAATAATTGCTATGGAGGATATTATAGAAGTAGGATAATATTGACATATACCTAATATTATTATACAATTTATTTGGTAATCATGTCTCCATAGTTCAATGGATAGAACAGTCCCCTCCTAAGGGACAGATACAGGTTCGATCCCTGTTGGGGATACCATGTAACATTAAGAAATGGCTTAACCATAAAGGTTAAGCCATTTTTGTTTACCTAAAAAGGGACAAAAAGGGGACTTTTATTCAATTAGACATTTAGATTAAGTATATATTGCTGGATAATATAAGGAAAATATAATATATAATGGGGGATTGATTGATGAAGGGTAAAAGATACTATGATTATGAAATATTTAAGGAGGAATTTGATAAGAACCAAGGGGATTTAGAAAAAAGAAAGGCAATTAGGGATTTAAAAGATTATATTAAAATGGAGTATGAAAGACAATCGAAAGATGGGGTATTAGATATTGAGGCTGAAAGGATTAGATTAGAAAAAGCGTTAGGTATTTATTATCATATAGCAAATGATAAAAATAGTTATTTTAGAACATTACTAACTTTTACAATTACAACAATGGTTACAACAGGATTATTTGAAATTGTGAAAGGATTACCAATTAGTAGTTTATTTAAAGGTAGTATTATGGTAGTTATAATTGGAGTTATTATGCTGTTTGTTACACAAGTAGATACTGACTCAAAACATTATGAAAAAGATTTTGTGAATTCACTTTCTTTAAAGGTATTAAAAGAAATAGAGGCGATGGAGAATAAATAAAGTATAATTTATATATGTAAAAGGGAGAGCGTTTAGTGGAAAATTTATTTGAGCATTTAAATGATAGAGGAAAAAAGAATATGAAAATAACAATTGGTCAATGGCTAGGGCGCGAGTTTAAAAAGTTAGTTAAGGAAAAAGGGCTAAATATTGAAGTTGTAAATGACTTGGATAGAATGAAGCTAGCAGAAAAGTGTTTAAATGATAAGATGGGTAGATATACATTTGATGCTTTTAAACAATGGTATAGGGGGAATAGAGAGTATTATATGCATGAAGTAGAAAATAATATAGCTCAATTTATAGATTTAAAAATTCCTAAGAACTACTACGTTTGCTTAATAGAGAGTCTAGGTAAAGAGTATATTAATGGGCAGTATAAGGGAATAGATACTTTAGATGGAATAAGATTTATCTATGAAGAAAATTATGAGTTAGAGGAGTTAACTTCAGAAGGGACTCAAATAAATATAAGTATCAACAAATTAAAAGATATAAAAAATAATAAAATAGGTTAATATGATTGCATGAAAGCAAAAGTATTAACCTATTTTTATATTAAACTTATAGTTTATGTTCAATGGATATAGTGAGTGGGAGCTTTTAATTCCAGTGACCCCTAATATATTTAAAAAATTTGTATGGTTTGTATTGAATATATCAATAGAATTTGATACAGCTTCAAACTCAATATCTACGGTGCTCCATTTAGATACTAGGTATTTAAATCTACTAGGAAGCCTTTTTTCCTTGTGTTGAATAGCATGTGTTAATTCATGAACTATACAATCTAATAATACATATTTTGACCAACTAAATTTATAGTAGTTTATTTGTTTACTAGTAATATAATCTTTAAACTTATTATAGTTAGCCTTATTTGGGAGTGTAGAGAGCTTATTTTCTAGCATTTCTAGTATTCTATTTTCAAATATATAGATTGTTCTAGAACCTATGTTATAACATCCTAACTCAGTTGATGGATAAAAGTAGTTTATTACAAATTCAATGATTCCTCCAAAAAAATATATAAAATTGAAATGTCTTAAGCTATAAAATATATATCTAGAGAAGGTATCAAAAATAATTATTTTAGTATTTAGGTCTTTATATTTTTTAGGCAAAAGGATTAGGCAATCATTAAGCTCATTAGTTGAAATGCTATTGGAATAATTAATAATATTAAGATTTAAATTCATATCAATAACAGCTCCTATACATATTAGAACTTAAATAAGGAATCCAAAAGATTAGCTGTATTCTTTTGCATATCTTCCATGACATGAGTATATGTGTTTAAAGTTACTGAAATATCCTTATGCCCCAATCTATCACTAACTACCTTTATATTTTCACCATTAAAAATAAGTAATGTAGCATGGGTATGCCTTAATGAATGAAAAGATATCTGGTTAAGGTTTTTATACTTAGATACTTTTTTAGTAAACTCCATTGAAACATTTCTAGGATTAGCCATGCAATTATTTCTATCTTTTATTAAAAAGCTATTTATAGAGTCGATATCAGCTTCTCTAAGCTCTTTTAAATGGTTTATTAACACATTTGGTATAGAAATATTCCTATGGCTTGTAGAAGTCTTTAAAACGTCAGATAAAAGCAATTGTTTATTAATCCTATCATGGATTACTTGATTATTAACAGTAATAAAGGCATTATCAAAATCAACATCACACCATCTAAGTCCACAAAGTTCACCTACTCTTAGCCCTGTAAGTAAGGAAATAAATACAGGAGTATATAAATAAGTATCTTGAATTTCATTTAAGAAAAAATCAACATCATTTTTATCCCAATAATCTATTTTAGGTTTTTCTAATTTGACTTTTTCTATATCAGTTGGAATATTATAAATAAGTTTATTTTTCTTAGCATATTTAAAGCAGTTATTTAATATTTCAATTATCTTTTTAGCACTTGCAGGAGCAAGTTTATTTTCATTAATTAAGCTATTATAAAAGTTTTGTATTGTAATGTTTGTTATATGAGTTAACTTTAAATTACCTAGCTTAGGAATAATATGATAGTTTATTCTACTAAGATAATTATTTTTAGTATTAATTCCTAGAGTATTAGATTTATAGTTATTAAACCACTCCAAAATAAAATCTTTTAATAAGATATTATTAGTAGTTGGTGTTACATAACCTTTATTTTTTCTATTTAATGTTTCCGTAACAAAAACTTCTGCTTCTTTCTTTGTCTTGAAGCCTTGTTTTTTTAGTCTAGTACGTTTACCAGTATCGTCATAACCTAGTGAGATTACTACTTGCCAATTTCCTTTTGCTAGTTGAGTGAAACTTGCCATAAACACCTCCATTTATAAAAACTACGATTCAGCAATAATATAAAGTAATTTATGTTCAATAATATAATGAATTTCTTTATTAGATGAACTTTGAACACTAGATGTCTTTTTTCTCAATCTAAAAACAGACGTAAAAAAATTGTTAATTGTTGAATTAATTAAATCATCAACTTTTGATTCATCTATATCTATATTCATGTTATCAATAGTACTTAATAAACTATGGTTAAGTTCTTTTTTATATTTTGATAAATTAATTGGTTTGTAATATTCATCAGTACTACTTGTATCGGTTTGAGGATTATAGGAATTGAGTTTATCTAAGGTTTCAAATTTGATAACTTTTTTTATTATCTTTGAAGTTAAAAAATCATAAGGAATATCTAAAACGTGAGAAATTTTATTTAATATTTCTATTCCTGGCTCTCTTAAGCCGCGTTCATATTGAGAGATAGCTTGTTCAGAAACTCCTACGAGCGATCCAAGCTCCTTCATTGTTATGTTTGAAGCTTTACGTAGTAAACGTAAATTTTTACCTAATATTTGTTTATTAACAAATTTAAAATCATTATACATAAAAACACCTCAGTAATAATTATATACTAATAATAAAAAAAGTAAACAAAATGAGCAGAAATGATTGACACTAAACAAAATGAGTAGTAATATAAACTAAACGAAATGTTTAGGAGGAGTTATGAAAGTAAATGTTAATAAAATGGTTTTAGCAAGGGCAAGAAAAGGATTGACAATATTTGAGTTATCTAAAATATCAGGGGTAAACAGAAATACTATCTCTAGGATTGAAAAAAATATTGTTAGTCCAAATTATTCAACTATTGGGAAAATATCTAATGCTTTAGAAATTAAATTGGAAGAGTTATTGGAGGATGTATAGGATGAAAGTTATTGAAAATGAAATGCTTAGCGTAGATGAATTTGCCAAAATGGCAAATATATCATTACCACATGTAAGACAACTATTAAGAGAGAATAAAATTAAGGGCGTAAAGGTAGGAAAAACATGGAGAATAAATAGGGGTGAGGTTAATAACTATTTAGGAATAACTACAGATATTAAGAGTATGGAACGTGAATTAATTATTGTAGAATTAAAGGCGAAGCTAAATGCAACAGAGTCTCAATTAGAAAATTTTAAAAATATAGTTGGTGTATTAGCAAATATGGTAGGAGTTTAGGAGGTAAAAATGAGGAGATATAAAGTAAATGAATCTAGAGCACATAAATATATTCAAATACCAAAGGAGCTTTTTATAAGTAAAAGATACGAAAGATTATCAAATGATGCAAAGATACTATATGGTCATTTGTTAGATAGAATGGAACTATCTAAGAAAAATAAATGGATAAATGAAGAACAAGATATTTATCTAATTTTTACAAGAGAAGAAGCTATGAATCTTTTAAGCATTTCAAATAAGACAAGCACTAAAATATTTAAAGAATTAAAGGAAGCAGGATTAATTGAAGAGTTAAGACAGGGGTTAAATAAGCCTAATTTAATATATATAGGTCATATAGTATATGATGGAAGTATGAAGAAGGAAATGTGTAACTTCTATGAGTCAAGAGAAGCTAATAAGTATTATTTTAAGGATGTAGATTTAGCCTGTGAAGATGAGAAAGATATACATAGAAATAATACTAATATTAATAATACTGATATTAGTAATACTGAATATAGTAATAAAGAAAAAGAAACCATTTATGGATCAACAGTAGATGAGGAAGTTTTAGAAGTGTATAAAAGATATATCTCTGGCAGTGTAACAGATATAGAATTTAATAAATTAGCACAATTTGAATACATGTATAACAAAGAGATATTAATAAAAGCAATTATGATTGCATGTGAAAATAATGTTAAGAAGATTAATTATATAGAAACGTTATTAGAAGATTGGTGTAATAAAGGGTTAAATGATTCAATGCTAGTAGAAGCGAATATTAATTCATGGAAAAATAAAAATAGAAGATACAAGGAAATAAAGGAAAATAAAATAGAGAGAACTGTCAACAATGTAGATACAGATTTTCACATTTATGACTAGAGGGATATATGATGAGATTTTATAAAAATAAAAATTATAGGTACGAAAGTGAAGATAGAAATGTTGAGTTGACTTGTGGTTTTCCAGTTAAATATTATTATGAAGAATTAGGCGTATGGATTGAAGGAAGAATAGAGCATAACGGCAAAGATTATTACTTTTATAATAATAATGGAAAAAGTCTAAATTTATATGCTGGTGTAATGTTAGAAGAATTAAGTAATTAAGAAAATGAAACAAGCTTATAATTTATTTTATTTAAAAACCCATTCCATAATAAATGTAGAATGGGATAATTTTAAATCAAATAAGTAATATGCAAGCATTGACTTTGGATATCCATGGATATCAAACTCGTCTTGTAAGGGGGTATCCCTTAAACCCTATTTTATTAAATTTAATAATCACTATGTTCAAGAGTGTATTTAAGAAAGGAAGAGTTTATGGAAGTAACAAGAAAAAGAAAGAAAAGTGTTTTAGTAAGAATGGATGAAAAAGAATATGATAAATATTTAAGGTTAGTAAAGAAAAGTAAGTTAAGTCAACAGAATTATAATTTGAGATGTATGCTTAAAAAAAATATTTATGTTATAGATGGTATTCAAGAATTGGCAATGCAAATTAGAAAAATGGGGGTGAATATAAATCAAGTAGTTCATTTAGCAAATGAGAATAATACTATAAATAAAAATGATGTAGAAAGTATTAATTTATCAATAAATGAGGTGTGGAAAATACTGCTTAAATTTGTTGAGAAAGTAAAGAAATAAGCTATAACAGAATAAAATTACTGGATCTTTGGTGTAAAATAGTGTATAGTTAATTTATATAATATTAGTTGGAGGGTTATAGGATGACTAAGAAGAAAAACAATATTATAGAAAGCATAAGCTTAGATAGCAAAACTTTTAAAAAAACAAAGTTTAATGATACTAATTTAGTAAATATATTTAATGGTAAATGTGAAGAGTTTTTAGATGAATTTACAGATGGAAGTGTACAATTAATAATAACATCTCCTCCATATAATGTTGGGAAAGAATATGAAAATATTATGAATTTTGATGAATATTTAAAATGGCAAGATAGCATAATTGAGAAATGTATAAACAAACTAGCAGATGGTGGTAGTATATGTTGGCAGGTTGGTAACTATGTTGAAAAAAATAAAAGTAATGAAGTATTTCCATTAGATATATATTTATACGATTCATTTAAAAAAAGAGGTTTAAAGCTTAGAAATAGAATAGTATGGCATTTTGGACATGGGTTACATGCAAATAATAGATTTTCAGGAAGATATGAAACAATTTTATGGTTTACTAAAAGTGATGATTACATATTTAATCTTGATGAAGTAAGAGTTCCTCAGAAATATCCAGGTAAGAAGCACTATAAGGGTTCAAATGCTGGAACGTATTCAGGAAATCCATTAGGTAAAAATCCATCAGATGTATGGGATATACCGAATGTAAAAAGTAATCATATTGAAAAAACTGAACATCCATGCCAATTTCCTATAGCACTTGTTCGAAGATTGGTATTAGCATTATCAAATCAAGGTGACATAGTAGTAGATCCATTTATGGGAACAGGAACTACTCAATGTGCAGCAATATTAGAAGGAAGAAGAACCGCAGGGTCAGAGGTTTTAGAGAAATATTATCAAATAGCTAAAAATAGGTTAGAGCTTGCTATTAGCGGTGATTTAAGGTATAGAGAGGATAAACCAATATATCAGCCAAAGCAAGGGACTAATCTAACAAAAAATCCATTTAAATAAAGAATAAGTAGATAAAGTATCTACTTATTCTTTATTTAAAGAAATTTTTATACTTTGCCAGGAACCACATCCATTATTATCCGGAATATGTTCACTTATATCTTTGGGAGAAAGCTCTAGTAGGCTGTCTGAACTAATATTCCAGATATAAAACATAAAATTATCCGTATTATTTTCAGCCACGAGCCATTCATTTAAGGAAATGTAAAAGTGGGGAACTCCAAAAGAGTAAGATTTTACTTCTATCTTTAGTTCTACTATGTCATTATTATTTAGACGGTATGATAAAACATCGTAACCTAAGCAATTATCATCAATTGATACTCTTTTAGCAACCCTGTCTATCCCCATATTTTTAAGTCTTTTATTTTCTAATTCTATAGTCTTTAATTCTCCTAATTTACCTAATTCTAATTTCTCAAGATTGTTAATTTCTCTAGAAAGAATATAAATATCCTCCCACCATTGAATTATATCTTCAGAAGGGATTTCAGTAGTTAAACCTGCTATATTAAAACATTGTAACTGATCTTCTGATAAGATAGAAAAAACTCTTTTTCTACCTAAATAAGCAATTTTAAACCAAAAAGGTTTAAATGTAATTGCAATATGCTTTATACAAAATCTAAAAAAACTTTCTGTATTGTTAATGTCTAAGAGTTTATTCCAACCAATTTTGTCACCTAATAACTTTCCGTTTGAATAATCAAAATTGGCATATTGAGATGATCCGGATTTTAAATACCTAATTGTATCATCAATGAATGTATTGTATATTAAGTTATGTTTTTTTATGTTAAAGGTTGCATATATAATACTTGCTTTAAGAAATGATTCGCTCATTAAATTACCTCATTTTGTTCAGGAGTTATACCTGATCCAGAAAGCTCATCAATAATATCAATTAAATCCTCAAATGTTATATCATAATTCACAGGTGCATCTTCATCTTCTTCATCAAGGGCTAGACTATGAAGGTCAAAGTCTTTTAGTACCTCATACATTGTATTTAATTTTGTAATTAATCTTCTTCTAACTGAAAAATCTATTGCTCCTATACTATTAGGTGCTATGCTTTCTAAAACATGAATATAAGTTTCTTGATTTTCAGGAAGTCCAAGACGGTGAATTCTATCAACAGATTGTAAATAATGTGCCGCATTGAAGGACCTATCAACATAAATTGCGTGATGGCAAACCTTATGGAGACTTATTCCTTCAGAACATGCAGCTGGATTTGCAACTAAAACAAAGCATTTAGAATTAGGATCATTAAATAGTTTAAGTCTACCTTCACGAGTTGAAATATCGAATTCATCACCCGTATCTACACCGCCATGTATAAATGTAGCACCTATATCTGATAATATTTCTGCTATTCTTTCAACATTATCAGTAAAGGATGACCAAATAACACATTTTTGGCCATTTAAGGCAAGGTTTCTTGCTAAATCACAAGCCTTTAATATTTTAGGTGAATCAAATTCTTCAACAATAGCTTTAAATATATGCTCTAACTTTGGATCTTCATAATTGAATTCATTAGGCGAATCTTGTGTTAGACGCTTTACTACAATAATAGGATTAGTTGATACTTGAAGTAGCCTTAATACAGATTTTCTTGCAGAATTTAGATCTATATTACTTTTCATCTTAATACCTGTTAGATGCTTCAGAGTTTCTTGTCTAATTAATGAATAAAGAGCAATTTGAGGTTGAGACATTTCTACAGGTATAAACTCTCTTTGAACATTAGGTAGCCCTAATTCTTTTTTCGTAGTTCTAACATATAAGTTATCTAATAATGCATGTGGATCATTACTTTCAAGTATATTATACCCTAAGCGTTGACCAGGCCAAATAAAGTCAAGTTGAGCAATTAAATCTTCAATTGATCTAGGCAATGGTGTACCACTTAAAATATCCCTTCTAACTGGTAAGTGAGATATTTTAAGTAGAGAAATACCTCTTTGAGATTTTAGTCCTCCTTTCATTCTATGAGATTCATCCAATATTACATGAACCTTATTATTAGTTAGAAAAGAAGAGATAATAGGTTGAACTCTTATAAACTGATCATATGTGATAAGCATCCTCATAGGATTAGTTGAAAGTATTGACTTTATAGAATCAATACCACCAATTAACCTAGTAAATTTCCACTTATCTACAACTGAATCATCCATACAATCAATTATTACCTCATCCCATGCAACAAATGCGTTTTTTGGAGCTACTACTAGTAATTTGGTATCAGTATCTCTTGTTAGAATATGAGTTGCAAATGTAACTGTAGTCTTGCCAGCCCCTGGAACAGAAAAGTTAGCTCCATTAGCTAAGCTAGCTAGTTTGGCAGTATCTCTTAATTGATAGGGCTTCAAATCTCTTTTAGTAAAATTAAGTGTCTTTAAGGTATCATTTATTTCATCAGCATTCAAAGTAACTGATTGTGTACCAGATAATTTTCTAATAGCCAGGACTTCACGTTTATATTTATTAAGAAGTACTTTAGTATTATCATCATAAACAATATTCATACCAAATTGTTTACGTAAGTAACCTAATTTAGGTATTGATGATAATAAAGTTGACCACTCCATTAAAACAGAATTACTAGTTATATCAGCTGTAGGTTCTAAACCCAAAATGATATCTATGACCCTATTCCATATACTATTAGATAAATTATCTGAAGAAGTTATTTTTCCAGAGGATAAGGAGTCTATATATTCTATTGTGATATACATTAATTGTCCTCATTTCCTTTCTTATAATTATTTAGTTAATTGAGATAGAAGAATATTAGAAACAGAAATAATGGCATTAAGTTGTCCTTCTATTTGTTGATGAGTATTGGGATCACTATTAGAAATATCAATTTCATTTAACAAACGTAATGATTGTTGAGTATTTTTTAGTGCTAGAAGTTTTTCTTTATCATCTTCATCAGCCCTTTTAATGCTCTCCCATATACTTATCATTTTTTCAGAAGTCTCCTTACTAAGATTAGAATTAGATAAAATTTCTTTAACAGGAGCTAAGATATCTGGTTCATTAATACTTAGTAATTCATCATCAAATATATCATCAAAATCATCAAATCCAATTTGTGAATTTGGCAATGGGTTAGGTGCTTTTGAGGATGATAAATCTAACCCTTCTTCTTCAGCAAATCTATTTACTACTTTGTCAAAATCTTTTCCATAAATATTTCTAAATCCATAAGCTCTATCCCCTAAATTTCGAGATTCTTTAACAAGCATAAATCCTGTTAGTCTTCGTACTTCTGAATCATCTCCTCCTCTACGAGATAACGTTTTTTGTATATCTGAAAATAGTTGTTCACTTTTAGAAACTTCCTTATAAGCAAATGGCTCTGATAGATAATTCTCTAAATATTCGTCAACTAAAGCTAATTTTTGCAACTCAAAATTCAAATCTTCTTCACGCTTAAATCTATATTTATCCATTATAAGCTTTTTATCGATTTTTAATATGTGATATTGCCTATGCAATTTAAGTAATCTATCAATCCAAGAGTATTCAAGTTTTGTTTCAGGTGCAAGTTGAAGTTCTGTTTCTAATAATTCTATTTGTTCTTCAGTAGCTTCAGATGGTAGAACAACTGCATTGACATATGCAAATTCTTTGTATAAGTCCGGGTTGCTGTAGTAAAGCTCTCTCATTGAAGCAAGCCTTCTGTTTCCATTTACAACAACACCATCAGCTGTAATAATAATATTTTGTGTTTGTATTCTAACTCTTTCTAATTCCTGATAAATTGGTCCTTTAGAATCTTTAGCTAGCTTAAGCAGTATTTCATTCTGAATTTTTTGAATTTCAATATTTTCTTGTCCAATTTCAAAATAGTTTTTTGGTAAATTATTATCCTTTATATAACAAATTTGCTCAACTTGTGTACGTCCATTATTAACTCTATATAATGGGAAGTGTATCTCTATTCTTATTACCTTCATAGGTTTAAATTGAGTTTTGAACATAACAGACTCAAAAACCTTAGATGATTTTGTTAAATCATCAATTTTCACTTTACGATCACATATATTAACTACTTTAATATTTTTTGTTGATTTAAACATAAATTAACCCCTCTATTCATCAATTGCAATAATTAAACATGGTAAGCTTATAGTATGTTTATATAACTGCATTTCATTTTTTACTCTATTAAAATTAGAGATATTGCTTCCGAGTGCTTTAGCAGCTTCGGCTGTAGGCACAACCAATACACATCCATCTATTTTATCCATTGAGTACATTGATTGAAATTTTAATAAATCATAAAATGCTCTAGCAATGTTTCCAGTTTGGATAGTTAAGCCTATTTTATTTTTCATTGCATTTATAGTGAGGCTATAACCAGATGATACAGTTGGATTAATTATCCATCCATATACCGTACAATTTTGTTCAACAGCAGTTTTGAAATTGGATGTAATTCCTTTACATGCACCAATATCAGGAACAAATATACATTTTTTTATTTCTTCATATAAATTTTTTTCATCAACCATATTTCTACCAAAGTTATGAGAATATTCTTCATAGTATCTCAATACAAATCACCACCTTTTTATACATATTGTACCATATAAGCATAATAAAAATTAATATAAATATTGTTTTTTATGTTAACATGTAAAAAATATTTATAATTTTGAAGTAAATTGATATTATATAATAAGTAAATAAGATAATAGTAGAAAATTTATAAATATAATTAGGGGACTGAACGGGGACTATTCTCTAAGATTTGTTAAAATAAGACCTGTTTTAATAAAATATTATTAATATAATAAACATAGATAATATAAGGGATAGTGTAGTTTTTTCCTACATAAAGAAACATATAAAAATATATATAAAAATTCCTGTTGGGGATACCACGTAAAACCCTCAAGCCTTAATTTTATTAGGCTTGAGGGTTTTATGTTTTTTTATAATACTAAGAATACAAATGAAAGTATTAAAGTAAGATATATTTTTATAAGGTTTATTTATATGGTGTAGTTACTAAAAAATAAATTACGGTAACTACTAATTGTGTAGTTACTAAGAAATATATTAAAGTAACTACAAAATGGGTGCTTACTAAGAAATATATTAAAATATGTAGTTACCAAGAAAGATTTTAAGGTAACTACAAAAAAGGGAATATAAAATTAGTTATAGTCCTTTTTATGTGTACAAGTAAGATAAATAATTATATAATTTTAAATTTTTAATTATATAAAGCTTATGTGGTAAATATTATATATTATAGAAAGATATTTAAATTTTTTATTAAAATCATTATATTGATTTTAAGATATGATATAATATAAAATAAAAAAATTATTTAATTTAGGAGTGTGAATAAATTTGGAGAGTTATACGTGGCAGATAGTATTATTAGTAATATTATTGTTGATGTCAGGATTTTTCTCTATGTCAGAAACTGCCTTAATGGCACTAAGTAAAATTAGAATAAGACATATGGTAGAAGAAGGAGTTAAAGGGGCAAAGCTAGTTGAAAAGCTTGCTGAAGATCCAAGTAGGTTATTAGGAGCAATATTGATAGGAAATAATATTGTTAATATAGGGGCATCTGCACTTGCAACATCAGTTGCTGTTAAAGCGTTTGGAGAAGGTGCAGTAGGTGTTGTAACCATTGTAATGACTATATTAGTATTGATATTTGGTGAAATAACTCCAAAATCTATAGCAAAGCAAAATTCAGAAAGTGTTGCTTTAAAGGTTAGTAAAATTATAAATATTGTAGTTAAGTTATTTAGACCATTTATAGCTATATTTACAGCTATATCTGGATTATTTATAAGACTTTTAGGTGGAGATCCAAAGGCAACAGAACCATTTATAACAGAAGAAGAGCTAAAGACCATGGTAGGTGTTAGTGAAGAAGAGGGAGTACTTGAGGATGTGGAAAAAGAAATGATCTTCAATGTCTTCGAATTTGCAGATTCTCAAGTCAAGGATGTTATGGTTCAAAGAGTTGATGTAGTGGCGGTAGATATAAATGCTACCTATGATGAAGTTATAAATATTATTAAAACTGAGCAATTCTCAAGAATACCAGTTTATAATCAAAACATAGATGATGTTATAGGAATATTAAATGTCAAGGACTTAATAATAGCTTCTCAAAGTAAGGAGAATTTTAAGATTTCAGATTACATGAGAGAGCCTTATTATACTTTTGAATTTAAAAAGATTAGTGAGTTATTTAATGAGATGAAAAAAACTAGAAATCACATGTCTGTTGTATTAGATGAATATGGTGGAAATGTTGGTATAGTTACTATAGAAGATTTAATTGAAGAAGTAGTTGGAGAAATTGAAGACGAATATGATGATGAAGAAGATAATGATATAATAGTTGTTAAAGAAGATGAATATATCGTTGATGGAAGCGCTAGATTAGATCATATTGGTGATTTAATAGGTGTTACTATGGAATCAGAAGAGTTTGATTCTGTAGGAGGATTAGTAATTGGTGAATTAGGAAGATTTCCTGAGCAATCAGAAGAAGTTAATCTTAATAATATCAGATTTGTAGTTGAAGAAGTGGATAAAAATAGAATTAAGAAAGTTAGAATATACACTTAATTTAAAGATAAGATGGAGAACTATGTAAAATTAAGTTCTCCATTTTATTTTATAATGGAAAGATTCTTAATAAGAAGGTGTATTTTATGGATTATATGGATCTAGCAATAAATGAAGCTAAAAATGCATATAACATAGGAGAAGTTCCGGTTGGAGTAGTTGTTGTTAAGGATGGAGAAGTTATAGCAAGTCAACATAACTTAAAAGAAAAATTAAAGTTAACAACAGCTCATGCAGAGATATTAGCAATAGAAGAGGCCTGTAAAAAGTTAAATAATTGGAGGCTATCAGGTTGCGAGATGTATGTAACTTTAGAGCCTTGTCCTATGTGTGCGGCAGCAATAGCACAAAGTAGAATATCAAGATTATTTATAGGAACTTTTAATAAGGATATGGGAGCTTGTGGCTCTACTATAAATTTAATAGACTATAATATATTTAATTGGCATGTAGATGTTAAATGGTGTTACAATCAAGAATGTAGTGATCTGTTAACTTCTTTTTTTATAAAACAAAGAAGTAAGATATAAAATTTATAATTATGTCTTTATAAATAATTCATATTTATTTGGTATAATTATCTAAAAAGTTATATAATTAAAAATAATTACTATAAGAGGAGGAAATAAAATGAATCCAGTAGCTTTTGAATTATTTGGCTTAGAAATAAGATGGTATGGAATAATAATATCACTTGGAGTATTAGCTGCTATGTTGTTAATATATATGTTAGCGAAGAAGAAAAACTTAGATTATGATATAATAATAGATGCGTTTTTAATAACTTTTCCAATATCAATAATTGGAGCAAGGTTATACTATGTAGCTTTTGAATATCAAAATTATCATTCATTCATGGATGTAATTAACATAAGAAATGGTGGAATGGCAATCCATGGAGGAGTTATAGCTGCATTATTATCAGGTTACATATTTGCAAGGTATAGAAAAATAAACTTCTTAAGATATGTAGATGTTATAATGCCAGGAGTTATATTAGCTCAAGCAATTGGTAGATGGGGTAACTTTATGAATCAAGAAGCTCATGGAGGCCCAGTATCTAAAGAGTTTATAAGTAAGTTCCCAGAGTTTATACAAACAGGGATGCATATTAATGGAGTTTATTATCATCCAACATTTTTATATGAATCAATATGGAATTTATTAGTTTGTGCAATTTTGGTTTATATTATTTATAAGAAAAAAGAAGCAAATGATGGTATAGTTCTTGGTGGATACATGATCTTATATTCAATAGGAAGATTCTTTATAGAAGGATTAAGAACTGATAGTTTAATGTTTATGGGACTAAGAACAGCTCAAATGGTAAGCTTACTTGGAATATTACTAGGAGTAGTTTTAATTGTTTGGATAAATAAGAAAAATAAGGCTGCTTAGGTAATATAGTTACATCAAGTTTTAAATGTTGCAATATGAATTAGTATGTGATAATATATAGCAGTAGTTAAAATTAAATAGCTATATATTATTTTATGGAGAGATGTCCGAGTGGTCGAAGGAGCACGCCTGGAAAGCGTGTATAGGGGAAACTCTATCAGGGGTTCAAATCCCCTTCTCTCCGCCATAGCCGTGCTAGATGGGGAGTCAGCGGTGCCCTGTAACCCGCAATCCGCTATAGCGGGGTTGAATTCCTAGCCTAGGCTTTAATCTGTAGGGTCTGCCTATGCAAGTGGTGTTGATGGCAAGGTCCCATACGACGTAAGTGCGTGAACCTCGTCAGGTCCGGAAGGAAGCAGCGATAAGCGATTACTGCGTGTGATATGGATCAATCTTGTCAGAGCTAACTACATAGTAACGCTTATAGATTACTGTCAAAGCTAGGTGCACGGTTTTAATTTTAGGCCTTTCTAACCAAAAGAAGGGTTTTTTTAATGTAAAAGGTAGAAAATAAATGTTTAAGTATTACATAGAATATTTATTTAATCAAAGGTTACTCTTCAATAGGATTAACATACAATAGGACAAAGAAAGCGAGGGCATTCCTTATGGGATACCCTCGTTTTCTTTATCTTTATTTCATAATATAGTTATAATTATTTGAGTAAATAACTATTTATTTTAAAAGATGGATTTATAAATGTAAAATTTATTTTAATCAAGGCTTTTTGTATAAATCGTAAATATATGAGGATGCTTATGATTTATATTTTCTTTATGACAGAAGCTTTCTGATATTTCCCACTCATCTGTAATTTCTGGAAAATATGTATCAGCTTCAAATTCATCAAAAATATGAGTTATATAAAGCTTATCTGCATATGGAAGCATTTGATTATATATACTAGAACCACCACATATAAATGTTTCTTCTTCAGTATTTAATAATTTTAATAATTCCTCTATAGAATTAACTACTACAGCACCTTCTAATTTTATGTCTTTAGTAGTAAGAACAATATTCCTTCTATTAGGTAATGGCCTTTTAGGTAATGACATATAAGTGTTATATCCCATAACTATTGTATTACCATCAGTTACTCTTTTAAAATACCTTAAGTCTTCAGAAATATGAGCAAGTAGCTTATTTTTATTTCCAATGCCATTATTTTTATCCATGGCAACTATTAAACTTATCATAATATTATATCCCCAATTCAAATTTTAGTTGTGGTTTAACTGGCTCGTAATCCACCATTTCAAAATCATCAATAGTAAAGTCATAGAAATTTGTTTTACCTTCTTTAAGTATTAATTTAGGTTGTTTATCACTAGGAGTTCTTTCTATTAATTCTTTTGCTTGTTCTACATGTCTATCATAAATATGTAAATTATCTACAACGTGCATAAACACTCCAGGCTTTAGGCCAACATGTCTTGCTACCATCATCATTAAAGCAACATATTGAGTTTTATTTATATGTCCAGCTGTACAATAGTCTGAGCTTCTTTGATGAAGTGTTACATCAAGATACTTATCTCTAACAGACCAAACAGTAAGAAATGCACAAGGGTTTAATCCTGGTGTTTCTTCAAAGTCTGCATATTGATATAAGTCTATAATATGTCTTCTAGTATAAGGCTCATTTTTTAATCCATCTAATAGCTTATTCATTAAATCATATTTTTTTACAGTAGCACCATATCTTTGACCAATTGTTCCTGTACCATTAACTTCCCAATCTCCCCACCAAGTAATTCCCATTTCTTCAAGTACTGATAGTTCATTTGAAGCTTTTTGATATATCCATAAAATTTCTTTAATGCCTGATTTCCATGCAACAGGTCTTAGTGTAGTAATAGGAAATTCACCTTTAGAGATATCATACTTTTCCACAACTTGATTTATATATATTGTGTGTGCAGGAGTACCATCTTTATATTTTGGTCTTACTTTATGACCTTCTGTACTTACTCCACTTGTAAGAATATCATTTAATGTATCTTTAAATAATTTATCTGTTTTTGATATAAAATTTGTTGTCATAGGTTCACCTCTATATCTTAATTTCACCCCAAGGGATGAACAAGTTATATTATACCATAAGGGTAAGTTAATATGATTTACTTTAACCTATTTTTTAAATCTGTTAATAGATATTACTGAGCATAATAAAAGATTCATTATAAAAGTAATTTATTTAGATTATTTAATTTAAGGTTATGTAAAGAAAAAATAATGTGGAAATTAGAAGAAGATGGGTTTGTTTAATGTTTAACGAAAAATAATTACAACATTTGTAAGTTATGTCATGGGAGTGATTGTAGAAAAGTAAAATGAAAGTTTTTATTGCAGGACTTGCATGTTGAAAAAATAAATATGAAGGATTTGAAATTAAAACTTTCAATCCTTCATTAATTTTCATCTTTAGTTTATAATATAAGTAAATAATTAAATTTAAGGAATGATTTTATGGGATATACAGCTTTATATAGAGAATGGAGACCACAAAACTTTTACGATATTGTTGGTCAGGAACATATAACAACAACAGTTAAAAATCAAATATTAAATGACAGAATTGCTCATGCATATCTTTTTTGTGGAACAAGAGGAACAGGGAAAACAACAACAGCTAAAGTATTTGCTAAGGCTTTAAATTGTTTAGATTTAAAAGATGGGGAACCATGTAATGAATGCGAGATGTGCAGAAAAATAAATGATGGTTTAGCAATTGATGTTACTGAATTAGATGCAGCTTCTAACAATGGTGTTGATAAAATTAGAGATATTATAGATGATGTAAAATATCCTCCTCAAGAAGCTAGATTTAAGGTTTATATAATGGATGAGGTTCATATGTTATCTACTGGTGCTGTTAATGCATTTTTAAAGACCTTAGAAGAGCCTCCAAATAACGTAATATTTATTTTGGCAACAACAGATCCTCAAAAACTTCCTATTACTATTCTTTCCAGGTGTCAAAGATTTGACTTTAAAAGAATAAATAATAATGAAATTACGGAACGTCTTAGAAAAATAGTTAATGAGCAAAATGCTCTTGCAGATGATAAAAGTTTAAATTTAATCGCAAGAGTATCAGATGGGGCTATGAGAGATGCCTTAAGCATATTGGATCAAGCTATATCAATGGGAAATGGAGCAGTAGAATATGATGTTCTTATAAATATGCTTGGGCTTGTTACAAATGATCATTTATTTAATCTTACTAATTCTGTAATACAAAGAAATGTAGAAAAATCAATTGGTATAATAGATGAAGTTGTTTATGCAGGAAAAGATATTTATCTATTTATTAAAGATTTAATAGCTCATTATAGAAATATATTAATGGCTAAAGTTACTAATAATCCTGAAGAAGTATTAGATATGTCAGAGGAAAATATAGCTCTAATAAAAGAGCAAGCTGGCAAAATTAGAGCAGAAGAAGTAATGAGATATATAAGAATTCTTCAAGAAACTGAATCTAATGCAAAGGTAAGCAAGCAAGCTAGATTATATTTAGAATTAGCTGTTATTAAAATGTGCAAAATAGAATATGATACTTCAAATGAGGTCATTTTAACTAGAATAAATAAGCTTGAAGAAGGATTAAAAAATGGTAGTCTTAAAGTAGTAAGTGCAGCATCTACTAATAAGGGCGATTCAAAAAAAGAAGTTGTTACTAATAAACCTAATAGAGAACAACCAAAGCTTAGAAGTAATGATATTGTAGCAAATGAAAATTCTAAGGTAACTTTAAATGATATTCAAAGATCATGGAAGGATATTTTAGAAAGGTTTAAAGCAAGAAGGGCTATGATAGTATATGCATCAATGCTTACTGGAAAGCCAGTTGAATGTAAAAATGGTGTTTTAACTATTGAATATGAAGATCAATTTAAATTTAATAAAGATAGATTAGAAAAGCCAGAATATAGGGCTATAATTCAAGAAGTATTAGCTGAAATTTTTAGAGAAGATATAAAAATTGCGTTTGAAGTTGAAGAAGTATCAAACAATGAAAAATCTACTGCTGATATGCTTTTAGAAACTTTAGGATCTGATATGGTAGATATTTTAGATGAATAAAAGTAAGTTATAATATATGCACATAAACGAAATAAAAAATAAGAATAATAAGAATGAAAATTAATACAAATAGTAGCTTTAATATAGTAAAATAAATAAAAATACTATATAATAAAGAATAGATTTTTATAAAAGGAGGATGTTTTTATGGCAAGAGGAGGATTTCCAGGCGGATTTGGTGGAGGAAATATGAACAACCTAATGAAGCAAGCGCAAAAACTTCAAAAAGATATGGAGCAAATGCAAAAGGACCTTGAAACTAAGGAGTTTGAAGCTTCAGTTGGTGGTGGTGCTGTAGTTGTAAAAGCAAATGGTAAAAAAGAAGTAGTTTCAATTAACATAAAACCAGAAGTAGTTGATGCAGATGATGTTGAAATGCTAGAAGATTTAGTTCTTAGTGCAGTAAATGAAGCATTAAGAAAAGCAGAAGAAGAAAGCGCAAATAAGATGGGGAAATTAACTGGTGGAATGAATATACCAGGACTTTTCTAATAAATAATAATTTATATTGTTTTTAGCTTTTTAATTAAAAATCATAAATTAACAATTGATGTTTAATTAGTTATAAACAATTCATAATTATAGTTAAGACATAAAGGGCGAATTTATTTCGCCTTTTTATATATTCAAATTACAGAAAGGATGATTTTATGGATTTTTATCCAGTTGCTATAGAGAAGCTTATTGAGGAATTTGCCAAACTACCTAGTGTTGGGCAAAAGACGGCTCAAAGATTAGCATTGCATGTATTAAATCTTCCAGAAGATGAAGTTAAAGAATTTGCAGATGCTTTAGTTAAGGCAAGAGGAACAATAAAGTATTGTTCAATATGTGGTAATTTTACAGACAAGGATCCTTGTTCAATATGTTCTAATCCAAGTAGAGACAAGGATATAATTTGCGTTGTAGAACAGCCTAAAGATATAATGACTATGGAAAAAGTTAAAGAATATAATGGAGCATATCATGTATTGCATGGGAATTTATCACCGATGCAAGGAAGAGGCCCACAAGATATAAGAATAAGAGAATTAGTTGCTAGAATGAGTGCTGATGTTAAAGAAGTAATAATAGCAACAAATCCTAATATCGAAGGGGAAGCAACAGCAATGTACATATCAAGAATTTTGAAGCCTTTAGATATTAAAGTTACTAGAATTGCATCAGGAATACCGGTAGGAGGAGACTTGGAGTATGCTGATGAAGTAACGCTTTCAAAGGCACTAGAAGGTAGAAAAGAGATATAAATATAACTGAAAGGTGGATATATGAGTAAAATATTAAAATTTCTATTTAGTAGAATGGCAATTATTGGACTTCTTATTTGTCTTCAATTAGCAATTCTTATTTTCGCTATATGGAAGCTTACAGAATCTTTTGTATATCTATATGTATTATTTTCTCTAATAAGTATATTTGCAGTTATTTATATTGTTAGTACTAAGGATAATCCATCATACAAGCTTGCATGGACTATACCAGTATTGTTAGTTCCTGTATTTGGTGGATTGTTCTATTTACTATTTGGATTAAGAAAAACCACTAAGAAATTTAGGGCAAAAATGATTAATATACATAATGAAACTGCTAAATTATTAACTCAAGATAGAGATATACTTAATGAGATTGAAAAAGAGGATAAGGGTGTTGCAAACCAAGTAAAATATTTAAATAAGTATGCAGCAAGCCCTATATATAAGAATACTACCACGAAATATTTATCACCTGGAGAGGATTTTTTTGAAAAACTAAAGGAAGAATTAAAAAAAGCAAAACATTATATCTTTATGGAATATTTTATAATTCAAGAAGGAGTAATGTGGGATAGTATATTAGAAATACTAGAGGAAAAAGTAAAAGAAGGCGTAGATGTAAGATTAATATATGATGACATGGGATGCTTAAGAACCCTTCCGTATAAGTATGATGAAAAATTAAGACAAAAGGGAATAAGATGTTTATCATTTAATCCATTTGTACCATTTTTATCAGTTATAATGAACAATAGAGATCATAGAAAAATTACAATAATAGATGGTCATACTGCATTTACAGGTGGTATAAATTTAGCTGATGAATATATAAATGAAATAGTTAGATTTGGTCATTGGAAAGATTCTTCGATTATGATAAGAGGAGAGGCTGTCTGGAATTTAACTATGATGTTCCTTGAATCATGGCAATTTAATTGTGGTCAAAAAGAAGACTATGAAAAATATAAGCCATATGTAAATTACGATAAGGAGTTTAAGGGGGATGGATATGTTCAACCTTATGGTGATAGCCCTCTTGATGATGAAACAGTAGGAGAAAATGTATACTTAAATATTATAAATAAAGCAAAAGAATATGTTTATATAAACACTCCATATTTAATAGTTGACAATGAATTAGTAACTGCTTTAACTTTAGCAGCGAAAAGTGGTGTAGAGGTTATAATAGTTACTCCACATATAGAAGATAAGTGGTATGTTCATATGGTTACAAGAGCATATTATGCTCAGCTTATTGAAGCAGGAGTAAAGATATATGAGTATACACCTGGATTTATACATTCTAAGACATTTGTATCAGATGATGAAATAGGTGTTGTAGGAACTATAAATATGGATTATAGAAGTCTTTATTTGCATTTTGAATGTGGGGTTCTACTTTATAAAACAAAATCATTGATGGAAATTAAAAATGATTTTATGGAAACATTAGAAGTTTGTAAGTTAATAACAATAGAAGATTGCCATAGAATTAAATGGTCAAATAAATTTATAACTGCTATATTAAGAGTTTTTGCACCATTAATGTAAGAAAAATTAATTATCCCTGAATATTTATGTTAAAAATTGGATAATAATTTAATATATAAATTATTTGGGAGGATAATAATGGATAAGAGGGTAATTTTAGATTTATTAATGCAAAGTGCAGAAAGAAATAGGACAGAGTACAGTGAGGACGACTTAGAATTATTAAGTGCTATAAAAGATGCTATAACAGAAATGGAAGTAGCGAGATCACTATTCAATTCAGTAAGTGATCCTCAGTTAATTGAATTAGCTATCCATGCAGAAGATGTGGCCAAGACTAGATACAATTACTTAATAACTATGGCTAAAAAAAGAGAATTAAAAAGAATAAATTAATATATTAATAAATTAATATTATTGTTGGATAATACATAATATTAATCGGAGGGAATTTATATGGATTTAAATATTATTTTATATGGGTTAATAGGGCTAGTTTTATTATATTTATTAATAAAATTTTTGAAATGGCCATTAAAAATCTTAATAAATGGTGTTATAGGAATAGTTTTATTATACCTAACAAATATTGTAGGTTCTTATTTTGGATTTTCTATAGGAATAAATGCAATAACAGCATTGATAGCAGGATTTTTAGGAGTTCCTGGTGTTATATTTTTAGTAATATTTCAAATGTTTTTATAAAAGTGAAAGAGATTCAGTTTTAATTGAATCTCTTTTATTTTAATGAGAGAGGGAACTTATAGTTCCCAAAAGTTTATATAGATGGGAGTTAGAAGTTTTTTTCAATCTATTATGAGTGAAAAGCCTCTTATGAGATCAGTATATGGAGGTTGTAAAAATTCGTTACTATAATTTTTTTATTCCTTCATTTTTTTATTTTTTTGATTTGCAAAATATTACTAAGCCTATATATTGACTCATGTGATAAAATAAATATAAATTAATTTTAATGGGGGGATTGTTATGCCAGCAGGTAATGGAATAAATTGCAACTATTGTCCAGAGTATAAAAGGGGTTGTAATGGTGATGATAAAGGATGTCTATGCTATAAGTGTCCTAGGCATTTGGGACAATGTATGTGTGTAAAATATTGTAGGGAAACGGAGTCGATTCTAACATTTGACAATTATTATGAAGGGACTGATTAGATGAAGGAAAAAGGAAAGAAGTTTATAAGTGAATTTAAAGACTTTGCGATGAAAGGAAATGTATTAGATCTAGCAATTGGGGTAATTATAGGTGGAGCTTTTAATAAAATAGTTTCATCATTAGTTAAGGATATTATAATGCCGCCAATTGGACTTATTACTGGAGGAGTTAACTTTTCAGAGCTTGCATATGTATTAAAGCCAGGAGAAGGTGGAAGTGATCCAGTCACATTGAATTATGGATTGTTTATTCAAAATATAGTTGATTTTTTAATCATAGCACTATCAATATTTATATTTATAAAAATAGTTAAAAAATTAAATAGTAAGAGTGAAGAGGAAGCTAAAAAAGAAGAAGAGGAAAAAGAGAAAAAATTAACAGTGGAACAAGAACTGTTAACAGAAATAAGAGATTTATTAAAGAATGAACAAAAGGCTTAAAAAGAATAGTTGCTACATATTTTACATAATAAATATAATTTAAATTATAGGTTATAGCATTTTTAGAGAATATAAATGATGCTATAACCTATTTTATTAATAAAAATAGTGTTTAAAAATATTATTATTGCATAATATGATAATAAAAATTATTATTTTAATAATTGAAAAGTGATTGTAGTAGCATTATGTCTACAAAGCAATATTATTATAAAAAGATTAATAAAATAGTTGTTAATGGTGTAAAAAAGTAGTAAAATTAACAATAATTAAATAAGCAATAAAAATAAAGATTATATGGGGGAGTGGAACGATGCATAAAAAGCTATTTATTCCTGGGCCAGTTGAGGTAAGACCAGATGTTTTAGAACAGATGGCAAAGCCTATGATTGGTCATAGAAGCAAAGAAGCTTCAGAGCTTCAAAGAAGAATTAGTAATAACTTAAAAAAGTTGTTTTTCACAGAAAGTGAAATACTACTTTCAACTACATCAGGTAGTGGACTTATGGAGGGAGCTATAAGATGCTGTACAGCAAAGAGGGCTGCTGTATTTTCCGTTGGGGCATTCGGAAAGAGATGGTATGAAATGGCAACCTCGAATAACGTTCCTGCTGACTTATTTGAAGTAGAAATGGGAAAAGCAATTAAGCCTGAAATGGTTGATGAAGCATTAGCAACAGGTAAATATGATTTAGTGGCAGTAACTCATAATGAAACATCTACAGGGGTAATGAATCCAATTGAAAGTATTGGTAAAGTTGTAAAGAAATATCCAGATGTAGTTTTTATAGTAGATACAGTTAGTTCTGCTGCAGGAACAAAAATTGAAGTTGATAAATGGGGAATAGACATTTGCTTAACTTCAACTCAAAAAGCAATTGGATTGCCACCAGGTATGGCAATATGTACTTTTTCAAATAAAGCAAAGGAAAGAGCAGAAAAGGTACCAAATAGAGGATTTTATTTAGATTTATTATCTTTATATAAATATATTCAAAAGAAGGATTACCAATATCCATCAACACCATCTATACCACATATGTATGCACTTGATTATCAATTAGATTATATATTAAATAAAGAAGGTCTAGAAAATAGATTTAAAAGGCATATAGAAATGGCTAAAGTTGTTAGGGAATGGGCAAAAAAATATTTTGAAATTTTCCCTGATGAAAATTATTTATCTAATACTTTAACTACTGTTAAGAACAATAGAGGCATAGATGTTTCTGCATTAAATAAAGAATTAGGTAAAAGAGGATTTCAAATATCAAATGGATATGGAAGTTTAAAAGATAAAACATTTAGAATAGCTCATATGGCAGATTGCCAAATGGAAGATGTAAATGAGCTTTTAAGAAATATAAATGAAATTTTGGGGTTAGAGTAATAATTATAAAGTGTGAATATAATGGCTATGATGAATTAGTCATTATTAATGATATAAAAATCGGGAAAATAATATATATCATTAAATTTTAATTTGTAATTTATAATAATTATGAGCAATGAGAACAGGGGGCAAAGAGATGTTCAGAATATTAGTAAGTGATGGTTTGCAGGAAAATGCAATTAATAAATTATTAGAATTAGGTTTTGAAGTTATAGATGAACATTATGATAAAGAAGTTTTAGGAGAGAAGCTTAAAGATTTCGAAGCTTTAGTAGTAAGGTCTGCAACAAAAGTAACTAAAGATGTATTAGAAAAAGCTTCAGGCGGAAAATTAAAACTTATAATAAGAGCTGGGGTCGGAATAGATAATATAGATATATATACAGCTCATGAAAAAGGAATAACAGTTAAAAATACTCCAAATGCAAGTTCAGACTCTGTTGCAGAGTTAGCACTAGCTCATATGTTTGCTGTAGCAAGATTTGTTGGAACTTCAAATTACACTATGAGAAATGGTGAATGGAATAAGAAGAAGTATGAGGGAATTGAACTTGGGGGTAAAACATTAGGAATAATAGGTATGGGTAGAATAGGTAAGGCACTTGCTAATAAAGCTACAGCTCTAGGTATGAATGTAGTTTATAATGATGTATTTGGTAAGCAAGATGATATAAAATATGAATTTTTAGAATTAAATGATCTACTTAAAAAATCAGATTTTATTTCCTTACATGTTCCTTATGATAAAGAAAATGGATCTTTAATTAGAAAAGAAGAGTTAGAGCTTATGAAAGATGGGGCTTATATAATAAATTGTGCAAGAGGGAAAGTAGTAGATGAAAAAGCTCTATTAGAAGCATTAGATAGCGGTAAAATTGCAGGAGCAGGGATAGACGTGTTTGCAGTAGAACCAAATACAAATGAAGCATTAGTTAATCATCCAAGAGTTAGCTGTACTCCACATATTGGTGCATCAACAATGGAAGCACAAGATAGAATTGGAGAAGAGGTAGTTTCAGTTATACAGGAGTTTTTTAGCTAGGCGATAGATTTAGGAGGAATTTTAATGGCAGTCATAAGACCTTTTAAAGGTATAAGACCTATAAAAGAATTAGCAAATAAAATAGCAGCACTTCCGTATGATGTAATGGATAGTGATGAAGCTAGAGAGATGGTAAAAGGTAATCCTTATTCATTTTTACATGTAGATAAAGCTGAGATAGACTTACCAAATGATATTGATGCATATGATGATAGGGTTTATGAAAAAGCAAAAGAAAATTTAGATAAAATGATTGAAAAGGGATATTATATAGAGGATGAAAAACCTAAATTTTATATTTATAGACAAGTTATGAAGGGAAGAAGTCAAGTTGGACTTGTTGGTTGTGCTTCAATAGATGATTATACTAACAATATAATAAAAAAGCATGAGCTAACAAGAGAAGATAAAGAAATTGATAGAATTAATCATGTTTATAAATGTGAGGCTCATACAGGTCCTATATTTTTAACTTATAGGGCAAACAAAAATATTTCAAATATAATAAATGAATGGATGAAAAAAGAGCCAGTCTATGATTTTAAGTCAGAAGATGGAGTATCACATACTGTATGGATCATAGAGGATGAATGTATAGTAAATAAAATAAGTGAATTATTTAAATCTGTAGAATATTTGTATATTGCTGATGGACATCATAGATCAGCATCAGCAGTAAAGGTTGGACATATAAAGAGGGCAGAGAATGAAGAGTATACTGGAGACGAGGAATTCAATTATTTCTTATCAATTTCATATCCAGATAGCGAGTTAGAGGTATTGGACTATAATAGAACTGTTAAAGATTTAAATGGACTTTCAAAAGAAGAGTTTTTAAATAAGGTAAGTGAAAATTTTATAGTTACTAAAAGTAATGAACAAGTTAAACCAAAAGAAAAGCATACTTTTGGAATGTATTTAGAAAAACAATGGTATTTGCTAGAAGCTAGAAATGGAATATTTAATCCAGATGATCCAGTAGATCAACTAGATGTTTCAATACTTCAAAATAATCTTTTAAAACCGATATTAGGAATAGATGATCCAAGAAAATCTAAAAGAATTAAATTTGTTGGAGGAATTAGAGGATTAAGAGAACTAGAAAGAAGAGCAGATACAGATATGAAAGTTAGTTTTTCTATGTATGCTACGACTACTGATGATATTATGGATATAGCAGATAGCGGAAGGATAATGCCTCCAAAATCAACATGGTTTGAGCCAAAGCCTAGAAGTGGACTTTTTATTCATAAATTTTAGGGTTTACTAGAATAAAATATTAAGAAAAGAATAAAAAAAGTATCATTATAAATATAAAGTTAATTAAAGAATAAGATAAAAGAGTTATAAAAATCTAAGATATAAAGATTAAAATGATTATATCTAAGCTTATAACTCTTTTTTTATGAAAATAAAAAGCTGAATTTAGAAATATGTTTATATAAAGGCCTAAGAACGCAATACCATAAAATTGATTAATTAATATAGATTCGAAATATTTTTATATAGTTATATGTATAATTTTAGGGGGGAGGACATAGTTTATAATTGGGCATCAAATGCATTTATTATTATATTTAAAAGACTTTAATGAATTATTATTTGTATATTTGGAATAATAATAATGTTATTTAGTAGAAGGGATGTGTTTAAATTATGTCAGTAAAAAATGCAATGACAGTAGATTTTTTAAGTTCGGCATATGGTGGAGAAAGTATGGCTCATATGCGTTACACAATTTGGGGTGACTCAGCTGAAAAGGATGGTTATCCAAATATAGCAAGACTTTTTAGAGGAATTGCGTATGCAGAATGGTGTCATGCTAAGAATCACTTTAATGTATTAAATGAGCAGTTGGGAGATAAAACAGTTGCAGCTGGAGCTATATTTGGTCATACAAATATAGTTGAAAACCTACAAGGTGCAATCGATGGTGAATTACACGAAATAGATCAAATGTACCCTGTTTATTTAGAAACTGCAAAATTCCAAAATGAAAGTGATGCTCAAAGATCTTTCCATTATGCTTTAGAAGCAGAAAAAATACATGCTAAAATGTTTAAAGACGCTCAAGATATGGCTAAGCAACAAAAAGATATAAGTGATGAAACTATTTATGTATGTCCAATTTGTGGATTCACTGAAATTGGAGATAATGTAGAAAACTGCCCAGTTTGTGGTGCAAAAAAAGATATATTCAAATCTTTCTAACATCAAAATTATTTCAAATAATTATATGATAAATAAAGACATATGCATTTTATTTGCGTATGTTTTTATTTATTTAGTGGTTATAAAAAATTTATTCTATTTATAATGTTTTGCTATTATGTTAGTTTTTATAATAAGTAAAATTGTGACTTCAATCACATAAAATGGGACAAGTTTGTTTTATAATTTAGTTAAGTTAAAAATAGATAAAAGTAAGGATAGGAGTTACATATATGAATATAGATAACCTAGAAAGACAACATTTAGATATAAAAGGATTATTAAAAAAAATTAATAGCATTTTAAGCATAAGAAATATGGAAGATAGTTTGGATGAATTAGTTTGGGATATAAACACACTTGCTGGAAAGTTAAATATTCATATGAAAACAGAGGACAAGTTTTTGTATCCAGAATTAATTAATAGTAGTAATAATAATTTAAGAAATATATCTAAAGAATATAGCGAAGAAATGGGAAGTATTCACATAATATTTACTGAGTTTAAAAATCAATTTAATACTAAAAATAAGATATTAAATGATAAAGATAAATTTTTGATAGAAAGCAAAAAAGTATTGAAACTATTAGAAAATAGAATAGAGAAAGAAGATAAAAGCTTATATCCTAAAATTAAATCTCTATAATAAAATGAAAACAGATAGACTATTAAATTCCATTGCCTATCTGTTTTATTTTATTATAGTTTTTCTAACATACTCTTTAAAATTATAGTTGAATTTCTAACTGCTATAGGAATAAACTTTTCATAATCCATATGAGCTCCATTATTAGCATTATCAGATATTGATCTAATAACAACACATGGAATATTATTTAAATAACATACATGGGCAATACTTGCACCTTCCATTTCACAAGATATTGCATTAAATTCCTTTTCAAACCATTGAATTTTTTCAACACTTGATATAAATTGATCTCCAGATACGATTCTACCAGAGAATGTATTAATTTCTTTAATATCTTCACATGCAGCTAAAGCAGCGTTAACTAATTTATCGTCGCATTTAAAAGAAAAAGTATCTAACCTTGGAATTTGACCATGGGGATCACCAAATACAGTTGTATCCATATCATGTTGAACTAAGTCTGTTCCAACAACAACATCTCCAGGATAAATATCTTTACCAATTCCGCCTGCAACTCCTACATTTATTATAGAAGATACTCTATATTCAGATATTAATATTTGAGTACAAATAGCAGCATTTACCTTACCAATACCACAAACAACTGCAATTATATTTTTATCCCCTAGAGTTCCTTTATAAAAAGTCATATTTGCTTTCTTTGTTTCTTCTTCAATAGACATATCTTTTAGAAGTAATTCTAATTCCTCAGCCATTGCACTTATAATTCCTAAAATCATGACTAACCTCCTTGAAATATATTTGCAAAGCAAAATAATTAAGAAATGAAATAATGAAGTAATGAACAAATTAAGGTGAAAATCCTTGGTAGATCTTTGAATATAAAGTACTTCGCACTTATAATTTAATTTTTGCGTAGCAAAATAACCTTAATTCTTTTACTTTTTCATTTTTTTATTCTTTCATTATTAAATAGTCTTGCAATTTATAACTTATATTATCATATAATAAAATTCGTTTAAATAAAACATATAATTTTATTATTAGAAATTATGTTAAGTTATACTATTTTTATTATATGGAAAATAATATTATTGTATATAAATAAATAATAGTCTAAAATAAGATATAAATTAAAATTATTCTTTGGTGAAATATACATAAGATATAAAAAGGAGAGAAGTGAATGTTACAACATCCATTATCTAGAACAGAATTACTTATAGGAAATGATGGACTAGAAAAACTAAAAAATTCAAAAGTAATGGTATTTGGAGTTGGTGGAGTAGGAAGCTTTGCTGTTGAAGCGTTAACAAGAGCTGGAGTTGGAACCTTAATATTAGTTGATGATGATACTGTTTGCTTAACTAATTTAAATAGACAAATACATGCTACATATGGAACTATAAGCAAAGTAAAAGTTGAAGTTATGAAAGAAAGAATACTTACTATTAATAGAAAGTGTAATGTTATTACTCACCAAGTATTTGTTACTCCAGAGAATTTGGCAGAATTAATTCCTGATGATGTTGATTATGTAATAGATGCAATTGATACTGTATCTGCTAAAATAGCTTTAGCAAAGTACTGCTACGAAAAGAATATTAACATAATTGCATCAATGGGAACAGGAAACAAGCTTGATCCAACACAATTTAAAGTTGCTGACATATATGATACGAAAGTTTGTCCTTTAGCTAAGGTTATGAGATATGAATTAAGAAAAAAAGGTGTGAAAAATCTTAAAGTTGTGTATTCAGAAGAAAAGCCAAGAAGACCGAAAGATGAAGATGTGGTTACTTGTAAGACTGGTTGTGTTTGTACAGGTGGTACTAAAAAATGTGCAATTAAAAGACAAATACCAGGAAGTATATCATTTGTTCCTCCAGTTGCAGGTATGATCCTTGGTGGAGAAGTTATAAAATCTATTATAGGTGAAATTTAATTGATATATAAGTTATGTGAAAGACGAAAGAACTAGCGGTTAAATAAAATTGTTTTATATCATTTAAATAAAGCTAGTATTTTATTGTATTATATAAAATTTAAGTAATAAATATTTAAAATTCAGGAGTAAGATTTGTTATTTTTTATAATGAATCTTACTCCTGAATTTTTAAATATCTTTATCTTTTGAATTTTTTACTCTATAACTTTTAGGAGAAATTCCAGTTACTTTTTTAAACATTTGGCTGAAGTAAGAGGAGTTTCCAAAGCCAACGATGGAAGCAATATCTCTAATTGAATAGCTAGTAGTGGCTAGTAAATTTTTAGCTTCCTGAATACGCTTGTTTATAACATAGTTTATAGGAGAAACCCCTATATGTTTAGTGAATGTATGAACTAAATGAAATTTATTCATATAAGACAAATCAGATAAAAAGTCTAAAGTTATATTTTGAGCATAGTGGGAATCAATATAATTTTTTATTTTTACACATTCTAAGTTTAATTTTTCTTGAGATTCTTCTATAAATTGTAGCGATGTTGTGCTGCGTATGATGTGAGTTATGAATAGTGTTAAGATACTTTTACATGCATGTTCATAATTAAATTCTTTATTTTCTACTTCATTAATTAATTGATTAAAGTAATTAAGTATCAAATCTTTATCTTTAGAAAAGTTCATTATTTTATATAGATTAATTTGTTGTTCATTATTAGTCAAACTATAGGATTCAGGAAAATTTAACAACAGGTTGTCTACCCCGAGAACGATATATTCTAAAGGGGAATCTGATAAAGATGATTTTTCTGTATGTAAACAGTTGGGATTAATTACAATTAGGTCCCATTTATTAACATTAACAATAGCATCATCTAAATGAAAGGCTCCTTTTCCATCAGTTATAAAAAATATTTCTGTGAATGGATGAAAATGAGCTGTGCTATGCCAATCGTTTTCAAATTTTGATTTACTGATATAAAGTAGTTCATAATTTGGATCATAGTTCTTTTTATTGATTAAATATCTTGTATTACCCATGATACACCTCCAATCTACATATTGTTTTATTTATTATAACACAATATATATAAATTTTTAATAATATTTAGATAGCAATATTACAATAAAACTGAGCAACAATATTATTGTGTAAAAGGTTTCATGAAGGTAGAATAAATATATGTAGAGAGAGAAATGAGGGGAGGAATTATAAAAATGCGCAAGAAAAGCACTGTAAATAAAGTGTTTATAGGATTTTCAGTAATCCCGGCACTAATACTTTTTATATTATTCATGGTAATTCCAACTATAAATGTATTCTGGATGTCATTATTTAAATGGGGGGGATTATCAAATAACAAGAAATTTGTAGGATTGGACAACTTTACAATATTATTTAAAGATAGCAATTTTATTAAAGCGTTTCAAAATACAATATTTCTATTAGTAATAGTAACGGTTGTAACTATGATTTTAGCAATAGCTTCAGCCGCAGTATTAACTAGAAAAGATACTAAATTCAAAAATTTCTTCAGAGTAGTTTTCTATTTTCCTAATATTTTATCAGTTGTAGTTATATCAGCTATATTTTCAGCAATTTTAGATCCTGAAAAAGGGATAATAAATGCAAGTCTTGGTTCGCTCGGTTTAGAAAATTTAAAACGAATGTGGCTTGGTGATCAAAAGGTAGTTATATGGTGTATAGCTATTGCAATGATATGGCAAGCAGTAGGTTATTATATGGTAATGTATATGGCAAGTATGAGTAGTATTCCGGAAAGCCTTTATGAAGCAGCAGAATTAGAAGGGGCATCAAGATGGAATCAATTTTTACAAATAACATTACCTTTAATTTGGAATGTTATAAGAACTACTTTAACATTCTTTATAATCAGTACAATAAATTTAAGCTTCTTATTTGTAAAGGTTATGACTGCTGGTGGACCTGATGGATCATCAGAAGTTTTCCTAAGTTATATGTACAAGCAGGCGTATTCTAACTCATCATATGGGTACGGTATGGCTATAGGAGTAATAATATTTATTTTCTCTTTTGGATTATCACTAGTAATAAGTAAAGCAACAAAAAGAGATGTAATAGAATTCTAAGGAGGGATTGATATGGAAAAATCATATAAAAAGGCATCAACAGAAAAGTTAATGAAAATTTTTACTTATTTATGTTTAACTATATTTGCTTTAAGCATATTAATTCCTTTGGGATGGGCTGTATTAGCATCATTTAAGCATAAATCGGAGTTTTATGGTAATCCATGGGCATTACCAAAAGGATTTTACTTAGAAAATTTCCGTAAAGCATTTATTGAAGCAAACATGGGTGAATATTTTATTAATTCAGTAATAGTAACTGGACTAGCGTTAATAATTTTATTGGTTGTATCTATACCTGCAGCCTATGTTTTATCAAGATTTGAATTTAAAAGCAAAAAGGTATTAAATTTACTATTTTCAGCTGGATTATTTATAAATGTAAATTATATTGTTGTACCTATATTCTTATTGGTATTAGATGGAGAAAAGTTAGTAAGAAATATCTTTGCAATACCAGCAAGTATGACAGTATTTTTAGATAGCAGAATAGTAGTTAGTATTATTTATGCATCAACAGCTTTACCTTTCACTATATACTTACTTATGACATTTTTTAAATCATTACCTAAGGCATATGAAGAGGCAGCTTACGTAGATGGATGTAGTAATTTAAAAACTTTAATTCACGTTATAATGCCAATGGCCAAGCCTAGTATCATAACAGTTATATTATTTAATTTCTTAGCTTTTTGGAACGAATATATAATTGCACTAACTATGCTTCCTAATAAAGCAAAAACATTACCATTAGGATTAATAAATTTAATGCAAGTTCAAAAAACAGCAACTGATTACGGAGCTCTATATGCTGGTTTAGTTATAGTTATGATTCCAACAATAATTTTATATATATTAGTTCAAAAGAAACTTACAGAAGGTATGACAGTAGGCGGAATAAAAGAATAATAGAGGAGGACAAAAATGAATAAAGGGAGAGTTACAATTCCAACGGATGATAATTTTATAAAAGAGACAATGGAGATAGCAGAAAAGTGGGGGGCAGATGCAATACGTGATTGTGATGGATTTAAGCTACCAAGAGAAATAAAGGGATTAGCAGAAAAGATATATTCTACTTATTTTGTTGCACGTGGTGATAATAAGTGGGCAGAGCAAAATATGGAAGAATTACAACAAACTTATTTAATGACTAAGCATCATTTAGCTACTAGTGAAACATTAGTAATAAAAATAATGGAAGGATATTTTGATCAGCAAGTAAAGCCGGATTCTTATCATGATGTTAAAGAATTTTGGGAAGTAATAGATAGGACAACTGGAGAAGTTGTTGATTTAAATAAATGGAGCTATAACGAAGAAACACAAGAAGTAATAATAAATGATGCAAAAGCCTGGCATGAATACACAGTATCATTCTTAGCATATTGCATATGGGATCCTACCCAAATGTATAATCATATAACTAATAATTGGGGAGATAGACCTCATGAAATGCCATTTGATGCAAGAAAACCAAAGACAAACAAGTATATTTTTGAGGCAATGCATAAATGGTTAGATGAGCATCCTGAAACTGATGTAGTTAGATTCACAACATTTTTTTATCACTTTACATTAGTATTTAATGATAGAGCAAAGGAAAAGTATGTTGATTGGTTTGGATATAGTTCAAGTGTAAGTGCTGAGGCCTTAAGAGAGTTTGAAAAAGTAAAGGGATATAAGCTAAGACCAGAGGATATTATAGACCAAGGATACTACAATAGTTCATTTAGAGTTCCAAGCAAAAAGTTCTTAGATTACATGGATTTTCAACAAGAATTCGTAGCTAATAATGTTAAAAAGCTTGTTGATATTACTCATGAACATGGAAGAGAAGCAATGATGTTCCTTGGTGATAACTGGATAGGAACAGAGCCTTATGGTAAATATTTTGAGAATATAGGATTAGATGCAGTAGTTGGATCTGTTGGTAGCGGTGCTACTCTTAGAATGATATCAGATATTCCAGGGGTTAAATATACTGAAGGACGTTTTCTACCATACTTTTTCCCAGATACATTTTATGAAGGAAATGATCCTACTATAGAAGCTAGAGAAAACTGGATAACAGCTAGACGTGCAATAATGAGAAAACCAGTAGATAGAATAGGATATGGAGGATATTTATCATTAGCATATAAGTTCCCTAATTTTGTTGATTATATAGAGAGTGTATGCAATGAATTTAGAGAAATATATGATACTATAAATGGAAATAAGCCTCATTGCGGATTAAAAGTTGCAGTTCTTAATTGTTGGGGTAAATTACGTACATGGCAAACACATATGGTTGCACATGCCCTATGGTATAAGCAAATATATTCATATCTAGGAGTGATAGAATCTTTAAGTGGTATGAGTGTAGATGTAAGCTTTATAAGTTTTGATGATATAAAAAATCAAGGAGTTCCAGATGGCATTGATGTAATTATAAATGCTGGAGATGCAGGCACTGCATTTAGTGGTGGAGAAAAATGGCTTGATGAGGAAATTGTTACTAAAATTAGAGAGTGGATATATAACGGCGGAGGATTCATAGGAATTGGAGAGCCTTCTGCTGTACTAAATGGAGGACATTACTTCCAACTTTCAGATGCTTTAGGAATAGATAAGGAATTAGGATTCTCATTAAGTACAGATAAATACTTCAAGCAAGAGTTGGATAAGCATTTTATAACAGAAGATATATTTGAAGAGTTAAACTTTGGAGAAGGTCAAAAAAATATTTATTCAGTAAAAGAATCAACTGAAATAATAAAGTACACAAATGGCGATTTATTAATGGCTGCAAATAGTTATGGAAAAGGTCGTACTGTATATATAGCTGGATTACCATATTCAATTCAAAACACACGTATTCTAACAAGAGCTTGTTATTATGCAGCAAATAAAGAAAGTGAAATGAAGAGATGGTATTCAGATAATCCTTATTGCGAAGTATCGGCTTATTTGGAATCAAATAGATATGCGGTTATAAATAATTCTAATGAAAAGCAAACATCAAATATTTATGATGGCGAAGGTAAATTAATTGTTATGGAATTAGATCCTGCAGAAATAAAATGGATTGATATAAAATAATATTAAATTGAATGTGAATGATGAGTAGGTTGATTTTCTGCTAAAGTTTTTATCACATCCTTAAAGGAGGAAGCAAGATGGTAAAAAATATAATTTTAACTGTGATATTTTTTCTATCCATGTTTTTGGTTATTAAAGGTAATACCATTAATGGTTATTTAGGATTATTAATAATATTTATAGGTATGGCAGGGATTCTAGGAGAACTATATATCTATAATAAAAAGTATCAATAAAACAATATTGAGAATATAAGCAATATTAATAAAATAATAAGCAAAAATATTATATAAATAACGTTTACAAAGTAATAGAATTAAAATATAAATTATTAATTGGTATATTAAAAAGGGGAAAGGGAGGAAATGTAATGAAAAAGAGAACATTAGCCTTATTATTAAGCTCACTTATGGTAATGACTAGCTTAACTGGATGTGGAGGAAAAGGAGATAGTACAGGAGCCTCTGCTGGTGAAACAAAGACTTTAAAAATTGCTGCTTTTGAAGGTGGATATGGAAAGGTTTATTGGGAAAAATTAAAGGAAAACTTTGAAAAATCCCATGAAGGCGTAACCGTTGAATTAACAGTTGCTTCTAATATAGAAGAAGTTATTCGTCCTCAAATTCAAGCAGGAAATGTTCCGGACTTTATATATTTAGCAACTGGAAGACCAGATGCATTAACTGAAACATTTACTAAGGAACAAGGATTACAGGATTTATCAAATGTACTAAATATGAAAGTTCCAGGAGAAGATGTAACAGTAAAGGATAAATTACTACCTGGATTTACAGATAGCTATGCTACAAATCCATATGGAGATGGAAAGACATATTTATTGCCATTATTCTATAGTCCAACAGGTTTATTCTATAATAAAACTTTATTTGCTGAAAAAGGGTACGAGCTTCCAAAGACTTGGGATCAAATGTTTGCTTTAGGTGACAAGGCAAAGGCTGATGGAATATCATTATGGTCATATCCAACTGCTGGTTATTTAGATTGTATGATTCCACCAATGCTTGCAGCAGCAGGTGGAGAAGAGGCATTTAAGGATGCTATGAATTATAAAGAAGGTTTCTGGACTTCTGAACCAGCAACTAAAGCATTAGAAACAGTAGGAAAACTTAAGGATTACTTAGATCCAACAGTTGTAGCAAATGCTAATAATCAAAGTTTTAAAAATAATCAACAGTTAGTTTTAGATAATAAAGCGTTATTTATACCAAATGGAACTTGGTTACCAGATGAAATGAAGGATGCTCCAAAGGCAGATGGCTTTGAATGGGGATTCATGGCTTATCCAGCATTTAAGGATGGTGGAGACCAATATTCTGTAAGCTTTATAGAACAAATGTATATTCCAAAAGATGCTAAAAATAAAGAATTAGCTGAAGAGTTTATGGCTTATATCTATAGTGATGAAGCAGTTAAGATTATAGCTGAAAATGCTAAGGGAGTTGTTCCTGTTAAGGGATCTATGGAAATTGCAAATCAATATTTAGAGCCATTACAAGTTGAGTTATTAAAGATGTATGATAACGGTGCTAAAGCTTTACTTGGAGTTTTTGCAGCAACTGAACCAGTAGAAGGATTAACATATTCTGATATATATGTTGGTACAGTTGATTCAGTAATGACTGGAGATAAATCAGTTAAAGATTGGCAAACATCATTACAAGAAGCTACAGATAAGATGAGGGCAAATATAATAAAAAATTAATGATAAATAATATGGTGTAAAAATTTAACAAGGGGTATTTTTCTAAACTTAAATTTTTATAATTCTTACTCTATAAAACAATAAAAAAACTCAGCTCTAGCTGAGTTTTTTATTGTTTTATTTGTTACTATATTCCTACTATAATTTTATATGACAATATCCATTTGGATTTTTCTTTAAATATTTTTGATGATACTCTTCAGCTTTATAATAATTAACTAACGGTTTTACCTCTGTAACAATTTTTTTATCATATTTTTTTTGTTCTTCTTCCTTGCTTTTAAGAAGTGTATCCAAGTCATTTTCATCTAAATAATACATGCCTGTTCTATATTGACTTCCGACGTCTGGTCCTTGTCTATTTAATACAGTGGGGTCAATTATTGACCAATATTCATTTAATATATGTTCCAATGATGTTTTGTTTTCATCATATTCAACTAAACAAGCTTCAGCAAAATAAGTATTTTTATTGCATACATCCTCATAAGTTGGATTTTCAGTTCTTCCATTTGCATATCCTACTTCTGTAGATACTACACCATTTAATCTAGATAGAAATTCTTCTACTCCCCAAAAGCATCCACCTGCTAAAACTATTCTCTTCATTTTATCACTCCTTTATAAATTTAATTGTATAAATTATTTAAATATATTATACATCTATAAAGAAAATAAGCTATATTTATTTAAAAGATATGTTGATATTCATTTTGTCTTCTGTTATTTGATCTAATAGTTTTTCTAAAGAAATTTTAGTGTTAGAGATAACCTTATTATATATTTCATCACTTTTCATAGTTTCCTCAAAACCTTTATTCACTTCTTCTTGAATTAAATCGAACTCTTCAGAAGTTAATTTTATTTCTCCAAATCTAAGTAAACCATTAGAGGATTCTTCATACTCTGTTTTTTCTCTATTAATATTAATGCTAAAGATTTCAGGCTTAGTTAATATTATATTTAGTTCTTTATTTTTATTATCAATGTTTATATCGTCAGTAGTAATTTGGGACAAATCTATAGAATATGAGCAGTTAGCAAAGAATCTTATTCTTTTATATTTCTTTAATATTTCAAGTTCGCCCCAACTTTTATCTATTGTTACCGTTTTTGAAAGTTCTACTTCTAGAGGAATTATTTTATTGACATTTTTAATTTCTTTAACTAAACTTTCCTCAGAAATTATTTTTATATTATTAATATTTGAATGGTTTGAACTATTTGCTTGTGATCTATAATTTAAAAATAATTTACAGACTAGTAGGGTTAATGATAATATTAGAAAAAACTTAAAAAAACTTTTTACACTATTCTTTTTATTATTATTTCTATTTTTTTTGAAAAGCTTTAAAATAAGCATATAAACTCCTAAGATACTTAATAGTAATTAATTATATGAAAGTTTATTTGTAATAATGAACATTAATTCAATTTCGAATATTGATTAATTAGTCGAATATAATATGTTGTGCATAATGTACGTTTATCGTTATAATATAATTATTGGTATGAATATATACAACTTAGGAGATTTTGTTATGAGCGAAAACAGAGGAATAAGTATAGATTTAGTTAAAGGGACATTTAGCGATTATATTATAAAAGATAAAAATAATATATTTATAGGAAGATTTACTATAGTTGAGCTAGATAAGGACAATAAAAAATGTACCGTTAAACTAAAGTTTTATAAAGAAAATAAATATGAGTTATTAAAAGAAACTGTAGAAAGTATATTAAGAGCTATATTTAAAGATATAAATATATATAAGACCAATGTTTTAGTAGATGAAAATATTGATTATAAAGTATTTTTAGATTTAGGATTTACATTAGAAGGGATATTTACTGAAAATCTTTTTTCTAATGGAGTATTTTTAGATGAATTAAGCTTTGGAATAAATAGAAATGAGTATAACAATACTCAAAGGAGTTTCCTAATTAATTTAGTTGGAGAAAATGTAACTGTAAGAAATTTGACTCCTGATTGTGCAGAAGCTTTATTAGAATATAACATAAGAAATAAAGATCATTTAAGTAATTTTGAGCCAAGTAGGGATAATAACTTTTACACATATGAGGTTCAAAGAGATATTTTATTAGAAGGTTATAAACATCTAATGAGTGGTACTGGAATAGACTTTGGAATATATATAGGTGAAAAACTAATTGGTAAGATTAAGATATCTAATATAGTTTATGGAGTTTTTAAAAGTGGAATAATAGGATACTCTATTGATAAGGACTTTCAAGGTAGAGGGTACATGAAAGAAGCATTAAGATTAGTTATAGATTATGCAAGAGATGAGTTAGAGTTGCATAGATTAGAAGCTTCTGTTTTAACAGATAATGAAAAATCAAAAGCCGTACTTAATGGATGTGGGTTTGAAAAAATTGGGTTAAATGAAAAATACTTATTTATAAATGGGGCCTGGAAGGATCATATAACCTTTTTTAAGATATTAGAAAAATAATATTAATTATTATACGTGATAAGAGGAAGGTGTTTATGAAAGAGATTATATTAAATAGAAATACAACTGTAGTGAAATCTTTTAATAACAACATATTACTTGTAAGGGAAAAAGGAAAGGAAAAGATACTTTTTCAAAAAGGAATAGGATTTGGCAAAAAAACAGGAGATATTATAAAAAAAGGTACTTCAGTAGAGAAGGTATTTATAATTGAAGATAAGGAAAATCAAAGAAATTTTAAAGAAATCTTAAATAGGGTAGATACAAAATTAATTGCATTAGTTGAAGAGGTAATTGCTGAAATAACGGATGAATTGGGAGAGGATCTTAATGAGAATATTCATGTAGGATTAGTAGATCATTTATTTTATGCAATAAAAAGGCTAGAAGATAACGAAGAGATACAAAATCCTTTCTTAGTAGAAATAGAAACCTTATATAATAAAGAGTTTGAAATGGCTAGTAGATTGGCAAATAGAATAAGTGAGGAGTTAAAATTAGATATACCTGAAGGAGAAAAAGGATTTATTGCCTTACATATTCATTCAGCCAGAAATAATGGAAAGTTATCTAATACTATAAAATATAGCTTTTTAAGTAATTCTATAATTGAGCATGTTGAAGATAGATTAAATATAGAAATAGATAGAAGATCTTTAGATTATGCAAGGTTCCTAACTCATATAAGATTTGCCATAGAAAGAATAATTACTGATACACCGATAAAAAATGATTTGATTGATATTATAAAAGAAAAATATGGAGTATCATATGAAATTGCAGAAGAGACAAAAAAAATAATCTGTAGAACTTTAGAGATTCCGACTATATCAGAAGATGAAGTTGCATATTTAGCAATGCATATAGAGAGATTTAGAGTTTCAATTATAAAATAAAAATCAGCCATTATAAAATATGGCTGATTTTTATTTTATAAAAAATTATTATACTTCGAAGTTAACAACTACAGTTTTACCTGCAACAGCATCTCCACTTTCAACTGGAGTTATTGATTTAGTTGCATCAACATTAGTTATTAATACTGGTGTAGCAAGAGATAATCCTTTGCTTAAGATTAATTCTCTGTTTATTTTAATTAATGGGGTACCAGCTTTAACTTTTGTACCTTGTTCCACTAATTGTTCAAAACCTTCTCCATCAAGAGAAACAGTTTCTAATCCTATGTGAATAAGTAACTCTAATCCATTTTCCAAAGTCATAGCAAATGCATGCTTAGTTTTAAAAATAAGAGTAACTTCTCCATCAGCAGGAGCAACAATAGTATCTCCTTCAGCTATTATAGCCATTCCATCTCCAGCTAGTTTTTCAGCGAAAACTGGGTCTGGAACTTCTGATAAAGGAATAATCTTACCAGAAACAGGAGCAACAAGTGCGTTAGGATTAACTACAGCATTTTCATTGTTTGAGTCTGACTTAAATAAGTTCTTAATAAAATTAAACATAGTATTTCCTGAATAATCAGGAATCCACATCCTTTCTACTTCAAATTTTAATGAGTGTATAAATTAATACTTATAGTATTTATAAATATCTAAGAATAAATACATAAATATTATATACAAAATGTTAAAAACAAAAGGCATAAGCCCTAAAATTATAGATGGACTCATGCCTGATTAAACAGTAACACGTCTAGTATGATTATATATATAGTTATTAATAGTTGTCAATAAACTAAATAAAAAAAAACTAATGAAATCGTTAGCAAAGTTGAGCATATTTAATATAATTAATGAAATCTTAAGAAAATCATCAAAAAATAATAAAAAAGGATATTGAAAACAATAACAACAGATGATACAATAATATTGTAAATAAAATATGTGTACAAATTTAGGCGTGTTATCAATTAGTTGAGCATGAGCCGAAGAGGATTTATATATCTATAATATCCTTTTCGGCTTTTTTTATTTCTTACTCGGAATTATACTATACAGCTGCTTAGATTTGTATATAAAAAAATTTAAGGAGGATTTATTATTATGATGAAGTATCTTCAAAGATTAGGAAAATCTTTAATGCTTCCAGTAGCAGCATTACCTGTTGCGAGTATATTAATGGGTATTGGTTATTGGATTGACCCTACAGGTTGGGGTGCTAACAATGTTATGGCAGCTTTCTTATTAAAAGCTGGTGGAGCTCTAATTGATAATATGGCTATTCTTTTTGCAATTGGTGTAGCAGTTGGAATGTCAGACGATAATGATGGTACAGCAGGACTTGCTGGTTTAGTTTCATGGCTTATGATCACAACTTTATTAAGTCCAGCAGTTGTTGGAATGTTTAAAGGAATAGATGTTGCAGAAGTACCAGCAGCATTCTCAAAAATTCAAACTCAATTCGTTGGTATTGTTGCAGGTTTAATTGGGGCAACATGTTACAACAAGTTTAAAAATACTAAATTACCAGATGCTTTAGGTTTCTTCAGTGGTAAGAGATCAGTTGCAATTATGACAGCATTAGCATCATTAGTTGCAGCACTTGTATTATTCTTTGTATGGCCAGTAGTTTACAATGCACTAGTATCATTCGGTAAGGCAATTGTTTCTACAGGAGCTGTTGGATCAGGTATATATGCATTCTTCAATAGATTATTAATACCTACAGGACTTCACCATGCACTTAACTCAGTATTCTGGTTTGATGTTGCAGGAATTAATGATATCGGAAACTTCTGGGCAGGAACAGGTACTCAAGGTGTAACTGGAATGTACATGACTGGATTCTTCCCAGTAATGATGTTTGGTTTACCAGCAGGAGCTTTAGCTATGTATCATACTGCTAAAGATAATAAGAAGAAAGCTGTATATGGATTATTATTAGCAGCTGCATTATCTTCATTCTTTACAGGAGTTACAGAACCATTAGAATTCGCATTCATGTTCTTAGCACCAGGACTATATGTAGTTCATGCTGCTTTAACAGGTGTTTCAGCTATAGTTTGTACATTATTACCAGTAAGAGCTGGATTTAACTTCAGTGCTGGATTTGTTGATTGGATCTTAAGCTTTAAGGCTCCAATGGCTGAAAATCCACTTTGGTTAATACCAATTGGTTTAGTATTTGCAATTTTATACTATGTAGTATTTAGATTCGTAATCACTAAATTCAACTTAAAGACTCCAGGTAGAGAAGACGACGATGATGAATTAAGTGAAAATGTAGCAGTTAGTGGAGATATGAATGAATTAGCTAAAGCATATATCCAAGCTTTAGGTGGAAAAGAAAATATAGTATCAGTAGACAACTGTGTTACTAGATTAAGACTTGGTGTTAAAGATAACGCTATAATTAAAGATAAAAGTTTAACAGCTCTAGGAGCTAGAGGGGTTATAAGACCTGGAAAAGGAAATATCCAAGTAATAGTTGGAACAAATGTGCAATTTGTTGCTGATGCAATAAAAGCAGAATTAAAGAGATAATAAATAAAATAAAATAAAATAAAGTAAATAGAAATGGAAGGTATTCGAAAGTGTGCCTTCTATTTCTATTTAGATAATAAAAGTTATAAATAAACATTAAATAGATATATTACTTCAATTAGATTAATTAACTGGTTATATCCATACAATATATAAAATATTGCATTAAAGCACTATATCTTATATAAATTTAGATTTTATATAAACTCAGTTTTATTATTCATAAGCTTAGTGTTGTTATTTTGTTTAAAAAAGTAAGTTAACTTTATAATGTATTATTAATTTTAATTATGAAGATTATTAAAATAATCATATAAACCATACAATTATATATAGATTGTAAAATTAAAATACTATATATAATTGTATATAAATATAGGATTAAACAAACAGAAATATCTATATATAAGGATATACACAATGTACACTGGTGTTAACATAAAAATATATAATTAACCTATCCTGGTGTATCAGTAATTAAAAAAATAAGAAAATAGAAGAAAAATATAGGGAAATCAATATAATTTATAAAAGTAAGATTATTTCATAAAGAGTAGGGGAAGCTAACATGATATTATGTAACTCGTCACTTATGAACGAATTGATTGCAGCAAGATAACTTGAAAAAAGTTAAAAAACATTGTTGACAAGAAAGTGAATAAGTGATAAGATAAGAAAGTCGCTTGAGGGCGATGAAGAAAATGGTCTTTGAAAATTGAACAGAAAATAAGTTAAGTAAACAAACCAGCAATTCTTTTAGACGTCTTAACATTAAGACTCAAAGTAATTTGAGCAAAGATTAAACTTTTTATTGAGAGTTTGATCCTGGCTCAGGACGAACGCTGGCGGCGTGCCTAACACATGCAAGTCGA
>OKWQ01000130.1_pt1 | contig 68225 bp, 61 predicted proteins | sample 1607071 | NCBI WGS metagenome assembly OKWQ01 (sample SAMN07501039, study PRJEB24779) | human gut metagenome
AAAAGGAGAGCAGCAGATAAAATCTGTTCTCATATTAGCCCCCTTTAATTAAATATACAATACCCATGTGTATTTATATGACGAAATGTCGATGGTCTGTGATTTGGGGAAATTAAAATGGGCTGTAAAATGGTTGATTACAGATCAGTAAATTAATTGGAATATAATACCAACTAGTCAATGTAAGCTACCAGTTAAGCAAAACTTATTGAATATACCATGTGATTGTGATATAAAAATGACGTAACTCAGAATTAAAAACATAAATTTATGAATAATGAAATTGCGCCTAGAGCGAGTGTAAGGAAGCATTATAAAACAACCCCATACGCAGGTAAATCTAAGGAATATAAAGTAGTTCGCAGTAGTTATAAATCAAATCTTTATGATGCTAGAGGCTGGGCTGCTGATGAAGCTTCAGCGGCAGCGGCTATAATAACCCCTCTTTGTCCTATAGCGGGTACTGCTTTAGGGGTTGCAGGAGTAATAGCAGGTCATTTACCTTTAAACCCTAAAAGATTATATTTTAAAGTAACTGTGTATACAAGAAATACAAGTGCAGCAGATCAGAATGAAAATCAAAAACAAATAACACGGTTTTATGAGAATTCAAGCTATAAAAAGGTTATTGCGAAAGACACAGTATATATCCAAAATATTTATTTTTAGAAACATACGGGGTATAATATATGCTTAAAAAAAGAAAGAATATAGTTCTTCTAATTGTTATAATAATTTGTATATTTTTGATAAGCAGTACGATATCATATAATTTATTATACCATCTAAAAAAAGAAGATGTTAAAGGAATAGAACTTTCTCAGGGTGAAAAATCAGTAAGAATTACAGATGAGCAAGATGTTACACAGATAATAGATACCCTGAATAATCAAATTTTTATAACTACAATTTATCCAAGGCAAGAAAAAGAAGGATTATTAGGTCTAAGATTTTTAGATTCAGAAGATCAACAAATAAAGTGGCTAACATATGATACGGATACTAGGCGATTATATCCTTTAGGGGGTAAAGTATCTAATAAATCAAAAGAGGTTTTAGATAGTATTATAAAAAAATACATGAAATAATCTTGATAAGGGAGAGTGCTTACACATTCTCCCCTATTAATTTCACTACCCTACTCCCCGAATTTTCTCTTTACATCCGATACTCCCAAAAGATAATCTACACTGCAGTTATAATGTTCTGCCAGTTTAATAGCTGCACACCTCAATTTCCCTGATACCTTTCTCATAGCGTCTGTAAACCTCTCTTTGACACATTAGCAATTCAGCTATTTGTTCCTGTGTTTCATCATGATCAATTCTAAAATCACCTATTCTTCTAAAGAACATAAATTCACCTCTTAATTATGCTACCATACAGTGGCATAATATATTCATTAATACTACTATTTGCTTGCAAATATGCAATAACAGGGAGGATAAAAAATTGCCTAGAAATATAATTGATTTACAGACTCATGATATTAATCAAGTTCTGGAATAACTATTCAGAACAGACTATGAATTTTTAATGAAGGAAATACCTGACAATATACCTGACGAAGGACTTTTTGCGTTCTACAGAATGGTACCAGACTTTATTAGATGACTATAAATAATAAAGTAAAAAAAATAGGGAGAACAGAATTTAATCTATTCTCCCATAAAAATTCAATATTAAACTTTCTTCACACAATCCAGCCAAAGGGCAATCCACCCATCTTTTTTCCTCTGATAAGACTTAAGCAATCCCCAAGTCCTACCCTGAGAATCTTTCTTTTCTTCTACAATCCCAAAAGGTCCAACACCAGTAAATCCTTTTGAAGCATAATTAGTACCGGCATTAGATCGGATATATACATCCCCAGAGTTTGCTTTTACATTATATGGTTCAAATGCCTTACCTACAGACCTGATATCTCCATCATTGCACCAGTAGTTCCCGTCAATCTGATATGGGTTAGCTTTCTTTGGTTTTGTAGCCGTTATGGTTCCGCTAAGTGGTTTTATCACAGCTTTAGATATTGGATCAGCTGCTTTGTTATAGTAAGAACTGCAATTAACATATTGCCCTGCCTTATATTTTAGATTTTTATCTGGAGCAGGGCAGGAGATGGTGAAGTACTTACATTCCCATCAAATTGATCTAAATCGAAACGTTTAACAAGGCTGCATATCTTATCTATGTATTTGGAATCTGTTGCATATCCACCATTTTTAATAATAGCGATAGCTTCTTTATAATCTTTTGCTTCTTTTAATCCAGCATATCTAAGCTTGTCATCACTCCTAGCATCCAACAAATAAGCAGAATGATCTGAAATACTATCTTCAATACAGGGGTATTTGCGGAAATCAGCAGTAACCTTTGAGATTTATGGAGTTAAAGGTTATACAATATCTAATGGGGCACAGCAGTTCAAAAATAACTAACGATGTTTATAACCATGTAAATGTTGATCGCGTAGAAAAAAATATGATTAGAATTGGTATTCTGGAAGCCTAAATGGTGTAAATGTTAAAACTACGTTATTTTACACCATAGTTTACACCATTACACTGTGTAAATATATACCAGTTATAATATGTTGTGTAATTCTCAGAGGATATAAAGTCAGTAAATATCAGCATTTGAGGACTTATATGAAGATATATTATCTCTAGGAATCTTACACATGTGTAATCTAAGAGTCACCTCTATGCAAGGTAGCTATGTTATACTATACCCATCGAATGAAAGCCTGTTAAACATGCTTTAGAAAGGTGGATTTTAAAATGAATTTATTGGAAGTAAAGGAATTATACAAAACATACGGGAGCGGGGAGACTGCAGTGGAGGCGCTGAAAAATGTATCTTTTTCTGTCCCAAAGGGTCAGTTTGTAGCCGTGGTGGGTGAATCCGGATCAGGAAAAAGTACACTGCTGAATATGATTGGGGCTCTGGACACGCCTACCTCTGGATGTATTCAGATTGACGGAAGGGAAATTCTGGAGATGGATGATGAAAAGCTTACGATTTTCCGGAGGCGGAATATTGGATTTATATTTCAGGCTTTCAATCTGATTCCGGAGTTAACTGTTGAACAAAATATGATATTTCCCCTGCTTTTGGATTATAAAAAGCCGGATCAGGATTATGTGGAAGAATTGCTGTCGGTTTTGTCTTTAAAAGAAAGACGCAATCATTTACCCCGCCAATTATCCGGCGGACAGCAGCAGCGTGTCGCCATCGGGCGGGCGCTCATTACCCGTCCGATGATGATTCTGGCTGATGAACCAACAGGAAACCTGGATACGCAAAACAGCAGTGAAGTAATTTCCCTGCTTAAGTCTGCATCCAAGCGGTACAGCCAGACGATCCTGATGATTACCCACAACCGCAGTATAGCTTCCACAGCAGATCGGGTATTACGGGTATCGGACGGGGTACTCACTGATTTAGGGGGGTATGCAGAGTGAAAAGCTATCTTGGATTGATTTCTGAATATGCAAAAGTGCATAAAAAGAAGAATCGCTTAACCATTACCTGTATTGCCGTATCCGTACTGTTAGTTGTGGCAGTATTCGGCATGGCTGAAATGAGCGTGAAGACACAAATGAATGAACATATTAAGACTTATGGTAATTATCATGCTGCTGTTATGAACCCCGATTCTAAAATTGCTACACAGATTGGTGAAAGACCGGATGTGGCAGTTTCCGGCTGGTTTTATGAAATTGAGAGCGGAAAAACCGGAGATGTGGAGGTACGTATTTCCGGCGGCGACGAGGCAATTTCCAGGGAGATGAATATGGAAGCCTCAGAAGGGCGTTTTCCAGAATCTCCGGAAGAAATAATGATGGACAGGTCAGCAATGCAGAAGCTGGGATATTCAGTGGGTGATTCGGCAGATATTACCCTGGCAGATGGAACTGTACGCCAGTTTAAAATTACTGGCATCAGCAGCGATTTTGTTTCCCTGAAGTCTTTTGACCGGCATGCCATTTACCTTACTACAGAAGGAATTTTAAGACTGTCAACTGGTGATGTGTATGGGGTATATTACATCCAGTTTAAAAAAGGTGCCAACATGCGCCAGGCGATACAGGAAATAAAAACAGATTATGGATTGTCCGATGATCAGGTAGGTACGAACCGGGTGCTGCTTGGTTTACTGGGACAGGGAAATGACAGTGGAATGTACCAGTTGTATCTTGTAGCAGGTATTTTGTTTGTGCTGATACTCTGTGCAGGTACTTTTATGATCTCCAGCAGCTTTACAATGCGGGTGACGGAGCGTGTACAGTTTTTCGGGATGATGCGCTGTTTGGGGGCGACGAAAAAGCAGGTAAAACGTTATGTGAGGCTGGAAGGGCTCCGCCTGTGTGCAGTTGGAATTCCAATTGGATTACTGGGTGGTACGCTTATGATGTGGGCGGCATCAGCTTACCTTAAATTTTTTAACGCAGCATTTTTTGCGGAAATGCCACTGTTTCAGATCAGCGTGCCTGCACTTTTAGCGGGTGCCGGTGTTGGTTTTCTGACGGTCATGCTGGCATCCAATACTCCATGTAAAAAAGCAGCAGGAGTTTCGCCTCAGGCAGCACTGACTGGCAGCGTAGGTGGAATGAAAGCAGCCGGAAAAGCGGCAAATACCCGTCTCTTTCATGTGGAGACCGGGATGGGGGTAAACCATGCGTTCCAGAGCGGCAAGAATACATTTTTACTTTCCGGATCATTTGCCATCAGTATTGTTTTATTCCTGTGTTTTACAGTTTTGATCACGTTTATGAACCATGCACTGAATCCCCTTCGGCCTTATGCTCCGGATATCAGTATACTGGCTGAAGAAAATGCACCGTCCATTAAGCATGACCTGGCCAAAGAAATCAGTGAATTGGATGGCGTCAAAAAAACATATGGCCGTATGTTTGCATACAACATTCCGGTAACCGGAAGAGATCACGTCAATACTGCTATGCTGATCTCTCATGAACAGTATCAGTTCGATTGGGTAGAAGATCAGCTGATTGAGGGAAATATAGAAGATGCGAAGGATGGAGACGGAGTTTTGGTCATATACTCGGAGGAACAGAACTGGCATGTGGGTGATTCGATCACCGTAAACTTACCAAAAGGTGAAACTTCATTGCGTGTTGCAGGCATCTTAGCAGATGCCCCTTATGACAGAGCAGCGGGGGAACAGGCTGTAATCTGTTCAGAAAATACGTTTACGTCGTTGACCGGAACCAGTGATTACACCATTATCGATGTACAGGTAAATGCAAATGCCCCCTCTGACCTGGATGAAAAAATCCGCCAAATAGCCGGGGGATCCCAGGTTTCATTGCTGGACAAACGGAGTGCGAACCAGGATGTGCAGGCAGCTTATCTGTCAATGTCGGTATTTGTGTATGGATTCTTAATGGTCATTGCTTTTGTAGCTCTGCTGAATATAGTAAATACAGTAAATGGCAGCGTTTCCAGCCGTATCAACCAATATGGAATGATGCGTGCGGTAGGTATGAGTGCCAGACAATTAAAGCGTATGGTTTGGGCAGAAGCTGCTTCTTATGCAGTGGTAGGAAGTCTGGCAGGATGTATATTAGGTATGTTATGTCACAAAATGGTATTTACCATGATGGTTACTGAAAACTGGGGAGTGGAGTGGCAGCCGCCGTTTCTGGTATTGGGGGTAACAATTGCAGCCTCTGCTCTTACAACATTTATAGCAGTCATTTCACCATCGAAAAAGATTGAGAAGCTGAGTATTGTAAATGTGGTTAATGCCCAGTAATAGAAAATAAATGTCTATATAACCGGTCTGATAGTTTCCAACGAGGACCGGTTATATTGAACTTTTCAAACGGTTTATAAGCTTAAAATATTATTCGTCTGGTAACACCATCTCAGATTGATAAGTTATCCTGTAGTTTCTGGAAATTATAAAATAGTGCTGGAATTATTAATAAAAATGAAATATACTGAAAAAAACAAATAGATTGGCATATTATGAGCAGCTCATAATGTGCCAGGTTTTTAAACAGCCTGTTTAAAAGGAGGAAAGTGTGAGAATGAAAACTTGTTATGTAATTGGCCTAGCAGGAGGAACTGCCGGTGGGAAGTCTGCTTTTTGTGAGCAGCTTGCGGAATTTCTGGGTAAACAGGGATTAAAGGTAATAGACATACATATGGATGATTATTTCAAACCGGAGACTGAACGCCCTGTTTCTAAATCGCCGGTCAGCGGCAAAGAGTATATAGACGATAACCATCCGGATACGATGGATTTGAAAAGCGTGTATTCAGATCTGCTAATCCATATGGATTCCGGGGGATATGATGTTATTTTGATAGAAGGGCTTTTGACGTTATGGGAGAAAAACATATTTGATATGCTTGATTTGAAACTTTATGTGGATTGTCCCGCAGACGAAAGAATCATCCGAAGATTGAGAAGAAACATGTCATGGGGCAAATCCTTTGAAGAAATTGCAGAAGTTTATCTGGAACTGGTCAGGTATCGCCATAATGAATACGTAGAACCGACAAAGTGGAAAGCCGACTTCATAATTAATGGAATGGCTGCTACGGAAAAGGCTGTTATCGGAATTGGACATATCGTTCGGGGTGAATTAGCCGGAGGTGAACAAATTGATTCGAATTGCCATTTGTGATGATGAGTCCGATTCTATTCACAGAAACGAGGAGATTTTACAGGAATGTATTAGCCAGATGAAATGCATTGCAGATATTATCACTTATTCCAATGGAGAGATGCTTTTATCGGATATATTAGAAGATGATTTTTTCTACGATTTGATTTTACTGGATATTGAGATGCCAAATATAAGCGGTATGGAGATTGTGCAGTCTATAAAACCTAAGCTGCCAAATATGCGGGTGATCTTCATCACTTCCCATATTAAGTATGCAATAGATAGTTTTGAGCTATCTATTTTCCGCTATGTGCCAAAAGATGATCTGGAGAAAAGGTTGACGTATGCAGTGACAGATGCTCTGAAATTAATTATGCTGGAGAGCAATAAAAATTATATAGTTTTGACGGCAAATCGTATGGAGAAAGTAAGATTTCAGGATATTCTTTATATTCAGAGAGATGGAAAGAATTCTGCAATAACGACTTTCCATGGTGTCATAAAGGTGAGGAGAAGTCTTCAGACTGTTCATGAAGAACTGGATTCGGAAGAGTTTATTTTTGTTGAACGGGGATGTATCGTAAATCTGATACAAATAACGCAAATAAAAAATAGTATGATTTATCTAAAGAATCAAATAGAATTACCAATCAGCAGATCCCATTTACAGGGGGTAAAAATTGCGCTGAATTCCTATTGGGGGAAACGTATATGATGAATTTCGTACTGAAATTTCTGATTTTGTTTATGAATATAGTTCTGTGTATCCGCTGGAGTGAAATTTTGTTTACTGAGGAAAAAGGCAGAGCCTTATCATTTCCAAGATGTGCGGCAAGTGCTGGACTCGCTGTCTGTTTATGTCTATGGAAGAGTTTTTTCCAGATCTTTGAAGTGGAACAGCTTATTCTTGTCATAGCTGTTGCGGGATTATCAAAATATTTGTTACGGGTAAAGCCAAAACTTCTAATCTCTTCCGTCTGTTTATGTTTGAGTATAATATATTTGTTTGATACTGTGGTTTGGTTATTATTAAAAGAATTTTTACAACTATCCCTAATTATGTGTGTATGTATCTGGATCAGCTTAAAAATCTTTTTTTATATCTGGATGTTGCTGTCTCCTGGAAATAAACGCATTTTAAAAGAAATAAAGCCTTACTATAATTCTATTTACGGAACGCCTATAGTTGGTTTTATGGGGATTTCATTTTTGAGTTACAAAACTTTTTCCATAGGTGACAAGTCTACGGTTTTTATTATTTGGGGAATATTGCTTGCTGTGATCTTTTTGCGGATTTCTCTGGTGTACAGCCATATTAGATATCAAAAAGAAAAGGAATATATTTCAACAATTAATATGCAGAAAGAACTGCTTGAAAAAAACTATTCTGCTCTAAATCAGGCATACGCTGTTAATGCTAAACTTTTCCATGATTTTCACAGACATTTAGAGATCATGCTGCAAATGGCAAATAAAAGCAAGGACACAGATATGGTAAAATATATTGAAAATCTAAGTGAACCGCTAAAAGAAATTGCGTCTGTTATATGGATCGGGGACGAAACCGTAGATTATATTATTAACAGCAGATATTCAAAGGCTAAAGAAAAAGGTATCCAAATGGAGATGAATATTGAGTTTCCCAATAATACAAATATCCGGCCCAATGATCTATGTACCATACTCTCGAACCTTTTAGACAATGCAATCGAGGCATGTGAAAGAGCGGCAGGAATGGGAACGCAGGAGTCTCCCTTTATTTATCTGACCATCAGACGCATTCAGAATATATTGATTATAAAGTTGGAAAACAGCAGCCTTCAGCCGGAATACAACAGTGATGGGGAACGAAATACAGCAAAAGAAGATAAGACACTGCATGGGTACGGGATGAAGAATATTGAATCGGCTGTTTTAAAATATGATGGGGTGCTGCAGTCCTCATATGAAGAGCACATTTATCGTACAATCATTACACTTTCCTTTGAGGGGGTTAAAATCGGGTGATTCAATATAAATGCTTCTCTATTATAATCACGGATTCCTGATTTTCCCCAATCATTTCAACGGATACTTTATGAACGATGGTACTAAACGAGTCCATATTAAATTTAACATTATGATAAGCATCCTGTAGTAATTGTGCGGTGGCTAATTTACCAATCGTCATATGTGGTATGTAATGAAAACCTAAATTAAATTTCTTAAATTCGTTTTCATAGAGTATTTGATTCATAGATCGTATTTCATCAATACCCTGCAAAACATTTAAAAAAAGATAATTGCCAAATGTATCTACTCTTTTGCTAATACCCCCTAATTTAATCTTAAACGGTTGTACAAACTTCAATCTAACGTCGAGTATCCCAGCTAATTCTTCGTTGCTCATCTGATCCTTAAAAGGAAATACTAAGGTTATATGTGGTCGTACTAATTTTGCTAATGGGTCATATTGATTTCTTATATTATCTATAATCTCCATATTTTTGAAATCTGGAAATACCATAATTGTTCTTAAGTTCATAAAGTGCTCCGTAACTTTGCATTTGATTATTAGTATTTATTGTATCAGGAATTATTTGTAATACGCAAAAATTCATCTGCCATCGCTTCCGGTGATTCTTTCGCCCCACCTTCCAGCCAGCACAGCACCATGTTGTAAAATGCCCCGGCATGGTAATATAGTTCATATTTCAGGATGGAACTTGCGGGCATATCTCCATGTGCTTCAATCACACAGTCTGTGACCACATCAAGCAGGGAAATTGAAGATTTTGCACGGTGAAAAGCCAGGATAAGTGCTGCGTGTTCTCCATAAAACCGAAACTTGTAACGCATCAGATCCCAACTATGAAAGTCTTCCACCGGGGAGGGACTTCCCTCGTGGTAGCTGAGTGTCATTTGATGGAGCCCATACTCAACAAGTTCCTCAATTGATTTGAAATTACGATAAAAAGAAGCCCGGGCAACGCCGGAGTCTTTAATTAATTCTGTTACTGTAATTTTAGACCAGTCTTTGTATTGCATGAGGGCAATCAGTGCGGACAGCAGCCGGTCTTTCACTAACTGATTTGCTATTTTTCTCTTGTCCATGAAACATTTCTCCTTATTTTGTATCAGGTTGGATAGTTGACAGGAAGGATTGATGTGATACAATTTATATCATATTAAACGTTTCTATAAATGTCAAGAGGAGGAAAATATGATTTTCTATTTTAGCGGAACCGGGAACAGTCAATTAGCGGCTAAGATGATTGCTGAAACCACCAGTGATGAGATGATTTCCATTAATAACTGTTTGAAGAAGGGTAAAAAAAATACGTTCCAATCAAAAAAGCCCCTGGTGTTTGTAACGCCAACTTATGCCTGGCGTATGCCAAAAGTGGTGGAACAATGGATTGATGAGACTGATTTCGCGGGAAATCGAAATGCCTATTTTGTTCTTACCTGCGATGGCAGCAGCGGAAATGCAAATGCTTACGCAAAAAAGATCTGCAAAGAAAAAAAGATGCAATTTAATGGAATTGCTTCGATCCCTATGCCGGAGAATTATGTGGCGATGTTCCCAACACCTAGTGAACAGGAGTGTAAAAATATTGTAGAAGCTGCGAAACCGGCAATTTCAAAACTTGCCATACAGATACAAAAAGGAGAAAAATTCCCGGAACCGGCAATATCGTTTCGAGACAAAATATTAAGCGGTCCGGTTAATGGTATATATTATCCACTCCTTGTACATGACAGGGGATTCACTGCATCCAGTGAATGTATTTCCTGTGGAAAATGCGCCCGCAGGTGCCCTTTAAACAATATTGTTATGATAAATGGCAAACCTTTATGGAAAGGAAATTGTACCCATTGCATGGCATGTATCGCAGGATGTCCGGTAGAGGCTATTGAATATAAGAAGTCTTCAAAAGGCCGGCATCGCCATTACATTATGGAAGAATGAAATAATTAGAAAGTATGATAGGGAAAGGTAGATTGTATTATGAAAGAGCATAGAATTGAGGTAGACACTGCAAAGTGTATCGGATGCGGTATGTGCCGCAGAGATTGTCCGGCAAGCAATATTTCAATTACAAATAAAAAAGCGGTTATTGAATCCCAGGCATGCATCAAGTGCGGGCATTGTGTCGCTGTCTGTCCCAAGGCGGCAGTTTCCATGACGGGTTTTGATGAGCCGCCAATGGAAATTAAAAAGCCCACTGTATTAGATCCGCAGCAATTACTGGATGCTATCAGAACCAGAAGAACCATACGGCAGTTTAAAAATCAGCCGGTTGCTCCAGAAGTGATTGCACAGATTATAGAGGCCGGGCGCTTGACGCCAAGCGGGGAAAATGCACAGGATGTATCCTATATCGTGTTAAAGGACCACATAGAGCGTTATGAAAAAATGGCAGTCCGTTTTTTTAGAAGGCTGCTGCCATTTGCTCGGCTTGTGAATCCCATGGCAAAAAATAAGGAAATTGATGACCACTTCTTCTTTAATAAGGCACCGGCTGTAATTGTGATTGTGGCGAAAGATGAAATAAACGGAGCACTTGCCGCCTCTAACATGGCTCTTATGGCAGAGGCCAACGGATTGGGTGTGCTATACAGCGGCTTCTTCTGCATGGCTGCAAATATGTCCCATTCATTACGCAAGGCACTTGGCTTAAAACGCAAAAACAGAGTTATCGCTACGCTGGTTCTGGGGTATTCGGGAGTAACATATCACCGAACTGCACAGAAAGAGACAGCGAAGATACGTTTTTTGTAGTTTCATACATTTCTATTCATTTCTCACAGTGAAAGACAAGGGAAAGTTAAATTAAGGCTGTTTCAGACAGCCTTTTTTTTATGAATTAATACGGCTCAGATAAAAGCGGAGTACCTGAACCGCTATAGAGCGAATGGCTCTCCACATAAATAAAGTATACAGATAAGCATTATCCCTATAAAATAAGGTTAATTAAGATAAAATAAAAATTAGTTTAAGGTTTATAGGTTATTATATTTATATTAATCAAGTCTTCATGGAATCATACTCTTGATAATTGATCGCCAGTCTTATGAAAAACGAAAAGGAGAGTACAAATGAATGAGAATATTTTAAAACTCTATGAATTTCTAACGGTCTTAACCCCCCTTTTAATCCTTAACATAATAAGAAATAAACAATATAAGAAAAAAGGCATTGCAGGTACAAAGAGTTATTTTGTTCTGCTTCTCCTATTTACATGTTATATTTATGCAGTCTTTTATCTTACCGGGGCAGGTACGCTGTTCGATTTAAAGATGTATGGAATAGAGGTACGGGCAAATGAGGTCAATTTATTACCATTTTCTAAGAATATAGATCTCTCGGGTTATCTGCTGAATATCCTGTTGTTTGTTCCGCTTGGATTTCTGATGCCTGTCATATGGCCGAAAACCGGGAAGTTCCCGTATATGCTGTTATATGGATTTTGTTTTTCCCTGCTGATTGAGATCAGCCAGTTGTGCAACCATAGGCGAACAGATGTGGATGATCTGATTATGAATGCACTTGGTACAATCTTAGGTTATCTATTATATTTATTCTTTATTAAAATTACAAAATGGGATCATAAGCGGTCAGATTATAGCAGATACGAACCGATTATCTATATGGGTATTATGTTTCTTGGAAGGTTTTTATTATTTAATGAGTTTGGATTAGTGAAGATACTTTACAATATCTGATCTGGCTTTCATTTTGTAATTAACAGAGGAGGGAAAATAATGGATAGTAAAATTTTATTAGTTGATGATGAAAAAGATATAACAGATCTAATAGAGGAAGTCTTAAAATGTGATGGATTTCGAAATATAAGAAAAGCATATAACGGCAGGGAAGCCGTGAACCTGTGCAAATGTTTTGAACCGGACGTGGTCATACTTGATATTATGCTGCCGGATTTGGACGGTATCGAAGTATGTAAGCAAATCCGCAGTTTTTCTTATTGCTCTATTTTATTTTTATCTTCTAAAAATGATGATATAGACAAGATACTGGGATTATCCAACGGCGGAGATGACTATATTACAAAGCCGTTCAGCCCCAGAGAAATCTCTTTCCGTGTGCAGGCACAATTACGCAGGCAGCGATATTGCGCCTGCACTTCTAAGGCAAATCATATGGTATATACGGCGGGTGGACTGAGTGTGGATATGGAAAGCAACCATGCCTATAATTCAGGAAAAGAACTGAATTTAACGGGAAGGGAATTCTTACTGCTTTCATTTCTTGTACAAAATAAGAATAAAATCATAAGCAAAGAACGCCTTTATGAGCAGATCTGGGGTGAATACAGTAGTATTTGTGATAATACGATAATGGTCCATATCAGGCATCTGAGAGAAAAAATAGAAACAAACCCTTCAGAACCAAAGCAATTGATTACGATAAAAGGGTTAGGATATAAACTTCTGGAAAGAGTGGAATAGATGGGGAAATCTGGTTATAGAACAATATTGAGGACGTACGTTGCCTTTTTTCTTGTCATTTTTATTCTGATGCTAGCCGGAATAGGCATTTGCGATTCCCTGATTACGGTCCGGCAGCCAAATGGTACATATATCAGGAGCGATTTTCCAAAAACATATACGGAAGATTTTGCGGATCAGATTATTTTTATTGATGATAAACCACGTATAAAACAATCCGCAATGGTACAGCTTCAGGAACAGAAATTGTGGATGCAGGTATTGGACGGGGAGGGGAACAGGGTTTATGGTTTCCAGGAACCGGAAAATCAGCAAAATCATTATTCCAATGCGGAACTGTTGAGATTATCCGGTCAGGGATATGTAACAGATGGAACGGTATATCTGGGAACCGTAACAAACAAGACGGATGAGTTTATTTACATCATACATTTTCCTGTTTCCATCTCAACTGTAACGATGTTTCTTGATGGGAGCAAATTTACTGGGGGAAAAACGATTATACTTTCTGCAGCAGGTATTTTGTTTTTAATCATATTGATTTCCGGAATCGGATATGGGTATTGGGTAACGAAATTCATTTCCAGGATAACAGTGGCAGTGGGTGATATTGCAAAGAGGGAGTATCTGCCCATTAAAAAGAATGGAACATTTTCGGATGTTTATAAGAGCTTGAATACCCTTAATGAACAAGTTCATGTCAGTGATGCGATACAGAAGAAAACAGATATCATGCGGGAAGAGTGGATTACAAATATAACCCATGACTTGAAAACGCCGCTGGCACCAATCAAAGGATATGCGGAACTTCTGGCACATGACGGGCAACTTCCTTCTCAGGTACAAATACAAAAATATGCTTCCATTATGCTTCGGAATATAGAATATGCAAACACGCTGGTTAATGATTTGAAGTTAACGTATCAACTGGAAAATGGGATGCTGCCCTTTCAACGGCAAAATGATAATCTGATCAGATTTCTAAAGGAGTTATCCATAGATATTTTAAACTCACCTGAATATGCATCCAATGCAATTGTTTTTGACAGTGGTATTTCCGACCTGAGATTTGACTTTGATCATCAACTGTTGAAGAGGGCATTTAGCAATCTGATTATAAATGCATTTGTACATGGAAACTGCAATACGAAAGTGGAGATACATATTACAATAGATGAAAATATCGGGATTCTCCTTTCCGATGACGGAGAGGGTATGACGGAGGACGAAGTGTCCAATCTGTTTCAGCGGTATTACCGGGGAACCAATACAGCGCAAAAGACGGAAGGTACCGGACTGGGTCTGGCAATAGCCAGGCAGATCGTAGAAATACATGGAGGAACAATTATCGTGAAAAGTTCGCTGGGAACAGGTACAGTGTTTCATATTTCTTTTCCGAAATATTAGAAAAGCTGGGTATTAAGGATAAATAAGGTTCAATGAAAGTGTGATTAAGGTTGACAGGTTATCATGTATTTATGGTAGCTGTCAACCTTTTTTCTGCTGAAGGTGAAACCTATTTTTTAAAAATTTTAGAACGACAAAAAATTGAAAATTAGAGAGAAAGCAGGTGTAAAATTGAAAATTATTTTAAAGTATGTTTTCACGAATGTAAAAGAACGTAAAACCAGAACCGCAGTTATGCTGCTATCCATTGTATTGTCAACCATGTTGCTGTTTGTTTCATTTTCTATCGGTTCCTCTTACGAAAGTGCCCAAAGAAAAATGGCAAGGGGAAAGGCTGGAACGGCAACTATATCGGTCCAAAGTGCGGATTCAGGCGTATTAGCCAGAATGGAAGATATCCCTGATTTAGATGAGATACAATCAATAGCAGGAATATTAGAGAGTTCGGCTATTTACCATAAAAATGGCTATTTTGAATCTTTTGACCTGATCTCGTCGGATTTGGAACAATTGAAACAGATTAATGAACCGCGCTTGTTAAATGGTAATGAGATCTCTGATTTTACAGGAGACAAAATTGTTTTGCCGGATCGTTTTACATCAAAGTATAACATAAAGCAGGGGGATTCCATCACTTTGGATATCAGAGGAAAATCCTATACATTTGAAGTGGCGGACATTGCGGCATATGATACCGTATTTTTAAGACACACCCGTGGCACAACTGCATTGCTGCCCTGGGGTACCCTGGCTGAGATAATGAAGAAAGCCGGCTGCTATACGGAAATTTTGATTGAACAAAAAGAAGGTATTGACACAGAAAGTCTGATCAATAAATTGTCAGAACAGCTTCCCACTGGAAAATATCGAGTCAGCAATACGGTAAATGAAGCTCAGATTGTCTCCGGTGCCAGACAGAAAACAATGCCATTCTTTTTAATCAGCTTCTTTTCATTGACGATGAGCGTTTTTATTATCTTCAGCAGTTATAAAGTGATTACATTAGAGCGCCTTCCAATCATAGGAACTTTTCGCAGCATTGGAGCAAATGAGAAAACTGTCAAGAAAATTCTTATGATGGAAAGTATCCTGTATGGGTGTTTCGGAGGATTACTTGGGATTCCTAGTGGTATTGTGGTACTTAATATTATGCTGCAAGGATTGGGCCAGTCGCTGGATCAGGGAATATCTATACCTGCGGTAATAGCGCCTGTGGGAGTTGTGGTATCTGTAGCAGTTTCTATTATTGCATCATTGCTCAGTGCATATATACCGGTCAAACGCGCCAGCCGTCTTCCAATAAAGGATGTGGTTTTAGGAACAGTAGAGGAAAAGAATGTTTCAAACAGTACAGTTTTAATTTTGGGCATTGTTATGCTAATTGCATCTGTTATACTGCCGCAAATAGCAACGGGCAATGCGCTATATATAGCTGGCGGATTTTCTCTGCTGGGATTAATAGCGGCTGCTATTATACTCATCCCGCTGTTTACCGATCTGGCATCCGCATTTTTTGAGATAATTTACGAAAAAATATGGGGAAACGAGGGAAAACTTGCTGCCAGGAATATGAAGAAGAATAAAAATATCACACAGAATATTACGTTACTGTTTATCAGTATTTCAGCAGTAATTGCAATCAGTGTAGTGGGGGATTTTGTTAAGACTTATGTAGGAGATGTGTTTCGTGATGCCGAATTGCAGGGGTTTGCAGATGGTGAAATGAATCAGGAATTTATAGATCAGGTAGAACAGATGGAGGGGATTGAAAAAGTATTGCCTCTTTATGTGATGGATCATGAAATTTCCTGCAAAAATATGACATTTACAAGGGTAGAAGGCACCGATGACATTGAGACATATAGCTCGATGTTAGCGATCAATTATACAGATCCGGAAATGAAGGAACAGGCGGCAGAAGCATTTAGAGAGAAGCGGTCAATCATTTTAAATGAAGATACCATTAAGGTGCTGGACTGTGATGTTGGTGATACAATTCAGCTGTCAAACGGAAATAGAGATGTACCGTATACAATTGCCGGCAGTTTTAAATCCCGCGCAAGCGATGTTCAGGCTGTAATACCATCCGCTTATGCAGCTGAGGATTTTAGCCAGTCCGTCTTTGGATTTATGGCGTATACTGCAGCCGATCCGGATGCCATTATGATTCAGGTGAGAGAACTATTCGGCGATACATGGAATTGGAGCCGGACGGTTGAAGAATTTAATAATGATTCGCTAAGCACCATCGGCGGATTCTTAGCGCCTATGAACTATATGACTTATTTTATACTCTTGCTTGCGGCAATCGGCATCATAAATAATCTGTTGATTAACTATATACAAAAGCGGCGGTCTATTGCCATGTATAAGTCTGTGGGGCAAAGTAACAGGCAAAATATTAAAATGACGATGATTGAAGGACTTACTTCCGGATTTCTGGGGGCAGTCATTGGAATGGCCATATCCGCAATGGAAATTCAGACAATTTTCATAGTTGCGGGTCCAAAGATTTCCATGATGCCCAAGCTGGATTTTAAAACATTTCTTCTGGCTGGAATCTTAGGAATCGCTGTTACTCTCATTGGCTCGGCAGTGCCGATTATAAAAAGCAAGAACATGAAAATAGTAGAAGAGATAAAATTTGAATAACAACTTACCAGGAGGTATCATCATGAGCAGGAAATATCAAAACAAGGCAATTGAAGCAGTAGACGTTATAAAGGAATTTCAAGTTGGAGGTACAACAAACAGGATTTTAAAAAGTCTGTCTTTAGAGGTGATGCAGGGAGAATTTGTATCTATCATGGGGCAGTCCGGTTCAGGAAAAAGTACTCTATTATATATTCTGGGCGGTCTGGATAAGCCATCAAAGGGAAAAGTGCTGATGAACGGGACCGATATCTCTCATTTTAATGATGACAAAATGAGTATAATCCGGCGCAGAAATATAGGATTTGTATTTCAGTTTTATAATCTGATACCAAATCTGAATGTGGAGGAAAATATTATGCTGCCGCTTTTACTGGACGGTAAAAAAATGAAAGAATATAAAGGGCAGTTAGATAAAATATTAGGGATCGTGGGACTGGATGACAGGCGGAAACATACACCCCGGGAACTGTCAGGAGGCCAGCAGCAGCGTGTGGCTATTGCACGTGCTTTAATCGGAAACCCAGAAATTCTGTTTGCCGATGAACCTACCGGGAACCTGGACAGTAAAACGGGGGCGGAAATTATGGAGCTGCTGAGAGAAATAAACCATAAAATCGGTCAGACTATTATTATGGTAACGCATTCACAGGAAGCGGCCAGGTGCAGTGACCGGATTATAATGGTGCAGGACGGGGTGATCGTGGAAAATAGCTGACTTTCAGAAATACGAATCTTTCCATGCAGGATTGAGGAATCAGGTTTTCACCTGCTCTCTGTCTAAAACCGGCATAACTGCATGCAGATAGGGAACGGCAAATTCTTCCGTTAAGATCCAGTCCGCTACCTTATCTTTGGTGAGGATAACAGGCATGCGGTTATGAATGTCAGCCATGGAATTGTTTGCCTCTGTGGTCAGGATGACAAACCGTTTTTCTTCTTTAAATACATTGTAGATTCCCGCCATATAAAGCGTTTTTTGCCCGGGAAGGGTAAAACGATATTTTGTCTTACTGCCATCCTGAGCCCATTCATAGAAACCGGTACTGGGGACGACACATCTTCTGGAATGGAGACTTTCCCGAAAGGTTCTTTTTTCTTCAGCCGTTTCAGACCTGGCATTGATAATGACTCCCTTTGTTCTGAAGTTCGGAAAGCCCCATATGGAAAGATCGGTATCAATTTGACTGTTTTCGGCTTTTAAAACAGGTGCTGTATTAGTTGGGAATATTTCACCCCGCTTCATATTATTTTCCGGATACCTTGCAGTTATATTCTGCACAATTCTCATGATTTCCTGATTGTCCTCTTCTGTAAACAAACTATATCTTCCACACATTAAAATTTTCCCTCCACAAACCAATTTGGATTTTCATAAAACAGATAAGCCTGGTGCCCGCCGATAGCTATGGTATACCGCATACCCTGACCACCGGCTTTTAGAGAAGCCGCCCGTCTGATATCTATAATTTTGTCGATGGTATATATATGGCCATCTTCCCACAGGATACTCAGCGGTGTAATGGTACCGTCTGTTCCAAAGCGGGCAGTTACTTCTACAAATATTTTCTTTGTCATACGTTTACCTCAATATAGAGCGTGTTGTGTTATCGCTGTTCAGTTCTGCTATACGCCTTCCAAACCAATGCCCTGGTCCGCCCCCTTCTCTTTCCGAGATAGCATTCGTTGATACAAAGCTGGTTTTCTCAGCATGATGGCCCCCCGGGGTTGTGGCATGCCGGACACGATTGGTGTAAAGCAACTGATATTGAGAACGGAATTTGTTTTTCATTCTGTAACCAGAAAAAGGAGCAAACTTCCATCTTCTTTTACGCAAACAGCCGAAACGTACTGCGCAGCATCCAATAAAGAACAGACTGCCACAGCCCAGGGGCTCCAACCCGCTGAGAAAACCAGCTTTGTATCAACGAATGCTATCTCGGAAAGATGGGTGTGGGAAACTGGTATGGGCGGAGGAAGCGTAGAGCAGAGCTGAGTATTTACTTACCTTTCCGGAGTGTTTTTTGGCGGATAGTATTCGACTGGCTCCCATCGGATACTAAGCGGGTACTGAACCGAGAAATGCATCAGGATTTCTCGGTGAATACCCGCGTGCCGCCAAAAAGCGCTTCGGAAAGGTTAGAAAATACCAGTTCTGTGGCCAGCTGACGGAGCCCATGCCAGTTTCCCACACCCATCTTTCCGTACACTACCTACATCCACAAAGCGTCATTAATCAGCTAAACCAATTTAAGATGAAATTGTTCGCTGTAGTACTAGAACCTTGACATAGTTAATTGTTGCTTTTACAGAACAAATTCCCTGCAAAATGTAATGCACAATATCAGTAATCAATATTCAGACAGGTGATAGAAATTAAAAACCCATGTAAAAGCTAAACTTTATACTTACATATCTTTATACTCCGTAATAATACTGGATTGCCTGCGCGATGTATTTGGCAATTCCTTTCCCATACTGAGCATCGGTCGCTTCCGCCAGATTTTCTCCCTTGGAATACTCTTTCGCTAAATCGAGAAGAATTGATCTGGCATTATCTAACTTAAACAAAATCTTGTATACTTCTGCAAGTTTTGCTACCGCTTCTTGTTCCTGGTCTATATTCCCTGTTTCTCTTGCCATCGAAAATTGTCTATAGATCTCATCATTATTATTTTGCTGAGGTACAAAATCTTCTTTCTTTCCTGTAGACTGTAATGCAGCCTCTACTGCTTTTTCTTTACTTCCATACCATTTGATCAAATCTGCCATAGTATATTCATTTTCAAGGCTATCTTGCAGTTGTTCACGCATTTTTTCTACACTGCCAAATTTTTTAGTTTGTTGTAAAAAATCTTCCCTAGACATGCATTCCAGCATGTGGTCTAAAATTTTTTCTATATCACTATCATTGAATGCTTCAAAACTCATTGTATTAACCCCTTTCATCACATCCGTTATCAGTTCAATAATCCCGTTTAGACTATTTCGCTTCTTTTCCAGCAAATTTTTTTGCGTTAATAGTACCTGTTCTTTATTAAATCCGGGATTCTCCATGATTTCCTTTATATCAGCCAATGGTACTTCTATTTCCCTGAAGAACATAATCTGCTGCAATTTTTCTAATGCTTTGTTATCATAAAGACGATAACCTGCTTCCGTTAATTGTGTAGGCTTTAACAACCCTATTTCATCATAATACCTGAGCGTTCTGATACTAATCCCTGTTATTTCTGACACATCTTTTACTGTTTTCATTTTTATTTCTTTATCATTATAATTTTCTTTCACCCTTACCTCCTTTCGAACTAATCGTAAACCATTACACCACGAGAGTGTCAACACCTTATTTTTTAACGTATATCTGAGTATTTGTTAAAATTAGTCTTAAAATTAAAAAACACTCTTCTTCCGCGCCGAACGATAAAAAATAAGGACATAGCAGTTTATTTCCTTTGACTGCCACATCCTTAAGTAATGATGCTATTATCTATTTTGTTATGAAGACCAATCACTGGATGACTATTTACTAAATACAATTAACCGCATCTTTTACCGTCTGTACTCCAACAATGCGTATTCCTTTAATTTTTTCAACAGATTTTAGTGAAACCTTAGGCATAATTACTGTCTCAAATCCAAGTTTCTTGGCTTCCTGCACTCTTTGTTCAGGCATATTGACAGCCCTCACCTCGCCGCTCAATCCTACTTCCCCGAAAACAATTGTCTTCTCATCAATTGCCCGATCTTTATAACTGGATACAACTGCCATGATAATTCCAAGGTCAATTGCTGGTTCATTCATTTTGATTCCACCCGCAATATTAACATAGGCATCGCATGCCGAGAGGTGTAAGCCAAGCCTTTTCTCTAATACAGCCATTAATAAATTCACCCTGTTATAATCAGTTCCTGCTGCAGTTCTCCTGGGAATAGCCAAATTGCTCTGACATACCAGTGCCTGTATCTCTATTAATATCGGTCGAGTTCCTTCCATAGAACATGCCACAATCGAACCGGATGCACCTTCCGGTTTACCATTTAGCATAAACTCCGATGGATTTGCTACTTCCACCAATCCAATATCCCTCATCTCGAATACCCCGATTTCATTTGTGGATCCGAACCGGTTCTTTACCCCTCTAAGGATTCGATACGCGGCATGGCGGTCACCTTCAAAATATAATACGGTATCCACCATATGCTCCAGTACTCTGGGTCCGGCCACTACACCTTCTTTGGTAACGTGTCCAACCAAGAATATAGAAATCCCAAGCCCTTTTGCTATTTGCATAAAAACATTCGTAGACTCTCTTACCTGAGAAACACTTCCCGGTGCGGAACTCACCTCATCACGATACATAGTCTGGATCGAGTCTATTACAACAACCTCCGGATTTACTTTTTTGATTACTTCCTGAATAATTTCCAGGTTTGTTTCACACAAAATGAGAAGAGAATCTTTAAATTCTCCAATCCGGCTGGCTCTTAGTTTAATCTGCTGTAAAGATTCTTCCCCGGATATATATAATACTTTGACCGCCTTATCCGTCAGGTTCTTGCACACCTGAAGCAGTAATGTTGACTTTCCAATTCCCGGATCTCCTCCGACCAAAATCAAAGACCCTTGTACCAGCCCTCCCCCCAGCACTCGGTCAAGCTCCATGATTCCAGTCTGCATCCGGTCAGTTTCTTTCATCTGTATACTGGTAAGTTTCATTGGTTCTATCTCATTTGCCTTTTTTACCGCCTTCACGGAAGAAGTCTTTTGAATCACCTCTTCTGTAAATGTATTCCATTCTTTACAGGCGGGACATTGGCCTGACCATTTACTGGATTCATGCCCACAGTTCTGACAAAAAAATACGGTCGTTTTTCCTTTAGCCATAAATTCCTCCTTTAATAATTCTTTTCTATTCGCAAGAAGTCCGGCATCTTCACAGTATTTGTGAAAAGTCCGGACTTCCATTTTACTTTATTTACAAAGCCTTAATACGTCAACGTACCAGAACGTGTTTAAAAAACAGGTTCTAAGCTCTCAAGATTTTAACAAAAGCTTTATCAGTATTATCCAATTCTACGCTTAAAGAAAGCTTACCGCCCAGATTTGTCTGCATCTTTCCGGCATTCTCGTCATCAATAAAGATTTCGTAAGCAGTATCTTCCTCCAGTTCAACTGTGATCTGTGCATCTGTTGGTCCCTCTACTTCAAAACTGACCCCATTTGCATCTGCTGAAAGATGATTTACGGTAGTTCCGGGAACTGATTCATATACGAACATTCCATTTCTTTCTAACTTGGTGATTTCTTTAAATGTTTTTACCTTGTACAAGTCTCCATTATATTCAAAATCAGAAAGCTTTGATTTCTGGTCCAATTCATAATTCCCGAAACTAATTGTTCCGTCATCTTCTGTACGTATTAATTCTTTTACAACTGACATTAGTATGCCCTCCTAGTATTTCGTTGATAGTTATCCTCTATTCTATTGTTCTTAAAATTTTATCATAAAACGGAGAAATATGCTAGTGATTTATTCATTCTTCATGAAAATTTAATGGGTGGCTTCCACTCTATTTTATATAAAATTTAATTTCTTTATTTGACAACCCAACGCTTACCGTATTCCCTGATTTCACTTTTCCTTCCAGGATTTCTTCTGCTAATGCATCTTCTATCTTATTTTGAATTGCCCGCTTTAATGGTCTTGCTCCATACTTATCATCAAATCCCTCTTCCGAAATAAAGCTCTTTACAGAATCCCGTACATTTAAAGTAATATTCATCTGTTCCTTGCATCGTATCGTAAATTCTTTCAGTAAAAGTCCAACAATGCTCTTTATATTTTCTTTGTTTAAAGAATGGAAAACTATAATTTCGTCAATACGGTTTAAGAATTCCGGCTTAAACATCCGGCGAACTTCTTCCATAACATTGCCCTTCATGACATTATAATTATGCTTCTCATCATCAACTGCGGCAAAACCCAGTTTTTTGGGAGAGATAATTGATTGTGCACCTGCATTGGAAGTCATAATCAGAATTGTATTTTTAAAATCTATCTTCCGCCCCTGCGCATCTGTTATATGCCCGTCGTCTAATACCTGAAGCAGGATATTAAACACATCCGGATGAGCCTTTTCAATTTCATCAAATAAGATGACCGAATAAGGGTTACGACGTACTTTTTCACTTAATTGCCCACCCTCTTCATAACCTACATATCCCGGAGGAGAACCTACAAGTTTAGAAACGCTGTGTTTCTCCATGTATTCAGACATATCAACTCGAATCATAGCCTGTTCACTGCCAAAAACAGTCTCTGCAACCGCTTTGGACAACTCAGTCTTACCTACACCGGTTGGTCCCAGAAATAAAAATGAACCGATTGGACGCTTGGGATCTTTTAATCCGACTCTGCCTCTCTTGATGGCCTTGGCAACCGCTGTCACTGCTTCATCCTGTCCAATGACTCTTTGATGCAGTGTCTGTTCCAATCGAAGCAGACGATGGGTTTCTTTTTCAGCCAGTTTTTGTACCGGAATCTTCGTCCACATAGATACTACTTCCGCAACATCAGGCTCTTCTACCATCAGCTGCTTAGCAGCATTTTTCTTTTCAATTCGATTACGCAGATTGGACAACTTCTTTTCTTTGGCCTCCTGTTCCTTCTTCAGTCTGGCTGCCTCATCAAAATCACCTTCTTTGATTGCCTCTTCCTTTTCCTGGGCAAGATCAAATACTTCATTTTGAAGTTCTTCCAGATTCGCAGGAACCTGATATCCCTTCAGCTGAACTTTGGATGCAGCTTCATCGATCAGGTCTATGGCCTTATCCGGCAGAAATCTGTCGCTTATAAATCTCATAGAATACTTTACAGCTGATTCTATAGCATCATCTGTGATGATGACGCGATGATGTTTCTCATAACTCGGACGCAATCCTTTTAAAATCTCTATTGCTTCTTCTTCTGTTGGTTCCTCTACCGTAACCGGCTGGAATCTACGTTCAAGCGCAGGATCTTTCTCTATATACTTGCGATACTCCTCGATTGTTGTAGCACCGATTAGCTGTATCTCTCCTCTGGAAAGGGATGGTTTTAAAATATTAGAAGCATCCATAGCGCCTTCTGCTCCCCCGGCTCCAATAATTGTATGGAGTTCATCTATGAAAAGAAGAACATCTTTGCAATCCATTACCTCTTTTATAACTTTTTTAATTCGTTCCTCAAATTCACCACGATACTTAGATCCTGCTACCATACTTGCCAGATCCAATGTTACAACACGCTTATCCTGAATAGTCCTGGGGACTGCTCCGGCGACAATTTTCTGCGCTAATCCCTCTGCAATGGCAGTTTTACCTACTCCGGGTTCTCCAATTAAGCAGGGATTATTCTTTGTACGTCTGCTCAGAATCTGAATAATACGTTTTATTTCCTCTTCTCTTCCGATGACCGGATCCAGTTCACCCTGACTCGCCTGTTCTGTCAGATCACGGCTGTACTGATCCAGCATTGGTGTAGCAGAACTTTTCTGACGACCCTTGGACGCCTTAACTTCCTGCAGATAAGCCTTATAGGTTTCCTCATCCGCACCCATAATTCCCATGATTTCCATATACAGTTTCTGGAGCTGTATTCCCATGGTATGAAGCAATCGTGTTGCTACACATTCCACATCCCTTAATAAAGAGAGCAGGATATGTTCTGTTCCAATTTCATCCATCTGAAAGAAAGACGCTTCTTTTTCACTGCTTTCTAAAACTGCCGATGCACGAGGTGTATATCCATCCGGATTAGCTAATGCAATGCCGCCCTCCGGAGCAATCAGCTGTTCAATCAAAGCCAACAGCTGTTCTTCTTCTACACCGCCTTCTTCCAGCACAATATGTGCTGTACCTGTTTTTTCTCTTAACAGTCCCAACAGTAAATGTTCTGAACCAATATAACTCTGTGCACATTCCTTCGCCGCCTGCTTAGCAAGCACTAATGCTGTCTGCGCACTATCTGTAAATTCCTTATGCATAGATACTCCTCCTGCTATTATTCATATTCTGCCAATATCTCGTCCACTAATGCGTGAACTTCCTGGCCTGTAATGCGTTTACATCTGCCTTTTGCAAGCAAAACACGTAAATTTTGTTTCATTTCCTCTAAAGCCTGCAATTTATCGATATCCAGAGATATAATTGCTCCTCTTCTTCTGTCAATAGTCACAAATCCTTCTTGTTTTAATACCGCATATGCTTTATTCACTGTATGCATATTGATCCCGATATCTTCCGCCAGCTGTCTTACAGAAGGTAAAACATCACCTTCCTGGATGCTGGAAGTAGCAATTCCCAATATGATCTGATTTCTAAGTTGAATATATAGTGCCTCTTCACTTTGAAAATCTATTTTTATCATCATAGTATCACCCTTCTATCCTATGTTTGTTATATTTATAATATAACACCTGTCATTATATGTCAACCCAAATTAGCATTCCGGAATGGTGCAGCATTTTCTATCTAAAAAAATAGAGAGATCCACTTTAGTATTCTTAAGTGACATCTCTCTATTCCCATTTTAAAAACTAATATATTTAAACATATTTTATAAGTCGATCATGGTTACATCTACTTCCGGCGGATTCTCATCTGCTGTCTGCTGAAAATTTGCCTGAGGATTGGAATTTTCTACCGGTGCCTTCTTTGGCGGTCTTTGCTTTTTTACAGGCTGCTGTACATTTCCTGCATTTTGCTGGCCATTCCCCTGCTGTTTTGGCTGAACAGATGGCTTAGACTGCTTCTGTACCTTTGGCTGTGCCTGTGTTGCCTGATCCGGCGCATTAACCTGATTCTGTGGTTTCACCTGGCCTTGAGTTCTTGCCTGATTTTGAGGTCTTGACTGTTCTGGCTGTCTGGTCTGATTCTGCTGTTTAGGCTGACCCTGCTGCGGTCTTCCCTGAGCAGTCTTTTTACCCTGCACCCTTTTTTGTCCCTGGCTTCTCTCGCCTGTCGGCTGTTTCTGTTGATTTTGTGCATTACGCTGGTTATTTACAGGTTTCTGTACGGTACCGGCTACCGCATTTCTATCCTGCTGTTCCGTAACTTTCTTTACTTTTTTTACTGCTTTTGGAGCCTGATTATTTGTTGGCTTCTCTTCCGCTTTTCTGGTAAGTACATCAGCTTTCACCTGAGCCTGTCCATTTCCAAAAACTTCTTCCGTGGTTTCCTGCACTTTTTCTAATGGCACTCCCGGAGCATCTGTACTTTCAGGCTGCATCTCCTGAACCGGAGCATAATAATAATCAGAACTCAGCGTCTTCTCTTTTCTTGCAAATTCATTTGTATTAAAATCCAAAGTATTTTCCGCTTCCCTTAAATCATCCTTCAGATCTTTATTCTTGAGTGCCAGATTAATAATTATAAAGAGTAAAATCACAGCAAATGCAATCATACCATATAATATTTTCATAGCCAGTTCCAGCTTCTGATTCACCTGATCCATCTGTGTATTTAACATTTTCACAGTATCATTCTGTACTGCCTCTGTCTGTGCTGTCTTTTTCTCAGTTGCCGGCTGTGATTCCGATGCTGCGGCCTCCTGATTGGCTGCTGCTTCTGATTCTGCTTCTGTAGCTGCAGGTGCAGCTGCGTCGGCTGTTACATGAAGCGTATAAACTGCCTTACTCCCATCTTCAGCTGCAACAGTAATTGTTACGGTACCATTTCCATTATCCAGCTGATTTCCATCAATTGATGCAATCTCTGCATTCACATCGGATGGCTGCGGATCTAACGTCAATGATTTTGTTCCCGCCGGGACTTTCACTTCATATTCTGTTGTAGAATAATAAAATTCCGGTGAAACTTCTGCGTTTTCAATGCCAAGCGTGGCCAGAGAGTTATCCCCGGATGAGCTGGTAGCAAAAACAGTCATGGAAGAAAGCCATAACATCAGCATTGCCAAAACAATCTGGTACTTCCATGTTCCTTTTAAAATCTTCATACTTTACCCCTTTTCATTATTTTGGCAGGCATTATGCCTCATCAATCGCCTTACCAATATCATTTCGGTAATATTTGTTGTCAAATGTTATCCAGTCAACTGCTTTATAGGCATTTGCCCTGGCTTCTTTTAAATCAGTACCTTTTGCAGTTACACCCAGAACTCGTCCTCCATTCGTCACGATTCCCTTTTCGGAAGTTTTCGTGCCCGCATGGAAAACATAGTATCCTTCTTTATCTTTAAAGTTATCAAAACCGCTAATTGGAAGTCCTTTATCGTATTTCACCGGATATCCGTCAGAAGCCAGAACAACACAAACTGCTGCATTATCTTCAAACTGAAGATCAATCTGGTCTAAAGTACCGTCTATACAAGCCTCAAATACATCTACGATGTCATTTTTCATTCTTGGCAATACAACCTGCGCTTCCGGATCTCCAAATCTTGCATTATATTCCAGTACCTTTGGACCGTTATCCGTAAGCATCAATCCAAAGAATATAATGCCTTTGAATTCTCTTCCTTCTGATGCCATAGCGTCTACACTTGCCTGGTAAACATACTGGTTACAGAAATCATCAACCTCTTTCGTATAAAAAGGACTGGGAGAAAATGTTCCCATACCGCCTGTGTTAAGCCCCGTATCCCCGTCACCTGCACGCTTATGGTCCTGGGCACTGGTCATTGTTTTGATCGTTTTGCCATCCACAAAGGAGAGGACAGATACTTCCCGCCCTGTCATAAACTCTTCTACTACCAGGCGGTTTCCGGCACTTCCAAACTGTTTATCCAGCATAATTGCCTTAACGCCCTCTTCTGCTTCTTCCAGTGTATTGCAAATTAAAACTCCCTTGCCAAGAGCTAATCCATCTGCCTTTAAAACGATAGGAAACGCTGCAGTCTTCAGGTAAGCTATCGCTTCCTGAGGGTCATCAAAATTTTCATAACCGGCCGTTGGAATATGATACTTTTTCATCAGATCCTTCGAAAATGCTTTGGAGCCTTCCAGTATAGCAGCATTTTTACGCGGACCAAATACTCTTAATCCTTCTGCTTCAAATGCATCTACTACTCCACCAACAAGGGGATCATCCATGCCGATAATTGTAAGGTCAATTTCTTTCTCTTTGGCAAATGCCACCAGTTTTTCAAATTCCATCGCACCAATATCTACGCATTCTGCATATTCTGCAATTCCTGCATTTCCTGGTGCACAATAAATCTTATCTGCCTTCGGGCTCTGGGCTACTTTCCAGGCGATGGCATGTTCTCTGCCGCCGCTGCCTACGATTAGTATTTTCATGAATTTGTTTCCTTCTTTCATTTTTAATCCCGCTGCATATCGCAAACCTGCCTGCGATACTGCATAAATAAGTAGTGTGAGCAACGTTCATACTGTGAATAACGTTCGCACTGTGAATAACGCTCGCACTGTGAATAACATTCGCACTGTGAATAACGTTCGCACTGTGAATAATGTTCGCACTGTGAATAACATTCGCACTGTGCATGAAGTTGGCACTGTGCAAGTTCATTTTACACAGGCTATGAAGCATATTGCTCTAATCTGCTATCCAAACCTTGTGGTCTTTTACTGTAATTCTTCCATTGGCTATTAAATTAATTGCTTCCGGCATAATCTTCCATTCAGCTTCCATCATTACACGCTGCTGCAATTTCTCAGGTGTATCATCCTGATGCACATCCACTGCTTTTTGTAAGATGATCGGACCTGTATCGGTACCTTCATCCACAAAATGTACGGTAGCGCCGGTCACCTTTGCACCACGCTCCAATACTGCTTCATGCACCTTTAAACCATAATAACCAGTTCCACAAAACGCCGGTATTAATGCCGGATGTACATTGATGATCTTATTTGGAAATGCCTGAACCATAATTTCCGGTATTACCACCAGACAGCCGGCTAGAACAACCAGATCTGCCCCATGGGATTGTATCGTGTGCAAAAGAGCCTCATTGAATGCGGCGCGGTTATCATAATCTTTTGGGGAAACAGATACATTGGCTATATGATTCTGTTTGGCACGTTCAAGAGCATAGGCATTTTTATTGTTACTTATTACAACGGCAATCTCCGTGTTAGTTATGCTTCCATTTGCTATTCCGTCAATAATTGCCTGAAGATTGGTTCCTCCTCCAGATACCAATACTGCAATTTTTAACATAATGTTACTCCTTTTTCACCTGCTTCAATCTGACCTACAACATAAGCACTCTCTCCGGATGCCTCAATTGCCTTTACAACTGCTTCTGCATCTGCCGGATCAACTGCAACGATCATGCCAAGACCCATATTATAAGTATTGTACATCATTTCTTCTTCGATTTGTCCTTCTCTGGCCAGCATCTTAAAGATAGCCGGTACGTCGTAACTGTCTTTCTTTATTACAGCACGAACTCCATCCGGAAGCATTCTCGGTACATTTTCATAGAATCCGCCACCTGTAATATGGCTGCATCCCTTAATTGTAACCCCTGCCTCTTTTACATTTCTAAGTGCCTTAACATAAATCTTCGTAGGTGCCAGAAGCGCTTCGCCCAGAGTCTTTCCGAGTTCCTCATGATAAGTTTCTAAAACATCTTTTTCCATTTTAAAGACTTTACGTACCAGTGAAAAACCATTACTATGTACACCGGATGATGCGATACCAATTAATACATCACCTGCTTTTAATTCTTTACCGGTAATCAGATTCTTCTCATCTACTACTCCTACTGCAAAACCTGCAAGATCATATTCATCTTCCGGATAAAAGCCTGGCATTTCTGCAGTTTCACCGCCAATTAATGCCGCATTAGACTGCTCACATCCATTTGCCACACCGCTTACAATTGTCGCAATCTTTTCTGGTACATTTTTACCACATGCGATATAGTCCAGGAAAAATAATGGTTCTCCGCCTGCACACGCAATATCATTTACACACATAGCAACGCAGTCGATACCTACCGTATCATGTTTGTCCAGAATAAACGCCAGCTTCAGCTTTGTACCTACGCCATCCGTTCCTGACACCAATGTAGGCTTCTCCATATTTTTAAATGCACTCATGGAAAACGCACCTGAAAATCCGCCGATATTGGTAAGAACCTCCGGTCTCATAGTTTTCTTAATATGTTCCTTCATAAGTTCTACGGACTTGTATCCCGCTTCTATATCAACGCCTGCTTTCTTGTAATCCATTATTGTTCTTCCTCCTAATGTGGTTTTTCTATTATACTCTCAAATTGTGAATTAGTTGTGTTTGACTGATTACAGCTTTTGTTATAGGTATGACTATTTGTATTCTTTGTAACCGACTTTCTGCAATTTTGCATCTTTTGCCATAACCTGCTCTTTTAATTCAGCTGAATATGCTTTTAATCTTCCTAATAATTCTTCATCTGATGTAGCAAGGATCTTAGCTGCTAAAATTCCCGCATTCGCGCCTCCGTTAATTGCCACTGTCGCAACAGGAATTCCGGATGGCATCTGTACGATAGAGTAAAGTGAATCTCTTCCTCCAAGGGATGATGTATGCATTGGGATACCAATAACAGGCATTGGGAAAATAGCTGCGCACATACCAGGCAGATGAGCTGCCATACCTGCTCCTGCAATAATAACTTTCCAACCTTTTTCTTCTGCAGATTTTGCATATTCGAAAAATACATCTGGCTCTCTGTGAGCTGAAAGGATATTTATTTCATATTCTACACCTAATTTGTCTAAAATATCAGCTGCCTTAGCCATTACCGGCATATCTGAGTCGCTTCCCATTACAATTCCTACTTTTGCCATTGTACATATCTCCTTTTATCGATTGATTTTAATTTTTTATCGAATGCTTCGCTTTTATTCTACTAAGAGATTGGAACATTGTCAACAAAATCGCAAAATCATTTTTGGAATTGCCCCATCAAATAGAAAAAGAACATACAGACGGGTATATTCATAGAGAATAATTCCCGCCGCTCTGTCCTTTTTAAGTAAATTTATATCACTTCCATGATCCCGGTCAATCAGTCTTTATTTAAATCCATATGGATTGCACCATATTTCCTGATATTCATTACATATACACATCCTTCACCCAGCTTCTCTTCCATATACTTTGAGTACTCTGCTGTATATTCCTTAGGAAGCAATGTAAGAATAACACCTGCAAAGCCGCCCCCATGTACACGGCAGGCGCCGCCTTGAATACGATCCAGAAATAGTTCTGTCAAAGCCAGGGCAACGGTAACAGACTGCTCATCATAGTTTTCAATGGAGTAGCAGTTCTGCAGCCATTTCCAGGAAGAATTACCGGATGCTGTAATTAATTTGAGGAATTCCTCATATTGCTGGCTTTTCAATGCTGCTACCTGCGCATCCACTCTCTGGTTTTCTGTAAAGAAATGCAGCGCACGCATAACAGCACGATCTCCTGCACTCTTACGAACTTCTGTGACATTCTTCAGGAATTCTTCCAGAGACACCTCTGATAATGTTTCTTTTCCGAAGAATGCAGCCGCTTTTTTCATTTCTATTGGGACAGAAGAATATTCTGCACTTAAATCCGCATGTCCTTTTCCTGTGTTTACTATAATTAAGTCGTAGTTAATACTGTCAAAACTAAAATCTATTTTTTCAATTACCGGCTGATCCGGATTCTTGAAATCCATTGCAACAATACCACCACAAGCACATGCCATCTGGTCTAAAAGTCCGGACTGTTTATTCCAGTATTTATTTTCGGAATACTTACCGATCTTTGCATAAGCAACTGTATTCAATTTTAAATCATTAAAGAAATAATCTACCATACTGCAGATTAACATTTCAAAAGATGCAGAAGAACTCACTCCCGCTGCTCCAATTACATTGGTTGTAACATAAGCATCAAAGCCACCGATTGCATATCCTTCTTCTAAGAAACCTTTTAAAATTCCTTTCAATAAGTCCGGTGTACCCGCATGTGCTTCCGAAGGCTCCAGGTCATCTAAGCTGATCTGCAAATGCTGATCATAGGTTTCACTAATGATATTTACGATATTGCTGCTATTTTTACTTGCCGCTGCAACACAGTCTAACTGAATACTTCCAGCCAGAACTTTTCCATGATTATGGTCTGTATGATTTCCGCCGATTTCTGTTCTTCCCGGTGCGGAAAAGAATTCAAACTCATCGTTCTTAAATTCCTCTGCAAATTTTTCCGCAACATGCTGATACCTTGCTGCATTCTCTGCGATCTTTTCTTCTCCATATAAATCTCTTAATAGCACTTTTGATGAATTGCTCTCTAATAATGAAGATACATTTTCTAATTTCATCTCTGTTTCATCCCTTCTATTCATTTCATATGTTTTCTGTTGACCTTTGTCTAAACTTCTTTTATACTATGATTATAATGAGAGTTTAAGATAAATACAACAATTATATTTTCCAATTATATAACTATATTGAGATTTCAAATAAGCTGCTTCTAAGTCAAAACCCAAGATGCACCTTCTGAAGCTAAGCTGTGCGTTGGAAAACAGAAATGCATATCAAAAGAGAAATGTATGTTCATCATTGGGTTGAGTTTTTACCGCACTCCCCGGGAAAGGATTTTAAATTATGCAGATTGAGATTAATACTGATCAAAGAGAATTGAAACTTCACGGCAACTATAATTTTCCTATCTATGTTAGTTTTGAAGTTCTTTCACAATATGAGAGCGGCTCTTTTCTCTGGCATTGGCATCCGGAAATTGAAATGACCCTTGTTCTGAAAGGGGAAATGGATTACCAGATCAATGAAACGCTCTATCATATCAAGGCGGGAGAAGGTCTGTTCGGTAATGGGAACACGCTGCACACCGGACATATGCATAATTCTTCGGACTGTACTTATATCTCTACGACTTTTCATCCTCGGGCGCTTTATGGGTATGACTCCAGCCTGATTAACGAAAAGTATGTAGAAACGATATTGAAAGATTCCCTTTTATCTTCGCTCCATTTTACCCGAAATATTAAATGGCACGCTGACATACTGGATGACCTTTCTTTGCTGTATCAGCTTAGCTGTGATAAGCCGCCCGTATGGGAGATGCGTATGCAGATGCTTTTGTATCACATCTGGATTCTTATATGCGAAAATCACAGTCCTGCCCCCAGTACCAGTGCGTCCTCGCAAGTAAAAAATATAGAACGCCTGAAATCTATACTTTCCTTTATTCACAGCCACTATTCAGAAAAAATAACTTTAGAAAATATCGCCTCTTCTGCGGGTTTATGCCGAAGTGAATGCTGCCGTTTTTTTAAAAAGCATATGAATGAATCACTTTTTGATTACCTACTCTCCTATCGGATTGAACAAAGCCTGCCTATTCTTTTGGAATCAGATCATACGGTAACCGAAGTTTCCGGAATGACTGGCTTTTCTAATCCCTGTTATTTTACAAAAATATTTAAAAAGCAGATGGGGATCTCCCCTACGGATTTCCGAAAGGAAAAATCAAAAGATGCAGCTATATAGCATGGTGTGTTAACACATTTTCATTTCTCCAGGCTTCCACTTGTTCTGTTGACACTCCTGCTGCCAATGCTATCAGATCGATAAGGACATTTTCTTTCAGCAATTTTAAGGCCATTTCTTTTTTTCCTTCTTTTACTCCTCTTTTTTCAGCCCAGTACATCTGATGATTATAATCTCTAAGCGCTTTCTCCCGCGCCTCATATTCCATTCGTTTCTTTTCATCTTCACTTAAATGTTTTAATATTTCATAAGCTTCATTAATATATTCATTTTTCTCAGCCATTTCCCTGAATTCCTCCTCACTTTTTCCACTTAAAAACTTTGCCCATTGGTATATTTCACTATCCGGATATTCTCGCTCCCGCAATTTGGTTAATTCCAATACATGAAATTCCAGTTGATCAGTATATAACATTCCACAGATATCCTCCCGTAAATGAAAAGAGGAATAGAAATTCTCCATGTTATCAAACAATTTAAAGTCCAGTATGCCAATATGGATACACTTCATGAGGGTTCCGTAAGAATCCCCTTCTTTAATTTGCTCCGTATACATTCTGCATAGGTAAAAAACAGTTCTCTCTGCCCAAAAATCAAATGGGCCCACCTGCATTTCTATATCTATCTGAGATTCATTGTTGAAAATAACCCGGACATCTAAGATTCCTATCTTATCGTCTTTATACTCTTTTCTTAATATGGTAGGAAGTAGTGTGATTTCTTTGATTTCCTCCGGTTTTTTATCTAATAATGCTGAAATAAAACCTCTGCGGACTTTTTCATTTAACATTAACTCCTTAAAGCAAAAATCTACCGTTGGAAGCATCAACGATTTATGGGACTTCCCATTCAATTCCTTTTTACTACACCCCATCTGCCCTCCGATTCTAAGTGTTTCATTTATAATAGAATAGCAAAAGTAAATCCGGAGCGTTTTTAAATTATCTGGATCAATAAGATTGTGCTCTATATTGAGGAAGAGTTGTGCAGATTGATGGCATAGATTTTAAAACAGACTCTGGTATTTCTTCCGCATTCTACATATAAAAAGAAGGCACTTCAAATTATGCTGCATATCATATGCAATTTTTTCTGTGTGAATTATTGGCTGAATTGCCAGAATTACTTAAGATAAAAGTATAATATCATATTATATCAAAAAAGTCAATCGGTTTTTTATTATACTCATATTGTTTATAATATATATTTAAATAATCATATGATTGCGTAGTATGGCACAATAGCCAGAAAAGATTATACCTATGAAGTGATGCATTTCACTGCCGAGTGCCTCCTTACAATCCGACTGGCTCCCATCGGATTGTAAGCGGGCAGAGCTGCGAAATGCATCAGGATTTCACAGTGAATTCCCCCAAAGCTTCATTCAGCTCTTGTGTTCCTTCCAGAACAAATTTACCATCCCGTATAATCTCAGTTTTTGTACCGTCATTCTTTACTGCCTCAATAAGCTGTAGTTCATCATATGGTATGGTGATATCGGTATGGCAGCCCAAATAAGCTTTCCCAATATCTTCTTTTCGTAAAAGTGAAACTTCATTGTCTTTGGCGATGATTTCCTTTCCGTCCGGATTGTGGACAGCGATATCTTCAGACCAGCTGTAGCAAGTGTCTCCCACTGCAAAATGCGGACCCATTTTTTCCGCTATGAGAATTGGCAGCTTATCTGAAATCTTATACTTTCTGGCCATTGCGTAAGCAGTAGTATTAGTGCCTATTGCAAATTCTCCCATAGGCAGTGATTCATGATGATATAGTACATTTTCTAAGATATAGCGCTTATTCTCTTCTGCTTTTTCAAAATTACCGCAGGTATATTCTTTGATCATTCCATCTTCAAAGGTAATGGATAAATCTACATACTTAAGTTCATTGAGGTAAACCTCCTTTACCTGAAGCACGCCGGATGTTCCCGCAAGCTTTGGTGAAGTAAATACTTCTCCCACCGGTATATTGACATCTGCCACACAGTTCTCAAAATTCGTCTGTACTGCCGGATCTTTAAGTTCATGAAGCTGTACAGTCAAATCAGTATGATTATCTCCTTTACCTACTATATGAACACAGCTTCCCTGGTCAAGAGCATCTATTATGGTCTGCTGAATTCTTTCATATAAATGATAGTCCAGCGTATTCAGTTTAATTACTTCCCTGAAAATCTCTTCAAACTGCTCTCCAATTTCGGGAATCGGAAATGCTATAATTGTAAAACTCCGCTCCTCACCTTTGATATAACGATTTGTGATCTGTGAAGATTCGTTGTTATAGAATACAGTAAGCTTTTCCTGCTTCTCAGACATATGGTACGCTGCCGGCTTATTCTCCGGTATAAAAGGCTGCTCTCCGAAAATTTCAACACATGCAGGTCCTGCATGACGGTTAGCCAGATCTTTATACTTTTCATAAGCAGTGCGAAGAACCCCCAGCTTACGCTCTACAAATGGCTTATCCAGATAAATTGTATTATCTGCTCTGTGATCGTAGTCAAATTGTTTATTCGGAATTGCGCCATAATATCCTATGCGCAGCTGCTGGCGCTTATTGATGCTATTCACTGCTGAGCGGTAGATTACCGGACGCAGCCCCATTTTCTCAAAGTTTTGGATTGCCTTGCGAATCATTCTTTCAAATCCCAGATTGTAACGGATATTTACAGTTTCTTTTGAGGACAGGTCTATCTTCGCTTTTTCGAAACCAATGCGATATCCTTCCGTATAAGTAGATGCCATCAGATCAATGGTTTTCTGGTCAAGGTAATTCAGATATTCTGCTGTTTTTCTTTCATTCTCTGTTATATATTCGCCGAACTTATAGAGATATCGAAGATCTGACAAATCTTCATTCATAATAAGCTGTACTGCAAAATCCAGATTCGGGTCTACGGACTCCTGAATTCTTCTGGTTACTGTCCTATCGCTGTAATCACTGATAAACCAGTAAAGGATCTGCTGTATTTTCTTGTAAACAGGAAGTTCTTCTTCCTCAAAACAATTATAGATCTCAATAAATACTTCGCATATGATTACCATGTCCCACATTCTGCCCTCAAAGGCAAACGCAATCATTCCGCGCAGTTCTGTGTATAGAAAACTTAGTATTCTGCCGTGAATTTCTCCCAGTTTACTTACCGCATATTCCGGATTTCCGTAACTGTTATCGTAATGCTCAGGAAGTATGTCTTCATATAATGAATGATTCAGTTCCTCCCACTGTTCACAGCTGTATGCATTCAGTTCCCCGCTGCATAATTTTTCAAACAGAACTTTTATTTCCATGATAAAAGACGCCATTTTTTGAAAATAATCAATAAAGGGCGCCGCTACTGTTTCTTCTGCTGCTATTTGAGCGATACGCTCCATGGAAAGATCATAACGCTCCTGATAAATTTTCGCTTCTTCCAGGTCCATAACATCCTCCTTAACTCCATTAATACCTTTCAGATCGGGAATTTTATTTTCCGGACCTGATATTTCCATTCGCAATATTCCGGTCTATAATTTCTTCACAGAAATCCCAAATTGCCTCAGAACCTTTATGGGTATCTTTATTGCGATCCATAATCTGCATTTCTTTTACTTCATGCTCTCTCCAAGCCTTGCCTTTTGATGCATCATTTAACATCACCGGCTGTACTTTATCCAAAGTCAGGGCAAATTTTGCTTCCGGCGTCTTGGCCGACTCAAATTCTTCCCACAACTCCCGCATATAAGCAGCCTGATCTTCAGGAAGGAGGTTGAAGATTCTGTCTGCCGCTTTCACTTCACGCTCACGCTTCGTCTCATTTCCTTTTTCATCATAAGCATAAGTATCGCCGGCATCTATTTCCACGATATCATGTATCAATACCATTGTAATCGTTTTTAAAACATCTATTTCTTCATTGGCATGTTCGCTTAAGACCGCACACATCATAGCTAAGTGCCAGGAGTGCTCCGTATCATTTTCATGCCTGCTGCCATCTGAAATATAACTTTGTCTTGTGATTTTTTTTAATTTATCCACTTCCATTATAAAATTCATCTGGGCTTCTAATCTGTTCATTTCATTCGCCTACTTTCCTACTCCAATCAAAAATATTGCTACCCATCCCAGAAATATTACACCATTCAAGATTGCTCCAAGCTTCGGAAAAAAAGATATGGAATTCTTTTCCGTCAAACTCAAAAATCCAAGAATTAAACCTGCAAAAGACATGATCATAGCGGTAAGTCCAATCGCTCCCAGGTACTGTCCTCCCTGTCCTCTGAAATAAAAGGACAGATAAGCCAGTACACAGAAGATCAAAAAGGATACACCGCCCAGGACTGAAGCTGTAATTCCACGCTTTGAATGTTTTTTTTCAGCAAATGAATACATTGGTTTCCTAGCCATATATATTTCTCCTCACTCTGTTACAAACACAAAACACCAGATAACCAATCATACCACCGATGGTATTCAATAAAAGGTCGTCTACATCAAAACTTCCCACCTTTGAAATAAGCTGGATGCATTCTACAATCAAACTGAACTGAAAACTCAGCAGAACAATTACCACAAAATGTCTCGTTTTTCGGTTCAGCACCGGAAAAATCGCTCCAAATGGCACAAAGCACAGTACATTTCCAATAATATTAGTAAACACCGCAAAAAATCCCAGCTGTTCTCTATATATCCAAAAGCGTTTAATTTCCTTTAAGGGCTGTAAGTTATAACTGTATTCCCGTTCTGATAATACTCTGCCATAACTTTCTGCAAAAAACAGGAAGTATGTCAGTAAGATAAGGTAGATCATAAATAATACTACGCTTATCCACTTAATCTTTCTTTTAGTTTCCTTTTTCACGAAAATACCTCGATACTAGAACATTACATTCTTTTTTGCCCTCAAAAGCTTTGCTCCATGTACAATTAACAAGATTCCACTTGCAATCCCTGTTACCATAACAGTAATGCCAACCACAATATTGCCTGCTCCTACACTGCTCATTGTTTTGTAAATCTTCTCATTCATGGTATAGCCTCCTTTTATATTGCAGCGCTGACCGCGCCTAATTATTCTGCTCCGTACTGTACATAATATGCATCAATTGCAGCTTTTAAGGCGTCATCAATAATAATTTTGCCTTTATATTCTTTGTTGTACAGATGTTCTACTACCTCTGCCATTGTAACAATAGCAGTTGTTTCTAGTCCGTATGTCTCCTGAATTTCCTGAAGAGCGCTTTTGCTTCCCTGTCCTTTTTCCATACGGTCTACAGAAACTACTAATCCCAGCGGCGTTACCGCTCCCTGTGCTTTGATGATTGGAAGTGTTTCCTGAATAGACGTACCTGCCGTGGTAACATCTTCGATAATTACGATCTTATCACCATCATTAATCGGACTGCCCAAAAGAATTCCTTTGTCACCATGATCTTTTACTTCTTTACGGTTAGAACAGTATCTGATATCTTTACCATAAAATTCACTAATTGCCATAGTAGTTGCTACGGTAAGCGGGATTCCTTTATATGCCGGTCCAAATAATACGTCAAAGTCAAATCCGAATTTTTCGTTGATTGCTTTTGCATAGTATTCTCCCAGCTTACGTAGCTGTGCGCCTGTCCGGTAAAAACCTGTGTTTACAAAAAACGGGGTTTTTCTTCCACTCTTCGTCACAAAATCACCAAATTTTAATACCTGGCAATCCACCATAAATTCTATAAACTCCTGTTTGTATGCTTCCATTTCATTATTCTCCTGTCTGCCTATTGGCCTGCTATTTTACTGCTCCTATTAATTCTCGTATATCGTCGATTTTATTCTCAATCAGATACTCCTCAATGCCTTTTACTATCTCTGCCGTTGCTGTGGGATTATTAAAATTTGCCGTTCCCACTGATATGGCAGTCGCACCTGCAAGTATAAACTCCAGTGCATCTTCCGCAGTGGCGATTCCTCCCATACCGATGATTGGAAGCTTTACGGCATTTGCCACCTGATAGACCATGCGGACTGCAACTGGTTTTATCGCAGGTCCGGAAAGTCCGCCTGTTTTATTTGCCAGTGCAAAGCATCTTTTTTGTACATTAATCTTCATCCCGGTCAGTGTATTGATCAGGGAAAGTGCATCTGCACCTCCCGCTTCGGCAGCCTTCGCCATCACGGTTATATCTGTAACATTGGGACTTAATTTCATGATAATCGGCTGCTTTGCTCTTTTCTTTACTTCCCTGGTAATCTGTTCAACCGCTTTTGGATCCTGTCCAAAAGCAATACCACCTTCTTTTACATTCGGACAGGAGATATTTATCTCCAGAAGGTCAACCGGCTCTTCTGCAAGGCGTTCTACCACCTGGCAATAATCTTCTGTAGTTTTTCCACATACATTTACAATAATCTTTGTTGAAAACTGCTTCAGAAATGGAATATCTCTCTTGCAGAAAGTCTCCATTCCGGGATTCTGCAGCCCTATGGCATTTATCATTCCTCCATAGGTCTCTGCAATACGTGGAGTGGGATTTCCAGCCCATGGCACATTTGCCACACCCTTGGTCACTACCGCTCCCAGGGTATTCAAATCCACAAATTCGCTGTATTCCGAACCGGAACCGAATGTCCCGGATGCAGTCATAACAGGGTTTTTAAATTGCACCCCGGCAATTTCTACACTTGTATTTAACATAATTTCGCTTTTTCCTCCAATGCCGCATTTACTGCGGCTTTTATAAATCTATTTCCGTTGATAAGAATACCGGTCCGTCTTTACAGATACGTTTATTGTGTACCTGGGAGTGTTCATCCAATTCTTTGGACTGGCATACACATGCAAGGCAGGCACCAATTCCACATGCCATTCTCTCTTCTAATGAGAGCCAGCATTCGATACCATTTTCCTCTGCATATGATTTCAGTGCACGCAGCATCGGGGTTGGACCACATGCGTAGATCACATCTGCCGTCAGTCCATTTTCTTTTATTGCATCCAGAACATTTCCCTTAGTGCCCGCACTTCCATCTTCGGTTGCGATATATACTTCTGCATAAGTATTCAATTCACCGGTTAAGAACAACTCATCCCGGTAACCCACGATGGCTTGTTTTTCCCCTTTTAATTCTTTTGCAAGCTGCACCATTGGAGGAATACCGATACCGCCGCCAATTAAAAATGCTTTCCTGCCTTCTTCCATACGGTCTAGGGGAAATCCATTTCCCAGAGGCCCCATAATTTCAATCTGGTCGCCTTCTCCTAATCCGGAGAACTCATCAGTGCCTTTTCCCACTACGCGATAGACAATGCGCAGCGCTTTTTTTTCTTTATTTACTTCACAGATACTGATGGGTCTTGGCAGCAGACGGCTCCCATCCCTGCTGAATACCGATATAAACTGTCCTGGTTTCGCGTGTTCCGTAATCTGTTCAGAATCCAGCCACATGCTGTATACATCCCCGGCAATTTTTTCCTGGCTTATAACTCTGCTTTTTTCTTTTATTTTTTCTTTCACTTTTTCTGCCATGTTAACTCCTTTCTGTTCCCTGGTAGTCCATAAAGCTTGAATTCCCAATAAATGCTAGTGCTCCACCGAACAGTAATGATAGTGACAGTGCTGAATATTTTGTCAGCCTGCAAGGCGAAGTATGGAAGCGGAGTGGTTCCTCCGCTGACTGACGACAACGCGGCAAATGGCAAAACAGGCAGTGCTGTTACTATTGTTACTGTCCGGATGGAGTACTAGAGCGTGTCTGAAAATTGCTTTCTGACAGCTGCGCGTCACAGTTTGTGGGAGATTTGTCCCGAATGAAGGGTGCGTAGCGGGCTACGTAACCTGAATTTGGGGCAAATATGCCGCAAAGTGGGGCGTGCAGATGGCGGGAATGAATTTTAAGAAACGCTCTAGAACGTGTCTGGTATCTTCCTTATTATATGATTGCTTTATCCGCGGTTCTTTAAAGCACCGTCAATGTCTGCTACCATATCTTCTACTGCAGCCCTGGAAGCTTCACCGAAGTTTTCTGCTCCGAATTTCAAATATTGTTCCTGCTTATAAGCAGCTATGATTCCCCTGGAGGAGTTTACGATAGCACCCAGACCATCTTCATTAAAGAAATGTACCAGATCTGCGCCTTTTCCACCTTGTGCTCCGTAACCGGGAACCAGAATATAAGCTTTCGGCATTATTTTACGAAGTACTTTTCCCATTTCAGGATAAGTTGCGCCAACTACAGCTCCAACGTAGCTGTAAGAATCGCCCATGCATTCTTCGCCCCATTGAGCTACTTTTTCGCCCACTAGTTCATAGAGCGGCTTCCCGTCGACCAACTGGTCCTGGAATTCCCCGCTGGATGGATTGGAAGTTTTCACCAAAATGAACAGCCCTTTTTTCTCTTCTTTGCAGACATCGATAAACGGCTTGATTCCATCTGACCCCAGATAAGGATTAACAGTTGCAAAGTCTTCATCAAAGGCTGTATATGTTTTACTTCCCACCTGTACTTTTCCAAGATGACCCACTGCATATGCTGCAGATGTAGAACCGATATCTCCTCTTTTTACATCTCCGATTACAACCAGGTCTTTTTCTTTACAATAATCTACGGTCTTTTTAAATGCTTTTAATCCTTCAATACCAAACTGCTCATACATGGCAATCTGTGGTTTTACAGCAGGTATGATATCATAAGTATGATCTACAATCTCTTTATTAAACTGCCAGATAGCCTCTGCAGCGCCTTCTAAGGTCTCTCCGAATTCTGCATATGCCTTGCTTTTAATATGATCCGGAATATAGCCTAACATCGGGTCTAATCCTACTACAATCGGTGCATGTGTTTTCTGTATTTTGCTTATTAATTTCTGAATCATTTCTTAAAAATCCTCCTGTTTTCCTGATTATTTATCCTTAAATACAATCTCACCGTCACAGATCGTAACTTTTACCCTGCCGGTTACTTTTCTTCCATCAAACGGTGTGTTCTTCCCTTTTGATGCAAATTCTTTTTTATTGATAGTATAAGCTTCATCCGGATCGATTAATACGATATCTGCGGCTTTTCCTTCTGCCAGAGATCCGCGGTCCGTAAGACCCGCTATCCTCGCCGGATTATAACTCATTTTCTCTGCCATCTGCATAGGGGTAATGATATCCTTTTTTACCAGTTCTGTAACCGTTAAGGCTACCGCTGTCTCCAGGCCTGTAATCCCAAATGGCGCACGTTCTATAGATCTGCACTTTTCTTCTTCACTGTGTGGAGCATGATCTGTGGCAATTACATCCATAATGTCATTCTTTAATCCCAGCAATAATGCTTCCTTATCCTCTTTTGTACGAAGTGGCGGATTCATTTTGTAATTTGCGTCATTTTCCTTAATATCATCGGAAGTAAGGGTGAAATGATGGGGACATACTTCTGCCGTTACCCGGATGCCGTCCGCTTTTGCCTCTTCTACCATTCTCACACTGTCTTTGGTAGAACAATGGCAGAGATGAAGTGCTGCTCCTGTTTCCTTAGCAAGAAAAATATCTCTTGCTACAATAACGTCCTCCACCGCATTTGTTATTCCTTTTAAATGCATTTTTTTGGTATGGCAGTCAGCGTTTACAACGCCTCCTTCTACCAGATCAATATCCTCACAATGAGCAAGTACCGGTATATTTCTAGCTGCAGCAATCTGCATCGCTTTACGGTAAAGTCTGGAATTCATAACTGATTTTCCATCTTCACTGATTGCAGGTGCACCTGCATCAATCATCCCTTCAATATCAGCCAGTTCCGTTCCCTCCTGGCCTTTTGTAATCGCACCTACCTGAAGCACATGGATTACCGAATTCGTTTTTGCTTTATTCATTACATAACGAAGTCTTGTTTTATCGTCGGTTACCGGCTTGGTATTAGGCATGGCAAGCACTGTTGTAAATCCGCCCTTTGCTGCGGCTAATGCTCCTGACTCAACTGTTTCTTTATAAGTATATCCCGGATCTCTTAAATGCACATGCATATCGATTAGTCCGGGCATTACATAATATCCGGCAGCATCAATCGTTGTGTCTGCTTTTTCTTTCAGATCCCTGCCTACTTTTTCAATCTTGTCACCTTTAATCAGGATGTCACACTGGTCATCCAGCTTCGTATCCGGGTCAATCACCCTGCCGTTTTTAATTAATATACTCATCTTGGGATTCCTTTCCTGCAACTATTCGAGCTTTAAAATTCCCGGGACTGATACCGGTCAAATTGAAAACTGACCCATTCCCAGGACAACTGAATAATGACTTTTCTCTTCCTTCTGCCTTTTTATCAAATGAATAACAAAATCGCAGAATTTTCCATGATGGATTTATTTTATCATAATCACCAATAAGCCGCAAGTAGTTACAAAAAAAAGCAAGAACACCATTATCAGTGTTCTTGCCCCTTTCCCCCTATTTTGTTTTCAGACTTTTGAATTTATTTTTATATTTTCTGGACATTAACTTTTTCTGTAACTTATATTCTTTCTTATGCAGCCTGCCAATCTGCTTTGCATCAGCATCCAGAACCTTCTTCATTTTGTCAGACTGCATCCTGGCACTGTTTCTTACAGACAATGCAATAATCAATACACCAAGAACTGCCTGTATAACAAGCACAAGCTTTTCTTCCATCTCTTCGTTCAGCTTCATAAATAATCTCCTTTGCAAATTATTGTCATATTATAGATATTAGTATACTTACTCCATAGTTTCCTTATGTAATGGATATTCTATTCCTGTTTTCAAACACACTTTTATACTACAGCGAAAAATTTCTTGAAATTGGGTTTTGCTGATTAAGACGCTTTGTAGATGTAGGCAGTGTACTGAAAGAGAAGGGGGCGGACCAGGTCATTGCGTAATTATTTTTCTAAATTTATGATAGCATTTCTTAAATGAAAAAACAAGGGATTGTTATTTTCCTTGAAATCCCTACCTCGCAATGTTATGATAAGGAATAGAAGAATTTAATACACTAAAGGACTATAAATCATGCAAAAATGGGGTGAAAAGCCTTATCGTTCCCTTGATTTTCATTTAAGGGAACTGTTCGGTGAAAAAATATATAAAGTCTCTCTGAACGGAGGGATGACCTGTCCCAACAGGGATGGTACTCTGGGCAGCCATGGATGCATCTTCTGCAGTGCCGGTGGCTCCGGTGATTTTGCGGCAGACCGCACACTTTCTATCCGGGAACAAATTGAATCACAGAAAAAGGCTTTGCAGGGTAAGAAACCTGTAAAACGTTATATCGCTTATTTTCAGGCATACACCAATACTTATGCGCCGGCAGATTATCTGGAGAAAATCTTTACAGAGGCCATCACACATCCGGACATTGCTGCACTCTCTATCGGAACCAGACCGGACTGTCTGGGTCCGGATGTACTGGAATTGCTGGGACGATTGAATCAAATCAAACCCGTCTGGGTAGAATTAGGATTACAGACCATTCATCCGAATACTGCCAGGCTCATCCGAAGAGGTTATGAATTATCCTGTTTCGATCAGGCTGTTTTACAGCTACGCCGGTTACATATTGATGTTATCGTGCATACCATTCTGGGCCTGCCCGGTGAAGGAACCGCTCAGGTACTGGAGACTATTTCTTATTTAAACAGAGCCGGGATTCAGGGGATAAAACTGCACCTCCTTCACATACTGAAAGGAACTGAACTTGCAGGGCTATATAAAACGGGCGGATGTTCTGTTATGACACTGGAAGAATATGTGGATCTTATCCTATTATGTTTAGAGCATCTTTCTCCCGAGATCACGATCCACCGCCTGACCGGAGATGGTCCCAAAGACCTGCTTCTGGCTCCCCTTTGGAGCAGTAAAAAGCGAACGGTATTAAACACGATCCATCAGGAATTAAAAATAAAAAGTACCTGGCAGGGGCGCCTGTATCTGCAGGAATCTATATAAGAAATCTATATAAGGAATCTATTTAAGAAGGAGTAATCTATGTCAGAACCGTTAACGTTATACAAATTAATTATTCTGGATATGTTAAAAAAAGTTAATTTTCCCCTGTCCAACAGTCAGATCTCCGAATTTATACTGGACAAGGAATATACGACTTATTTTACGCTTCAGCAGGCTATCTCCGAACTGGTTGATTCCGGACTGGTTCATGTGGAAACCATCCGCAACACTTCCCAGTATCATCTGACTGATACCGGAAGGGAAACCCTGGAATATTTCGAATACAAGATTTCAAAACCTATCCAGGATGATATCGATGAGTATTTAAAACAGCATAAAATGGAATTGCGCAATGAAGTATCAATCGTAGCCGATTATTATAAAAATACAAATAATGAATATGAAGCCCATTGCCAGGTAAAAGAGCGCCACTCTGATTTAATCGATATTACCGTTACTGTTCCGCTAAAGGAACAGGCAATTGCCATTTGTGACAACTGGCCGAAAAAGTGTCAAAGTGTCTATGAATTCATTATGAAAGAATTGATGTAACGGAGCGGAACATGTATACTATTTTAATTGTTGAAGACGACAAATCACTGAGTAATGGGATCGCACTTGCACTTCGTGATCCGGAGCTTACTTTTGTTCAGGCATTTGATATTCAGAATGCAGCCGAACTTTACAAAACCCAAAATATTGCCCTTGTCATTCTGGATCTGAATCTTCCGGATGGCAGTGGGCTTGATTTTTTGCGGTCTGTCCGCCAAAGCTCTGATACCCCTGTTCTGATTTTAACTGCAAATGATCTTGAGATGGACATTGTTACCGGACTGGAAAGCGGCGCGGATGATTATATTACAAAGCCTTTCAGCCTCATGGTGCTGCGTGCCAGAGTAAATACACAGATTCGCAGGCTTTCCGCCAAAGAGCCGGGAGATGGCTGCAGGCGATCCTCCTGTATTTCCACTGGAAGTTTCTTTTTTGATTTTGATAACATGATATTTCGAAAGAATCAGGAACGCATTGACCTGAGTAAAACCGAACAGCGCCTGCTGCGCATACTTACTGAAAATAAAGGCCTTACCCTGTCCCGTGCCCAGCTGGTTGATAAAGTCTGGACCGATGGCGCCCAATACGTAGATGAAAACGCTCTCTCGGTCACGATTAAACGTCTTCGTGACAAGCTGGAAGATACCCCGGCTTTCCCACAATATATAAAAACTGTCTATGGGATAGGATATACCTGGCAGGAGGAATCCAATGGATAACCGGTTGATCATTTGTATAATCGCTGCGCTTTCTGCAATTGTGGTATCTGCCTGTCTGGTCATCATGAACAGAATACAGACCCGGCACCTGATCGACCAGTTGAACGAAATGCTGGATGAGGCTGCAAGCGGAAAATTTCAGGAAAAGATCTACGATGAGTCGCTTATGTCCGCACTCAGTGTTAAAATGCATGCATTTCTTACCCAGACCCTTACTTCATCCGGGAATCTGCAAAAAGAAAAAGAGAATATTAATACCCTGATCTCTGACATTTCACACCAGACAAAAACACCGATATCTAATATTCTGCTTTATTCCCAGCTGCTTCAGGAATTGCAGCTGACTTTGGATGCCCGGGAATATTCCGGTCAGATCACTGAGCAGGTAGAAAAGCTGCGTTTTCTGATCGATGCCCTGATACGCACCTCCAGGCTGGAAAATGGAATTATAACGGTAACGCCAGCCATGAATCAAATCCACCCCCTATTTACCCAGACACTCCGCTTCGCTGACCAGTCTCTGTCTGCCAAAAACCTGCGGCTTCTGATCCATCTGGAAAATGAAACGGATACTGCTTTTTTTGATATGAAATGGACCTTGGAAGCACTTCACAATCTGGTTGATAATGCCATTAAGTACACAAAGGAAGGGGATACGATTCTTCTTAGCGGAATGCCGTATGAATTATTTTACCGCATAGACGTTACGGATCACGGAATTGGGATCCGCGAGGAGGAACGCAATAAGATTTTTACACGTTTCTACCGCTCTCCTTTCGTCTCAGACCAGGAAGGCGTAGGGCTGGGCCTTTATCTTTCCAGGGAAATCATTACCGCACAGGGCGGATATATAAAGGTAAAATCCCAGCCTGATTCCGGCACCGTATTTTCCATCTTTCTTCCCAAAGGTCAATCACAGAGCGTGCCTGAAGCTCAGGAACCTGATTGAAAAATCACAGTACAAGTCTCAAATCTTTCCATTCTGTTATATTTCAGAAAGAAAGTGGAAATAACTTCATGCTATAGTCTGTATATAAGAACTCTTATATGCAGGCTGTTTTTATTTAATAGAAATTGCACTGCTCCAATCAGAAAGGAGATTCAAATGAATATACTTGAAACTACCCAGTTAAAAAAGATTTATGGAAAGGGCGAAACAGCCGTCAGAGCTTTAGACGGGGTTGATCTTACCATAGAAAACGCATCATTTACGGCTATTGTCGGCACCTCCGGAAGTGGAAAGTCCACCCTGCTTCATATGCTTGGCGGGCTTGACCGGCCTACCAGCGGAAAAGTGCTGGTGGACGGGAAAGACATTTTTGCCTTGAAGGAAGAAGCGCTCACGATTTTCCGCAGGAGAAAAATCGGTTTTGTTTTTCAGAATTACAATCTGGTCCCCGTGCTGACTGTTCTTGAAAATATTATGCTGCCAATCGAACTGGACGGCAAAAAACCGGACAATGAATATATAGGCAGGATTATTTCCCTGCTGGGCCTGAAATCCAAACTGGATAATCTGCCGAATAACCTCTCCGGCGGACAGCAGCAGCGAGTTGCCATTGCCCGGGCCCTGGCTTCTAAACCAGCTATTATCCTTGCAGACGAACCTACCGGAAATCTGGACAGCAAAACCAGCTCAGATGTACTGGGGCTTTTAAAAATTACCAGCAGCCGGTTCAACCAGACAATTGTTATGATTACCCACAATGAAGAAATTGCCCAGATGGCTGACAATATCATACACATTGAAGACGGTAAGATCGTAAGGGGGCAGCCGGCATGTTAAAAGTCAAAAATAAAAAGGCCGTTCAGAGAATCGCCTGGAAAAGTTATCATTCTAATAAAACCAGGAACATAATAGCGATATTTGCCATCATGCTGACCACGATGCTCTTTAGCGCACTGTTTACCATTGGAATCACCATGAATGCTTCTTCAGAAATGCAAAGTATGCGCCTGACCGGAGGAAAAGCACATGCCAGCTTCAAAAACCTGACCGAGGAGCAATTGAACCAGTTAAAAACGCATCCGCTGATCAAAGAAGCAGCCATAACCAGAATTTTAACCGGACTGCGGACCGATGCTTATAAAAAATATCCATATCAGGCTGAACTCCGATACGGGAACGATGCCGCAGCAGATGTATTTTTCAGCAAACCGGAAGTTGGGCATATGCCGGAAACAACAGATGAACTGGCGACCGATACTGCCCTGCTGGATTTCCTTGGCATAGAACATAAGCTTGGTGAAAAGGTAACACTTGCCTATCCTCTGGGCAATACCGAGGTGACCCATACTTTTACCCTTTGCGGTTTCTGGGAAAAAGATACATCCATCATGCATACACAGGTCTGGCTGTCAAAGGATTTTGCAGCCCAGTCTATCGCTGAATATCCTGATGCAGCATCTACTGATATGTCAGCTGGTACCTGGTCTCTCGATATATTATTTGCAGACAGCGGTAATATTAAAAAAGATCTGGAAACCGTCGCTAAAGATAACGGCTATACACTGGATGACCCCCAGGCCGCAAATTATCTGGAAACGGGAATTAGTACGGCATTATCGTCTGTCCGGCTGTCAAACAGTGATCTTATTCTTAATGTATCCATTATGGCGCTTGCGGCATTGATCATCCTTTTGACGGGATACTTGATTATTTATAATATTTTTCAAATTTCCATTACCGCTGATATCCGTTTTTATGGACTCTTAAAGACAATCGGCTCTACCCAGAAGCAGATCAGACGCATTGTGCGGATGCAGGCTTTTTATCTCTCTTGTATCGGCATTCCTATTGGGCTGCTGCTGGGATTTATCATTGGTGCCGGGTTATCCGATATGATTATGAATATCTTAAACAGCAGCGTTTACATCAGTCCCAATCCTCTGATCTTCATCGGTTCTGCCCTGTTTTCTATTATAACGGTGTCCATCGCATGCAGGAAGCCAAGCCGCATGGCTGCATCCGTTACACCGGTGGAAGCTACAAGATATACTGATGGAAATAAAAGATCTAAAAATGTGCGAAAATCCAAAATTGGCGCCAAAGTGCTGCGTATGGCAATTGCGAACCTGAATCGAAACCGGAAAAAAACAATTCTGGTTGTATTATCCCTGACACTGAGCCTCCTGCTTTTGAATGCAACCTATACATTTAGCGGAGGATTTAATAAGGACCGCTTTCTAAGCCAGTTTATACTTTCTGATTTCGTTGTCGGCAACGCAGATTATTTTAAAATGAGGTTTAATCAATATGACTCCCAATCCGCTCTGAGCCAGACTGCAAAGGATTCTCTCCTGAGTCAGGAAGGGATTGAAAGTTATGGAGAAGTAGGTATGTCCAGCAAATACGCCATGTCCTCAATGACCGCAGCCGGATTCGAGAAAGTTACCGGCTACCCTTTTTCATCGGAATATGGCGCTGAATCTGAAGCGGTCAGCCCGGAGGAAGAGATAGATGTCAGCCTTCGTATTTATGGAATGGATGATTTTGCAGCCGGTTACCTGAAAGTTGTGGAAGGAACCCTAGACCGCAGCCAGTGGCAGGATCCCCATTCTATCATCCAGGTCATTCCCAAGGACGACTATGGAAACTATAATAAAGATGATAAAATTTACCAGGTGGGCGATACCATGACGATCGACTATTATGAGGATTTCCCCTGGGATGAAGAAGGGAATATGATCCCTGCAGACAGTCATCCGATATCTTATACAGTAGCTGCCAGCGTACTGATTCCGGAGCCGCTGACCAGTCTGACCTTTGGGACACCTATGTTTGTTCTGTACCAGGATATTCTGAAACAGGATACGAATAACGCATATACACCAATGATCTGCATTGCAAATGCTGACGAAGCACATACCGCAGGTATTGAGTCATTCTTAAAAAATTATACGGAGCAGGTGGAACCTGATATGTCATATAAGTCCAGAACCGGCTATTCAGGCAGCTATACGCTGATCCAGACAGCCATCATTGCTGTAGGCGGCGGGCTCAGCGCAATCATAGCACTGGTGGGGATTCTTAATTTTATCAACGCTGAATTAACAAGTATCATGTCCAGAAAGAGGGAGCTTGCCATGATGCAGAGTATTGGCATGACCGGGCGGCAATTAAAGCAAATGCTGATATTGGAAGGTATCTTCTATGGCATTTTGTCCATTCTGACTGCCTCGGTTCTGAATATCTTTACCAGCCGATTCCTTTTAAGCCCCATAGAACAGATTTACTGGTTCTTCGAATATCACTTCACGATGCTGCCTATACTGATTGTGTTTCCCATTTTCCTGGCATTTGGAATTTTAATCCCTCTGCTGGCTTACCGAAAAGTTTCCCAGCAGACCATTGTCGAAAGGCTGCGCGAGAACGAATAGCAAAACATTTTAATAACGGTTACTCAACACTTTCAATAGATTCTACTATACTCATCCTGGCTATTTTCCGAAGAGGAATGCAGGTAGCTGCCAGACAGGCGATTACAGAAACTGCTGCTGCCTGCAATATAGCCATTACCGGAACTGCTGTAATCTGTATGGTATCTGTGGTGGCTGCATTTATAAAAATAGTGCAAATATAGCCGAGCACTGCCCCTATAACCGAAGCTATGACTGCATAGTAGGCACCTTCCCACAAAAATGTCTTATAAAGGGAACGGCTGCTCATCCCAATGGCGCGCTGAACGCCGATTTCTGTAATCCGGGTATGAATGCTGGTGTATGTGGTATTAATGATATTCAGCAGACCGATCATCCCAATGAAGAAAATCAATCCCCACGCCAGCCATTTCACCTGTGCGTAGCTCTCTTCCAGCTGCTGGTCTGTTTTCTTGTAAGAGATAGAATGGCTTCCGGGATTTTCCTTACAAATTTCATCAATGATCTGATCTGTCTCTGTTTCCTCTACTGTTTTCAAAAACCTGGGATATATCTCGGAATAGCTGCTCTTTCCGGTCAGCTTATCATATACCTGATCAAATACGATAATCTGCACACCATTTGTAAATCCTTCTCCGGACAAGGTTATCTGCTGGCAGTTTCCCTCTACCTGAAGCGGTAAATCAGCAATTTTGATCTGATCCCCCGGATTCAGCGCCGTCCCTTCAAAAGTCTTCCCTTCTACTGCAACCGCAATTGGATTTTTAACCAGACACGACTTTCCTTCTTTTAAATCCTCCATCTGTTTATCCGTCATCCCTGGCATTAAACTCTTCAGCCACTCCTCATCAATACCGATAATCTGAAGTGTCTCATAACTTTGTTTTAACTGAAAGCTTGCCGCAATGTCCAGGGAACCATCTTCTTTTTGATTGTAAATACTGTACTTTAAGGTCGAAACAGATTCAATATCCGCTCTTTTTTTCAAGTCATCGATTACTTTCGGGGCAAAACCGATGTTTTCATTTGTTACGGCATAATCTCCGCGGTGCATATCCTGTACACCTTTGGATGCATCTAACAATGAGGAAAAACTGGTAAGCGCCACGAAAACAGTAATACTCATTACCAATGATAGTATGGTTATGATCGAACGTCCAGGGCTTCTTTTCAGGTTCAGCCTTGCAAAAAAAGCTTCAAAGCTGCGGATCTTACGTTTTCTTCTGTTTTTTCTCTTTACTTTTGTACAGCTTCCGGCCATTGCCAGGGTAGGCGCAACATTAGCCGCATACCTTGCTGCCGGTATGGCTGCAATACAGGCAAATGCCAGTGTAATAAATATACTGATCAACAGCGGAAGTATTTTACCGGAGCTGTTTTGCCCGATCAGATTGGATAACTCCTCCTGACTCTGGGTCATAAAAATGCTTGGGGAAAACAGGGTCGTTGCTGCCTTCGTAATTCCCCCTGCCGATAAAATGCCGGCAATTGCCCCGATCGGAATTCCCAGTCCGCAAAGAAGTAACAGCTGTCTGGCAACCAGATTGTAGAGCTGCCCCGGTACAGCGCCAATTGCGCGTAAAATCCCATATTCCCGAATCTTTTTATTGATGGATATTTTCAGTATATTGTAGATCACCAGACCTGCTGCCAATAGTACCAGTATTCCCACCATTACGCCGGACATTGCCATGAAAGAAAATCCAGCCGCTTCCCGCGTATTTTCGGCCGTTCCCCGGTAAGAAATGTTAAGGGCATCCAGATATACCCAGTTATATTGAATAAGCTTTTCGTCTGCCTGGTACTTGTCTGCCAGCCGATCCAGAACATTTTGAAATTCCTGCCTGGATGCCGTAATAAAATCCACCGAGTACATCTGATATTTTTCCGGCAAAAGCTCTTTAGCCGTTCCGGCTCCTACGGCGCCTGTTGTAGTACCGCTGACATAGCCGGTATAATTCGGTTTTAATATACCGCACAATGTAAATTCAGCCTGATATTGATAGGGGGCTTCACTATCCTGTAACAGGGAAATACTTAAATCCAGACGGATGCTGCTGCCTAATTTTCCTTCCAGTTCCAGAAGTTCTAAAACATCCGAAGGAAGTGCTATTTCCCCGGCTTTTTCTGGCAGCCTTCCGGATTCCAGACTGAGTGCAGAAGGGTAGGCACCCAGGTCATTCTGATCATACTCCCGTAACTGCAGATTCAGCCCGCTGTTCTCCATCCGGCTTATCCCTATCGTTATATTGGCACCTGCCCAGGATAAATCCGGTTCTTCAAGAAGACTGTCTTTCTCATTCTCCTTCAGGCTATGAAACGAAGCATAGCGGATTCCATTTAACATACTTGCCTGCTGTTCCCGCAATGCCTGCAGAATACCAATGGACTGTCCCACAACCGTTGTCATCATCGTTGATAAAATAATCGCAATCAGAATCAATGCAGAAGTTACTTTCTGCGCTTTTATTTCTTTCCAAGAAAATGAATAATAAGATTTCATACCGGTTACACCTCCGTAAGCACACCGTCAACAATGGTACACTGACGCTCTGCCATTTTTGCTATTCGGATATCATGAGTGATAATAATCAGGGTTTTTCCCATTTCTCTCCAGATATCGGAAAGAAGTCCCATTACTTCCCCTCCGCTTTTGCTGTCCAGATTACCGGTGGGTTCATCCGCCAGAATAATATCCGGTTTGGCAATCAGGGCCCTGGCTATAGCTACTCTTTGCTGCTGTCCTCCCGAAAGCTCGTTTGGAAGATGGGTAAGCCGCTCTCCGATCCCCAAAAGCTTTGTTAATTCCTTCAGATAATCCTGGTCCAGATGTTTTTTATCCAGCAGCAGAGGCATTTCAATATTCTCCCTTGCGGTCAGTACCGGAAGCAGATTAAACTGCTGGAATATAAATCCGATCTTCCTTCTGCGAAATGCAGATAACTCTTTATCTCCTGTCCGGTAAATATCCTGTCCATCATAGGATACACTGCCCTCACTTGGCTTATCCAGTCCTCCCAGCATATGCAGCAAGGTACTTTTTCCGCTGCCGGAAGGTCCCATAATAGAAATGAAATCCCCCTCCTGAACTTTTAAGTTTACTTTGTTGAGTGCCGTAACCTGATTTTCTCTGACCCCATATACCTTTGACAAACCTTTTACTTCTATAAACATAAAAACACTCTCCTTTACTTTTCTTTGTAAGGAGAGTGTATCAGGCAAATCTCAAAAATTGCTCAAGGTTTCCATGATGTTTGAAATTTTGTTTCCACCAGCGCACCTGTGGGCTGGTCTTCACTGTTTCCCTTTAGATTCTGAATCTTAAGCTGACCGCCGTGCTTTTCACACAAAAGGCGGCTGATATAAAGACCCATGCCAAAATGTTCCTCGCTGTTTTCTTCTCCGCGCAGAAATGGCTTACCACCCTTTTCCAGTATTTTTTTTGGAAATCCCCCGCCGTCGTCCCGAACTGAAATCACAAGGCAGCTGTCCTCTTTCGCAATTTGTACCGTGATTTCCTGTCTGGCATAACGTCTGGCATTGGAAACCAGATTTTCCAGTACTTCCTGAATCAAAGATGTATCCAGCCATACGGTCTGTTTTCGGCTGTCCATGTTTTTATTATCCGGATTATTATATTGAAACCGGATATTTGGAACCAGCATCTTCAGTCCCTTTTCCAGCATTTGCGTAAACTGACCCAGATCTGTCTGTTCCGGTTTACAGGCTACCTCTTCCAGTCTCTGGGCTTTGCTCATGGCTTCTACATAGATTTCAATGCGTTGACTGTATTCTTCCATCAAACCGACAGTAGAATCCAGATGCTTCAGATCCGTATTTTGTTGTTCCATTCCCTTGCGCATCAGTTTTGCGCAGCCTTTTAAAACCGTAACCGGATTTCTCAGATCGTGGGCAAATGCAGCATTCAAACGCTTACGCTCTTCCATCTGCCTCCACATTTCCCTGTTGTTCTTCTGAAGTTCTCTGCGCATGGATTCAAAAGCCCCACACAACTGCCCAAGCTCATCCCCTGAAGTCTGCTGCACCTGAAAATCCAGGTCGTTATGCATGATCCGCCTGGCACCATCCTGTAATCTGCCAATAGGATTCTTTAATTTTACCCGGTAGAAAGTGACATCTGCAATAATCAGAGCGGCTATCACAAAAAATACCGGCAGGAAAATCTGAAGAAAATCCCATATCTGAAAAGCAGGCTGCTCAGTACTGTAATTCTCAGTCACTTTTACATCAACGGTTCCCTCCTTCATCTGCGCCACGATATTGTCCCCCTCCTGACGGCGCATTGCAATACATCCCGCAAAGGCAATTCCCCCAAGAATCAGTGCAATGCATAAATAAAATAAGGTAAGGCAGAAAAATGCTTTTTTTAAACCCATTTGTTTTATCCGTTCCATTTATATCCCATCCCCCAAACTGTATCGATATAATTGTGAAGGGAGTACACGCCCAGCTTGGAACGGATTTTTCTCACATGTTCCATAATGGTATCACTGCTGCCCCCGCCTTCCACACCCCAAACCAGCTCATAGATCCGCTCCCGGTCAAATACCTGTCCGGAATTCATGGAAAGAAGCTCAACAATATCAAACTCTTTTTTTGACAGGGAGACTGCATTCTGGTTTACCGTCACTTCCCGTTTGGAATAGTCAATTACCAAATCCGAAAAAAAGCGAACCGTCGACTGTTCCTGTCTTCTCTGCTCTCTTCGTAAATGGGCATTAACCCTGGCACCCAATTCATCCAGGTCAAAGGGCTTTAAAATGTAATCATCCGCTCCTGCCCGAAAGCCCATGATCTTATCCTGGCTTTCAATTCTTGCCGTTAAAAATAAGATCGGACAGGAAACATGCTCCCGAATGCGCTGACACACGGTCAAACCATCCAGTCCAGGCATGTTGATATCCAGCAGTATGATATCCGGCTGACAGGATATCTTCTTAAGAGCCTCTTCCCCGTCATAGGCGGTATAGACCAGATATCCGCATAGTTCAAAATAGTTTTTCATCATGGTTACGATGCCTCTTTCGTCATCCACGATTAATATTTTCAAGTTCATTGAAATTCCTCCTTATTGCCTTTATGTCCAGCGCATTTTCTTTATTGTATCCTATAATCCTCAAGATTTTCTCAAAATATGCTGTATCTGTTACAAACAGCCCCCGGAATACCCGAAGTCTTCTCATATTGCTTTTTTTATATAAATAATTATACTCTATGGATAGGACAATCTCAATCACTTAGATTTTGGTAAAGGTTGAATTTATGAAGTTATTCTAAATCAGCAAAACCCAGAAGAAGGAACCTTTTTATGGGTTCCTCCTACTTTTATCAGCCTGCTGTTTACTCTTTTTTATCCTGAACATCTTCCTTATGATCCGGATATTTCACCGGACAATAAGGTTTACATTCCATACCGTCCCTGTCTGTACAGACACCGGGACAAAGTTTACATTTTGGCAGATTCGGGCAACTGTAGTCCACGTACTTAGGTGTACATTTTCTAGGACACACAGAGCAATTTGGTCTGCATGGTTCTGGTTCCTGTTTGTTCTGCGTAGTAAGCATCGGCATATACCTCTCTGATTTCTTACTATATGTTATTCTGACAGCCATATTCGGTTACGCAGGCACCTGTCATAATACTATTTTTATTTCCTTTTTCAGACAAATATCTCGCGAAGATTTACCGATACATATCTCATATCTGCCCGGTTCCGTACAAAATTTCCTATTATTTTCATCGTAATAATGAAAACTGCTTTCATCCAGCCAAAAGCTTACCTGCTTTTCTTCTCCCGGATTTAATGATACTTTTTCAAATCCTTTTAACTCCTGATACGGTCTCTCCACTTTTGATTCCAGGCATCTGACATATAGCTGCACCACTTCTTTTCCACATTGGGCACCAATGTTTTTAACATCCATGGAAACAGACATACAGAAAGCGGAATTATTTTGATTGATTTCCAGATTGCTGTATGTGAATTCCGTATAAGACAAGCCATAACCAAAACAAAATTGCGGTTCTGTCTGATAAGTGTCATAATAGCGGTATCCTACATAAATTCCTTCCCGGTAGTGTACTTTTTCCTTACCCGAAAATTCTCCCAGGCAATGTGCCGGGCAATCCAGGTGGCTTTTGGGAAAGGTTTCTGCAAGCCTGCCGGATGGATTGACTTCTCCAAGCAAAACTTCAGCCAGGGCATTACCTCCCTCTATACCTGCATACCAGTTCCAGACCAGTGCTTTTGCCTGATGGACCCAGGATTTCATTTCCACAGGCGCACCCGCATTCATGATAATCACAGTGTTTGGATTTACTTTCAGCACCTCTTGAATAACCTTGTCCTGTTCATAGGGGAGCTGCATATCTTCCCTGTCATAGCCTTCTACGTCATAATCGTGATTCAGCCCGCCGATAAACAGAACCTCTTCATACGCGGCTGCTGCTTTTACTGCTTCTTCCAGCAGCTTTTTTCTTTTCTCCGACAGACCTGTATTTTCAGCCGCTTTGCCTTTGGTGTTATTGCTGTCATTCAGGCTTGCTTCCTGCCAGTTTACTTCTCCTGTCACGTCTTTTTTCTCTGCATAGTATCCTTTTACATATTTAATCTCTGTATTGCCTCCAAGCCTGGACTTTAAGCCCATGAGAGGCGATATTTCATATAATGCTTTGATTTCCGCACTCCCGCCTCCATTGGAATGAATCCGATCGCCGTTATCACCGATTACCAGCAGCTTTTTCAGATTCTTTCTCTGAATTGGAAGTCGGTGATTATCATTTTTAAGCAGCACAATGGATTCCCTTGCTGTTTCCAGCGCCGTCTGTCTGTGCCCGTGCGTATTATAGCATCCGCTTTTTCTTTCCCCATCCAGCATGTGCAGGCGTTCCATCATCCGGAGAATCCGGCGGACTTTGCTGTCTGCAAAAGATTCCTTAATTCTTCCCTCCTGTATTTCTCGATATAATGGATCTGCAAGGCAGTATTCATCAAATTGATCTGTAACGGACATTTCTATATCGAGACTGCTTTCTGCTGCCTCCCTGGTATCGTGTACGGCTCCCCAGTCAGAGATCACTGTTCCGTCATAGTCCCATTCTTCTCTTAAGACTTCATCCAGAAGATATTTACTCTGGCAGCAATGTTCTCCCCGGACTTTATTATAGGCTCCCATCAGAGAATAAGCACCACCGCGCTTCACTGCATCATAAAATGCCGGAAGATAGATTTCCCGCAGAGGACGTTCCCCGATTTCCACATCCACCCATAATCTTTCGGTCTCCTGGTTGTTAAGTGCAAAATGCTTTACGCAGGCTGCTACATCGGACTCCTGAATTCCCTGTATCAGTGGTACTGCTTCTTCCTTTGTCAGATAAGGATCTTCACTCATGTATTCAAAGTTTCTGCCACAGAGCGGGCTTCTCTTTATATTAATACCAGGCGCCAGTATCACATCTTTGCCTCTGCCTCTGGCTTCTTCCCCCAGTACCTGTCCCATCCGGTAAGCAAGATCACGGTTCCAGGTGGAAGCAAGGGCGCTGTTGCATGGAAGATAGGTCACATAATCGTCTGAATTTCCCACTGCAATCCATTTTTCGTTTTCGAATTCATTGCGCACTCCCATTGGTCCGTCTGACATCTTAAGGGAAGGAATGTTTAGGCGTTCTACACCTTTCGTACAGAATAATCCATTACCGTGAATCATTCCCAGCTTTTCCTCTAGTGTGAGCTGTTTTAGCAATTCTTCAATTTTACTGCCTGTTTTCATTGTTCTTTTCTGACTCCCTATCCCTGAGCGCCGGTCAATCTGCCTCTTGGGATTTCCTTATCTTATTTTATCTGTTCTAAAAATACGAGAATTTCTGCAGCTTCTGCCACCGGCATTAATACAGTGTCCCTGCCTTCCAAAAATGCATGTGCCCCTTTTACTTCTTTGACCGCCTGATTAACCAGACGAATGCTGTATGGCTTTGCTGATTCGGTGATGAACTTTATGGTATCCTGATTTTTATCCGCTGTTATTCTTCCATCTAATTTTGCATCTGGTCCATAAACCTCTGCTGATGCATGACCTTTTAATGTATATATCTTAAATTCCACGTCCTTGGCATAATCATAATCCGCTCTTGTATCGCAGGCTCCAATCGGAAGAATCGAATTTTCCCGCACCATAAGGGGGATACTCAGATAATCCTGCTTCTCTGTTACCCATCTGCCTCCTGTCACTTCTTCTCCTGTCAGATAATTGGTCCAGGTTCCTTCCGGCAGATAATATTCCGCTATCCCATCTTCCCGAAATACAGGAGCACAAAGCAAATGGCTTCCCAGCATATACTGCCGGTCCAGATAATGGCAGTTCCTGTCATTTGTAAACTCCAGTACCATACTTCTCATAAGAGGTACTCCGCTTCTTGATGTTTCTACCGCACCCCAAAACAGATATGGCATCAGGCTTGCTTTTAACTTTGTAAAAAACCGAACCACATCTACCGCTTCATCATCATAAGCCCAGGGAACCCGGTAGGATGTACTTCCATGGAGGCGGCTGTGGGTTGACAGCAATCCAAAAGCTGCCCAGCGTTTATAGACATCCGGAGTTGAAGTACTTTCAAATCCACCAATATCATGGCTCCAGTATCCAAAACCGGACATGGTGAGTGACAATCCTCCTCTTAAGCTTTCTTCCATAGACTCATAGTCAGACCAACAGTCTCCTCCCCAGTGTACCGGGAATTTCTGACCTCCGACCGTAGCGGAGCGGGCAAATAAAACAGCTTCGCCTTTTCCTCTTTTTTTCTCCAATAATTCATAAACCGTCCTGTTGTAGAGATACGTATAATAATTATGCATTTTCTCAGGATCAGATCCATCATAGTAAACAACATCCGTTGGAATTCGTTCTCCAAAATCCGTTTTAAAACAGTCCACTCCCATATCCAATAGATCTTCCAGTTTATCCTGGAACCAGCTGCATGCCATTGGGTTTGTAAAATCCACTGCTGCCATCCCAGGCTGCCACATATCCCACTGCCATACGTCCCCATTTGCGCGCTTAATAAAATATCCCTGTTCCATTCCTTCGTCGAAAAGTGCCGACTCCTGTCCAATATATGGATTAATCCAGACACATATATTTAATCCCTTTTCTTTTATCCGTCCCAGCATTCCTTCCGGATCCGGAAAAACGCTGTGATCCCATATGAAATCCGACCAATGGAATTCTTTCATCCAGAAACAGTCAAAGTGAAATACCCTAAGCGGAATCCCTCTTTCTGACATACCGTCAATAAAACTCATTACAGTCTCTTCATCATAATTTGTGGTAAAGGAGGTAGAAAGCCACAGTCCAAAAGTCCAGGGCGCAGGCAGTGACGGTTTTCCGGTCAGATCCGTATATCGCTTTAGTACCTCTTTCATTTCAGAACCGTTGATTACAAAATAATCCAGAGTCTCGCCGGGTACACTGAATTCTACTTTTGTCACTTGTTCCGTAGCGGTTTCAAAAGAAACTCTTTCTGGATGATTTACAAAAACACCATATCCCTTATTTGTGAGATAAAAAGGAATATTTTTATAAGACTGGTCAGTACTGGTTCCCCCATCCTCATTCCAGATGTCAACAGACTGCCCGTTTTTTACAAAAGGAGTAAAACGCTCACCCATACCGTAGACCAGTTCTCCCACAGACAGGCTTAACTGCTGACGCATATAAGCATCGTCACTCCCCTGATCATAAGCAAATCCATTCCACCGGGTCTTCATAAACGCCAGATCTCTGGAGGCGCTCCCGGTAAGCTTTTCCTTATCCCTTATGTATGTCATAGACCAGTTTTCCTTTGTAATCACCAGTCCCAGACTTCCGCTCTTTACAATCAGCTGATCTTCATCTTCAAACACATCCAGTTTCTGCTGATTCTGCAGGTTGAGTTCAAAATCAGGTCCTTTCCTGCATACCCCTTTATGATGCGTTGTCTGTACTCTGAGAATCTCCGGCATAGGGGAAGAAATCTCCACCGTAAGGTTAATTCCACCCAGGGTATCACCTCTGTGATTAATTCTTCCCGTTGGTGCACATATGGTAACCTTTTTATCCTCTTTTTTTATAAAATAAGCCTGTTGCGGAGTAAAACACTCACATCCTTCTTTTTGCAGCCAGCATCCATTACTAAATTTCATAGTCCGTTCTCCTTTTCAACTCTTATCAAGCATGTTAGCGCGTGTTTGAAAAATGCTTTCTGACAGCTGTGCGTCACACATAGTGGGAGATTTGTCCCGAATAAAGGACTGGCAGCGGACTGCGTGACCTGAATTCGAGGCAGATATGCCGCAAAGTGGGGCGGGCAGATGACAGGAATAATTTTTCAAATACACTCTTAGACCACATTATAGCGGACTTTTATTTAACCGGATACCATTAGAATTCCAGATAAAACACTCTAAAAATTAGAGTATTTTACCTCCAATAATGACGCTGTACGTGTGTTTTGTTTTGTTGTACAATAAATATAAAGTAATAAATGCCTGAAATTTATAGCAGATACCCCCTTTTTAATGACTTCTCCGGCAGAAAGGATTCACCGATGAAATTAAAAGACAAACTGCAATCCCTGTTTTCAAAAACCAAAGTTCAAAGACAGCTTTACACCATATTCTTTGCCGCGATCCTGATACCGGTTACGGTGATTGGGATTATTCTCCTCCTGAATACCCAGAAGCTGTTGACGAATCATTATGAGAACCAGATTGAATCGGACAATCTGCGTATTAAATCCATTATGTTTGACTTAACAACTAACATTTATAATCTGTCCGAAGATCTCACCTTTGATGCCAATCTGCAAAAACTTCTTGGCACAAATTATCCTTCTCCTGTGGATTCCCGGACGGCATGCGGTAATTATAAGAGAATCCAGTCCATTTTGAAGAATGAAACCTCCTTGGCAGATTTAAAGATCTATACTCTTAACAAGACGATTGAAGACTATGACCGGATTCTGTTTGCATCGGATGAAACCCGGGAAACTGACTGGTTCCAAAAAGCTTCCCGGCAGTCTAATATATTCTGGAAAGTAAAAAAACGCACAGACCAATTCTCCAATGAATACTATGAACTGACTTTATACCGGAAAATTCCCCTTCCGGATACGAAAAGCTATGCTGTTCTTGCCATGACAATAAGTACCAATTACCTGAAAAACAGGATTGAAAACAATACGCTGACTACGATCCTCTCCGTCAATCAGGAGCCTGTATTTTACAGCAGCGACCGCAGCTTAGTAGGCTCTCCCCTTGGTGTACCAGTTGATTACAGCAACGGCTTTTATCAATATCTGGGAGAAAATGAATTAAACGCTGAAAAATGCCTGAGCGCAGTTTCCACACTGACTCCCTATCAGTCAGACGATATCCTGTATCTGACTTCATTGAATTTCCAGGCATATCCCTATATTAATAAGGTCACCCTGACTTATGGCATTATCATCCTGCTGATCCTCTTCGTTCCTACAGGGATTATCTATTTATTTACCAAATATTTCAGTGCCCGTGTCGTAATCCTGCGAAGCGCTATGCACCAGGCAAGTAACGGGGACTATGATATTATTGATTCATTTAAAGGGGATGATGAATTATCAGAAGCTTTTCAGGATCTGAAAGTAATGATTGAAAAAATAAAAGACAACGAATCCCAGATGTATGAGGCTCAGATCAAAGAACAGGAAATCACCAACCGGCAGCAGCAAATGGAGTTCAAGATGCTGGCAAGCCAGATCAATCCCCACTTCCTCTACAATACACTGGAGACGATCCGCATGAAGTCCCTGACTGCCGGAAACCGTGAAGTAGCTACGGCTATTAAGCTGTTAGGAAAATCCATGCGCTATGTCCTGGAAAATACCGGTACCTCATCCACCACGCTGAAAAAAGAAATGGACTATATCGAAACCTACCTGTCCATTCAGAAGCTGCGCTTCCATGAACGTGTAAATTACAAAATTCAAATTGAACCGGGAACTGATATTTCAGATTTTCAGATACTGCCGCTGCTATTGCAGCCTATTGTTGAAAATGCCATTTTACATGGTTTAGAGGGAGTAGAAGAAAATGGACAGATTATTATACACATAGGTACAATGGACGACGAATATCTGTGCATTGATATTTTTGATAATGGGGAAGGCATGACTGCACAGGAACTGGAAAAAATGATTTCCAATATTAATAACCATGATAAAGCCTCAGCCGACAGCATCGGGCTTTACAATATCAACCAGCGGATTAAGCTTTGCTATGGATCCTCTTACGGATTAACGGTTAAAAGCCGCAAAACAGAAGGGACCCTGGTCTCTCTACAGCTTCCGCTCACTAATATACAGGGGGAATGATGTATGAATGTATTAATTGCAGATGATGAATCAGCCGTATTGGAAGGGCTGAAATATATAATTGACTGGCAGGCACTGGGCTTTACCATTTGCGCAGAGGCAAAAAATGGGGAAGAAACATTGGAAAAAATTTTACGGCTTCAGCCGGAACTGGTTCTTTTGGATATCCGTATGCCCAGACTTTCCGGTCTGGAAGTGGTTAAACGCTGCCGGGAACAATCCTACAACGGAAAATTCATCATCTTAAGCGGATATTCTGATTTTTCTTATGCCCAGACAGCAATGCGGCATGGCGTAGACTTCTACCTGACAAAACCAATTGATGAAGATGAACTGGAAAATGCGGTTAAAAGCGTGAGGGATGCCCTACTGGAAGAGCATAAAAATCATACTGTCATGCTGCAATACCGTGAAAAAGCCCGGGATACTATTCTGCGGGATCTCCTGCTTAATCAGGTGGATTATTATTCCATTGACTATTCGGACCTCCATCTGGACTGCAGTGTATACCAGGCAATTATCTATGAAAATTATAACCAGGATACGTTTCAAACCGCCTGGGACTTTGCCAGTCTGTTAAGAGTGACGAATCAGGATCATAACTCCTTTGAGCATATTCAGCTGGATGGGCAGGATATTATTCTTTTGAAAGGGGAATTTGCTATAGAACGCTTTGAATATCTGCTTGCCCATTATGATAAAAACCCTCAGAAAGGTTCTCCCCTGGACTCTCTTTTTCTGACCTATGGAAGAAAGGTTTACCGACTGGAACAAGTTTACCTTTCCTTTGGGGACGCATTGTCACTCTCAAAGAGACGCTTTTTCTGTGAACAGAACCAGCATGTTCTGGGCTTTTTGCAGCTTCCTCTGAAAGACCAGTTTACCTGGCAGATTAAACCGAAAGAATCTGTATCTTATGATCAGCGCCTTGCCGATTATATTAAATCCCACAACCGGGTGCTAATTGCAGATACTTTAAATGAACTGGAACAAAATCTGTATTATGCCGTGGACGATGTGACCGGTATCAAACATTTTCTGGCTGATATTTACATACAGATTAAATCCATTCTGACCCATACATACAGCAACATAGAAATCCCCTTTCCAACCAATGCCGCTATTATAGAACTCATCGAAAACAAATATTACCTCTATGAGATCATACAATTTTTCTCAGAACAATTTGAAATGTGCATGAACGCAGTAGGAAGCTCTTCCAGCGAGAGTGTCCTGGATGATATCCTGCACTACATCACACATAATTACCGTGAGAACCTGAAGCTGGAATCCATTGCCCCACTCTTCGGCTATAACTCCTCTTATCTGGGAAAAATATTCAATAAAAAAGTCGGGGAAAGCTTCAACTCCTATATCGACCACGTCCGGATCGACTGCTCAAAAAAACTGCTTCTGGAAAATACCCTGAAAGTATATGAAATCGCAGAACAAGTCGGCTACAAAAATGTAGACTACTTCCACAAGAAATTCAAAAAATACGTAGGCATAAGCCCAGCGGAATTCCGAAAAGATCCTGGCAGTTTATAACCGCGGCGCCGTCCCATCCCAGATCGTGTTTTAAAATTGCTTTCTGACAGCTTTGCTTCATAAACGGAATACCGGAAAGGGTACGGGAAGGGCCGTGACAACGCCCTTTCCGTACCCTTCCTATCTTAACAAAGCGTCTTTCCCAACATTCCCAGCTTACTTCCAGGAAAATCCAATTCCGTCTAAAAATGCTTTGGCTACAATCATATGTCCCTGCACATTAGGATGCACACGGTCTCCCGAGATAATGTAGGAAGAGAGTTCTTCCAGGAATGCATCTATTTTTTTCTGAACATCAATAAATAACAGCCCGTGTCTGTCTGCGGTTTCTCTGGCAATTTCAGCATAAGCATCAACCATAGTACGCATTTTATCCTGTCTGTTTGGTTCAATCATAAAAGGGCTCATAATAAAAATTTCTTTTACTTTTGGCTTGGTATCCGTAATTAATTCATCATACACCCTTTTGTATTCCTCCGGATCCACCAGCTCCAGCTGCTGCAACGGTCCATCAAAATGTCTCCACACATCGTTAATTCCAATCATGACAGATACATAATCCGGTTTTAAATCCAGTACATCCTTTTGCCAGCGTTTCTTCAGATCCACGATTGTATTGCCATTGACCCCTTTATTTACAACCATAATGCCGTAAGAAGGTGCAAGTCCTGTCAGACATGCATTTACTAGATTCACATATCCGTCACCAAAGGATCCTCCTCCCGCCGGAGGTGCCTCATAGTTTCTTCCGCAATCTGTTATCGAATCACCAATCATTACTAATCTGCTTCCTTTTTCAAGTCTCATAAAGTCCTCCTGATTTCCTGTTTTCCTTTTTCCTTTTTCTTGTTCTTTTTATGTGTCACTAATCCTGCCTTTTTAAGATCATAACTTCCCTGCCCGGCAGCAGGATAAATTCCCCTTCATTATAAACCTGTCCGGTGAGTAATTCCAGATATTTTTTCTGGACAGCTATCTTCTCTTCCTCTATACCGTGATTCATCAGGAATATATAGGATCCGTTCTCATTCCTGCGTTCCGCCGCTTCTACTTCCCCCGGCGTCTCCATCACAGGATGTATTCCCGCTTCCCTGAGTATTCCCCTTAAGAATCGGCTGTAAAATACATTGTCTGATCTGGTTCCTACATAATATGCCATCCCTTGTCCAAAAGAATTCCTGGTCAAAACAGGAGTTCCCCTGTAAAAATCCGATTCATAAACACCAAGTACCTCTGCCCCTTCTGCATGGATGATATCACACAGTATTTTCGCCGGATATATCTCCTGACCAAAAGAAAACATATTTTCCTCGCCAAAAGGAAGTGCATCCGTCTCTTCTACCCAGATTCCTAAAATATCTCTAAGTCTGCCAGGATATCCTCCTGTAATTACCAGGTCATGTTCATCTGCAATACCACTGAAATAAGTTACAATTAATGTTCCTCCTTTGTCGGTAAAGCTGCGGAGTTTCTCATCCACTCCCGGTTTTGTCATGTAAAGCAGAGGTGCAATCACAACTTTATAATGACTCAGATCCGTCTCGGTTCCCACAATGTCCGTAGAAATATTCATTTGATGCAGCGCTTCGTAATAGCTGCGGACTTCGTCATAATATTTTAGTTCACAGCTGGGCCCTGCTGAATATTCCAATGCCCACCAGTTTTCCCAGTCAAAGAGTATCGCCGTTTTTGCCGGTGTCCTGCCGCCCAGCAGTTCGCCGCTCAGCTTCGCCAGTTCTTTTCCAAGAACTGCTGCTTCCCTGAACACACGGGTGTGTTCATGCCCTGCATGATCAATCACTGCCCCGTGGAACTTTTCGCATGCCCCGATACTCCTTCTCATCTGAAAGAACATAACTGCATCTGCTCCATGAGCAATCGCCTGATAACTCCAAAGACGCATGATACCCGGTCTTTTCAGCGCATTATATGCCTGCCAGTTAGTGACACTTGGCGTCTGCTCCATAAGCACAAAAGGATTTCCATCCTTCAGCCCTCTCATACAATCATGGGAAAGCGCCATCTGTGCCTTTGAATCCTGATTGGACGGATAGCTGTCCCAGGAGATAAAATCCATTTTTTCAGCCCATTTCCGATAATCCAGATTCTTATAAAATCCCATTAGGTTTGTTGTAACCGGTATATTCGGTGTATGCTTTTTAACCGCCTGATACTCTGCTTCAAAGCATCGCTGCATACTTTCGGAATTGAACCTGCGGTAATCCAGAGAGATTCCCTGAAACATGGTTCGGTCATCCCCAAAATGTTCACTTAGCAAATTGGGCAGTACAATTTCATCCCAGTCATAAAAAGTATGCCCCCAAAACGAAGTATTCCATGCCTGGTTCAAAGCATCCAGTGTAAAATACTGTTCTTTCAGCCATTCCCGAAATGCCTTCTCGCATTGCCCGCAGTAGCACTCCCCACCGTATTCATTGGATATATGCCATGCCACAATATTCTCATAGCCCTGATATCGTTTTGCCAGTTCCTCAGCCAGACGTACCGAATATTTCCGGTATGTGGGACTATTGGGACAGGAATTATGCCTTCCCCCAAATTTTCGTTTCCTTCCGTCCGACTCTGTGCGCAGAATATCCGGATAACGCTTTGCCATCCATGCAGGATGGGCACCGGTAGACGTAGCCAGACACACTTTTATACCATTTTTCCTTACCAGTTCCATTATTTTATCCAGGCTGTCAAAACAATAGCTTTCTTCATCCTTCTGAAGCGACGCCCAGTTAAATACATTTAACGTAACAATATCAATCCCCGCAAGGGCAAACAGGCGCATATCTTCTTCCCAGACAGTTTCCTCCCACTGCTCCGGATTATAGTCACCGCCATACATAATTTTTTCTACTTTATCATTATATGTCATTTTTCCCTCCTAAATTGTAAAATAGTAAGTAAACTTAGTTACAAAATTTTGGGTTTAGCTTAGTAATGACGCTTTGTAGATGATAGGTAGTGTACGGAAAGAGAAGGGGGCGAGCCAGGACATTGATTTGGAAGGCTTACCGCAGAACTGGCATTT